>Ga0224558_1000269_pt1 | contig 61899 bp, 58 predicted proteins | sample 714S32024metaG_FD_180682 | JGI IMG/M metagenome (GOLD analysis project Ga0224558, IMG submission 180682) | Peat soil microbial communities from Stordalen Mire, Sweden - 717 S3 20-24 | ecosystem: Environmental > Terrestrial > Soil > Wetlands > Peat | place: Sweden: Norrbotten County, Stordalen... | reverse complement strand
ATGCCGTCCGGCACGTCACCTTGCGCTTTGACGGCCATCGTCGGTCCTCCTTGCCCCTGCCAGGTGTAAGACCGACGTTACCAGCTACTGCCCGCGGGAGTCATGCAGGCTTGCGGAAAACTCACTTGAGGTCGAAGACCTCGCTAGCACTAGCCTGGTGTTGGCAGCAAGTAGATGTGCAGTTCGCCGGCCTCGAAACTCGCGTACCGCGACCCATCGGGGGATAGGGCCGCACGCCCGTTCCTCGGAAAGGAGCGATTCACGAGGGGCGTCTGCGATTTTCGATCAAACACAATCCAGCGGCCATTGTCGCTGCGGTCGTCGCATGTAGCGAACACAGCGTACCGCGACATATCCGCAGTGGCGCTTTGGACCGACCCGCAAGAGTCTTTCGGAATCCATGGCAGTACCTCTGTGGTCTGATCCTTTTTCCAGATGACAAGCTGCCCTGCCTTGCTTTCTTTTCCGCTGACGTGTCCCGCAACGCTCCCGTCTGCCAAGAGGCCGAGTATCTCCGCTGTATCACCATCCCGCAGCGGAACCTTCCAAATAATTCGATCCTCACTTTCTGCGGTCATCGTGCAACGTTGCCTCGCACCCGCGTAAACAATTCCGGTCGAGACGTACTCGTTGGGTCGCAGCTCTTGTTGACAAACCATATAGGCGAGCCCGTGCTCCCCGAACCTGCGATCCCTCGCGTCTATCGGCCAATCTTGTTGCCACTGTTTTTTCTGTGTTGGGGGAGAACCATCCAGAACATCGTAGGTGCGCGACCGACCCAACGTAAAACCCTCCTGAAATACAAGGTCGTGATCGACGAAGGTCGTTTGCTCCAGAAAGCGATCAAGGCGCGCGATGTCTTGTAAGTTCGAATCGAGTAGCAGAACGCCCGATTTCGATTCACTCCTGCCTTCCTTGTCGAGATTTACAGACTGTATTCTGAAGAGAAGGGTGCCGCCTGGGCCCGCCTTTGCCTCGCCCTCCGCCACAAGTTCACCGTACCCATCGGCAAGATAAGGGATGTTACGCTTAGCTTTCAAAACGCCGCTTACACTGAAAATCAACAGCCGGGCTGACCCGTCGACCTTGCGGTCAGGCGCTACCCTGGAACTGGGACTTGTGTTGAACCCGACAGCGACGCCGTCTCTGTTTAGCCAAACTACAAAACGATAGCCGATAATTGTCCTGGGCACTACGTCTCTGATCGAAAAAAAGTCCTTTGGCAGGCCCAGTGCGGTGAGATCGATTCGTACGTCCGGGGTCGGCTCAGGTTCTTTCTTCGTCTGCGCGCCGGAACAACCGGCCAGACCGCCAACAACGACCAAGCTCACAATTGTCGCGCCCAGCCTTCCACACGACCCGTTCATGCGATTTAGGTCCCTTCCCGTGACCCGCCGCCCGAAAACTGCTGCCACAAGTCTGAGTATGTCAGATTCCTGCCGCCTGCACCGGGAAGAAGGGCATTACCTGCGAGCCAGCCTACGCCTGTCGGCACCCTCAAATCTCTCAACAGTCGGACCTACTGTTCGAGTTGTACCAGATCTGGCGGTCCCTGCGCGCAGCCAAAGCGAAATGTGTCCAATATTGGGACCCGGTTATTCGCCCGGCCGGGATGGCAAGGGCATAACCAGGACCGGTCAAAAAACTGATCTGCGACGCGAGCGCTCCGCCATCCTACTGCTCGTGCACGTCCTCCAGATACGTATACCCATGCAACCCCTCTTCGTAAAACTTCAGCAGCCGCCCCGATTCCTCGTACCCCAGCCGTCCCTCCCGCAACGCGGTTTCCACGTCGCGCCGCAAACGGCTCACCAGCGCGTCGGACGAAAACTGCACGTAGTTGAGCACCTCCCGCACCGTATCGCCCTTGATCACCGAATCCAAAATGATCTCGCCGGTCTCCCCCAGCCGCACATGTACCGTATTGGTGTCGCCGAACAGGTTGTGCAGGTCGCCCAGGATTTCCTGGTACGCACCCAGCAGAAACGCGCCCAGATAGTAGTCGCCGCCATCGAAGGGGTGCAGCGCCAGCGTGCGCTTCACATCGCGCCGGTCGATGAACTGGTCCACCTTGCCATCGGAATCGCAGGTGATGTCACCCAGAATAGCGTGGCGCTTGGGCTCTTCCTCCAGGCGGTGAATCGGCATCACCGGGAACAACTGCTTGATCGCCCAGCTATCCGGCATGCTCTGAAACAGCGAGAAGTTGCAGAAGTAGGTGTCCGAGAGCATGGCTTCCAGACCCTCCAACTCTTCCGGGAAATAGTCGAGCGACTGCGCCAGGGCCTGGATGCGCCGGCTGATCGCCCAATACAGGTTCTCGCACTGGCAGCGCTGTTCCAGCGATAGATAGCCCAGGCTAAACAGGTTCAGCGCCTGGTCCAGCGCCTGCTGCGCGTCGTGATAGCTCTCCAGCAGGTTCTTGCTGGTCAGCGACCGATTGGTCTCCTGCAGGTCGATGAGCGGCTGTTCGGCCTCGGCCGAAACTTCCGCCGGCACGTCGGACTCGCCCATGCCCGACACGCCCAACACGTTGAAAACCAGCACGCTGTGATACGCGGCGATGGCCCGCCCGCTCTCGGTGACGATGGTGGGGTGCGGTACGCCCACTTCGTCGCACACGCTCTGGATGTGATAGACGACATCGTTGGCGTATTCCTGCAGCGTGTAGTTCACGCTGGATTCGAAGTCCGTCTGCGAGCCGTCGTAATCGATGCCCAAACCGCCGCCGACATCCAGATAGCGCAGTCCGGCGCCGGCGCGCGCCAGCTCCACGTACACGCGCACGGCCTCGTTTACCGCGGCCTTGATCTGGCGGATGTTGGTGATCTGGCTGCCCAGGTGGAAGTGGAGCAGGTTCAGGCAGTCGGCCATGCCCGCGTCTTTCAGCTCTTGCAGCATGCGCACGGCTTCGCTGACCGAAAGTCCGAACTTGGAACGATAGCCGCCCGAAGACCGCCATCGCCCGGAGCCGCGGCTGGCCAGCTTCACGCGCAGCCCGATCATGGGCCGCACGCCGACCCGCTCGGAGTATCGCAGGATCAGCTTCAGCTCCGTATACTTCTCGACCACCGGAATGATGTGGCGTCCCAGCTTCTGGGCCAGCATGGCCATCTCGATGTACTCGTCGTCCTTGAAGCCGTTGCAGACGATGGGAGTTTCGTTGTCGGCCATGGCCATCACGGCCATCAGTTCGGGTTTGGAGCCGGCCTCCAGGCCGAACTTGAACGGGCGGCCGAACTCCAGCACTTCTTCGACCACCTGCCTCTGCTGGTTGACCTTGATCGGATAGACGCAGCAGTATTCACCCTGGTAGCGATGCTCGGCGATGGCGGTCTGAAATGCGCCGGCCAACTCGCCGAGACGGTGCTCGAGTATGCCGGCGAAGCGCACCAGGACCGGCAGCGAGATGCCGCGCAGCACCAGTGTATCCACCAGTTGTTTGAGATCGATGGAGCGCTGCGGATCCTTGGCGGGATGCACGCACAGGTGGCCGTTGCCGTCCACCGAAAAATAGCCCTTGCCCCAACTGGCCACGTCGTACAGTTCGCTGGCGTCCTGCGGGGTCCAGCGCTCCGTCGGCTCCATGACAAGGGAGCCCTTCCTGGCGTTCTTCTCCACTCCTGCCTCCAAGACTTCAGTGTCCTAACAATCCCCGTGGGGCGGGCCTCCAGGCCTGCGCGGGCTCTCCAGAGCCCGCTCCGCTTCGTGCCGCAAGCTACGGCCTCCACTTGATATTGCAGCCCATGCTCGGCCGCTGCTGCGGATTCACCGGCTGGCCGGCCAGCACAGCGTCGATCGCCGCCCGCAGATCGGCGCCGGTGACCGGCACGTCATTGCGCGGCCGCGCGCCATCCAACTGGCCGCGATAGACCAGCCGCCGCTGTTCGTCATACAGGAAGAAGTCCGGCGTGCATGCGGCGTCGTAGGCTTTCGCTACCTCCTGCGTTTCGTCGTAGCAGATCGGATAATTCAAATCGAGTTCCACGGCCATCGCCCGCAGGTGCTCGGGCTTGTCTTCGGGATACTGCACGACGTAGTTCGACGAAATGGCCACGATCGCGAGCGGCCGCCCGGCGTAATCCTTTCCGAGCCGCGCCAGTTCGTGTTTGACGTGCTGCACATAAGGGCAGTGCCGCGAAATGAACATCACCAGCAGCGCCTGCTTGGCGGCAAAACTGGCGAGGCTGAGCGTCGCGCCGGACACCACATTCGGCAGATGAAAATCCGCGGCAGGCCTGCCCAGTGCGGGCATGGTGGATTCTGTTTGCGCCATGGCCGGTCCTTAAACCCTGTAATCGTCGGCCTTCCAGTTCTTGATGGCGCGTTTGATATCGGCGGGGGGCATGTTGCCATCGGCCGCTTTCCGGGCCAGGCCGGCGAATTCGTCATCCGGCGCGAAGCGCAGCGCGACGATTTGCTTGACCTCAAGCCGCGGGTCGAGCAACTTGCCCGTCAGCACGAAATGCCGCAGGTTTTCTTCGGCGCGAATGGCGCGGTCCTGCGCCTTCAGCGGAAACACGCGGGCGTAGTTGAAAAGCATCCCGCAGCAAACCACCAGCACCACGATCAACGCGGCGCAATAAAACCGCCCGTCGTGGATGCCCCACGACTTGTAGAGATTGACGAACGATCCGATCAGCGTCAGGACCAGAATGCCAAACAGGACGACGTGGAAGCCGAATACGTAGCGGACATGGTTGGAGTAATTCTGTGTGGCCATGCCGCGATTGTACCGTGGCGCGCGCACTCTTGGGGGCGCGTATGGTCATGGCCGCCTCGCCCTTGCTGGTCAATCCGCGCGAGGATTTGGAATGGCCACCGGCTGTGCCGCCGCCGCCGCCCCGTACTGCTCGAAGAAGTGGGCCACCGTCATGATGCCCTTGTAGTAATTGTCCAGGCAGTACTTCTCGTTCGGCGAGTGCAGACCGTCGTCCGGCAGGCCGAAGCCCATCAGCACGGTGGGGATGCCCAGGTGAGTGGCGAAATCGCCCACGATCGGAATCGATCCGCCGGAGCGGATGAACACGGTCTTCTTGCCCAGAATATCGCTGAACGCTTTGGCGGCTACCTTGATGGCGGGGTGGTCCGGGTTCACCGACAGCCCGGGCCCGGAGCTCAGTATGCGCACCTGGAAGTGGATGCCCTTGGGCGTGTGCTTTTCGACGAACTCGCGGAACGCCGCGACGATCTTGTCGGGATCCTGCTTGGGCACCAGGCGGAAGCTCACCTTGGCAGTGACCTTCGCGGGGATCACGGTCTTGGCGCCAGCGGCGGTGAAGCCGCCCGCGATGCCGTGCACTTCGAAGGTCGGGCGCGCCCAGACGCGCTCCAGCACGGAGGGCTTGCGCTCGCCGGTGAGTTCGCTCGATCCAACCTCTTTCAGCCGGAATTCCTCTTCGCTGAACGGCAGCCGTTTCCAGCTTCGCTTTTCGGCGGGCGCCGGCGGTTCCACATCGTCGTAGATGCCGGGCACCTGGATCACGCCGTTGGCGTTCTTCACTTTGGAAAGCAACTCCACCAGGCCGAAGATGGGATTCGGCGCGGCGCCCCCGTACAAGCCGGAGTGCAGGTCGCGCGCGGGCCCGCTGGACTCCACCTCCATGTAGACCAATCCGCGCAGGCCGATGCACAGCGTGGGGATGCCCGCGGCGAAAAGCTCGGTATCGGAAACCAGCGCGACATCCGCTTTCAACTTTTCGGGATTCTCGGCCACGTACTTGGCGATGGCTTCGCCGCCAACTTCCTCCTCGCCTTCCACTAGAAACTTCACATTGATGGGCAGCGTTCCGGTCGCGGCGCGCAGCGCTTCGATGGCCTTCACGTGCATGTACATCTGGCCTTTGTCGTCGGCGGTGCCGCGCCCGTAAATGTTGCCGTCGCGCACGGTAGGCTCGAAGGGCGGGCTGTTCCATTCTTCCAGCGGATCGGCCGGCTGCACGTCGTAGTGGCCGTAGCACAGCACGGTGGGCTTTCCAGGCGCGTGCATCCAATCCGCGTAGACCAACGGATGCCCGGCGGTGGGGACGATCTCGACATTCTCCATGCCAACGTGGCGCAAGCTGTCGGCGACGAACTGCGCGGCGCGATCGATATCGCCGCGATGCTCGGGCAGCGTGCTGATGCTGGGAATGCGCAGGAACTCTTTCAGTTCTTCAAGAAGACGGTCGCGATTCTGTTCGACAAATGTGTCGGTAGTTTTTGACATAGGTTTTTCCGGTATGAATGACCATTATAAGACCGCGCGCGCCGGCAGCCGGGATCACGCGTTCTTGTCCGGCTTCATCACCGCCACGTAGCTCAGGTTACGGTAGAGCTGATTGTGGTCCAGGCCGAAGCCGATGACGAAGCGGTCGGGAATCTCGAAGCAGCGGAACTCCACGGGGATCTGGACCAGCCTGCGGGAATTGCGGTCCAGGAAAGTGCAGACGGCCAGCGAGTTGGGGCCGCGGCTGGAGAGCGCTTGCAGCAGGTAGCGCAGCGTCAGGCCGGTATCGACGATGTCCTCCACCAACAGCACATCTTCGTTTTCGATTGGCTCGTCCAGATCCTTGGCGATGCGCACGATGCCCGGCGCGCTGGATTTGTTCGAGAAGGTGGAGATGGCCAGAAAATCGATTTTCACCGGAATCTGAATCTGGCGCGCCAGCGCGGTGAGAAAGAACACCGAACCCTTGAGCACTCCCACCAGTTTGAGCGGCTTGCCCCGGTAGCGCTCGTCGATTTCGGCGGCGACCTCGTGGATGCGCTGCGCGATCTGCTCTTCGGTGAACAGGATGCGTTCGATGGCCGGCGGGTCTTTGCTCATGCCTTCGCGGCTCATACCTTGCTCATACTTTGGCGGGCCGCTCCGCCAGGCCGTACTTGAAGATCAGGTTCTCGAAATCCTTCTGATAGAAAATCTGTACGCTCAGGTGCGGATACAACTCCCGCAGCAGCCGGATCTTGCGGTTCTTGCGCGTCACCAGCGACTGTTTCATGGTGGTCAGTTCCACGTACAAGTCAAACTCCGCCAAATAGAAATCGGGCGTGAAAGATTCGGAAATGCGTCCCTCCGCATCCCACTGTACCGGAAAACTGCGCGGCTCGTACTCCCAGGCGATGCGGTAGAAATCCAGGAGGTTGGCGAAGATGCGTTCGCTCGGGTGAGCGAAGGTTTTGTCCGGCAGGCGCACCGCGCCAGGCGGCACGATGCCATGCCGCGCCAGGCGCAGGCGGATCTGAAACTGGATCTGTGCTTCGGCCGCCGCCGACAGAAAGCCGCGCTCCTTCAGACCCAGCGCGCCCACGGAACCCTGAATCATCTCCACCATCTGCTCGGAGTCCATGGATTCGGCGTTCAGGATCAGATCGAACCAGTGCGGGAGCGCCGTGGCCCTGCCGGACGTGCTCTTATACTGCGCGCGTTGGGCGGCATCCAACTCGCGCAGCAGTTGGCGGACCGCGGGACGCTCGAGCCGCCGGTCCAGCATGAGATTGCCGATGCGCACGGAATCCGGCGCGACGACGTGTACGCGCAGGGTGCCGGGGAACTGACGCGAAAGCATCTCGGCACCCGCCGCGCAGTACACCATGTGGTGAGCGGTCGCCAACCGCGCCAGGATGGAGGCCACCAGATCGGGGCGGGCCTTCTGGGGCACTTCGGCGTCCGCGCCAAATTCGCGTTCGATGAGGGAGTGAATCCGCGATTCATTGACCAACTCGAACCCGAGGCGGTGCGCGGAGATGCGCGCCACTTCTTCGAACCGGCAACCGGGCTGTCCGGAAACGGCGATTAACGCCATGTCATCAGCTCATAATAACAAGGCGCGGTCTGCACACCACAGCCGCGGCGTTGTAACATCGACCGTTAGCCCTCGCCTATGAACAAATGGATCGGTTTGGCCCTATTTCTAGCCATGGCGCTGTTGTTCTTTATCGCCAATCGCAGCGCTTACCGGGGTTACTTCGGGGGCGACGAGCTCGATAGCCTGAGTTGGACGCCCCGTATTCCAATCGCCGAGTTTGCCGAGGATCTGGTGAACCCGGTCTACAACGCCCGGAATTTCCGGCCCGTGGGCCACCTCTATTTCCGGATCATGAGCCACGCCTACGGCCTCGATTTTCCGAAATATCTTCTGCCTCTCCACCTTCTCCACCTGTTCAATATCTGGCTGCTGTGGATGGTTTTGCGCAACCTGGGGGCCTCGCCTTTCGCGGCATCGGCCGGCGGCCTGTTCTTCGCGTTTCACATGGCCGTGTTCGACGTCTACTGGAAACCCATGTACGCATTCGATCTGTTCTGCTGCGCCTTCTGCCTGCTTAGTTTCCTGTTCTGGATCAAACGCCGCTGGGTGTTGTCGTTCCTGGCCTTTTGGCTGGCGTACAAGTCGAAAGAGTTGGCCGTGATGCTGCCGGCTGTGCTGGCATGCTACGAGCTTTGGTTCGGCAAGCGCCAATGGCGCCCGCTGATCCCGTTCTTTCTGGTGTCGCTCTCGTTCGGCCTCCAAGGCATCTTCAGGAATCCCAACCAGGATAACGACTACACCTTCCGCTTCACGCCCGCCGCGCTGGCCGCCGGCGCAAAGTTCTACGCGGCCGAGTTATTCGGGATTCCCTTCGCGGGCTTCGCGCTGCTGGCGCTTCCCTTCGTCCGCCGCGATCGCCGGGCGTGGCTTGGCGTGGCGGCCACCGTGCTATTTCTGGTCCCGCTGGTCTTTTTGCCGGGACGGCTCTTTAGCGCGTATTGGTACGTGCCGTTGATTGGCGTGGCGATGGCTTTGTCCTCTCTGGCGGACGCCCGGTATGGTTTCCTGGCCGCCGTATTCCTGGCGGCGTGGCTCCCCTGGAACTACGTCGATCTGCGCGACTACCGCCGCGAAAAACTGGCCGAGGATGCCGACAGCCGCGATTATGTCGCGCAGTTGCGAGCCACCGCCCCTTCCTTCCAGGGTATTCCGATCTTCCTTTATCACGGCCTGCCGCCGGCGTTTCCTGCCTGGGGGACGGCGGGCGCATTGCGCTATTTGCTGCCGGAGGTGAACGTCAAAGTGTATCCGATGGAGGGTCGTACCGCGGCGCAACTGATTCGGCAGAGTCCCGCTATCGCCACGCTCGTCTGGGTGCAGCAGAGCCACAAGCTTGGGATTGCGGCCCATTATCCGGATTCTCCGGATGCGACCTACATCATGATGAACGAGGTGACGCCGATCTGGCAATTGACGAACGGCTGGTTTGGACTCGAAGAAGGCTTTCGCTGGGCCGCGCCACAAGCCACGGCCCGTCTGTACCGCGCGCCACGCGCCACGCAATTCGAAGTAGTTTTGGACACAAGCCCGCAACTGCTCGCAACGCTTGGGCACACCGATTTCACCGTGCGGCTGAACGGTGTTCCGCTGGGGACCGCCCGCCTGACGGAGTCGGGTATGCGCACCCTGCGATGGCCGCTGCCGCCCGGCCCCCCCGGAACCGTAGAAGCCGAGTTTCAAACCGATCCACCATTTCACGAGCGGGGCAGCGGCACGCGCACGCTGGGGATGCCGGTGGTGTCCTTCGGATTCCTGCCGTCGGGCCGGTGACGATAGCCGATCGCTGAAAGCTCCATGCTACAATTTGGAGGCAAACCTCTTCTTTAAGGACCCTGCATGGCACATGATAACGATGTCACCCGCCGCGATTTTGTAAAGGCGGCCGGCGCCGTTTCGGCTGTCGCCGCAGCCCTGCCCGCGGCCCAAGGCGCGCCCTTCATCCAGAAGGTACACGCTGCCAACGACCAGGTGCAGTACGGATTTATCGGGACCGGAAGCCGCGGCACTTACCTGCTCAAGCACCTCCACGAAACCGACGCGGGCCGCTGCGTGGCGGTGTGCGACAACTGGGACGTCAACCTGAAAAAAGGCGTGGATACCGCCGGCAATAATCCAGCGCCATACAAGGACTACCGCGAGCTGCTGGCGCGCAAGGATATCGACGCGGTGCTGATCGCCGTGCCGCTGTACGAGCACTTTCCGATCACCAAAGACAGCCTGCAGGCGGGCAAGCACGTCTTCTGCGAGAAGAGCCTGGTGCACAAGGCGGAAGAAGTACACGCGCTGCGGGCGCTGGTGGCCGAGCATCCCAAGCAAGTGCTGCAGTGCGGCCTGCAGCGGCGCTACAGCCAGTTCTACCAGACGGCCAAGCAGATGATCGACCAGGGCGTGCTGGGCAACGTCACGCACATTCGCGGCCAGTGGCACCGCAACTCGAGCCAGCGGCGTCCGGTGCCCGATCCCTCGCTGGAGCGCAAGATCAACTGGCGCATGTACCGCGAGTACGCTGGCGGAAACACGGCCGAGCTGGCCTCGCACCAGATCGACGTGGCCGATTGGATGTTCGGCTCGCCGCCGGAGTACGTCATCGGCGTGGGCGGCATCGATACGTTCAAGGACGGCCGCGACGTCTACGACAACATCCAGTTGATCTACGTTTACCCCCGCGGACGCAAGCTGCTGTACAGCTCCATCAGCACCAGCTCACACCTGGATCTGCTACAGGCGCAGCGCCAGGAGTTCGGCGAGGTGATCATGGGCACCGCCGGCGCCATCGAGATCACCATCGGCGACGATAGCCATCCGGCGACGGCGCTGTGGTATCGCGAACCCAAGCCGGTATCGGCTCCGGACGTAAAGAAGGCCACCGACAAGAAAGCTGCTTTCGTAGCCGGCGCCACCATGACTACGGCCGCGGCTACCCGCGGCATTCCGCTGCTGCTGCCTAAGGATTCGGCAGAAGCCAACGATTCGTTCCTGATGCGCGAAAGCAAGTTTGCGCGGCGGTGGCTTTATAGCAAGGGCATCATGGCGCCCGAGGAGGACCGCAACCCGGTGACGGTGGAACTTGAAGATTTCTTCCTGTGCTGCAAGGATCCGGCGAACCACAAGCCGAAGTCGAACCTGGAAATCGGGCTGAACGATTCCATCGCCGTGATCCTTTCCAATCTGGCGATGGACGAGCACCGCCGCGTGGACTTCAGCGAAATGCAGACGCTGGGGCTGGCTGGGGCGAAGAAGAAGGGTTAGCTCCCTGGAGGGCGGGCAATCATGCCCGCAGCCGCCTTTTCAGGCGGCCCAAGCCGGGCTTTCATCATATGAACCTCACCCGCCGCCAGTTTATCGCCGCTTCCGCCGTGGCCCCCTTAGCCGTGGCGGCCGGACCCGCTTCCGTAAAGGACTCCGTGCAGGCGCAAGCGCAGCCCTTCGACCTGGACAGCGTCCGCCTCATCGGCACCGCGCAACTGGCGTTGATGGAGCTCAATCGGGGCTTCCTGCAGGACCTCGAAACCGACCGGCTGTTGCATACCTTCCGTCTGACCGCGGGCCTGCCCTCCTCGGCTGAGCCCCTGGGCGGCTGGGAAAAGCCGGACGTGGAGTTGCGCGGCCACTTCACCGGCCATTTTCTGTCGGCCTGCGCGCTGATGTCGGTCAGCACCGGCGACACGATGTTGCGCGGCAAAGGGAACCTGGTGGTGGCCGAACTGGCGAAGTGCCAGAAGGCCAACGGCGACGGCTACTTGAGCGCGTTCCCGCCATCGTTCTTCGATCGCCTGAAAGCCGGACAGAAGGTTTGGGCGCCCTGGTACACGCTGCACAAGATCATGGCCGGCCTCCTCGACATGTACGTTCTGGCCCGCAACCAGCAGGCGCTCGAAGTGGTGCGCGGCATGGCCGGATGGACCAAGCGGTGGACCGATACGCTCGGCGACGAAGAGATGGCCCGCGTGCTGCGCGTGGAGTTCGGCGGCATGAACGAGGTGCTCTACAACCTGTACGCGGTCACCGGCGTGAAGGATTACGCCGAGGCCGCGCACCGCTTCGACCACGAGCAACTCTTCGGTCCGTTAGCCGAGGGGCGCGACGAATTGAAGGGACTGCACGTGAACACGCAGATCCCCAAGATCGTCGGCGCGGCCCGGCGCTACGAATTGACGGGCGACGCGCGCTGCCGGCGCATCGCGGAATTCTTCTGGACGCAAGTGACCCAGCACCGGGCCTATGCCACGGGCGGCACCAGCAACGACGAACACTGGCGCTCGGACCCCGACAAACTGGCCGGCGAACTGGGCTACTCGACACAGGAATGCTGCTGCACTTACAACATGCTGAAACTGACACGCCACTTGTTTGGGTGGTCGCCCGAGGCGCGCTACTTCGACTATTACGAGCGCGCGTTGTTCAACGGCATTCTCGGCACCATGAATCCCAAGAACGGGCTGACCATGTACTATGTGCCGCTGGCTACCGGGTATTGGAAGGTGTTCGCCAGCCCGCGCGGGTCGTTCTGGTGCTGCACCGGCACGGGCGTCGAATCGTTTTCGAAGCTGGCCGACAGCATCTATTTCCACGACGAGAACAGCTTGTATGTAAACCTGTTTGTGGCCTCGGAACTGGATTGGCAAGAGAAGGGCATCCGCCTCCGGCAGATTACGACTTTCCCCAGCCAGGCCGAGACGCGCCTGCGGATCTCGACCGCCAAGCCCGCGCAACTGGCCGTGCGCGTCCGCGAGCCTTATTGGACGGACGGCAAGATGACCGTGGCGGTGAATGGAAAGCCGGTGGACGCCGTTCGCGCGGGCGGGTACTTCGTGGTCGATCGCACTTGGGAAAACGGCGATGAGCTGCACGCCACTCTGCCGATGAAGTTGCACGTCCATCCGATGCCCGACGACGATACGCTGCAGGCCATCATGTACGGCCCGCTGGTGTTGGCGGGAGACCTGGGCCGCGAGGGCTTAACCGAGGCGATGCGGCGCGGCGGCGACAACCCGCCGGAGATGCCCAAACCGGCGGCGGCGCCGGAATTCGTGGCCGAGTCGAGCGATCCGCGGTCGTGGATCGAGCCGGTTCCCAGAGCGCCGCTCGGGTTCCGCACGAAGGGGCAGAGCCGCGATATTTCCATGCTGCCGCTGAACCGGATTGTCGATCAGCGGTATGGAGTGTATTGGCGGGTGACGCCGAAGCAGGGGTAGCGCGCGTGCAGAGGGGCTTTTACCTGGTCACCCGCGATTTGCATTTGTACGCGGGCCTGTTTATCAGTCCTTTTTTGGTCGTGTTCGCCGTGAGCGTGTTCGTTCTGGTCCACCCGCCGGGTTCCCTGCCCTCTCCCTCGGCGGAGCGCACGGCGCGACCCGTACAGAATCTGGAAATCCCCGCGGGCCTGGAGAATCTCTCCGGGCGCGCGCGTATCGACGCCGTTCGTCCCCTTCTCGATCGGGCCGGCGTTCACGGTGAAATCGGATCCATCCGGTACATTCCGAAGGAACACCGGCTCAGTGTCCCAGTCGGCGTGCCGGGACGTGAGACCACCTTCGATCTCGACCTCGATCGACGAAGCGCTACGATTAGCGGCCGGGAGACCGGCATCTGGGACGCGTTGGTGCAGTTGCACAAATCGCCGGGTCCGCACCTGGCTGAGATTCGCATGAACTGGATTGCGATGCGCGCCTGGCGCTGGCTGGCCGATGCCACCGTGTACCTGCTACTTTTCATATCTGTGAGCGGGATCTATTTGTGGACGGTCTTGCGGCTCGAAAGACGCGCAGGTATGGCGATGCTGGCGGCCGGCGCGGTCTCTTTCTTCGGGATAGTTTATGCCCTCGTCGCGGGATGACTGCGTGCGCCGCGTGCTGGATATTTTCGAAGTCTGGAATCGCCGGCTGCATTTCTACATCGGCCTTTACCTGCTATTCTTCTTGTGGTTGTTTGCGTTCACAGGCCTGCTCTTGAATCACCCGGGGTGGACATTTGCCGAGTTCTGGCCAACCAGGAAGCAGACGGCTTTCGAGCGGGCGATCACGCCGCCTCCCGTGGGTCCCGATCTGGCGCAGGCAGAGAATATCCTGAAGCAATTGGGGTTGAGCGGCGAAATTGAATGGACCTCCGCGCGAGCCGATGCGCGCCGGTTGGACTTTCGAGCCAGCCGGCCCGGCCATATTTTCGAGATCAAGACAGATTTCGACCGCGAGCGCGCAACCGTGCGGCGCATCGACCTCAACGTCTGGGGCGTGATGCACATCTTGCACACGTTCACCGGCGTGCGCGCAGGCGATTCGCGCAACCAGCGAGACTGGCTACTGACGAGCATTTGGGCGTTTACGATGGATGCCGTCGGAATCGGCCTGATGATTATGGTGCTTGGAAGTTATTACATGTGGTGGCGCCTGCCCCGAAAGCGGGCATGGGGGCTGGTTGCGTTGATCTCGGGCTGGGCGGTGTGTCTGCTGTTCGTTGTCGGGCTACGATTGCTGGTATGAGCGGCACTACTTCACCTTTTTCGCCTTCTGATCCATGCCGTTCTGGTGGAGAATCAGACCGTCCTTCAGGAATGTAATCTGGGCATCCACGGCCTTGAGAAAGAACTCCGATTCCGCGTGCGGGAATATCTCGAAACGCGGCTGGCCAGTGGCTTGAGCGAACAGCCGCGATGCTTCGCGCGTCACCGCGATCTTGAAGGCCGGCGTCAGCTCGTATTCGCCCACATATCGTTCCAGCACGGCCGCATCCACCGGCACTTCTTTGTATTCGTGGACGGCGCTCAGCGGATAGCGGCTCTCCAGAATATGCCTGCCCAGGTCGTCATTGTCCAGGAACGTGTTGCACAGCACCACCACGCCTTCGTTCTTGGCCGGATTGAAGCCCACGAAGGAGCGGTAGCCGGCGGTGCCGCCGTTGTGCCACCAGATGCGCGTGTCGAACTTGGTGAAGACATGCCACGCCATGCCGATCTCAAGGTCCTCGGAGCCTATGGCCTTGGTCGCGGACCGCATGCGGCGCATGGCAAACTTGAGGGGCGTATCGGTCAGCTCCAGGTTGGCCGCCACGAACTTCAGCATGTCGTTCACCGTGGAGCGCACCGCACCGCAACCGGCCAGCACGGCGAAGTCCCAGTTCCTGGCGGGCTTGAGCGACGCGTCGTATCCCGGCGCGAGACGCTTCTTCTGCGCGTCGGAAAGCGTGATGGAAGTGCTGCGCATACCCAACGGATCGAATATCCGCCGCCGCAGCAGATCTTCGTAGCTCATGCCCGCCTTGAGAGCCAGCGCGTGGCCTAACAAACCGACGGCCAGGTTGGAATACTCATACTTCTCGCCGGGATCGCGGGTGAGCGTGTAGCGCGAAAGAAAGTCGTATAGCTTCGCGGCATCGTAATCGGCGTACGGGTTGGCCGGATCGGCGGGCTTCAGGTTGTCCGGCAGACGCGGCAGTCCGGAGACCTGCATGGAGAGGTCCAGCAGCGTGATCTGGCGTCCGTTGCGGCTGGGCACTTTCACCGTAGCGGGGAGAAACTTCGCGACCGGATCGTCCGGCTTCACTTCGCCCTTCTCGATCATGTCGGCGAGCACCAGCGAGGTGAAGACCTTGGTGACCGAGCCGATCTCGTAAACCGTATCGCCATCCGGCGGTTGCGTCCCGTCGAGCGAGACTTTGCCGCTGGCGATGACTTGGCGTCCCTTTTCGTCGATGACGCCGGTGACGATGCCCACGGCCCTGCCCTTCTCCACGCGGTTGGCCATGATCGAGCGGATTTCGGCGATATCCGCCGCGCGGAGACTTATAGTGGACATCAGTGCTATCCAGATCCAGCGAGGGTTCATCTCAGGTACTTCTCCCGCAACACCCGCCGGTGATGCAACTCATGGCCGGCGACGATATAAGCGACGGCGCGCACCGAGACTTCGTTGCCGCTGGCGATGCCGCGACGCATCCAGGCCTCCGCGCTCAACTGGCGGAAGAACCACAGGCTGGCGCGGCGGACGCATACAAATTCCTCGATGAGGTCCGCCAGCCGGCAATCCGCGAAGTTGCCTGCGCGCACGTAATCGTCCTGCTCGAAGGATGCCAGCGGCGTGCGGTCGTTGCGCGCAAACCGCAACGCGCGGTAGGAGAAGACCCGCTCGACGTCGATGACGTGCCCCAGCATTTCCTTGACGCTCCACTTGCCGGGAGCGTAGCGGTAATCGCCTTGTTCCTCGCTCAGCGCGGAGAGCAGCGCCAGCGTTTCGCGCGGCTGGTCTTCGAGCGCGGCCACCACGTCGCCGCCGCCGACCAGCGCAATGTACCGGCCATAGTATGGGGCGTACTCGGAAGGGTCGGGAGCGGCGATAGCTTTTGCGGTTGCGTGCATATCGCCAGTATCGCAAATCACTGGACGGGCAGCGTTACCGTGTTGCCGAAACTGGGATTCCCAAAGGGCGGCTCGTCCGTCACCGGGGCCGGGTAGGACAACCAGCAAGTTCTGGTACTCACATTTCATGTATAAGGATTGAAGGGGGAGACCAACACAGTGTAGAATCTTATCTGAGATTCCAGGGCCATGATGGAACTCCTGGATTAGGAGTTCCAAAGGGAGGAGATCGATGCAACGAATCGTCAACAAGTTGAACGGACTGAGCTCGGCTAAAACGTACGGCGTTTTCGTGCTGTACGCGACGATGGCAATTGCCCTGCGTGCGCAGACTTACACTACGCTGCTCAGCTTCGATTTCAAAGACGGCGGAAAACCCCAGGGGCAGGCCCTGGTCCAGGCCACCAATGGGTACCTTTACGGGATCGCCAGCGCCCCATCCGACGGCAATGGTACAGTCTTCAGAATGACCACGGGGGGCGTACTGACGACGATACACAAGTTCCACGACTCGGACGGCTCCGGACCCAATGGGCTGGTCCAGGCCAACAACGGGGAGTTCTACGGGACAACGTCTAGTGGTGGGGCGAACCTCGATGCCGAAGGCATTGGCGCAGGGACGTTCTTCAAAATGACGGCGGGGGGCGCGCTGACGACGCTATACAGCTTTTGCGCCCAAAGCGGGTGCACGGATGGCGAACACCCCATCGGGCTGGTCCAGGCCACCAATGGCGACTTTTACGGGATGACCACGCTGGGCGGGACCACGAACCAAGGGACGATCTTCAAAATCACCCCGAGTGGCACGCCGACGACGCTAGTCAATTTCGACGGCACGAACGGCTACGCACCCAACGCGGCGCTGATCCAGGCCACCGACGGGAACTTCTACGGGACAACCTTTGAAGGCGGAGCCAACTGCACCACTAATTTCCCCGCCGGCTGTGGGACGCTCTTCAAAATGACTCGTAGTGGCACGCTGACGACGCTATACAGCTTCTGCTCCCAAACTGCACGGACGGTGCCTACCCCTCCGGCCCGCTGGTCCAGGCCAACAATGGGGACATCTACGGGATAACCGAAGGCGGCGGGCCCCACCTCGATGCCCAGAGCGATACCGCCGGCACGGTCTTCAAAATCACCCAAAGTGGCACGCTCACGACGGGGCTATATAACTTTTGCTCTCAGACCGGGTGCATGGACGGCGCAGCCCCCGCCGCGGGGCTAGTCCAGGGCAGCGATGGGAACCTCTACGGGACTACCGAGTATGGCGGGACCGGCGGGGGCGACTGTGGCTCCGGCGGCACCCTCGGCTGTGGGACGATCTTCGTAATCACTCCGGGTGGTACGCCAACCACGCTATTCGGGAACTTCTGCGCCCAAAGCGACTGCCCGCACTACCCTGAAGAGGGGCTGGCCCAGGACACCAACGGGGTCTTCTATGGGACCACGGCTGGCGGCGGGGCCGACGACAAGTGCCCTCCAGTAATCTCCCAGGGCTGTGGCACAGTCTTCAGCTTTTCGGTCGGTCCGGGCCCGTTTGTGGAAACACGGCCAACCTCCGGCGCGGTGGGATCGACCGTCACTATTCTGGGGACCAATCTGACGGGCGCGACCAGCGTCACTTTCAACGGCGTCGCGGCTGTCTTCAGCGTGGTTTCGAGCTCCGAAATCACCACCACCGTACCCACGGGCGCGACCAGTGGAACAGTCGAGGTGGTAACAAGCAGCACGCTCTCCAGCAACGTGCCGTTCAGGGTGCCATAGCCGCTTAGTGCGGATCTGCAGATAGCGGCCGGGTGTCTCCGGGCGCGGCGGTATCGCAGATCATTGGACGGGCAGCGTTACTGTGTTGCTGAAACCGGGATTCCCAGGGGACGGCTCCTCGGAAAGCCAGCAGCCGGGCCAGTAGATATGCAGACTGGTGGGGCCCGAGGGAGTGGATGGCGGCACTTGTACATTCACCTGGTAGAGGCCAACATAGGCCGGCGTCAGTCCGGCATACAGGATGTTGCCCGTGCCTTGGAAATCCTCGGTGTGGCCAAATATGACACTGAACGGATAGCACGGCTGCTGAATCGCGGCGCGGCGCGGCGCGGCGGGCGCGCCGTCCGCGACCGGGGTGCCCACCGGGCCAAGGCCCGTAGCGTAGATGACGACCGCCTCGTCGGCCGCCGCGGGATTGGAAGCAGTCACCAGGCTGTAATCCGACGCATGCTGGATGGCGCCCGAGCCATCGGGCAGGGCGCCTGCCCGGCCCCCTGCGCGGCCTGCCCCAGCAGGACCCCACCCGGTGGTAAGTCTAAAGTAGACTATGACAAACCAGATTCGGCTTCTGGCCGCTGCGTTGCTCTCGGCAGCCGCTGCGCTGGCGGGAGCGGCTTTCCACCCCGGCCAGCTCTGGCCGGACAACAATGGCGTCCATGTGAATGCCCATGGCGGCGGGCTGCTGTATCACGAGGGCGTTTACTACTGGTTTGGCGAGTCGCGCGACGGCCGTGGCACGCGCGGAGTTTCGTGTTACTCGTCGCGCGACCTGTACGACTGGAAAGACGAAGGCCTCGCGCTGACCATGACGGCGGACGGCCCCTCGAGCGTGATTTCGCGCGGCAACGCGATCGAGCGGCCCAAGGTAATCTACAACCGCAAGACCCGCAAGTTCGTCATGTGGTTCCATACCGAACTGCGCGGACGGGGCTACGACGCGGCCCAGACCACCGTGGCACAGAGCGACAAAGCCGCCGGCCCGTACGCCGTCGTCCGCTCGCTGCGGCCCGATGCCGGGACGTGGCCCTTGAACATGCCCGCGGGCCAGAAGGAAGGGCCGATTCCCGCGGGCGTGCTGCGGCAGACCAGCAAGGAGTGGCTCGCAGCCGCCACGGACGGCGGCATCGTCCGGCGCGATTTCAAGGGCGGCCAGATGGCGCGCGATATGACCCTGTTCGTGGATGACGACGGGATCGCGTATCACATCCACGCTTCGGAGGAGAACGCCACCCTGCACATTTCACAGTTGAGCGACGATTACCTCTCGTTCAGCGGCAAATGGGTCCGCGCCTTTCCGGGCGGCCACAACGAGGCGCCGGCGGTGTTCCATTGGAAGGGCAAGTATTACATGATCACATCGGGCTGTACGGGCTGGACACCGAACGCCGCACGCTCCGGCGTCGCGGATGCGATGCTGGGCGAATGGCACGCACTGCGCAACCCGGTGCGCGGCTCTAAGGAGCAGACCGAAAACACCTTCGAAAGCCAGAGCACTTACATTCTGTCTGTGCAAGGCAAGCCGGGGGCGTTCATTTTCATGGCGGACCGCTGGCGGCCGCAGAACCATGCCGACGGGCGGTATGTCTGGCTGCCCATCCAATGGGAAGGCGACAAGCCTATCGTTCAGTGGATGGACGAGTGGTCGCTGAAGTTCTTTGACTGAGCGGCGGCGACCTGCCTGACGTCGCGTTAGTGGCTCAGCTTCAGCACCCAGGCTGGCTGCGCGAGCAGCTCCTCGGGCAGTTCGGGCAGTTCGACCGTGACAGAGCCTGCGCCTGATTTGAAGCGTAGCGGGGCCGTAACCCCGAGCAATGTCACACTGGCCGGTTTCGCGCCTTCGTAGCCCTTCACCGTGAACTGCCGTCCCGGCCAGCGCGGCAGGATCGCGTAGAGATCGCCGCCGTTCGAGGTGAAGAAGGCCTCGATGGAAGCCTTGCCGCCCTCTGGTTTGCCGGCGAGTTTCGCCACATCGTAATTCGAGTTGAACTCCGCTTTGTAGTCGATCGTGGGCACCTCGCCGGCGCTCCACTGGCGCGTGGCTTTCCACGGCTTGGTGCCGTAGATGGCCTCGCCGTTCACCTTCAGCCAGGAGCCCATCTGGAGCAGACGCTCTTCCATAATCACCGGAATGCTTCCGTCGGCGGCGGGACCGATGTCCAGCAGCAGATTGCCGCCGCGGCTCACGATATCCGTCAAAAGAATCACCAGCTCGCGGCCGGTGTGATAATTTTCCAGGCGTTCGGCGCGATTATAACCGTACGAAAAGCCCATCCCGCGGCTCTCTTCCCACTGGTGATCGATGCCGCTCAGGCCCGGCGTGTATTCGGTGGTCCAGTAGCCGCCGTGTTTGTGGCGGGTGTCCTTGCCCCAGCGGTCGTCGACGACCACTTCGTCCTTTACGGGCGACTGGTTATACAACCACGCCAGCAGTTCGGGGCTGCGCCAATCGCTGGAAGGCAGCTCCCATTCGCCGTCGCTGAAGATGAGGGACGGCTTGTAACGCGTCACCACATCCTTGAACTGGGGCATCATGTGCTCGGCGACATAGCGGGGCTTGTCGGAAAGATAGAGGGGGTTGTACCACTCGTAGAGCGAATAATAAATGCCCATGCGGAGGCCCTTGGCACGCACGGCGGTGGTCAGGTCGCCGAGCAGGTCGCGGCGGGGTCCGATCTCCACGGCGTTCCAGGGGCGTCCCCAAGTCCGGGAGGCTTCTTTGCTCGGCCAGAGCGCAAAGCCTTCGTGGTGTTTGGATGTGAGGACGACATACTTCGCGCCGGAGCGGGTGAAAACGTCCGCCCAGTGAGTGGGATCGAACAATTCGGCGCGGAAGCGGGGCGCGAAGTCGCGGTAATCGTAGTTCGCGCCGAACATGCGCTTATGGAAGTCCCAGGATCCGGCGTCAACCGGATCGGCGCCGGGCTTCTGTCCTTCGGTGATGGCGTGCCAGTACCACTCGGCGTAGGCGAGTTTGCCGGGCAGCACCGGAGCGTAAGACGGCACCGAATACACGCCCCAGTGGATGAAGATTCCGAACTTGGCGCCGGCGAACCAGGCCGGTGTGGAACGCTGGTCCAGCGATTCCCATTTGGGCTGGTAGTTCTGCGCGCCGCCCAGGGCCGCGCAAAGCAGGGAGAGTAAGAAGAGCTTTTTGAAATGCACGAAGCGTACCGTATCCGATTCGGGGTGGTTTGTCAATTAGTACAACTTATGCCTTGCTGAAGCGGGGCCAGTTGAAGCCGTAGATGGCCACCACGACGAAGCAGGCGGCGGGCACGATGAACCCGCGGGACATATCGTACTTGTCCGCCACGAGCCCCATCAGTTTGGGCAGGATTGCGCCGCCCATGATGGCCATGACAATGAAGGCTGACGCTTTCTTGGCGCGGGCGCCGAGCCCGAATATTCCCAGAGCAAAGATGGTGGGAAACATAATCGACATGAAGAAGTAACTCAGGAACACGCAAGCCACCGACAGCCAGCCCAGCTTGCAGAAGACCAGCAGGGTGATGGCGACATTGAGTGCGCCATAGAGGCCGAGGACCTTGTGCGCGGCGAATCTTGCCAGCAGGCCCGCGCCGCTGAAGCGGCCGACGAGGAAGCAAACGAACCCGAGGGATGCCAGGTTCGATGCTCCTTTGTCGCTGATGCCGAGCACGCCGCTGGCGTTGGTCTCGAACCAACCCGAGAGCCAGCCCTGCAGGAAACTGGAATGAGCGGAGATCCTGCCCATCGCCGTCTGCCAGGACCCCGGGATGGGCGGCACTTCGGACGTCATGTAATTGATGAAAAAACTGAATATGCCGGCCTGGGCGGCTACATAAAAGAACTGCGCCGCCACGGCCATCACGAAATGAGGGTGCGACCAGATGGAACGCGCGGCGCCCGGCGCGGCGTCGTCCAAATGGTAATCGTCGCCGGTTTTGATATCGGGAATATCGGCGAAAAAAAAGACGACGGCGAGCACGATCACGACTCCGGCGATGGCCGCGTAAGGGATATAGAGGGTCTGGCTCCCGGTGCTGTGGCCCGCCGCATCTTTCGAGTAGAAGTACATGCTGCCGATAATGGGCCCGAAGATCCAACCTACGCCGTTGCACGACTGCGCCAGATTGATGCGGGTTGCAGCGTATTGCCGGGCACCCAGCACAGTTGTGTACGGGTTGGCGATGGTTTCCAGAAAGGTGAGGCCAACGGCTATGGCGCACACCCCAGCCAAGTACCCGACGAAGGCCATGTTGGGCGAGACGCGCCCTTCGTGGACCATGGCGTTGATATGCGTGGCCGGAATGAACCATAGCCCGCCGACCGCGACAATCAGGAGCCCGGCGATGATGCCGCCCTTGTACCCCAGCTTCGTCGCCAGCCATCCGGCGGGTACCGACATGAGGAAATAGCCGAGATAGTGCGCGAACTGCACCCAGGCGGATTGGGATTTGGTCAGGCTCAATTCCTCCTGGAAGTGCTTGTCCATCACGTCGATCATCCCGTTGCAGACGCCCCACAGGAGGAACAACGAACTAACCAGGATGAAGGTGAACATCAGGTTCCTTCCGTCATCCCCGATAAAAAGAGTTTTTTTGTTTTCGGTCATGGTTCACGGGCGGCCGCGTCCACTCCAGCATACCCCGATACCCGGGCGCGCCGGGCGTGGAAGGCTGCCTGATCGGCGCGCGCCGCGATCTCGTTCGAGCTGTAGCGATCCGCGGACAGAAAGGCGGTTTTCTGCTCCGGCGTGGCGCTCGAAACGTCGAACATCCAAAGCCACCGCCGGAACGCTCCGCATTCTTGCTCCGCCGGAAATACCCTGGCGTTCCAAAGCGTGCGCTCCGGTTCGGGTGTCTGGTCGTCCCAGATGCTCGAGAGGGGCACGCCAACCGCCCGCAGCCATTCCGCCAGCGGCTCTCCGCAAAAAGTCGCGCCTTCCGCCAGGGAGCGTTTGAAGGTGTCGTCCACGCCGCAGCACCGGATGAAGCACACCTTGTCGCCCTTGCGATCCAAGCCGGATGAAACGTCCAGGCAGGCTCCGGGAGGCAGTTCGAGAGGATCGAGAACGTCAACGCCTACGACTACGTTGCGGCCCCGCAACACAAGCGGAGCCCGCAGGCGGCAACCCTCCACCCAGACTTCCTGGCCCGCGATGGAGCCGTTGGCCTGCACGTCGTTGTCGATGTCCAAGATCGTGGTGGGGGGCGGTGCGCCCCGGTCCTGGGTGAGCAACTCCAGGCCACTGGAGATCAACTGACTGGTGGATCCGAAATGCAGGAAACTGCACTCGTCGAGTACCCGCACGTTCAGGGGGATGGGCCGCAGTGCGGCGAACAAGCTCTCCAGAACGGCCTCGCCCACCGCCGATTTGCTGGAACGCGCGGTTTTCACGTAGTGCGCGAAGGTTGCTTCCGTTCCCAGCGCGCAGCAGATCTCGCGGTACAGATCGATGCCGTGAGACAGAATCGCGGCGCGCGCAGGCGGAGTCCAGAACGCCTGCAGCAGCCTGGCCGCGGCGGCGGCATCCAGACTCATGATGCCGATGTCGAGCACCGACCGGCCGTCGGGGCCGATGGCGCCCGTCGCGGTTTGGGTGGGCACGTCCGGCTTCTGCAGATACAAGCGGACGGAACCATCGCGGTTGGGGCAGAGCACGCCGTGACGGGCAGCTTCCTGCGGCGAAGCCGGTGCTCCAAGCGCGGTAATCCCAGGTGCGCCGAAGTGTACCGCCGCCGGATCGAAGCGGATGAGGGCGTCTCCGGCCGCGACCACCACCTGACCCGCTCCGGGCGCGCCCGCGGGAAGAGCAAGGAAAGCCGGGACCAGCCGGTCAAACAGCGTGGAACCGGTCTTCGGCTGGGTTATGGCGGGAAGCGGAATGAAGATCTTCCCGCAGGGCGAGTACGCCGGCAGACGGCGGGAGTCGCCGCCGGCGTGAACGATCAGAATACGCAGGCGGCTCAAGATGGCCTCCGCGCGCCGGCCATCGCCCAGGCCGTCGCCCGGCTGCGACTCGCGTTCGAGCACTTTGTCCAGGCACTGCAGCGTGCTGCCGCCGCTACCGATGCGGCGGCCATCCCGATCCGCAATTACCAGAAAGTCCCGCACCTGCGGCAGCAGTCCCATCTCGCGGCGGAGCCGAATCTGCGCCTCGTAAGCCGCCGCTTGGCGGTCGTTGGCGGCGGTAACGATAAGGCAATCCCAAAGGCTGGGGGATTCCGGCAGAATCGTGTTCACTGTGGCCTTCGCGTGGACTCGCGCGGCACAATGGACGGCTGGAGCATGATGCTCTTGGGCTGCGGCGCGACCTTGGCTTCGATGAGTGACAGCACCAGTTTCCCGGCACGCTCGCCGATGGCACGGCTCTGTTGGTCCACGCTCGAAAGGGGCACGCGCAGGGACTTGTCGAAATGGAGATTGCCGCAGCCGATCACTGCAATATCGCCGGGGACACGCAATCCGGCTTCGAGGATGGCATCGATCACTCCGATGGCGATGGGGTCGTTGTAACAGAACACGCCATCGGGACGCGGCGTCAGCGCCAACAGCTTCTTCATGGCCTCGTGGCCGCTGCTCCAGCTATCCACGTCGGCCGAGCGGCCAGCCAGAACGTAGCCCCGGAACTGGCTCACATCGTGGTGCGCGAGGGCCTGGCGATAACCTTCCAGGCGTCCCACGGCCGTGCTTGCGGCGGGGCCGCGAATGTGCGCGATGCGCTGGCACCCGGCCGATATGAGGTGCTCGGTGGCCAGGCGGCCGACCGCGATATCGTCGACGCCGACAAAATTCGCCGGCAGTCCCAGAAAAGCGCGGTCGAGGAGAACGTAGGGGACCTTCTGCTCTTCGATGCGCCGGAAGCTCTCCACGGTCCACTGCGTGGAGGCGATCATCAGGGCATCCAGCCGGCGGCTCAGCAGACGCTTGATCTCCTGGCGTTCCAGGTCGGGGTCGCCCTCGGAGGAGGAGATCAGCAGGCTGTAATTCTTGCGGCGCAGCACATCGGAAAGCCCGCTGGCCACTTCGGCGAAAAACGGATGCACCAGGTCGGGAACAATCAACCCAGCCGAATAGGTCCGGCCCGTGACCAGGGCGCGGGCGGCCATATTGGGCTGGTAGTTCAACTCCTTGATGCGCTTGAGCACGCGCTGGCGGGTCTCGGCTCCAATGTCCGTGTGGTTGCGAATGACCTTGGAAACCGTTACCACGGACAGCCCGAGTTCCCTGGCGATGTCCTTCATCGTGACTGCCATTTTTTACCATTATGCACCTATGCACCCGGGCAAAACGCCTGAAGGCCTGCAACGGTGGCTGAAACGTTAAATTAAAGGAAGCGCGCGCCGCAATCTGCCGCAGCCGCCTTTTAGGCCGCCAGCCGACTATTCCACTTTTGACGTCATCGCACCCGCGGCAGCATCGCTTCGATCGCCGCCAGATCCGCCTCGGTAAGCCGCCAGCCCGCTGCGGATGCATTGGCCTTCACCTGCTCCGGCGATTTCGCGCCCGCGATCACCGACGCCACCGCGGGTTGCGCGGCCAGCCACGAAACCGCCAGTTCCAGCATGCTGTGCCCGCGCCCAGCCGCGAACTCCGTCAGCGCCTCCACCAGCGCCAGATTCTCGTCCGTGAACACCTTCGGGCCAAAGCCGTCCCGTGCGCGGCTGCCCTCGGGAAGCGGCTGCCCGCGGCGATACTTGCCGGTGAGCAGCCCATTGGCCAACGGGAAAAAGGGCAGAAACGCGATGCCCGACCGCACGCATTCCGGGATCGCGTCCGCTTCCGGCTCGCGGTTCACCAGGCTGTATTGGTTCTGCACGCTGACGAAGCGCGCGCCCCCTTCCCGCACGGCCGCCCCGGCCGCGCGCAGTTGATCGCCCGAGAAATTCGAACAGCCAATCTCGCGCACCTTGCCGGCGCGCACCAGGCCGTCCAGCGCGCCGAGCGTTTCCGCGATGGGAACTTGCGCGTCGGGCTGGTGCAGTTGATACAGATCGATGCGATCGGTTCCCAGCCGCCGCAGGCTGTCCTCGGCCGCTTGCCGCACATATTCGGGACGCGCGCCGCACCGCTGTTCGTCCATCTTCATGCCGAATTTGGTGGCGATCAGCGCCTCACTGCGGCGCGCTCCCAGTGCCCGGCCCAGAAACTCCTCGCTCTGGCCCGCGCCGTAAATATCCGCCGTGTCGAAGAAGTTGATGCCGGCGTCCAGCGCGGCGTTCACCGCAGCCCTGCTCGCGTCCGCGTCGATGCGCCATCCGAAGTTGTTGCAGCCCAGGCCCACCACCGATACTTGCAGCGATCCAATCCGTCGCGTTTCCATGCTTGCCTCCTCCAGTTGGTTATATTAACTGGATGCAGTGGTTCGAAAACGAAGCCTTCTGGCAAACGTTTTATCCCTACATGTTCGGCGAACGCAAGATGGCTGCTGCGCCGGTTGAAGTGGAACGCGTCCTGGCGTTAAGCGGCGTCGAGCGCGGCCGTGTTTTGGATCTGTGTTGCGGCCCGGCGCGTCACAGCCTGATTTTGGCGCAAAAGGGATTCGAAGTCACGGGCGTGGACCGCTCCCCTTTCCTTCTAAGCAAAGCGCGCGAGGCAACCGCCGGCGCAGGGGTCGAACTGGTGGAAGCCGATATGCGCGATTTCGTGCGGCCAGCCGCTTTCGATCTGGCGCTCAGCCTCTTTACGTCCTTCGGCTATCTCGATACGCGTGAGGAAGACCTCGCGGTGCTGCGCAACGTGCGCGCCAGCCTGAAGAAAGGTGGCGTGTTCGTGATCGATGTGACGAGCAAGGAATACGTGGCATCTCAGCGTCAGGCGACACACTGGGAGCAGTGGCCCGGAGGCGACATCCAAGTGTCGCACTATGACGTTTTTCCCGGTTGGGGGCGCATCCGTGTCCAATGGCTGCTGATCGAAGGCGAGCGCGCCCGCCGCTTCGAATTCGAACACAATGTCTACTCGGGCCACGAACTGGCGGCCCTGCTGGAGCGCGCGGGGTTCGCGGACGTGCAGATCTTCGGTGGCCTCGATGGCTCTCCGTACGATGCTGCGGCAACCCGTTTGGTCGCCCGCGCCAAGGCTCTCTAGTCTAACCCCTACGGGCCTGGATCAGGTCAACATTGGCCCGCTGCCTTCATCGCTGGCGGGCCGGGGCCGGGTAAATATCATACTGACTGCGGACGGACAGACGGCCAACCCGGTTGAGATATACATCCAGTGATGTCGCGCGCGGTAACTCCGCGTCCTACACCTTCTCCGGCACTACGTAAGGCGCGCGATACTTTCGCGTCAGCATCTTATTAGCGTCATCGTCCCCCACGAACCGCTCCGTAGCCGGATCGAACTGCAGTTGACGCCCCAGCCGGTACGAGATATTCCCCAAGTGCGCCAGTGACGACGCCAGGTGCGCCGTCTCCACCGGCCCGTCCAGGTCGCTCGTCTTGCGGCTCTCCACAGCTTTGATGAAGTTGGCGTAATGGTCGCCGCCAGCTTTGCGCTTCGGACCCGGCTCGCGCTTCTCGCCCAGGAACACTTCGTAAGAGTCGTAGCCATTAATCGCCAGATAGCCTTCCGACCCATAGAAGATGTTGCCCACGCCCACGCCGCCTTCCGTGTTGGTACACCACGGACGTACTTCAAACTGAATGATCTTCTTCTGCTCGGGATAGTGATACACCGAGGTCAGCGTCTCGGGTGTCTCCTTATCGTCGTCCCACAAGAACTTACCGCCCATGGACGTGACCCGCGTGGGCAGCCCCACTCCCAGGCCCCACATGCACATGTCCGTCTCGTGAATGCCCTGATTGCCCACGTCGCCGTTGCCGTAGTCCCAATGCCAATGCCAGTTATAATGCACCAGCGCGCGGGTGAAGGGGCGCTCCTGGACAGGCCCTTGCCAGATATCCCAATTCAAATACTCGGGCGCGGGCTCGTTGCCCTTGTGGCCCACCGACGGACGCCACCGGAACACCAGGCCGCGCGCCATGTAGACATTGCCAATCCCGCCCTTGTTCATCAACTCGACGGCTTCCTTGATGGCCTCCGAGCTGCGCAGTTGCACTCCGTGCTGCACGATGCGGTTGTAACGGTGCGCCGCCTCGATCATCTTGCGGCCTTCGTAAATGTTATGCGCGCCGGGCTTTTCGACGTACACGTCCTTGCCCGCCTGGCACGCCCAGATCGTGGCCAGCGCGTGCCAGTGGTTGGGCGTCGCGACACTGACGGCGTCGATTTCCTTGTTGTCGAAAACCTTGCGCAGATCCTGCTCGGTCTGTACCTTGCGGTGATACTTAGCTTCAAACTGTTCCGCGCGCTCCGTCAGCAGGTTGCGGTCGGGATCGCACAGCATCACGACCTCGGCGTTAGGCAGGGCATTGAACCCTCTGATATGATCGGTGCCGCGACCATTGATCCCCAGTACGGCCACCCGAACGCGGCTGTTGGCTGACGCTTTGCCGGCCATTAGCGAAACCGCGGCGCCGCCTGCGCCGAGCACAAAGCTTCTACGACTATTCATGAGGAACCCTCTGTGGGAAATTCTAGCACCGCGACTACCGCACCAACTTCTCAGCCAGATCTTCCGCAAGATCCATGTTGACCTGCACGACGCGGCCCTCTTGCTTCACTTGGATTCCGGGCACGCTATGCGGCGTGCCAATGCTGGCAAGCGCCGCCAGACCGCGCAATGAATCCGCCAGGTTCTTGGCGTCCGCTTCCGTCCGGCAATCGCCCACAAATGCCGCGTGTACTCCCGTGCGCAAGTCGACGGTCAGGCTGGCGCCTTCCACCAGCCGGAACACGCGGTCCAGGTTGCCCCAATTCCCCATCGCGCGAAGCTGGTCCGGAGTAGCCCCTCGCCAGTCCGCGACCACCGCCCAGATCTGCGTATCGGCGGGCAGAGCTTGCGCGCGCGCCATCAAGTCGCGCGGTGCGCCGCGACCGTCGCCCTTCGATTGGTCGATGGCCGCGCGCACGGCCGCAGGCTCGCCGAACAGCGCAATGTCGCGGCCGATGAAAGTGATCCCTTCAGTCTCGCTCGCCTTCTGCTCCGGGAAGGCGCCCCGCGCGATGGCCAGCACATGCTTGCCGTTGCTGGCCAGCAGCAGTTGATGAATGTCCCAACGTGGCAGCCGCCTTTGCAGCGCCAGATCCCGATATATCGGTGTCCCGCGGACCCGATCCAAGTTGACGCCGGCGAGCGCCACGGTATCCGGCGGGATAAAGGAGCTCAAGGCAGGATCGATGGGGCCACGCCTGGTCAGGCTACCACACCCGCCGAGAATCAGACATAGTAGCGCAGCCGCCAAGTGGGGCAGGCCCCCGGCCTGCGGCGGCCTCTCAGGCCGCCTTGGGTTCTCGATCATGCGGCAGTGCCTCACCATCATTATGGCAGTGAAATGCGCGATAATCTGACGTGATGGCAACGGCCGCCGCCTCGCCTTACCAACTCAAGGACAGCCCGTACAGCAGCCACAGCCTGCTGTTGGCCAGCTTGCCCCCATCGGGCGACGGCCGGCGCGTCCTCGACGTAGGCTGCGCCAGCGGCTACCTCGGCGCGATCCTCGCCAGCCGGGGTTACCGCGTGACCGGCATCGAGTCGCCCGGCGCGGCGTGCGCCGGCTTTCCGGAGTCCATCGAACTCTTGGAAGCCGACCTGGATTTAGGGCTGCCGCCTTTGACCGGCTGTTTCGATTTCGCGATCTGCGCCGACGTGCTGGAGCACCTGCGCCGCCCCGCGCTCCTGTTGCGCGAGATCCGCGCGGTCCTGGCCACCGGCGGAAGGCTGGCCGCCTCGCTTCCCAATAGCGGTCACGCATACTTCCGCTGGAACGTTCTCACCGGCCGCTTTCCCGCGGACGATCGCGGCTTGTTCGACCGCACCCATCTGCATTTCTATACCTGGCGCGGCTGGCTCGATCTGTTCCACTCCGCCGGATTCCGCATCGAAACCCTGCGCTCGTCGGGCGTGCCCATCGGCCTGGCGCTGCCCAAATGGGAAGGGTCCGCCCCGGTGCGCACGCTGGAGCGAATGTCGTACGAATCGGCGCGCTGGTGGAAGAAGATGTTCGCCTATCAATTCATCGTCACCGCCGCGCCGGAGATCGAACCATGACGGCCAAGCCCAAAGTTGTAGTGGTCATGCCGGCTTACAATGCGGCCAAGACTCTGCACATGACCTATGCCGATCTGCCGCGCGAACTGGTGGATCTGGTCATCCTGGTGGACGACGGCAGCTCCGACGAAACCGCCCAAATCGCGCGCGACATGGGTCTGGAACTGTTCGTCCACAATCGCAACTACGGATACGGGGCCAATCAGAAGACCTGCTACCGCGAGGCGCTCAAAGCGGGCGCCGACATCGTGGTCATGGTTCACCCGGATTATCAGTACGACCCTACCCTGCTGCCTGAGATTGTCCGTCCCATCCAGGAAGACCGCGCCGACGCCGTGCTGGGATCGCGTCTGATGGGGACGAGTCCCATGAAGCAGGGCATGCCCTGGTGGAAGTACGTCTCCAATCGCTTCCTCACCTGGGCGGAGAATGTCACCTTCGGCCTGAAACTTTCCGAGTATCATACCGGCTACCGGGCCTTCCGCAGAGAGGTGCTCGAATCCGTGAACCTGGAGACCAACTCCGACAAGTTCATTTTCGACCAGGAGATTATGGCGCAGATGGTGGCGCTGGGCATGCGCATTACCGAGGTGCCCGTACCGACCCGCTATTTCGCGCAGGCCTCGTCGGCGTCGTTCTTTCAGAGCACCATCTACGGCTTTTCCATCCTGCTGCTGCTGGCGAAATATCTGATGTACCGCTGGGGATGGGGTTACCACCGCCAGTTCGATAGCTTGCAGCGCCGCTATCACGCGGGGGCCGAGCCCGCCGGCCGGAAGATCTGACGGTGCGGCGCGCCAAACTCCTCCTCGATTTGCTGCTGATCTTTCTGTTCACCGCGGTGCTGATCAAACCGCTTTTCAAGGCTAAGTATCTGGACCGCTGGGATTCGATCGAAAGCACATTCATCGAGGATGGCCGCTTTCTCAGCAGCCACTTACCGCACCCCCAGTGGCAGCCGCTCTGGTACTGCGGCACGCGCTACGACTACCTGTATCCGCCGGTCCTGCGCTATGGCACGGCCCTGCTGTCGCGCGTTTACGCGCCGGTGAAGGCATACCACGTTTACACCGCGCTGCTCTACTCGATGGGAATCGCGGGCGTGTATTTCCTGGTGTGGGTGATGAGCCGCTCGCGCGGCGCGGCGTGGTTGGCGGCTGCGGCTTCGGCCTTGGTCTCGCCCGTATTTCTGGTGATTCCATGGAGGTCGCCGCATTTCGCCCCGTGGCGGCTCTGGATTCTGGTGGGAAGTGGCGAAGGTCCGCACATGTCGTCGCTGGCGCTGCTGCCGTTCGCGCTGGCGTTTGGTTGGCTGGCGCTGGAGAGGCGTGGCCCCCGATTCCTGGCCGCCGCAGGGATCTGCTCCGCGCTGGTCGCCCTCACGAATTTCTACGGCGCGACCGCTCTGGCTATTTTCTACCCCATTCTGGTCTGGAGTCTGTGGGTGACCCACCGCGACAACCGGATATGGCTGCGCGCCGCGGCCATTCCCGCATTGGCTTACGGTCTGTCGGCGTTCTGGCTGACACCCTCGTACCTGCGAATTACTATCGAGAACATGCGGTATGTATCATCGCAGGGCAATGCGACGTCCGTAGCGTTGTTCGCTGTGGCTATCGTCCTTTATGTAGCGCTGTCGCTGCGGGGCGCGTCCGGCAAACCGGACAGGGCTTACGCGGTCTTCCTTTGCGGTAGCCTGCTGTTCCTGGGACTGAACGTGGTGGGCTACTTCCATTTCAACTTTCGCATCATGGGCGACCCGCATCGCTTGGCTTCCGAGCTCGACTTCGTGATGACCATCGCGTGCGCGGAAGTGCTGCGGCGGTTGTGGAACCGGCCTGCGCCAGCATACTCGCGGGTGCGGGCGCGGTCTCTGGCCGCGATGGTCGTGTTATTTGCCTTATGGTCGGCGCACCATTACGTCCGCCACGCCTGGGAGTTGTATCCTCCGGAATCGGACTACCGGCAACGCGTTGAATACCGGATGTCGGATTGGGTGGCCGCCCATCTTCCGCAAGCCCGCACCTTTGTGTCCGGATCCGTGCGCTTCTGGTGGGACACATGGTATGACTTGGCCCAGGTCAGCGGCGGATCCGACCAAGGCGTCCTGAATAGCAAAGTGTTCCCAGCACAGTGGGAGATCCTGCTGGGGCCCAATCCCGAACTGGCGGTCCGTTGGCTGACCGCGCTGGGCGCAGATGCGGTGATCGTTTCAGACAAACAGTCGCAGGAGATCTATCACGATTTCAAAATCCCGGCTAAGTTCGCGGGGGTGCTCCCGGTCTTGTACGACGATGGTCAAGGCAATGTGATTTACCAGGTTCCTCGCCGTTATCCATCACTGGCGCGGGTGGTGGATCGGGCACGGTTCGAAGCCTTGCCGCCGCTCGAGCAAACCAATCTTGACTTGCTGCGGGCATATACAGCGGTAGTTGAAGAGGGTCCCGATGCGCCCACCACCACTGCCTGGAGTGGAACCGACACGATGCGTGTGCACGCCCGCGTAGCGCCGGGCCAATCCATCCTGGTGCAGGTAACTTACGATCCGGCCTGGCATGCCTACGCCGGCGGCCAGGCGTTGCCGGTTCACAAAGACCGAGGGGCGGATTTCAGTGTGATCGACGCGCCGCCCGGAGAGCACGATATCGCGTTCGTCTTTGAAGCGCCGCTGGAGAACCGCATCGGCTGGGTGCTCACATGGCTGTCGCTGGCCATCGCCGCGCTCCTGGCAATCGAATTCGGTCACCGCCAGCCCTCCGAGTGACGTCTCATTTGTTTAAAGCGCGGAAGTAAGGTGCTGTCAGGAGATGCGTTCGTCATACGGCGGCGGCGCGAGCAAATTCGTGGTTTGAAGTGGCCGCTCAAGGATGTTTGGCCGCTGAAGAACGCGGACCGACGAAGAGGAGAACGGCCGTCAGCACGACCGCCAGGGCCGCGATCCATGCGCAAGGCTTCAGGTCGCGAGGGCCGGTCCAGCTCAAGGTGATCTCGCAGTTGCCTTCGCACTCCGGCCGGATCAGGATCAACCCCAGCCCATCGGCCGATACGGCGCGCGCATGGCCATTTGCGGCGGCCTTCCAGCCGGCGAACCAGGCTACTTGCACCGAAACCAGGTCGTCGCGCCGCAGCGTCGCGCGAATGCCAGCCGTACCGGGCCCCAGCCACTCAAAGGCGGCCTCGGGCCGGGAATCGTCCTCTATGGCGTCCACATACTTGACCACTTCAGCGCGCGCGGCTTCGTGCCAGTCGGGTATGCGCGGATCTTCTCCGGGCCGCAGCACGTGGGCCAGCGAGGTACCGCGCTGAGGCACGCCATAGATGGTTTCGCCGTGCTCGCGATGGAGCACCGGCAGCAGCGACGCAAAGCGCTCCGGAACCTTGATGTCCCTGTACTCCTCGGTACTCTCCGGCCCGCTGGTGACCAGCGCATGCGCGCCCAGCGCTTCGAGGTAAACCACCGCTAACTTGGTCACTTCCGGGTTGTAGGCCGGATTCACTACGTACGGCAGAACCCGCAGAACCGGCATGGACGTGCCTTGATCGCAGCATCCATCCACCTGCGGGGTGTCGGTGAAGGCATCCAGCCAGAAGCGGTCCGAACCTGTGGCATAAACACGCTGCCCATGGAGGTGGGTATCCAACCATCGCGCGGTGGCGTACTCGGAGCGGGTGGCCAGGTCGACCGCTTGAATATCCGCGCGCGCCCCCGCACGGTAGTTGCGGATCTGCACTGCGACTGCCGCGATCGCCGCCGCCGCCAGCACTGGTTTCAGCCACCGTGGACTGTGGGCGTAAATCCACCAGGCCAGCCCACCCAGCAGCAGGCAAGCCGGTATCTCCATTTCCAGTTGCAGCCGGCCCACTTGCGGCAGCAACTCGAACGTCTGCGGATGTGCGGTGAGAACCATCGCCCCCAACAGTCCGCAATAGAGGAAGCCGAAGCGCGCGAACAGCGGCAGACGGCTGTACCGCAACAGGTAGCCCGATGCCGCCGCGGCAATCAGCGCGCCTGGCAACAGGAAGGGCGTTTTGTGTATCGCAAACCAGAAGCCGCTGTGCATGGGGCCGAGATTACCCATCACAGTGGCCAGGCTCGAGGGCGGCACGCCGTAGCAGGCGATGGCGTAGGCGAGGCCGGATGCTCCCGCGGCGAGCGCCCAACCGCGCGCCCAGCGGCCGGCGGGTTGCACGGCGATCCAGCAGAATACGGCCAGGCCGGTCGCCATGGTGCCGGGCACATTGGTGAGAAACAGAGTGGCCATGGCCAACGCGGCGAGCGCGAAGGATCGACGTGTTCGTCTTTCGAGCGCATACTGCAAAGCCAGAATGACCAGCGGCAACAGGGCCATTGACGTGACATGCGGGCCTTCGCCGTAGACCGTCAGGACCTGCAGCCTCCGGCAATAGAACCAGCCGCCAATGTCTTTGGCCACGTCGGGCATCAGCAGGGCCGATGGCGAGAACAGCGAGTAAGCGAGGGCCGCCAGAAACGACGCGCCGCGGCTGGCCCCCAGCCGCATGGCCATCAGGAAGAGTGTGACCGCGCCCAGCGAGTAGGCGACGCCGGTCACGCCGTGGTAGGCATGCGCGGCGGATATCTTCGCCAGGCTGGCCACCGCCGCCACCACCAGATGCACCAAGGGTACGTAGGTTTCCTGATACGGCATGCCGCAGTGCCACAGCGGCCACCAGGAGAAACCGCCCCAGTGCGTGGAAATGTGCCGGGCCATGGCAATGAAGAAGCCTTCCACGGAGTTGAAGTGCTGGGTGTACTCGGTGCGAAAGAGACGCCAGCAGATCCAGACGTTCAGAGCGAAGAGAGTCGCCGCGCCCACGGCATTGGATCCCCGACCGGTCATGATTCGGCCCGCCAACCGCCGCATTCTTATCTGGCTTCCTCGTACTCACAGACCGGAATTGCCATTTTGCCTCTACGGCTACGAGCCAGTATACCCATCGATTACATTCGCCGCCAGCCCTCCGAGTGATTGCTCGACCGCGCGCAGGATCGCATCCACCAAACCGTCCACCGTAAACACCGACGCCTCGACTGTCACCTCGATCCCCAACTCTCGGGCGGTGGCCGATGTAACTGGGCCGATGGATGCCACCTTCACGCCTGCGATAGCGTCCGCACCGGCCATGGCAACGAAGTTCCGGACGGTTGAAGAACTGGTGAAGGTGATCCAGTCCGGCTTATCCGAGAGGTCGAATGCGCCCGCCGGAGCCACCGTGCGGTAGGCTTCCACCACATCCACCACCGCGCCGCGCCGAGTCAGTTCGACGGGCACCAGATCGCGGGCCACGGCGGCGCGCGGCAGCAGGATGCGCTGGCCCGCCAGGTTGTGCGCAGCGAACGCCGCGAGCATGCCTTCGGCCACATAATCGGTGCCCATCAAATCCACCTTCAGGTGCAAAGCTTCGATAGCGGCGCGCGTCGCGGGACCAATGGCACAGATGTGCGCGCGCAGAGCCCGCAGGTCCACGGCGGAGCGATCCAGGCGATCCAGGAAAAACCGCACGCCATTGGCGCTGGTGAAGATCAGCCAGTCGTAAGAGCCGAGGTTGGCGATGGCCTTGTCGAGCGGCCCGTAATCGAGGGCTGGCTGAATCTCGATGGCCGGCAGTTCGATCACGTCCGCGCCCAGCGCGTGCAGCCTGGAAGAAAGCGCCTCGGCCTGGCCGCGCGCGCGTGTCACCACGATGCGTTGGCCGAACAGCGGCAGGCGCTCGAACCAGTTGAGCTTGTCGCGCAGCCCCACCACTTCGCCGATGATAATGGTCGCGGGCGGCTTGAGGTCGTGCTGGTGGATCAACCCCGGCAGCGTGGCGAGCGTTCCCACCAGCGTGTGCTGATCCGGCCGCGTTCCCCAGCGCACGGCCATGGCGGGCGTATCGGCGGCACGGCCGTGGGCCATCAACGCCCGCGCGATTTCATCGAAAGCGAAGATGCCCATGAAGATGACCAGCGTCTCCGTCCCGCCCACCTTGCTCCAATCGATGCCCTCGGCATCGTGTCCTGTCACGAACGTGACCATCTTGCTATGCTCGCGATGCGTGAGCGGCACCCCCGTGTACGCCGCAATGCCCAGCGGCGACGTGACCCCCGGCACGATTTCGAAAGCCACGCCCGCGGCGGCCAGCGCTTCGGCTTCTTCGCCGCCGCGGCCGAAGATGAACGGATCGCCGCCCTTCAGCCGCACCACGTTCAGGCCGCGACGCGCGCGCTCGATCAGCATGGAGCAGATCTCTTCCTGGCTGAAGGCGTGTACCGATTTCTTCTTGCCGACGTAGATGCGCTCGGCCTGGGCGGGCGCCAGATCCAGCAGCGCCGGGTTGGCGAGGTAATCGTAGAGCACGGAGTCCGCCTGTTCCAGCAGGCGGCGGCCCTTCAACGTGATCAGCTCGGGATCGCCGGGTCCGGCGCCTACCAGGTAGACCTTACTCATCCGTAGACGCTTTCCAGGATGCTGTCCGCGCCCGCGGCCAGCAACGCTTCCCCTAGCTCGCGGCCAATGCGCTGGGCGTCCGCGGCGGGACCTTCGGATCGATCGCGCACAAGCTGCACGCCATCGGGCGAGACCACCACGGCCTGGAGCGAAAGACTCTCGCCGTTCACGGTGGCGTAAGCGCCTATGGGAACCTGGCAGCCTCCTCCCAGAGCGGCTAGGAGAGCGCGCTCGGCGGTGACGGCCCATTGGGTGGGCGGGTGGTTTAGCTTTTGACAGGCCAGGAGGCCTGACTGGCCGGTCTCAATCGCCAGCGCGCCCTGGCCTACCGCGGGACAAACGATATCGGGCGACAGGATCTCCGCGATGCGGTCCTCCCAACCCAGGCGTTTCAGGCCGGCCGCCGCCAGCACGATGGCGTCATATTGACCTTCATCCAGCTTGCGCAGGCGTGTGTCGAGATTGCCGCGCACTGGCTCGATCCGCAGATCGGGCCGCACCTTGCGCAACTGCGCCGCGCGCCGCAGCGAACTGGTGCCCAGCTTCGCGCCCGCGGGCAAGTCCGCCAGCCGCCGGCCCACCAGGGCATCGCGCGGATCTTCGCGCGCGGGAGTCGCCGCCAGCACCAGCCCCGCGGGCAACTCGGTGGGCAGATCTTTCAGGCTGTGCACCGCCAAGTCCGCGCGGCCCTCCAGCAGGGCTTCCTCGATCTCCTTGGTGAACAGGCCCTTCCCGCCGACTTGAGCCAGCGGCACGTCGGTGATCTTGTCGCCGGTGGTCTTGACGATTTCGATGCGGCTCGGGTATCCCAGGCCTGCCAGTTGCTGCTGGACCCAGTGGGCCTGCCACAGGGCCAGTTGCGATCCGCGCGATGCGATGATGAGCATGGGTTAACGTCCAGAGGCCGCCTAAAAGGCGGCTGCGGGCAAAATTGCCCGCCCTCCAATTCTATTCCTGCAGGTGAAACACCTTGCGGATGGCGGCGATCACGTGCGCGCCGTCCGGCCGCCCCGCCTGCAACCGCAGCTCCGAAATCGGCCCGTGCGCCACCTTGTTAATGATGCCGCGCGTCAGCATCTCCCAGGCTTCTTCCTGCTCGCGCGTCACCGGACCAAACTTGCGCCGCACCTTGTCGATCTCCGCCTGCCGGATGCGCTCCAACTCCTCCTGCAGACTGACAATAGTGGGCGTGATTTCCTGCACCTTGAGGCGGGCCATCATGCGCTCCACCTCCTGCTTGACGATCTCCTCGGCGCGCTCGGCCTCCTTGAGCCGCTCGCGCAGATTGGCGTTGACCACCTCCTGCAGGTCGTCGATGTCATAGAGGAAGACGTTGTCCAGATCGTTGACCGACGGCTCGATGTTCCGCGGCACGGCGATATCGATCAGGAACATGGGCTTGTTGCGCCGCGCGCCGATCACCCGCTGCATTTCGTCCTTGTGCAGGATGTAGTGCGGCGCGCCGCTGGAGGCGATCAGGATGTCCACCTCCGGCAGCATGGCCACGAAGCGGTTGTATTCGACCGGCGTGCCTTGGAACAGCTTCGCCATTTCGATGGCGCGTTCGTGGGTACGATTGGTGACGAAAACGTGCGTGGCGCCGGAGCGCCGCAAGTGCCGGGCGGCCAGCTCCGACATCTTGCCCGCGCCCGCGATCATCACCGTGCGGTTGTTCAGCGAGCCGAAAATCTTGCGCGCCAGCTCCACCGCCGCATAGCTGACCGACACCGCCATCTGCCCGATACCGGTTTCCGAACGCACCCGCTTGGCCACGCTGAACGAGCGCTCCAGCAGGCCCTCCAGCCATCCGCAGAGCACGCCCTCGGTCTTCGCGATGCCGAAGGCGGCCTTGAGCTGCCCCAGGATCTGCGGCTCGCCCACCACCATCGAATCCAGGCTGGAGGCCACGCGGAACAGGTGGTGGATAGCGTTCTGGCCTTCGTGGCGGTAGAGGTACGGCTCGATCGAGGTGGCTGCCACCATGCGCGATTCCCGCAGGAATTCGTCCACCAGCGCCTGCGGGTCCACCGGATCGTCCGTGGTGACGGTGATCTCGACGCGGTTACATGTGGACAGGATGCACGCTTCCGAAACGCCCGCGCGCGATTTCAGAGAGTGTAAGGCTTCGGGCAGCGCCGGCTCCGGAAAGGCCAGGCATTCCCGCACCTCGACGGGCGCAGTCTTATGGCTGACCCCTGTGACCAGCAGTTTCATGGCTTCAGCAGCCAGCTTCCCAGCCGCGCATGCGCCACCCAGGTGACGGCCGACAACCCCACTACCACGATCACCATGATGGCGGCTTTGCGGCCTCGCCATCCGGCCGTGATGCGCAGAAACACCATGGCCAGGTAGCAGCCCCAGGTGATGAACGAGATGCCGATGGCCGGCTGGCTGATCCAATCCCTCTTGTGCTCGATGAATGCCCAGGTGGTGGCCGCGATCACCGCCAGCGTCATCAGTACGAAGCCCAGCGCCATGGACCGGGAGATCAGGTCATCCAGCGTACCCAGCGGCGGCAGGCGGTAATACAGCTTGCGCGGCTTCTTGCGCTTGAGCTCGCGCTCCTGGAACAGATACAGCAGCGAGGCTCCGGCGGTGAACGCCAGCGCGGCGAAGCCCAGCAAGACCAAGGTGATGTGAACGTCCAGCCAGGCGTTGCGGATGACGGGGCTGGTCCAGGCGTCCACCGGGTTGCCCAGCGTCGAAACCAGCGTCATGACGAAGACGAGGGGGAAGATGAAGACGCTGAGGCTTTCGGTTTTGTAGCGCCAATAGACGAACAGGAACAGCATGGTGATGAGGAAGGCGCACATGGAGAGCGTCTCGTAGAAGTTGGCGATGGGGCAGTGATTCATGAGCAGCCCCTCTTCTACGATGGAGACGCCGTGCAACACCGCGCCGATGGAAAACGCGCTGAGCGCAACGCGGAAGAGGTGCTCGCGTTTGCGGACCAGGGTAAGGATGGCGTGCAGCAGGCCGAGCGAGTACAGGGCCGCGGCCACGCGCAGCCAGATGACACTCATTTCAGCCATGAAGCGCGCCGTTTAAAGGGTGTTGAAACTATAGTATAGCGTGGGGCGGCGGCTGGCCGTGCATTTGCCCGGACGGGTGTTTCCGTTCGCCGCATCGTTCACTGGCACCGCAACGGGCCCCGGCCGGAGGAGTCGATGTTTGCAGATCGACAGGCCGGCCAGAAGAGAGTAAAATAGGCACAGAAACTGAGGATATCCGAGTATGGCGAGAATCCAGCCCGTCCTGACGGCAACCGAACTAGCGCTAGTTGACCAGATGGCTGCATTAACCGGCTCTAAGCGAACCGATGTGATCAAGAGCGCATTGGCCGTCTATCACTGGTTCGTGCGGCAGGCGCTCACTGGAAGCCAAGTTGTGGCGCGCAAGCCAACCGGCGAAGAGGTCGCCCTCGAGACCGCGGAACTGGCAGTGCTGGAAGGTAAGGGTAACCGCCTTAGCCCCGAAGAATTGGGCTTGCTGGCCAAGCGGCTCGCGGCGGCTCCCAATGCGGTTGCGGCGGCACAGATCAAGGAACGCCTTACGCGCGGCTTCTACGGGATCTAACGCCACAAATCCAGGGATCAAAGCATGCCGAGAGTCCGCCGCCACAACGTTCCGCCCGCTCTGTTTCAGCACTTGCTCGACCGTGTCCAGAGCCGGAAGATTCCCGCATCTCAGTTAGAACTGCTGGCGAAGTGGCTCGACAGCGAGCCAGAGGTGCCTGAGGGCCCCTGGTACAAACGATTCTCCGGCACAACGGTCTGCGGCGAGGGTGAATTGATCAAGACGTTTCTGCTCCCGGGTCAGGCGCCAAAAGGGCAAAACGTTCGTTGAAATCGGCCTGATCGGTGCTCCTCGGGAATCTTGTCCTCGGCCCGCCGCACTATGCAGATGGGGCTTGCGCGGCGGCCCTCTTCTTCTCATACGCGTCGAACTTCGCGCGATACTCCTCGTAGCCCTTCCGCCCCATCAGCCCGAACGTGAACTTCTTGCCGAGTTCCACGCCTTCCTGATCGAACGCGTTGATCTCCAGCAACTCGCCCATGAAGGCGGTCTCGAACTCCATGAGCTGCAGAAATGCGCCGAGGTGTTCCTCGTCCACCTTCTGCAAGGTGAAGGTGCAATTCGGACGACCGGCTTCAATCATGGCGGCGCCGGTGGCGCGCCGTTCGGCGTCGATCAGTTTCGAGAGCGATTGTCCGGCCAGGTAGTCGAAAGCGGGCAGATTCAGCCGCTCTTTGGGGATGCGCCCCACATCCGGAAACTTCTCCACGGCCCAGAACGTGAACACCTTGTCGTTGGGGCCTTCGATGTAAAGCTGCACCTGGGAGTGCTGATCGGTGGTGCCCAGCGCGGCGATCGGCGTCTGGCCGGTGTTCACAGTGACACCCGCCCGGTTGCTGGCTTTGCCGAGCGATTCGGCCCAAAGCTGCCGGAACCAGAAAGCCGTCCCCCAGAGGTGGTTGGAATAAGGGAAGGCCACCTGGATAGTCTTGTTCTTGCGCGTCCACAAGAGCCAATGACACAGGGCCGCCCGTAACGCGATGTTGACGCTGAGGTCCGGCTGCCACGCCAGGTGTGTCATGGCGGCGGCGCCGCGCGTCAGCTTGCGGATATCGATGCCGATCAGCGCGCCGGGCAAAAGCCCGACAGCCGAAAGCACGCTGTATCGTCCGCCGACATTGTCCGGAAGGTAAAACGTGCGATAGTTCTCGCGCTTGGCCAACTCCAGCAGGTCGCCGCGATCGGCCGAGGTGACGGCGGCGATGCGGCCGGCGGCCTTGGCTTTCAGCGCCTGCGTCAGCCAGTCGCGCACGATCAGAAAGGTGGCAACGGTTTCGGCGGTCGATCCCGACTTGGCCACAACCACCGCGAGCGTCTTCCGCGGATTCATGGAGGCCAGCGCGGCGCTGGTGAAGGCGGGGTCCACGTTGTCCAGAATCACCAGGCGCGGATGCGTGGATGAGAATGCGCCCTGCACGGGGTGCGGACCGCGGATACCGCAATCGAGCGCCCACGCGCCCAGCGCGCTGCCGCCGATACCTATCAAGCACACTGTGTCGTAAGAGCCACGCACGGACTCGGCGTAGGCGCGCACTTCGTTGATGGTTTTCGTTTGGAACGGCAGATGCGGGAAGCCCTGCTCATTCGCGTCGCTGCGCTTACGGAAGGAAGCCAGCGCATCGAGCGCGCGCGGTTGATGCCGGGCGATCTCGGAGCGGGAAATCCCGTGGGCTTCGCCGGCCACGCCGGCGAGCATGTTGGTTTCGTCGAATTGGATTTTCATCTTGAATTACCGCCCACTACCGCCGGCGCACGAAGTTGCTTTCCGGTCCGTGGAAAGTGGGGAAGGTTTTGGAGATATGATCGTGCCAGGCGAGGCTTTCCTCGTCCAGCAGTGCCCACAGCAAGCCGAGGCCGCCCGCGCAATAGCCGAGGCAAGCGCCCAGGTAGCGCAGCCAGCGCGACGTGCGGTCCGGGGGGTAGCCATCGAAGTTGATGAGGGTCAAGCGCAGAGTGCGCATGCCGGGGGTCTGGCCGCCGGCGCACACCCACACGAAGCCATAGAACATGGCGATCAACATGGCTGCGGCGCACATGATCAGGATCACCGGTTTGCTGGCGGGGAACGAGCCGCCCAGGAGATAGAAGACGGTAAGAAAGAGTCCGCAGGCGATCAGGATCATGCTGCCGTCGATGGCGGCGGCGCAGGCCCGGTGCATGGGGGCGGCTACCGAAGCGTCACAAACGATGACTGCCTCGACGGTAGTCGACAGCTTGCGCGGGGCAGGCGGAGCGGGCGGCAGGAAATCGAGCGAAGGCTGCGAGTCGTTGGGCGCGCCGGGGCGGCGGCGGGTGATGCGCGTGGAAGTGCGGGTAACCGTTTTAAGCTTCGGCGGCGCGGGTGGCTCCAGAATTCCGTCGAACGGAATGACTTTGCCGGAAGGGCGGTCCTGGAAGAGCATGGCTTGGCGCGGAGCGGTGGCCGGGTATGCGGGCTGCGAAATCACGGGCGCGCGCGAGGGCTCGACGCGATCGGGCCGCGGCACGGCCGCCAAAGCGCCGGAGGTAGCCATGGCATAGACATCAAATTGCGGCCGGCCGCAACGCCGGCAGCGTCTTTCGTCGTCTAAATTCAAGTAACGGCAATAACTGCAAGTCATGGTTCAGCGTCTATGGTGCAAAGGAAGGCCCCTATGTGGTACGTTTGCCGATTGAGCCCTCTCGCGTGCAGACGCCCTCACTTTCTAGTTAGCATACTCGGCGATATTTGTCACGAACTTTATTCGAGTATTACGTACAGTTCCGTTCTTGGCGTATTGGCGGCGTTGGTTTTGACGGACGCAGCGGTCTTCGGGCAGATTCCGCCGACCTCGACCCTGGTTCCGCCGCCCGGCGCCCCCCCGGCGTCGCAACCCAATAAACGCATTTATAAGCAGCGTCCCAACGCACCGCCGATCGGCGAATGGGACGTGCATGCGGTAGACCAAAACGCCGAAGGGCACGTGTGGCATCTGCGTGGACACGCGGAGATGGAGAACGTCAACATGCTTTTCCGCGCCGACGAGATCGATTACAACGAAGACACCGGCGACATGCAGGCGCGCGGCAATATCTACTTCGAGCAGTTCGAGCGCAACGAAAAGATCTGGGCCGACCACATGGAATACAACACCAAGTCGGAGGCCGGTAAGTTCTACGATGTGCGCGGCACCACCTCCCCGCGCATAGACACGCGCCCCGGTATGCTCACCAGCGTCAATCCGTACTATTTCGAGGGCAAGTGGGCGGAACGCGTGCAGGGCCACTATATTCTTTACGATGGTTTCCTGACCAACTGCCGGATCCCGAATCCGTGGTGGCGTCTGAGAGGGCCGCGCTTCAATGTTGTGCCGCAGGAATCGGCCAAGGCGTACCGTGCTGTTTTCCTCTTACGCAAGTTTCCACTCTTCTACACGCCATTCTTCTATAAGTCGCTCGAAAAGCGGCCGCGGCGCAGCGGTCTGCTGATGCCCAACATCGGCCACAGCTCCACGCGCGGTTACATGTTCGGCGTGGGCGCCTTCTGGGCAATCAATCGCAGTTATGACGCCACTTACCACGTCCAGGATTATACGGCGCGCGGGTACGCGCATCACCTGGAATTCCGCGGCAAGCCCACCGACAAGGCAGACTTCGACGCCATTGGTTTCGGCGTGCAGGACCGCGGCTTGGTGGAATCCGACGGCACGCGCGGGCCCAAGCAGGGCGGCCTGACTTTCTCGGTGGCGGGAAAGGCGGATCTGGGCGACGGTTGGACTGCCAGGGGCCTTATCAACTACCTCAGTTCGTTTACGTTCCGCCAGACCTTTTCCGACTCATTTAATGAAGCCGTCTTTACGGAAGTGAACTCGGTAGCGTTCCTGAACAAGGACTGGTCGACGTACACCGTGGATGCGGTCGTCGAACGCAAACAGGATTTCACCAGTGCGGAGATCGTCGAAACCGATCCCATCACCAAAAAGCAGACTACGGACGCCAATGCGGTAGTGATCAAGAAGCTGCCGGAATTGGATCTTTCGAGCCGCGACCATCAGGTGGCGGAGGGTCTGCCGGTGTGGTACTCGTTCGATTCCAGCGCAGGTTTGCTGTCGCGCAGCCAGCCGGACTTCTATTGCGCCAGCGCCGGGGCCAGGCAAGGGATTGTCGAACCTTGCCCCAACAGCGACTACCAACTGATGGGCCGCTATGACACCAGCATGCTGAATAGCCGCATGGACTTTGCGCCGCAGATCACAACGTCGCTGCGCCTGGGCGACTTCCACCTGGTCCCCAGCTTCACGGTGGACGAGACTTTCTACAGCGAGGCTCAAGGTCCGTATGAGGAGGGTTTTCTGCGCGTGCTTCCCTCGGCCTTCATGCGCAGCGCCCGCGAGTTCAAGGTAGACCTGGTGGCGCCTTCCTTCGCGCGCGTTTTCAATCGCAAGAGCTGGCTGGGCGACAAAGTGAAGCACGTGATCGAGCCGCGGGCCACCTACGAATACGTCACGGGCATCGGGCAGAATTTCAACAGGGTGATCCGTTACGACCAGACGGATCTGCTCTCGAATACCAACCAGGTTACATTCTCGCTCGCCAACCGGCTGTACGCCAAGCACGGCGACGACGTGCAGGAGATTTTCAGTTGGGAATTGTCGGGAGCGCGATATTTCGATCCGACGTTCGGCGGCGCGATCGTTGCCGGGCAGCGCAACGTGCTGCTGAGCCAGATGGAGCTGACGCCCTTCACCTTTTTGGATGGCCCGCGCACATATTCGCCGATCGTGTCGGCCCTGCGCGCCCAGCCGAAGTGGAACATTGCCTTGGAATGGCGGACGGATTACGATCCGGCGCGCCATGGCATTGTGGCCTCGACCGCCAGCGCCGACTGGCGCAAGGGCGCGTTTTTCGTTTCGGTGGGGCAAACGGAGGTGCATAGCGACACAACCCTGCTGCCGAGCGAGAACCAGACGCGCGCCAGCGTGGGCCTCGGCAACTCGACGCGGCGGGGTTGGAACGCGGCGTTTGTGGCCGTTTACGACAACAAGGTGGGCATCCTGGATTTCGCCATTATGCAGGCCACTTACAACACGGACTGCTGTGGGTTCAGCGTGCAGCTTGTGCGTTACGACTTCGGCACGCGGGATGAGACGCAATACCGGTTTGCGTTCGCGGTGGCGAATCTGGGCTCGTTCGGGACGTTGAAGCGGCAGGAGCGATTGTTTTAGGGGTGAGGCATGGTTGGGGGGGCGTTGGCGCGAAGAAGCGCCGGGATGGCACCCGGATCTGACACAAACAAAGCCCAACTTATTGATAATGCTGGTCGAGTGGAACGCGAATCCCAGGACGCCGTTGGCCTCCGGCCGAGCGTTCGTGGGCCGTAGCGCAGGGACGGGGCGGCGGGTGCCGCATCCTTGAAATTGGTCAGATCGTGTTGCATTATGTTGCATCGGGATACATCCGCCGCGGCGGACCGGCCCTGTGTGCCAAGAACAATGAGACGTCTTCTTCGGGAGATTTCGGATTGGAAATTTGGCTTTGATTTTTGGCTTGTGTTGAAACAAAGGGCAAATTGGGTTCGTTTCGCAATCTGCTTTGCTTCGCCCTCCAGATCGTAACGAGGTCAGGAACGCTCTAAGCCCTACATTCAAGTTCCCCTGGAGATAGTGCGATGCGACGGGGAAAATCTCTGCCATGCGCCCTAGCTGGAAGCCCGACCCTGCGTACGTACCCGGGGATTGGTATAATCCGTACGCGATGGCGAAGCTGACTCTGAGTGTGGATGCGGCCGTGGTCGCGCGAGCCAAGCGCTACGCGAAACAGAGCGGCGTCTCCTTATCCGCGATGATCGAGGCTTACCTAGTCTCGGTTTCGGCACTCTCTCCGGCGCAGGAACTGCCCCCGGTTCTTCGCTCGCTCCACGGAATCCTCAAGAAGGGCGATCCCGAGGACTATAAGAAGCATTTGGCCGAAAAGTACCTGTGAAAGTTGTCGCCGATGCGAACGTGGCGCTGGACGTTTTGCTCGACCGTCAGCCCCACTTCGCGGCGAGCGCCGCAGTTTGGTCCGCCAGCGAAACCGGGGCAGCCCAAGGCCTGCTTGCGGCCCGTGCGGTGACAACCATCCACTTTTTGATTCGCAGGGAGCACGGCGCAGCCGAGGCGAGGAAGGCACTCAGCTTGCTGCTGCGTGTGTTCGGAGTGGCGCCGGTGGATGAGGGTATCATCCGGGAGGCATTTGAATTGCACTCGCCGGACTTCGAAGATTCAGTAACCGCAGTAGCCGCGCAGCGGGCCGGGTGTGACCTCATCGTGACGCGAGATCCAAAAGGGTTTCGTGGGTCCCTCGTGAGTGTTCTGGCGCCCGAAGCCGTTGCGCCCCTTCTCGGGTAATCCTAATCGGCGCAGCAGAAGCTGCGGCTAAGTCGCCGCTGCTGAAATAAGTTGAAGGTCGTCCAGATGGCGGTAGTCCTTGGGATTGTTCGTAACGAGCGGAGCGGGCAGAACCAGCGCGGTGGCGGCGATCCAGGCATCGGCTGCACTGATCGGCCGTCCCTTGCGCACGCTCTCGTTGCGAATCGCAGCCCAGGTGGAACACAGGTGACCGTCGGAGTGAAGTACGGAAAAGTCGCCCAGGTACTCTTCCAGCAGGTCGCACTTTCGTTGGCCCCAATTCGCGTTCAAGGCGCCCTGGCGCATCTCTGCGAGAGTCATGAACGAGAGGACCAACTCAAAGCCGCGGATGATCCTCACGTAGTGGGGCGCGAAGTTGGGGTGCCACTTGAAAACAAAGCTGGCAACGTCCGTGTCAACGACCAATCTTGCCGTTGCATTCGGTGGAGACATCAGTACGGCGCTGCTCATAGATGAAGCGGACGAGGGCTTCGGATTCTTCAGCGGGTCCAGGATCGATGTGGCTCAACAGCCGATCCAGACTGAACGAGCCGGTCCGGACCAGGTTGGGCGGGTCTTGGACGGCCTTTGGTGGGACACGTTCCATGTTGTTTATTCTAGCGCTTCCGGGAGTTCACTGGTTTCTGTCCATTACAGGAGTGAGTGAGAATTGGTGAGCGATCCGCCACTTCCATGTCGCCCACCCACCCGGAGGCGCTTCCTAATCGCGTCAAGATAGACTTTGCAGACAGGGCCTCGCAGCTTGAACTGGCCCCCCGGGGCGCGTGGCAACGCCGGGATGCCCATGCTCAGAGATCTTCAGGGCGGAGTCCTGTGTCCTTCCCGATCTTGGACAGCGCAGCGGGGCCTACTTCTTCGCTGTCGTGAAAGCAGAATGTGAAGTTAGACCAGCCAGGACGTTGGAGCTTTCGATGGGAACCAACCTGCTTCTTCAGGGTCCAGCCGAGCCGCAGCAGGGCTGCATAGACTCTCTTGGCCTTGGTTGCGCGCCAGACGCTCACGCGACAAAGAGGACCTTCAGCGGTTCGGGGACATCCTCGCCGCTTTCGATCATGTCAGCCAATACCTGAAGGGCTACGGACTTCACCTTTCGCGTCGCCTCTTCCTCGCTGGCGCCGTAGGCCATTACGCCTGGAAGGTCTGGCACGGAAGCCAGGATTCGACCATCTTCCTCCCGTTCCAGTTCGACGCGGATTGGCTGAATCTCAACCATGTATGTCAATTGTAGCGGAAGAGCGGGTTCATCAGGGCCGCGCCAAGACAAGGCCACCTAAAAGGTGGCCTGCGGCCAGGATTGGCCGCCCCACAAGAATCAGACTGGTGGATAGTGGTAGTATTCAGTCACCCGAAACGGTTTCGTACTCCCGCACCGGCGCCGGTTTCGACGCGGCCAGCGCGCCCAGGGTGACGTGGATGGTCGGCATGGCTCCGGTATCGAAGGAGTCGCGCACCTTGCCTTCGTCATGCTGCTTGTCACGCGCGAGTTGCCGCCGCAGGCGGGCCTCGAATTCGGCCATCTGCTCATCGACGCTCTTCACCTTATTCTTGTTCGCCACCATATCTTCGCGGTAGCGTTTCAGGAAGTAGCCGATGGTCTCCACGCGGATGCGGATGGAGCCGGTGGGCTTGTTCTCGTCGATATCCTTGAAGCAGAAATAGGGCGTGCCGGAATGCTCCACCACCTCTTCCACCGCCGAGTAGATGGGCGCGTCATGGCCGCACTTGAAGCTCGATAGCTCCAGCGCCACTAAGTTGGGATGCCGGCCGGTGTACTTAGCGGCCCACACTTTGCGCGAGGTGTTCTCGCTATAGGAGTTCTTCCACACGTCATCGATGTTCATCGGATGTGGGATCTCGCCCGATTCCACTTCCGGCCCGAACAGGCGCCAGACGATGTCTTCGTCGATGGGGAGGGAATCCTGGGTGAAGACCGGATAACCCAGTTTCTGGAACTCTTCCAGGATTTCGTGGTTCACGCCGGGATCGTTGTGATACGGGCGGCCCAGCACCACCACGCCCAGCCGGTCCTCGCGCTCGAGTTCCTCCAGCACCTGGCGGGCTTCGCCGCGGATGGTCACGTTGTTGTAGTAATCGAGGGCGCGATAGCCTTCCTGTACGGCGCGGGCGTTCTCCTCGGCCGACAGTCCGAAGATATCTTTGAACTGTTCGAACAATTGCCGCTCCAGGACATCGGGCTTGGAGAGATTGACGAAGGTATCCAGGAACAGGACGCCCTTCTCCTTGAATAGGTCGCCCTCCTTGGTGAAAGCCGCTTTCACCGCCGCCGGAGTGGTGGCCACGGTGGGACACGAGCGGCTGGCCTGCACCCCATGCAAGTCGGTGGTGAGGCAGTCGATCATGGGGAAGAAGATGATATCCAGCGGCTTCTTGGCGTGCACCACGAACAGCAGGTTGTGCACGTGCGGAATGCCCAGCTTCGACGGAAAGCATGGGTCGATGGCGCCGCGCTTGGCGCCTTCCTTATAGAGTTGCTCGCTGGTGAAGTCGGAGTAGACGATGTTTTCCGCCTTGATCCCCAGGGACGCGAAGTAGCCCGTGAATATGGGCGTCATCGAGTACATGTTGAGCACGCGCGGCATGCCAATGCGGATGTCGGCGCGCTTCTTCATCAGCTCGATGCGTTTCTTGGCGGACGAGGTGAAGACGAACTTGGGCAGCGGGTCGGCCACCAGCGGCGCATCCGGCACGCGGAAGACAGCCTTGGCCGATATCTCGACGAAGTTGGGATTGGCCTTCTTGATTTTGTCCAGACTCCCCTTGATCTGGCGCATGTCGTCCACGCTTTCGACGGTGCCCTTCTCGCACGTAGCGATGATGAGGCGCTGCGAGCCGGGCGCCAGCGGAACCTTGGTCTTCACCGGGGGCTTGTAGTCCGGATTCATCACCGTGGTCTTGACGTCGATGAAGGTGCGCAGGCACTTATTCTTGCAGAAGTAACAGCGGGTAGCTTCCTCCCGGGTAGTTTTGTAACTGATCTTCGAGATGGCGTCCATCCCGATGAAGGTGGACACGCGGCCATGGTCCCACAGGCGGCCCGCTTCGAGCGCCGAACCGATGGCGCCGGCCTCGCCGCAGTGCTCGTGTACGATCACGTCGGCCCCATGCTCTTTACCTTTGAAGCGCGACTCGATGAAATCCACCTGCGCCTTCACGGCGGCTAGGTTGTATTGGGTTCCGCCTTGCAGCAGGAAGCGGCGGCCGATGGCTGAGATGTTCGGAATCTGCGAAACGTACAGCCAGATGTTCTTGGGCAGCACGTTGCATAGACCGGCCATGATCTCTTCGGGCTTCCAGCCCTGGCGCTGGAAATCCACGATGTCGGACTGCATGAACACCGCGCAGCCGTAGCCGAAGCTGGGATAGCCGTTGGCGCCGAAAGCCGTGTCGGCGTACTGCTCCACGGGCACGTTGAATCCTTGCGCGGTGGATTGCAGGAAGTAGCCGTTGCCGGCCGAGCATTGCGTGTTCAGCTTGAAGTCTTTGACGCGGCCGTCCTTCAAAATGATGATCTTGATGTCCTGCCCGCCGACGTCGCAGATCACGTCCACATCGTCGTAGAAGTGCAGGCCAGCTTGCGTGTGGGCGACGGTTTCGACCAGCGCGGCGTCCGCGCCAATCACGTCCTTCAGGATGTCCTTGGCGTAGCCGGTGGTGCCCACGCCGAGCACCTTGAGCGTTGCGCCCTGGGCGGAAATCTGCTCCACCAACTTGCCCATCACCTCGATGGTGTCTTCGATGGGATTGCCCTTCGAAAGCTGGTAAGTCTTGGCCAGGATGCGGCGCTCTTTATCCTTCGAAAGCAGCACGGCCTTGGTGGACGTGGAGCCGCCGTCGATGCCGACAAAGCCTTCCACCACTTCGCCCGGCTGGAAGGTGGCCGCCACGAATTTCTTGGTGCGGTATTTCTCTTTGAAGCGCGCCAGATCGGCAGCGTCCTTGGCCAGGCCGCCGGTGCCGCCGCGTTTGGTCTTCTCTTCTTCGCGGCCCACGTTGACGTACCATGCGAGCTTATCCCAGCCGATGTACTGGCCGACGGCGGCATCTTCGGTCTTGCCGAATTCCACCGAACCGATGGCCGCGAAATACTGGGCATTATCCGGCGTGCGGATCAGGTCTTCGGGCGGAACGCCGGCCGGCAATTCGGTGCCGCGCTCTTCCCAGATTTTCGGGATGTTGTGTTTCCAGCAATCGCGCATGCCCTTGATGTAGCAATTGGGCCCGCCGAGCAGCAGCACCACGGGCAGCAGCGTGTTGCCGCGCGTGAGCACGGAAAGGTTCTGCATCACGATGGCTTCGAACAGCGATGCCATCAACTGGTCCGGCGGCACACCCATCTTCTGCAGGCCGTTGATGTCGGTCTCCGCGAACACGCCGCACTTGCCGGCCACGGGGTGCAACTTCACACCTTTGTAGCCCATCTCGCAAAGCTGCTCGGAGGGGATGCGCAGCTTGGCGTTGATCTTGTCGATGACCGCGCCGGTGCCGCCCGCGCACTTATCGTTCATGGAAGGCAGTTTCTTCTTGCGGCCGGTTTCCGGGTCTTTTTTGAAAATGATGATCTTGGCGTCCTGGCCGCCTAGTTCGATCACCGATCCGCATTCCGGATACAGCTTCTCCACCGCGAGCGAAACGGCGTTCACTTCCTGGACGAACTTCGCACCCAGATACTTCGACATGCCATTGCCGCCCGAACCGGTGATGAAGATGCGCGTCTGGTTGGCGTGGAATCCGTCGACCTCGGTATCGATGCGCCGCAGGAATTCCAGCACTTTTTCCGGCTGCTTGGTATCGTGGCGCTGGTAGTCCGACCATAGGATCTGATCGGTGGCCTGATCCACGACCACCGCTTTCACGGTGGTCGAACCCACGTCCATTCCGATGAAGAATTGTTTGTCCATGGATCCCTCGGGCTAGTGCGTCAACTGGAGCGAAGGGGCGGCCTGAGAGGCCGCCGCAGGCCGGGGGCCTGCCCCACTTTGCATTTGCTCCGCGATGTGCATCACGAAATTGGCGGCCAGCCCCACCACGCCCTTGCTGTGCGGCACGTGATACACGGGACGCTTCGACTCGGGGTGAGCGTCCACCCAGGCGCGGCAATCGTCCATGGTCAAGCCGGTGCGCTCCAGAACTTCGGCCATTTCCTTCTTGGCCTTGTTCTTGGCTTCGCCGAGCGCCATCTGCACGCGCGAATGCGCGTTGATCTCGCCTTCGCCGGACGTCTCGACCGGCAGGTAGATCATGTCCTTGTAATTCGACACGACCGCCGATTGCGCGCCATCCGATTGCGTCGAAGGCATGCACCCGAACGGCTTCACCGACAACACCATGTGCGCCAGGTCTTTGTTCGAATAGTAAATATTCTTGGCAACTTCCAGGTGGCCCTCGCCGCCGCCCGCGCGCGAGTTATAGAAAGGATGGCCGAGGCGCTGCAATTCGTATTGGTCGGCCAGGTGATGCGCGATGTCGCCCAGCGCGCCGACGATTTTGTGATATTCGTTCTTGAAGATGGCTTCCGCCAGCTTCAGCTTCGCGACTTTGTTGCGGAAGCTCCATTCGATCTTGGCGCGCTTGTCGAGACGCCACAGAGGCGGCAGCACTGCGCCCTCTTCGAGTCCCTTGAAGTCCTTGTACTTCTGCACCACCTGGTGAATCATGTACATGATCCATGTACCGATTGGCTCGACCAGCACCTGCGCGCCCTCGCGCTGCAGGAAGTTGAACATGTTGAAGTTGCCGTCGCCTTCGGTGGTCTGCGCCCAGAATTCGCCGGTGATCTTGACGATGGGCTTCACGCGCAACCGGTCGACTTCGATCTCGTTGAACGCGTCGCGGCAGCGGTGCAGCGCGGGAATGTAATCCTCGCCTTTCAACTGGTTGACGAACTTGCCGATGTACTCCGCGGTGTCCTTGAAGCCGCCCAGGTACTTGGTCAGGCTGTCGCCCATCTTCCACGGCTGCTTCTTGCGGAAGACCTCGTGCATGTAGTCCATGGCTTCGTCGAGCTTCTGGTCCGTCTCGCCGGCGTTGACTTCATACGGGCGCACCGCATACGCGACTTCGTTCAACACATCGCCGCAGTTCAGCGCGTTGAGGATGCCCAGGAAGAAGTCCAGGTTCATCTCCAGGCCGGCTTCGGCGTCGGACTGACTCAATCCGCCGGACTGCTGGAATAGCAGCACGCGGAAGCCGTCGAAACCGGCGTTGCGCAGCGCCAGGCGATACTCGGCTTCGTACATGCCGAAGCGGCACGGTCCGCAGGCGCCCGCGGTGAAGAACACGTAACGGTCGATGATTTCCTGCTTGGTCAACCCCTGCTCTTCCAGGGTTTGCAGATACTGCACCAGGTTGCCGACGGTGAAGTAAGTCGGGTTGCACTGGCCGTTGTTGCCGTATTCCTTGCCGGTCTGGAACGCGCGCACGTTGGGCGTGGGCACGGCTTCGGCGATGTAGCCGAGGCCTTCCAGAGCGCCGTGCACGAGCTTCTCGTGCTTCCAAGTGAGGCCGCCGAACAGCAGAGTGGTCCGGCTGCGTTGTTCCTTGGTGAAGGGGTGCTCCACCGGCCGTTTGAATTGATGCGACTCGCGTTTCACTACGCCGGCTTCGCGCTCCAGGCGCGCACGCTCTTCCGCCAGGCGTTTTTGGATGACGTCTTCGATGCCGGCGTTGATCTGGACCAGACCGGCAGATGGTGCGGGCTTCGGCTCAAACGACTGAGTGCTCATAATGCTCCCTCTGAGTTCGGGACGGTTTAGCTACACCTCTCCCGATTGACTGCATCTTCGCTTGTTAAGCTATTGGAAATAAAGAGAGACGCATCGAATGGTGGGTTTTGCAACAGGAATGGCGCGTAATGCGGGTGAGCGGGAGGGTGCGGTTTGTTACGCCGGGGTCTTCAGCGGCGCTGGATTAGGAGTTGCAGAAGGTAGTCCTGGGCAATCTTGTCTCCCCTGACGATTCTCCAAGCGTCGAACGCCTTGCTGGCTCGATCGACCGCTTTCAACGTATCTGTCCTCGACCAATGGGTGGAGTCGTCGTAGTCCGCAAGGTGACGCGCGTCCTGAAGCTCGATAAAGGCTTTGGCGACATCCTTCAAATGGGCGATGGCTGGAGCGGGCGAGCCACGGAATTTTCCATGGATAACATTCTGGGATGCCTTTTTCATGCGGCCGTGATCGAATGCACGGGCCAGTTCCGCCCGATGATCATCGCATCTCCAGTTACGCACCGCCTCTCGGATTAGCAGATGGAATAGAGCGTAATATGCGGTGGATACCGCTCGCCGCAAACTCGCCTGTCTGGGTTTGGTTCTCTCACGCCGCGTGAGATGGTATGCCTGCTCAAGCAAGTCTTGGGCAAACGCCATAGCTTATGATCGGGCCGGTCGCCAGGCGGGTTCTTTGAGTTCGGCCTGTTCAGACCGGCTCCGGTAGTTGAAGTACAAGTTAAGGCCAAAGTCGTCGAACCCGATCATCTCGGAAAGTTCACTCTCCACGTGCTCGGTAACGGCGCGTAGTCTCCTCTGGCGGCTCGCCTGATCGGATAACACGATCCGAAAGTATATGGATTCTTCGCCGGTTGAGTCCAAGGTTACCGAGTATCGAATCCAAGCCACGTCAGGCGCCAACTTGCGTTCAACGTCCTTGATACGGCGATCGATTTCGGCCTCGTTCGCGACGGCTGGGCGCGTGAGCATGGGACTGTTTCTCCTCTTCAGAGGATAGCGCGTTCGGCGGCATTTGCGCGACTTCGGCAAATACGGTAGCCTCTGCCTTTATGGCCGCAGACACCGTGGATGCCGCCATCGTTGGAGCGGGTATTCTGGGCCTCGCGCACGCCTATGCGCTGGCCCGACGGGGACGCTCGGTGGTGGTCTTCGAACGCAGCTCGCAGGCGGCGGGCGCGTCGGTCCGCAACTTCGGCATGATCTGGCCTATCGGGCAGCCCGCCGGCCGCATGCACGACATGGCTCTCGGCAGCCGCGCCGCCTGGGTCGAACTTCTGACGGCCGCGCGCCTCCCCTATTTCCCGACTGGTTCGCTGCACTTGGCCTACCGCGCGGACGAAGCCGCCGTTGCGCGCGAGTTCTGCTTGGTTATTCGTGCGAGTGGCTGAACGCGGCGGGCGTGCTGGCGCGCACCAACGCCGTCCGGCCCGACGGCCTGCTCGGCGCCATTTGGAGCCCCACCGAAATCACAGTGGACCCGCGCGTGGCTCTGGCGCAGATCCCCCGGTATTTGGCAGAGCGATTCGGCGTGCAGTTTCGCTGGAGCACGGCCGTCCACTCAGTGGATTTCTCGAAGTTCGAGGGAGCCATCGTTTGCACTGGGTCTATCCGGAAATGTTCCGCTCGAGCGGCGTCACCCGGTGTAAACTCCAGATGGTGCGCACCCGCCCGCAGCCGGAGGGATGGCAACTCGGTCCAGCTCTGGCCGCCGGGCTGACGTTACGTTTCTATGAATCGTTCCAGGTTTGCGGGATTTTGCGCGCACTGAAGCAGCGCATCGCCGCCGAGACGCCCGCATATGATCGCTGGGGCATCCACGTGCTCGTTTTCCAGACCGCTGGCCGCGAGCTGACCATCGGCGACTCGCACGAATATGGAATGGCCGTCGATCCCTTCGACCGCGCCGAAATCGACGAGCGCATTCTGAGTTACGCCCGCAGCTTCCTCCAAGCGCCCGCGCTGGATATCGCGCAGCACTGGCATGGCGTCTACGCCAAACATCCGGACCGACCGTACCTCTCGGTCTCGCCGGCCCTCAATGTGCGCGGGGTCACGGCCACTGGCGGAGCGGGCCTGACGCTCACGTTCGGGCTCGCCGAAGAGACCATGAAGGAGATGGGATTCCGATGCGCCGCCGTCTGGCCGTCTGGCAAGGGCTCACCATCGCGCTGCTCTTCATCGGCTACGCGGGCTACTATCTCTGCCGCTCGGACTTCTCTGTCAGCCTCCCGCTGATCATCGACGAACTGGCGGCCCACGGCATGTCTCCCGCCCAAGCCAAGATCCGCGTCGGGGCCAGCACCTCGATCGCGGTGCTGACGTATGCGATCGGCAAATTCTTCCTAGCCGGCATCGCCGATTTCCTGGGCGGCAAGCGGAATTTCCCGATCGGCATGGGCGGCTCGATCCTGTTCACGATCCTGTTTTCGTTCGGCGGCGGATTGCCCGTCTTCACGCTGGCGTGGATCGGCAACCGCCTGGTGCAATCCACGGGCTGGGCGGCCATGGTGAAGATTGCCTCGCGCTGGTTCTCGTACTCCTCGTATGGCGCGGTAATGGGGACCATCAGCTTGAGCTACCTGTTTGGCGACGCCGCGGCGCGCCAATTTATGGGCTTCCTCATCGGCTACGGTTTCGGCTGGCGCGCGGTCTTTCAGGTGGCGGGCGGGGACATTGTTCGTCATCTTCATCGCCAATTTGCTGCTGCTGAAGGAATCGCGCGCCCATCTCGGCCTCCCGGAGCCAGAAGTGAATCCGCTGAACCTGTTCGGCGCCGAGGGCGAAGATCCGAAACCGTCCAGCCTGCGCGATTTGCTTGCGCCGCTGTTGCGCAGCCCGGCATTCTGGATCGTGTGCGCGCTGTCGCTCGGCACCACGCTGGTGCGCGAGACCTTTAATACCTGGACGCCCACTTACTTCAACCAGGTGGTCGGCTATAGTAAAGCCGAGGCAGCCGGAATGAGCGCGGTATTTCCGCTGTTCGGAGGCGTTTCCGTGCTCCTTTCGGGTTTTTGGAGCGATCGCCTGGGGCGCACCGGGCGCTCGGCGATCATGTTCTACAGCCTGCTGCTGAGCTCTGCCGCGCCGTTCGCGCTGGGCTCGCTGCGCGCGGGCGGCGGGCACGGACTGCCAACAGTTCTGGTGGGCCTGGTCGGCGGCCCATATGCCTACCTGGCGGGCGCCATCGCTTTGGATTTCGGCGGCAAGCACGGCAGCGCAACATCCTCGGGCATCATCGATGGCGTCGGCTATCTGGCCGGTATCCTCGCAGGCGACACAGTGGCGCGCATTTCGGTGAGCTTCGGCTGGACCGGAGCTTTCCTGGCGCTGGCAGGCGTCGCGCTGCTATCGAGCGGCGCGGCCGCGATGCTATTTATAGGCCAGCGGCGGGCTGCGGTGGCACAAGGGGCGTAATCGTTATGCAAATTGCCGATCGAATCGTCGAAATCTTCGAAGCCAAAGGCGGCGCGGCGTACTTCGGCGAACCGGTCTCGCAACTGGAACACGCGTTGCAGGCCGCGTATCATGCGACACGCGACGGTGCTCCGGACTGGCTGGTAGTCGCGGCGCTGCTGCACGACATCGGCCACCTGCTCGATGACATGCCGGAGCATGTCGCGGATATGGGTATCGACGCGCGGCACGAAGACCTCGGGCATGCCTGGCTGGCGCAACATTTCGGCCCCGAAGTGACTGCACCGGTGCGCATGCATGTGGACGCCAAGCGCTATCTCTGCGCGACGGACCCCGAGTACTTGAGCCTGCTATCACCTGCGTCAGTGCAGAGTCTGCAATTGCAGGGCGGACCTTTTACCGAAGCGGAAGCGCTCGCCTTCGAGCAAGAGCCGTTTGCGCGGGAGGCGGTGCGGCTGCGGCGCTGGGACGATCTGGCCAAAGTGCCCGGGATGCGTGTGCCCGGCCTGGAGCACTATCGGGCAATGATCGAGGGTGCGCTGTTGCGCGCATCGTGAGTGACTGGATCTCCTTGAACATTCACCGGGACGCCACCGTATCGCGCCCGCTTCTCCCAGGTGCCCGCCACGCCGTCGTCGGTCAGTGCATGACGGCGCGGCTCAGGTTGGCTACCAGAGCCGATTCCTTGTGCTCGCTGGAACTACTCGCGGCGGATTGCTGCTTGAGAAACTCCGGCCCCTCCGCGCTCGCCCACCATTTAGCTTCGTGGTCGTCGTCCAGGAATTCTGGCGTTTTCGTCGTTTGCTCTTTTCGCTTATTCATCGAACCGCTTTCCGTGCGCGCGGCGCTCTCGGTAATCGCACCTCTGCCCGGCATTTGCGGCCGGATCAGCGAGGCGTCGCGCCTGAACTCAATGGAGGTTGGACGAGGCTCAGTGTGCCGCGGCCGGTGGCGGCCCGTACCGCAACACGGTAGTCAGGTCGATCCCGCGAACGATGCTGGCGCTGTTATAGAACAAGCCCCACGAATCGATGGACGACATATCGGGGAAGATGCAAGCCTCCAGCACGGTATCTTTGGAGCCTTTGCCGACCCAGCCGCCGCCCGCGGCGTTCACGCCGCCAAACGAGTCCGAGCCGCCCAGTTGCGTGCAGTAGTAGGACGCCGGATTGCCGCCGCCGCCCTGGCCCGGCGCAACCTTCGCGTAGTAGGCCAGCGCGGCCAGAGTCGGGGTTGTCGAGTACAACGTCTGCACCAGCACGTGAATGCGCGAGCCATCCGTCGGCGAGGTGAACTGACAAAACTGGCGCGGTCCGGTCAACACCAGCCAACTCGAGGGCGGACCGTTGGTGCCGAAAATCGGAATGCGGTCGATCACCGTCCCACCGCTCTCGGTACAGTATGCCGCCCCAGCGCTGGTGTCGGGGTCGGCTGCTTTCATATTGCCCGCCATGAATGTAAGTCCGGCGGCGGCTGTCGCTATCAGGAACGAATGTTTCAAGAGGTCTCCTTTGGATCTGATCAGTTTATCAGACGGGACCGCTCCCTGCCGGTTGAGGCTCGGGGGGCGGCCCGACGCCCAGCCTCGCGGCGGTTTCAGCCAGGCAATTCCAGGTCCCCTGCCCCAGCGGAATCCCGCTCTGGCGGCGCTCGGCTTCGGCGCGCCATTCCGGATCGCCCGCTACCATCACCTCGTCGAAACCTGTGGCGGGCGCGGCGGATTTCACCGTATTCACCAACCACTCGAGGCGCCGGTGGAACTCTTCCACGGGCATGAAACGGCCGGCATCGATTGCCACGAACGTCTGGCTGGTGCGCGTGGGCTTGCCTTCAACGTGAATGCCGCCCACCTCGACGCTCATGGCTCCGCCGCTCAGCACGCCGCACAGAAGCTCGACCATCATCCCCAGTCCGCTGCCCTTGTAGCCGCCCAGCGGCATGGGCATGCCCCGAATGGCCGCATCGGTATCGGTCGTCGGCACGCCTTGGGAATCCACAGCCCACCCGGCAGGAATGCTCTCTTCGCCATTCATCAGGGCCTTGAAGATTCGGTTGTTCGCGACGGTAGTGGTGGCCATGTCCAGCAGCCACGGTCCCGGCACCGACACGCAGATGGGGTTGGTGCCGAGGCGCCGCTCCCGACCCTGCCAGGGCGCCACGATGGGCGAGGCATTGCACATGACGATGCCGATCATCCCGGCGCCGGATATCTTCTGGCCCCAATAGGCCGCCGCGCCGAAATGGTTGGACTCGCGCGCGGCGACGATCGCGATGCCGTGCTTGTGCGCCAGCCGTACGGCATGTCCGCAGCACACGCTCGCGATTTGCTGTCCTACGCCGTTGGCCCCGTCGTACAGGAGGCATGCCCCGGATTCCAGCACGACGCGGCCTTGGGCGACGGTGTGCATGTCGCCGCGCTCGACTTGTTCGACGTAATAAGGCAGCAACTGCACGCCGTGCGAATCCACGCCGCGCAGGTTGGCAGCCACCAGCGATTCGGCGACCAGATGCGCGGTGGGCCGCGGGAAAGTGGCGGCTTCGAGCAGCGCGGCCGCCCAGGACGTCAGATCTTCGGCTGAGACGATAGGCAAGATACTAGAATAAACCTGTGCTCGCATTCACATTCGAGGAAGCGCGCCGCTGCGTGTTGGACACGGTCCGGGCCGCGAGGACGGCGCCCCCAGCGGAAAGCGTGGCGCTGGAGGCGGCGGCGGGACGCGTACTGGCCGAGCCCATCGCCGCCGACCGCGACTATCCCGCCCTGGCCCGTTCGGTGCGCGACGGATATGCGGTGCGCGCCATCGACCTCCCCGGCGAGTTCGAAGTCATCGGCGAAGTGCGCGCCGGCGAGATCTTCAGCGGCGAGGTTGGAGCACACCAGGCCGTCGAGATCATGACGGGCGCGCCGGTGCCGCGGGGCGCCGATGCCGTGGTCATGCTCGAACACGTCCGCCGCGAAGGCCCGCGCATGATCGCGGAGCAATCCGCCGTCTCCGGCCAATTCATCAATCCGCAGGGATGCGAGGCGCGCGCCGGCGAGATCCTGTTCCAACCCGGCAAGCGCCTGGATTTCTCCGGCATCGCCATGTTGGCGGCCGCCGGCAGGGAACGCGTGCCGGTATACGCCGCGCCGCGCGTAGCTATCGTCGCCACTGGCGATGAGATCGTGGCTGTCGCCGAAACGCCGCGCGACTTCCAGATCCGCAACTCGAACGTGTACTCGCTGGCCGCACAGGTGGCGCGCGCAGGCGGCGTACCTTGGATTCTGCCGGTGGCACGCGACGAGATCGCCCACACTCGCGAACTGATCGAGCGCGGCCTAAGCGCCGATCTGTTGCTGCTCTCCGGCGGCGTCTCGGCGGGCAAGTACGATATCGTCGAGCGCGTGCTGGAAGGCCTGGGCGCGGAGTTCTTTTTCGACCGGGTCCTGATTCAGCCCGGCCAGCCGCTGGTATTCGGCAAAGCGCGCGGCACGTTCTTCTTCGGCCTGCCGGGCAATCCGTCGTCCACCATGGTGACCTTCGAGATCTTCGCCCGCGCCGCGCTGGGACTGCTGGGCGGGCAGGAGGAGACCGCGCTTCACATGCCGTTCGCCCGCCTCACAGAGGCGTTTCATCACCGGGTGGGGCTGACGCGCTTCCTCCCCGCGCGCCTGAGCTCCGACGGCGCGGAGGTGACGCCCGTCGCCTGGCGCGGTTCGAGCGATGTGCCTGCGCTGACGCGCGCCAACGCGTTCATGGTGGTGGATGCCAACCGTCCCGCCTGGCAGGCCGGCGACTGGATTCCTGTACTGCTCAAATGAAGAAGCCCCCATGAAGAAGCTTTCGCATTTCGACGCCGCCGGCAGCCCGCGCATGGTGGATGTCTCGGCCAAGCCGGAGACCCGCCGGACCGCGCGCGCGCACGCCTTTGTGCGTATGCGGCGCGCAGTGCTGGATAGCCTGCCCGCAAATCCTAAGGGCAATCCGCTGGAGATCGCGCGCATCGCCGGCATCGCTGCCGCCAAGAAGACCGCGGACCTGATCCCGCTATGCCATCCGCTGATGCTGGCCCACGCCGATGTGGAGGTGCGCGTGGAGAAAACAGGGGTGCGCATCATTGCCAGCGCAGCCACCACCGCGCAGACCGGCGTCGAGATGGAGGCGCTCACGGCCGCGGCGGTCGCCGCGCTGACGGTCTACGACATGACCAAGGCGCTCGACAAATCGATTGAGATTCAGGACCTGTATCTGATCGAGAAGACTGGCGGCAAGAGTGGAGATTATAGGCGGGAGAAGGACAAAGGTCGATGAGAGTGACGCTGAATCTTGATGACGATCTCATCCGCCAGGCCCAGGAGTACGCGGGCATTCGGGAAAAGACTGCGTTGATCCATGAGGCCCTGCGTCACCTGATCGCCAGGGAAGCCGGGAAACGGCTGGCACGTCTCGGGGGGACGATGCCCGATTTCGAGTTCCCGAGGAGGAGGCGCAGCGCCGTCAGGACACGGGGATGATTCTGGTCGATTCCTCAGTCTGGATTGACACTCGTTTCGCTGCATCCTTTTGTCCTGGGAGAATTGGCCTGCGGGAACCTGCACAAACGCGCCGAAACGACTGCTTACCTGGAAATGCTGCCCGTGGTAACCGTCGCCTCGGAACCGCAAGTGCGTCACCTCCTGGATCGATCTGCATCTCCTGGCGTCGGCGCTCATAGACGGCTTGAGGCTGTGGACGGCCGACCGCGCTGTGGCTGCCGCGGCCAAACGGCTCGGCGTTGCCTTCCCGGATAGCCCAGCCTGAAGCGCGTCCAAAGTGAGAAGTCGCCTACAAGGCAGACGACACAATACGATCGTCTGCCCCACGGACTCCCTGGCCTCAGTGAGCATAGGGAGCGTCACCAATCGTCAGGATGTGGATAGCGAACTGCATCGGATCGCCCTGCAGCAATCCCGCGTTCTGGAAGACTCGATACGTGATGCGATGGGCTTGGCTGAGACGGATACTGAAGCGGTTCCCTACCGCCTCGGGATTTGCATCGCCGATTGCGGCGCTGATCATGTCTCCGACCGTCGAGCCGCCCGGTATGGGATCGCCGTGCAGGGCCAGGAAGTCGGCGACCTTGGTAGCCTCGTTTTGGTTCAACTCCGCGTTGGTCAAATCGCCGGCCTGGTTCCGGTTCGGAATCGTTATGATCGGCCGTGGGGCCACCGCTTTTACGACCACCACCGCCTTCTGAGTTTTTTTGTTGAAGTTTCCCATTCGTCCCTCCCAACATTAGTCTAAGCGCTGAGTGAGTGTAGCACGGAAAACGCACCCCGCGGTGTCGATCAGGGAGCACTCGCCGATGCGCGCCGCTCCCAGCCTC
>Ga0224558_1000268_pt1 | contig 62036 bp, 44 predicted proteins | sample 714S32024metaG_FD_180682 | JGI IMG/M metagenome (GOLD analysis project Ga0224558, IMG submission 180682) | Peat soil microbial communities from Stordalen Mire, Sweden - 717 S3 20-24 | ecosystem: Environmental > Terrestrial > Soil > Wetlands > Peat | place: Sweden: Norrbotten County, Stordalen... | reverse complement strand
GCGGCGGGTATGGCGGATTTGGCGGAGGCGGGGGCGGCGGGGGCGGAGGCACCCCGGGAGGGACGATGGGTAGTCCAGGCTTCGGCGGCGGCGCCAGTGGCGCCACCGCGGACAACAGCGGAAATCTCGGCAGCGCCGGCGGCGGCGGCGCCGGCCTGGGTGGCGCTGTGTTCAGTGTGTACGGAGTCCTCGCCGTTACCAATTGCACCTTCTCCGGCAATCAGGCCGTGGGTGGGGCGGGTGGCGGTGTGTTCGGCAGCTTTGGCTCCAACGGCATGGGTTTGGGCGGCGCCATTTTCATCCTCGATGCTTCCATGGATGTCCTCAACGGCACCTTCGCTTACAACCAATCCGACCAAGGCGGCGGAGGAATATGCAACCTGGGTTATGATGAAACGTCCAGCGTCTTTCTTCGCAACACCATTTTGGCGGACACCCTTTCCGACGCAAGCGATTATCTCTCAACCAACTTGTACGGGGCCACCAACGTGGACCTTGGCAACAACAACCTTATCCAATCCAACATCGGTTTCCACGGCGGCATTCTCTCCATGGCGGACCCTCGCTTGACTCCCCTTCAAGACAACGGCGGCCCGACATGGACCCATGCGCTCCTGAACAATAGCCCGGCCATCGATGCCGGCGACAACACCGCCTTGCCCGCCACCGATCAACGCGGCTACCCGCGCATTGCCGACGGCGACGGCAACGGCTCCGCCATTGTCGATCTGGGCGCGGTCGAAGACGGCTTGGTTCGCCTAAGCGCGGTGCCGCAAAGCGCCCAAGGCATTGAGGCCAATGGCTTTGAGTTGTCGCTGATGGGAGAGACCAATCGGGATTACGTCATCGAATACTCCACCGACCTCGCCAACTGGAACCCGTTCAGCACCAATCTCGTGCCGCCGCAGGGCCTCACCACCCTCTTTGACCCCAATGCCAATTCCTCTCCGCCGCGGCGATTCTACCGTGCCTTCGCGCTCCCATAGCGCGAAGACAGGCAAGATGATTGAACGCTTGATGGAATTCAGAAGGTCGTGAGTTCAAATATCACCGCCCCGCCCCTCTTTTCCATAACCAGCCAGAGCAAGCGGGCGACAGCGTTTACGGCGATACAATACGGTAGAATCGCTGGGTGCTGCCGGGCGCGTTGGTGTCGGAAAAAATTACTGGTGTGCCCGCGGCGTTGGTTGCACTGGCCGGCAAGGTGACCCATGAACCCGCCGCCAAATTGGTCGTGAACTGAACCTGATACTGAAATCCGGCGGTGGTGGCATAAGTGAGGACGAACGAACCGCCGCCAGTGACCGTGGCCTCGAGAATTTTTTGCGGCGGCGCGGTCGCGGCGAGGACGGTAAACGGCGAACTGACGGCGTTGGCCAGCAACCCCGGGGGGGCACAACTGGCACACAGCCACTTGTTGCTAAAATAGTTCATGACACTGCCGACCTGCGTGGCGCTGAGGTTGTTGCTGTAAACCAGGATTTCCGCGACGTCTCCCTGGAAGCAACTGCTGCTCGTGTCAAAGCCGGAACCGACGTGCCCCTGGCAACCCGCCGCGTTCAGAAAGCCCGTCGCCGTCCCCGCCTCCAGTGCCATGCCGTTCAGGTAAATCGTTTTCAACTTATTGCTGTCAATCGTATCCGTCCAAACGCGGACCTCCGGATACGGAAAGCTGCCTGGAACGTAATCCAAGTCGTCACCGTAGTGGGCAAAGGTAAAGTCGCCCGAACTGCGATAGCCGGTGTGCAAAGCATTGTCGGTGGCGTCGCCTCCTTTGCCGGTATCGCCCAAAAAGTAGCTGGTATTCCCGCCCTTGTTCGAGGCCACCTCAATGACCGCAATCGAATAAGGCGTTTCGTTCAGGAACGTCAGGTCCACGTTCAAATAGTTGGACGTTCCGTCGAAACGCACCGTCCGAGCCTGTCCCTCGGCGCCCGACGCCAGAGTCGAGTTGGTGGCAAACATCGGGGCGATGCCCGGGACGGCGGTGCGCCCGTCGCCGCTTTTGTCGTCCCACGCGATGACGTTTCCTCCTCCTGTAATGGTGAGAGTGTTCAAATCCGAGGCGTCCAGCCACAAGCCCAGTTGGTTGGTCAGCGGCGGCGTGAAGCGGGTCGGAGTGGTGTTGCTGGCCGTCAGCACATAGCCGACGCCTGGCACGGCAAGCAACAGGTTGGTGAAGGCAACCACGCCGTTGCCGCCAGAAAAGCCGATATTGTAATTGACTGTCCCCAGCAGAGGCCCGGCGCCGGCAGTCAAGGACACCTCAACGTTCTGGGTTGCAAGCAATCCATTGGTGGAGGCATTGCCGAAGGAGTCCGCGGTTTGCAAGACGGGTTGGATGCCAAAAGGCAGCCCCGCCACGGCGTTGCCGGGCTGAGTGGTCCAAACCAACTGGGAGGCTGGACCCGCGCTCACATTGATGGCGGTGGACTTGATGGGCGGCAGGCTCCCGGAGGTGAAAGCCAGGGTGACCGCCAGGCTGGCATTGGTCACAAACAGGCCGGTGAAAGCTGCAACACCGCCGGTCGGGGTCGCCGCTGGAGCGGCCAGGCCGGCATTTAAATTGCCGCCATCCGCCTCGGCCGCCGTGACCGCATTGGTGTAGCCGGTCTGGATGTTGCCATACCCGTCGAGGATCGTCAGGATGGGTTGCTGGGCGAAGGCCGCGCCGACAGTGGCGGTACGGGAAGGCTGCTGGGTCACGTTGAGCGCGGCGGCGGTGTTGGGGATGACGTTGATGGCGCGGGACATCACGCTGGGAATCGGCAGGTTGGGGTCGCTGAAAATGAGGGTGACGTTGGTGGCCGCGTTGGTGACGTAGAGGCTGGAGAATGCGGCCACGCCATTGCTGGCGGTCACCACTTCGCTGGCTGCGCCCGCGTTCAAGTATCCTCCGGTGCCGGGCGCTTGCACGGCGCTGATGGCATCCGTGGCGCCAGGGATCACGTTGCCATATTGGTCAGTCACCTGAACCACCAGGGCCGGCGTCATCACCACGCCTGCCGTGGCCGTGCCGGGAGGCTGCTGCGCGATCACCAGTTTGTTCGCCGACAGGGGGCTGATGGTGAAGTTGGCGCTGTTGGTGACCAGCGTCGTGGAGGCGTCGCCGACGGCAAGCTGTTTGAGGCCGGCGGCGTCAATGCTCAAATTGGGGAAATGCGCGATGCCGTTGGAATCGGTATTGGTGGCCAGGGTTCCGGCCAAGGCTCCAGCGCCGTTGGTCAGGGACAAGGTGAGCAGGACGTTGGCAACCGGCGTGGCATTGGTCCAGGCCGCGACTTGAATCTCCGGGGAGATGACCGCGCCGGCCATCGCGCTGGAAGGCTGCTGCGCCCAACTCAACGCGTTGGCGGTGAGCGGCGGTGGAAGAACTGTAAAGACCGCGCTGGTGATTGTCAGCCAGGCATTGCTCGCCATGAGTTGCTTGAGGCCGGCCTGACTCACGCTCAGATTCGAAAAATGGGCGACCCCGTTGGAGTCCGTGTTTGCGGTTTGGATGCCGGCCAGGGCGCCGATGCCGCTGGAAAGATAGAGCGTTATGGGCAGGCCGACAACAGCGTAGGCCTCGTTCGAGGCCCCGACCTGAATTCCCGGCGAGATCGCGTTGCCCGCCACGCTGGTCGAAGGCGGTTGCACCCAGCCTAACGCTGTCGCCGTGGTGGGCGGGGCGATGGACAAAGACACATTGGAAAGCGAGACGTCAGCCGTGGAAGCGCCCAGGTCGAACATGAGGTTGGCGTTGAAGTCCGATGTTTTCTGCATGGTGAAGGTATATTGATACTGGTTGTGGACCGGGGTCAGCGAGGTAGCTCCGAAACCGCTGTAATTAAGATAAGGCGAGGTTGCTTCCCCAACCTCGGCCTGGATGTAGCGCGGCCGCGTTGACCAGGCATCAAATGTCAGAGTGTATTGCAACCCCTGGAGAAGGCGAAAGCCGGTTTGGTACATCTGGATGTCGGTCGCGTAGGTGCCGGCATTGGTGATAAAGCAAGTGATGACGCCGTTGGCGACGGCCCAACCCGCCGACCCGCTGTTGGCCAGCGAGAACAGCCAGCCATTCGTACCTTGGGAGAAATTCCCGTTGGTGACCATGTTCTGGCCCGGCTGAATCAGATTGACCGTGACACTTTGTTCGTTGGAGAACTCCCCTTCCGTGCCGTCCCGATGCACTGCGGTGACCCGGAAGTAATACGTGGCCCCGTTCTGCAAGAACGGCAGCCGCGCCAGGGTCACCGTCGCAGTGGCCAGGACGTTGGTGGAGTGGGAGGTCGTGCCGCCGTAAATCCGGTAGTAGGCGATGTTCGTGTCGCCAAACTGATTGAAAAGGAGCGTCACATTGTCGGGATAGGACTCCAGAAGCAGGTAGGGCTGGAGGGCCACGGCCTGCCAGGAGCAGCGCCAAGTCCGATACGCCTCATATTGATTCACCCAGTTCATTTCAAACGCCTTGGTTCCGTCGGGGCGAACCTCGGTCAGCTTGGGCAAAGGTCCCACGGCCCAGTCAATGAGGGTGTTGCCGTTGGTCAAGCGTTGGGTGTTGCCCATGTAATACGCGTAAATGGAAGTGGTCGGCACGGGGGGATACTGCCAGATCACCGTGGCGGTCATTTTATTCGTATCCACCACGTACTCCACCCCGCGCGACACGGACGGGTTGTGCAAGTTGCCGTCATCGAACAACGTGTAATCGTTGGTGGTGACCATGCGGACGGCGTGCTGGTTGGCCGGGCCATTGAGCGGATCATTCGGAAACGTGAAGTCGCTCTCCACCCCGCCCAACCGCCAGATGACCAGGCCCGTCTTCCGGTCGATCTTGGTAATTTCACTGGTGTTGCGGCTCGACAGCAGGATGTTGCCGTCGGTGTCCACGTCAATGGCGTTCATGTGGGTAAAATCAAGACTGCTGGACGTGAGGTCGATGAACGCTTGCTCATCCAAAATATTGACGTGATCCCAGGCTCGCCATTGCAAGATCAAGTCCCCCTCCGGCGTGAACTCCTGGATGGCCGATTCCGTGACGGAGGCGTTGGTCTGGCCACCGGCGATGTAGCGGCTCATGTCCACGGTTTCGGTATCGAGCGCGGTCATAAAATAAGTCCCGTCGGCCAGCACCTGGAGTTCATGCTCGTCCCCGGTGAAACCGTTGCTGGTCCAGTATTGGGCGATTTGCTGGTAGTTGGTATTGAAGCCGTTGTAGTGATCGCCCCCTTCGTCCCGGGCCAGCATGGTCATCACGCCGTTGTGCTGGACCTTCATGTCGCGCCGTTCGTCGGGATACTTCGAGTACCAAACCGGCTGGCCCGAATTGTCAAATATCACATTCCAGGGATCGCCGTTCCCGCCGCGGTTATCAATGAAGATATATTGCGCATCAGGGTTGTTGCTCGTCGTGATGTTGATGTAGGGAAAGTCCGTGGGGACCGAGACCCCGTTTGGCATGATCCCGTCCTGGCCCGGCACGATGCCCGCGAACGAGGTCTGGGCCGTGGCCTTCGGGGTGGTGGTCAAGGGCGGTGCGGTCGGCTGCGGACTCGCGGGGACGCCCCTGGACGTGATGGCGGACAAAGCGGGCCGGGGGCTGCTGGATGGGGCCTGGGTGATGGCGGCCAATGGCTGAACCTGGGTGGAACTGAGGTCGTAATTATAGACGCGCACGTCGTAGATCTCGAAGATGGATTCGTTGCCAAAGCTGTTGCCCGGCGGGCTGTCTTTGGCCCCGATGCATAGGTGTTCAGCCGCCGCCAAGGTGTAGGCCGCGTTGCCGGTCTCCTGAGCAGCCAGCACACCATCGACATACAGGCTGCGCAGGCCCGTCGCGGCGCTGAAAATGCCGGCATAGAGGTGCCAATTGCCATCATCGCTGGCTATGCTTCTGGTGGCCATATCGTCCGGATTGCCGTAAACGTCCGTCCCGAGGCTGTTTGCGCCCACGCCGCCGTTTCGCACGGTAAAACACGAATAGGTTTGTCCGTTGCTCACGCTTCCGTCATCGCGGAGCTGCCATCCGGCTTCAGTTTCGCCAAACTTGGACACCCATGGACTCCATTGGCCCGGAAAGCCCTTTGCCCAGCATGTGACGCTGAATGCGTTGTTGATGGGGTTATCGAACGTGTTGACGTAGCGCGCGTCCAGTGTGGACGAGTTGCTAATGGCCAAGCCCGTATCCCCATTGTAGAAGACCAGCGATTGACCGGTCTTGCCAGACGGCACATCATTCGTGAACCGATAATGGCTGGCGCCGACGATGTAACCGTCGTGTGTGCCCGGCGCCGAATAGCCCGAAACATCGGCCAAATTGGCTGCTCCGCCGAGCCATTCACCCACCAAGCTCGGAGTTTCAATGCTTAGGACCGCGTTGCTGCTGGTCGCGCTGCCGAACGAATTCGTGACAATCAGCCGATACGAACCCGCGTCGGCCTGCGCCACATTGAGGATGGTCAATATGTTCGAATTGACGCCGGAGAAACTGGCGTCGTTCAACAAATTGACGCTGTTTAACTGCCACTGATACGCCAGGGGCAGGGGGCCAAGAACAGTGGCGCTGATCTGTGCCGTTGCGCCCGCAACGGCTGAAACGGATTGCGGCTGCACGACTATCTCGGGCGCAACGGCAAGGGGGGGCGCTGGGGAGAGCACTTCCCCGGGTATGACTTCCGATGGGGCCGACAAGGATTGTCCGGGCATGGCCCAGCCGACCGCGAGATTGTCGCCGCCGCCACCCTGCTTGTGCCGTGCCTCGATGTAATATTGCTGTCCGGCCTGCAGATTGAACGGCGTGGATTGTTGGGAGGCATACACAGTCCAAGCTTGGGCAGAGGTGAAACCAGGGACGGACGCGATCAGCCTCGCGTTAGCGGGAGAGGCATTGGTGCTGAACCACAATTCGCTGTTGTCGTCGCTGGCGATCCAAAACTGATAGGCGCCCGTATTCGGCGCCGTGATATATCCGCGCACCCGCGCGCCATAGTTCTGCGCCCAGTTGACCGGCCCGTTGAAACTGGGCAGTGGATCGCTGAGGCTGGGATAACCGGGATAGGCCGCGTTGCTCGTGAGATTGCTGACGGCGCTGCCGGGGATGCCCAGCCAGCATTCCCAGAGCAACGATCCGGTGGCGGGAATCAGTTCCAGTTCGGCCAGTTGGACCGACGTGGCCGCGGCGGGATTGTTGACCCTGGTGATCAGCAACCGGTAACCGCGGTAGGCGGTGGTGTTGGTGAAGGCGTAGGCCTTGGGTTGAAGGCGGTAGCTGAAGGATTGATTGGATTCAGTGTCCAGCAGATGCAGGTTGGCCCCGGCGTCCACGCCATAGAGCTGCCAACTGCCGGGGTCCCCGGCCGGGTTGTCATTGGCCGAGGTGAGGGCATAACAATTCACCACATGCATGGCGCTGCCGGGATAAACATACTGAATCCAACTGGAATTTGCGCTGCCGTTGGGCACGATTAAATCCTGCCATTCGGTGCTGAAGTTGTCATCGAAGGCCATCGCTTTGGTGGCATTCGGCGGATGGTCGCCCCGGGCCGTGATCGTGCCTGTGTTCGTAAGGGCCCCGTTGATCATGAATTGGTATTGATACGGCGCGATGGCGGTGTTGGTGCTGAGGTCAACCTGCGGCGCCAGGCTCACCGTCACCAGTTCGTTCTGATCAAAGCCCGACAGCGCATTGAAGATCACCGTCTGGTTGTCACTGGCAATCTTGGTCGTGCCCGGGTGGAACCCGCTGCTGGCGCCGGTCACGCGAATGCACTCCGCCAGGTTTGTGACCGCGGTGGGCGGCAGCGTCATAAACCGCATCAGGAACAGAGTCGTTTGATTCGGGGCATACTGCGAACCAGGTTCCGGGGAGAGGTAGGCGTAGCCCAACGCCCGATACGAGCCGCCGTCAGTCTGCGCCTGCGCGGCAACTGCGCCCAGCACCAACCAAGCTGCCACTACTCTCAGAGCGTGTCTTGAAGGCCCGGCTCCGCAGGAGCGTCGCCCCACCGCCACTACCTGGGTAGGGCGAGTCTCCTGCCAAACCGCTGATCTGCGCGTTGGCAAAAACTGATTTGCGCCCAATAGCTTCTCGAATAGCTTCTTGACGCAGAAAGTTCGTGAACTCATCTCTTGGTTATTCAGGGACTCGCGGAGCTCGCCCCCCTCCCGGAATTTGCCGGGCGGGGCGAGCCGCGCCCCGTGATCAGGGCAGGGTGAGCCGGTAAAAGCGGTCGGACGAACCGGCCGCCGCGGCGTCCGTCACCACCGTCGTTCCGTTGACCAATGGCCCCGACTGGAGCACAGTCCAGTCTGGCAGATTGGTCGAGACCCAAACCGTGGCCGTGGCCGCTCCGGGCGCCGTCAACCCAAATTGCACACTGCCATCCGGAAGAATGGCAAAAGACCCTGCATTAAAGGTCGGTGGATCCACAATGCTGAAGGATTGAGCGGAGGTGGATGACATTGCGCTGTTGGTCACGCTGGTGATCTGAATGGTGTAATTGCTGCCTGGAGTCAGGTTTGCGGGGATGGGCCATTTGAAGGCGCCCTTGAAGGGAGCGTTAGTGGTAATGTTGGCCACGAACGACCCGCCTTCGTACAGATCGATTCTGACACTTTCAGCCAGGTTGCAATTCCATTGCACGAAGTAGGAAAGCCCGCGTCTCCAGGCCTCGCCTCCATTGGGGGCCGTCACTTGCAGGAAGGGGGCCGTCGTCTGGAATGATCCCGTGGACCAGCCGCCGGTGCCGCCCAAATTGGTGGTTCTGACCCGATAATAGTAAAGAGTGGCCGGGGCGGCATTGCTCCAGACGTAGAACGCAGCGGTTTGGTAGGGGACTTCGACGAGCGGCGAGGCAAACCCTGGGTCGGTGTCAATCTGAAGCTCATAGTACTCGGCAAAGCCTGCGGGAGACCAAGCGAGCCAAATCGGCAGTTGCTGGTTAACGCTGTCAACTTCGTTCGACACGGCTGCGGGCGCGGCAACCTCGTTATAGGCTTGGACACCCGGGTAGGTTACCACCGCATCCAGGATGGGCGGGAACGGCACCTGGGCGACGTCGGGTGTGCCCAAAATGAACTCGCCCATGTCGTTTCCGGTTACCGTCAAATTCACCGAGACGTCAAGTTTGCCGGTGGCCGGGTTGTAAACCGTGGGCTGGGCACTGAATAAACCCTGGCCAGTGGTGGGGCGGTAATAGACAGTCGTATTGGTCGGATTCGAGACGCCCAAGCTGGCGACATCGAACTCGAGAGCGGCGCCGATACTGCTGATGGTGTTGACGGTAAGGTTCAGTCGGACGGGAAGGACCGAAGGCGGCTGGTCGTTAAACACCGGATAAACCGGGGCGTAATGCCCCATGCTTACGGTCATGGAATTGTAGCCCACACCTCCGCCCGAATTGACCGTCAGTCTCAAGCCGGTCGCGCCGAAGTCATACGTATTGCCCAGCGCGATCTCCTGAATGGGGACATTGGTGATCTGCGACGATACCGGATAGGGGAAGCGAAAGCTTCTGTAAGTGGAATAGTTGCTGGAGTTAAACCACGCTTGGTAAACCACCTGGCCGGAAGGTTGGACCTCGGTGATGGCCGGCGCCTGGTGGATGGTCGGGGGAGTGGCGACGCCCGGAACTGCTCCGCCGCTGCCCCAACCGATGACGGTATTGCCATTGGGCATGCGTTGAGCGCTGCCGGAATTCCAGCTGTAAACCGGTGGAACAGGGGTATTGCTCCAAATCAACATGGCGGTCAAAGCCGTTTCGTTAATCTGGTATTCATAAACCGCCGAAGAGCGGGTACCCGCAAGATCACCGTCGCAGAACAGGAGAATATCGCCGTTGGGCAGGCGGTTGACGTCATGGCAGGCAAAATGACCAGCAGCCACGGCGAGGGGTTCGTTCAGAAAAGTAAATTGATTAAATGGCCCGCCCAGGCGCCACATAACATTGCCGGTTTGGCGGTTGATCTTTTCCACGTCAAATGGGACATTGGAGAGGACGAGGTTGCCATCGGTATCTATGAACATGGTGTTAACGTGGAAGGCGATCTGGGTGGGGTTGAGGGGACTGGCGAGGGGCACAAGCCGGGCCGGGCTAAAGGGGTAGTGATCCCAGGCCCGCCATTGCCAGATGACGTTGCGTTGCGAGTCGAGTTCCTGAATGAGCGCTCCGGAAACCAAGGCGCTGGGCCAGCCGCCCGGAATGGAGGCGCTTAGATTCATCGGCGTGTCATAATAGCTCAACACCAGCACGTCCCCATTGGGCAACATCTGGAAATCATGGCCCTCGGCGACATAGCCGTTGCCGGCGGTGATCGTCTCCAGGTGGTTGTAATTGGCATCCAGGATTTGATGGGTGACCTGGGTGGCGGCCGTGGTGGTAAAAGCAAACAGTTGAGCATAATGCAGCAGGCCGTTCGGCAGCAGCTTTACGTCCATTCCACCCAAGGGCAACCCTCCAATGGGGGGCAAATCTTGATACCAAACTGGCGCGCCAGTATTGTCCAGGATCGTGACATAACTGCCGGCGCCGAGGAAAATGTCCCCGCTGCTGACGGCATTGGTTACGTCGGTGGTGACGGTTACGGTAGGAAAGTCCGCAGGTAGTTGCGCCTGCACCCTGAGGCCGGCCAGCGCGAGCAAACCGGCGAATATTTTCAGTGTCGTTTTCATTTTCATGTCATGATTTCTCTGTTGTGGTCGATTTGTCATTTCGTCGCCGCCTGATACCATCAAGCTGAACCGTCATTGGTCAGCTCCATCATTTGGAAAGCTCCGTTCGTTCCCGGATCGGTCACGGACATAAAGATCGAACCGGGCGCAACGGCATTGCTGTTGCACGTCGTCAGGGTGAAGCTGGGAATATTCGCCGGCGCTTGCGCGCGGGCGACAGGAGCCAGCAGAGCATTTGCCATCTCCAACATTGAACGGGCCAAGCCAATGATTCCCAAATTCGGAAACCGGCGCTCCTCTCGTTAATTCACGCCAGCGGAGTGTCGGCCATCACGCCCTCACCTTATTTTACTTAATGAATCACGTGGACGCCGGACGTCCACCCCTCTTTTGGCAATTGTCAGCCAATTCTTGTGGTGTAGCGGGGGAACACTGCTGCAGGAACCATCACCTGGCGCTCCGGAGAAACACGGGTTGAAGGTCAAGATTGCATTCCGGCACGCCTTCTGGTTGAGTCTTGCAATCTTGTGAATTCCGCTGAAGCCAACCGGCCCGCTGCCAGCCGTTACCGCTGGGTGATTTGCGGACTCCTCTTTTTTGCCACGACCTTTAATTACCTTGACCGGCAAGTCATCAGCTACCTGAAAGACCCGATCTTCTGCGCGCCAACGGCACAGGGCGGCTTCGGCTGGTCGAACACGGAATTCGCGAATTTGACCTCCTTTTTCACCGCTTTTTACGCCGGAATGACCATCGTCGCCGGATGGCTTATTGACAAGATCGGCACAAAGATCGGACTGGCGCTCTCGCTCATTTCCTGGTCGGTCTTCGGCATTGCCAATGCCGCGGCGGGACGGTTGGTGACGATGCACATTTTGGTGCGCAGCGCGTTTGCCGTCGGCGAAGGCGGGAATTTTCCCGCGGCCATCAAAACGGTCGCGGAGTGGTTTCCCAAACGCGAACGCGCCCTGGCCACGGGCATTTTCAACAGCGGCTCAAACTTTGGCGCCATGGTGGCCGCCCTCTTCGTTCCCTGGTGCCTGGTTTATTTCGGCAATGAACGAGGATGGAAAATGGCCTTCATCATCACCGGCGCGGCCGGGTTTCTCTGGCTGTTTTTTTGGTTCCGGCTTTATGAAATCCCCGCCAGACAAAAGCGGCTTTCCAAGGCCGAATTTGACTATATTCATAGCGACAAGGAGGATCCCGTCACCAAAGAAAAGCCGGGCCAAGGTGTCCTCGGAAGACTCTTTTCCGTCAGTGGCCGCATTCCGCGCGGCGCTTTTTGGGGAACGACGATTCTCCTGGGCATTTTGACCTTGTTTGTCTGTTTGATGACCAGCCTGATTGTTGCTCCTGGCGCGCATTTCTATGTCCCCGGGGGAGGTGTCAAACATATTGCAGACAGCCTCTTTGCCGTTCCCAATGCCAATGTTTATGTTTTGACCTTCCGCATCGCCTGGCTGTTGGCCGTTGCGTGGATCGCCATCGCGCTTCAACTAAAACGATGCCATGACCTTGAGAAAACCGGCTGGTTTGTTCTGATCAACCTGGTGCCGGTGATTGGAACATCACTAGCCCTCCTGGTTTTGGGATTCCGCAAAGGCGCCTCCGGCCCAAATAAATTCGGCCACGAAGGCGGCCCCGGGTTGCTTGGCTACCGCCAGACCTGGTCGTTTTTCTGGGGTAAATTCATCACCGACGGCGTCTGGTGGTTTTACCTTTTCTGGTTGCCGGACTATTTGAACAAGCAATTTGGCATGACCAAGGAGCAGGTCATGATGCCGACGTTCATCGTCTATGGGGTCGCCATCGTGGGAAGCGTTTATGGCGGCAGCATCCCCATGACGCTCATCAAGAAAGGCATGCCGGTTTACAACGCCCGGATGCTCGCGATGTTCCTCATCGCGCTGGCTCCGCTGACCGTTTTGACCACACAGTATTTTGGCGATGTCAGCCTGTTTGGAAAATGGGCCTCCACCCTGGCCGTGGCGACGATTTGCATCGGCGCCGCCGCGCATCAGGCCTGGTCCGCGAACCTCTTCACAACCGTCTCCGACATGTTCCCGAAAAAGACGGTCGGTTCGGTCACGGGCATTGGCGCCATGGCGGGTGGCTTGGGCGGGGTGGTCGTTCAGCAACTGGCTGGCGGCCTGACGGATGCGTTGAAAGGGAATCCGCAGACTGCGTACCTGGTCATGTTCATTATCTGCGCCTTGAGCTACCTTGTCGCATGGGCAATCATGAAAGCTCTCGTGCCGTGCCACCAAGTCATTACGGATTTATAGTAACTTCCGTTTGAAAAAACCGGCGCGTCAAGCCGCCGAACCGGCCTGAATTGTTCCGTGCCCCAACCAGACGGAAATCCGAAATCTGTTCCGGTGAGTCAGGGGCAGTTCCGGATATGGCGCGCGCCCAATTTATTCCCCGTCTATCCACTGCAGCCCGGCGCGCATATAACCCAGCGCGTAGGCCATGCCGGCGTGCCAAGGCGCGTCACACCGCATTTGCGGTGTGTGGTCCGGGATCAGAACTCCGTCATAGTGGTTCTTCTTCAGGATGCGCAGCACCCGCAACATATCCACATCGCCTTCATCCACAAAAGTCTCCCGATAAAACGGCGCTTTGCCGCGCACGTTGCGGAAATGGATGTAGGCAATGCGCCCCTGCTGGCTGTAGCAATCCACGGCTTCGCAAACGTCGCCCTCGGTCATTTCCGCCAGCGAGCCAAGGCAGAACTCAAGCGCATTGGCAGGGCTGGGCGCCAGGTCCAGCAAACGTTGATAGTGCCGCGGCTGATAAACCAGGCGGGGCTGCCCACGCATAGTCGGCAAGGGGGGATCATCGGGATGCGCCGCCAGTCGGACGCCGGACTCCGCGGCTACCGGGGTGATTTCACGCAGAAACTCTCCCAATCTCCGCCAGAGTTCCTCCGAACTAATACTGGGCACGCAACCCTCTGACGCATCCGGGTCATAAACCATGTTCCAAACCATCCCGTTGGGCATCGGCGCGTCGAGCGGGCCTTCCATGCCGACGGACTCCGCGCCGCCCCGCGCGTAAGGCCCGCGCGTGCGCCCGCAAACTCCGGCGATGCTGAAATTGTAGCCCATGATCGGGATGCCGGCCTGGCCGAGCCGCCGGATCAGCGTTTTGACATTCTCCATCTGCTGCTTCCTCTTGGGGCCGTCGAGCAAGATGTCGTGCCAGTGAGCGGGGTCAAAATTCTCTATGGCTTCCAACTCCAGGCCGGCAGCCTGGATTTCCTTGCGCAACCCCACCAATTCCTCCAGCGGCCAGAGACGATTCGGGTCACCCGCCCGCCCCCAGCCCAGTTCGGTGCCGGTGGGTTGATTATCCCGCGGGTTGTGCCCGCCGCCGTGAAAGTAATCCACCAGATGGGCGACGATGTGCGTGGCCCCCGCCTGCCGCGCAAACTGAAAATTATCACGGGTCAGGGCGTGACGATATAAACCCAGGCCAAGTTTCATTTGAGTCATATGAGCCGGTGCAAAACAATGGATAGTCGGCGCCGCTTATCTTTTCAAGGAATAGCCCGATCAGCAAGCCAATCTGTTTTCTCCGCCCAGTCACCCGCCGTCATGACTTTCGCCTCGGGTCCTGTGCCCTCTCCAACGCATGGAGAATGTTATGATTTGAACGAATAATCCCGCGAGTCTGCGCTTTCTGCTTGATGGGAGAGGCCGGGAAGCGCGAAAATGCCTGGCATCGCAGCGATGGCTCTGCCTGTCAAATACTATGAGACCTGAACAATGGAACCTATTCAAGCGGGCCGCGCGCCTGGAGAAATTGGACAACGTGCCAATGGCCCTGATCGTGGACAGTCCGTGGATTCCTGGTTACCTGGGCGTGAAGCACATGGATTTCTATCTCGACCCCGAATTGTGGTTCCAGTCCCATTTAAAAATTCATCGGGAATTTCCCGACATCATCTTTGTCCCTTCGTGGTGGATGGAGTACGGGATGGCGGCGGAGCCATCGGCGCTGGGCGCCAAGATCAAGTTTTGGACGGACAACACGCCCAGCGAATACCATACCCTGTATCATATCGAGGACATCGAGAAGTTCCCGGAATACGAGGTGGAACACGATGCCTTCATGGCCATGACCCTGCACCGCATCCGCATGCAGCGGCAGCGCATTCTGGACACCGGGGAGATTCTGCCGATGGTGACTTCCCGCGGGCCGATGTGTACGGCGGGGTTCGTGCGCAACACGACGGATTTCATGATTGATATCGTGGAGAAACCGGAATGGGCCCACAAGCTGCTGGATCTTTGCACGAATCTGATTATTGACTGGTTGAAGGCGCAGCAGAAGGCGATGGGCGACACGGTGGAGGGGATTTTCATTCTTGACGATATTGTCGGGTTTGTGAATGAGGAGCACTACCTGGAATTCGCGCATCCCTGCCTGAAGAGAATCTGCGACGCTTTTCCCAAGGACTGGGTGAAGCTTTATCACAACGACGCGGAGGTCGGGGCGTGCCTGGATCATTTGCCGGACGCGGGCTTTAACATGCTGAACTGGGGCAAACAAACCGACTACGCCGAAGTGAAGGAACGCGTGGGCGGCCGGATGTGCCTGATGGGAAACGTGAATCCGCTGGAAGTGGGAGTACGCGGCACGCCCGAGGAAGTGCGCGAGGCGACGCTGGACGTGCTGGAGAAGAGCGGCGGGGAGGGAATTGTTCTTTCGCTGGGCGGCGGCACGAGTCCTGGGATGCCACGGCAAAACATACAGGCCATGTTGAAGGCCCTCGAGGAATTCAATTCCAGACGCTGATTTTTTTGGAGAAAGAACACACCCGATGCCAGACTACGCCTTGATGAACCAGTGCGTCTATGAGGGGAAGGCCAAGGAGGTCGAAAACATGACGCAAGCCGCGCTGGCGGAGGGCCGGATCGCGCAGGAAATCCTGACCGAAGGGCTGATCGCCGGCATGAGCGTGGTGGGGGAGGATTTCAAATATAATGTACTTTACGTACCGGAAGTGCTGATTGCGGCGCGCGCGATGAAGGCGGGCATGGCGGTGCTGAAACCGCTGCTAACGGTGCGCGGCGCGGCCAATTCATCCGCGGGGACGGTGGTCATGGGCACGGTGCGCGGCGATTTGCATGACATCGGAAAAAATCTGGTCTGCATGATGGCCGAAGGCGCCGGCTTCCAGGTGCATGACATCGGCGTGGACCAAAGCATCGAAAAATTCCTGGCCGCCGCCGAACTGCACCACCCGGACATCATCGGCATGAGCGCGTTGCTCACCACCACCATGACCTACATGAAAGTGGTGATTGACGGTTTTGAGGCGAAAGGCTTGGGGCATGTAAAAATGGCGATTGGCGGCGCGCCCATCAGCCAGAGGTACGCCGATGAAATCGGCGCCGACGGCTACGGGGCGGATGCGTCGAGCGCGGTGGATTTGTTTTTGTATTTTGTGGGAAAGGGAAATGCTCCCGTCCTGAAAAATAATCAAAAATGAGATTGAGGCGAAGTTCTCCTGACGGCTTGATTCTTCCGCCGCCAGAGTGAGCGGTTTAAATCCGTGTCCGTGCGTATTTCTTTTGCGCACGGATGCGGTTCAGGCAGCGACGAAGATTTCCGTGTCGGTGATTTGCAATTCGACGGCGGCAGCCTTGGCGGCCTCCTGCAAGGCGGCGATTAACATCACAACCGGGTCCCGGCTTACATCGAGGCGGCGCATCAATCCCTCCCCTTTTTTTGGGCCGACCACGAGGGTGATCTTCAAGCCCTTGCGCTTGCAGGAAACGCGCGTGCCGTCACCCAGTTTGGTGTTCATCGGTTTGATGAATGCGTCAACGTAATGCACGCCGATGCCGGATTTATCCTGGAAGGCTGGCGGGAGTTTGTCCCTGGCCGATAAGTCAATACTACATAGTTTGGTCATCATGATTGTTGGGTTTGGGGCGCAACCGTTGCCGGCTGTTGATGCCGGATGGTCCCTGTCTCTCGCTGCGCCAGAGCGATAAAGGTCAAGCCCGACGCGCCAACGGCTGCAGGCGATGCCCTGTTGCCGGCATCCGATTGCGGAGGGCGCACTTCCTCGATTTGCGGACGAGGATGCCGGTAGGGCGCGCGGCGATACTGGCATCCAGGCAGGGAGCAGTTTTCGCACGGAACCAATCTCGCGAAGGATCGCGCCCGGTCCAGATGGCGCGTGAGACCGATGATGGCGAGAAGGGACTTTTTGGGCCGGAGCATGCCCGTTGGCAGCACGTCGAGTTCGCCGGGGAAACCGTTGCTTGTTTTGCGAAATAGGTCCCACAATAGGGGCTGGTCGGAGATATCCCAGGCCGAATAGCCCGGACTGTAGTGGGGCAGCGCCGCCAGGCCATGCTGATCCGCCCAGGCGCAGAGGCGGCCGTTGGCTACCGTGACCAAGTGTTCCACCACCGCCGAGCCGAACATCTCCATGAAAAAGTACTCGTCAGGTTTGCCTTCCAGCCAGAAGGCGCGCGCTTTTTCTTCGCATTGCGGGCCGGCGCTCACCGCCAGCAGCAGGGCGGCGTGGACTTGCGCCGTCTGGAATTGCTTCTGGAGCGGGGAGGAGGAGAAGGCGGCTCCGTCAATCCTAATTTGGCCGCCGGCCAGTTCCAGCGTGTCGGCCTGCCGCGCGTAAATCCACGGCCGGCCATGTTGCGCAAACCACTGCCGGGTCGTCTCCACAATTTCGCGGGCGCGTCCCTCCAAATCATGACGCGGGGGATAGCCCAGCAAGCGTGTGTATTCGGCTTCCTGAACATGGCAGTCCGGGCGGGTGTCGATCATTTCCAGCATGTCAAATCGCATTCAAGGCGGGCGGGTTTGGCTCCTCCATTGAGGTGAACGGGTTGAATTGACACCCCTCCACAAAGTAATGGAAAAAGTCAGGGTGCGTCTCCAGCCGGCAGTGGGTGACACGTCTGACCATCTTCTCCAACTCCGCGCGTTTGGCGCGCGACAACAGCGCCAAACAGGCGCCTTCGATTGAGGCGTTGCCCACTCGCAGGATCTTTGCATCCTCAAGGTCGGGTATCAGCCCAATACGTTTCGACGCCGCCACGCTGAGATGCCGGCCAAATCCGCCCGCCAGGTAAAAAACGGCCACCTCGTCGAAGCCAATTCCGTAACGGTCGAATATGACATGCAGCCCGGCCGCATTGGCTCCTTTGGCCTGGGCCAGTTCGTTAACGTCCCCTTCCTTAAAGGAAATCAAACGGTCGCTCTCGACCTTTAGCACGAACGGTCCGCCGCCATTCTCAAAACGTCCCAAGGAGTTCATGCGCCCCGTTCTGAGCAGTTCGCTCAAGACCTCTATCAGCCCCGATCCGCAGATCCCTTCCGCCGCACCACCCCCAATGACTTTCGCCCGCAAGGAGCCGTCCGGATCAATCGCCACTTTTTCAATGGCACCCGGCAAAGCTGGCATGCCGCAGGAGATTTTGCCGCCTTCAAATGCCGGGCCTGCCGGACAGGAGGCCGCCAGGATTTTGTGCCTGTTGCCCAGAATCAGTTCCGTATTGGTGCCGATGTCCATGAGCGCCACCAGGCGTTCTTCGTTTGCCAAGTCCACCGCCAGCAGGCAGGCAGCGGCGTCAGCGCCGACATGACCGCTAATGACGGGCAACCCATAGACGCGGCCCTTCGGATGAATCGGCAGCAACAACCGCCCGGGCGGCGCGGCCAGACTGGTCGTGGTCCGGCGGCCTTCCGCCATTTCCAACTCGGTGATGGATTGATACGGGCTTTGACCGATGGAATAGACATTCAGACGAAAGAAAAGATCGCGCATGGTGGAATTGGCGGCGACGACCATTTCGTAAATCGATTTCGGGTCCACCGGAAAGTCCTCAATGGCATGGGTGATGTACCCGGCCAGAGTGCGCTGCAGCAATCCGCTGCCGTCCTCCGTGTCGTAATGAATGCGCGACATCACATCGGAGCCGCCGAAGCGCTGCGGATTTTCGAAGGCTGCGTCCGCAACGATTTCGCCGGTTTCCAGGTTCAAGAGGCGCAGAACGACGGTGGTGGTTCCCACGTCCATGGCCAGCCCATGAATCGGTCCGCTGCCACGATCGATTTCGGTTCCGTCCAGGAGAATACGGTCACCGTCGCGGGTGACGGCGGGATCAAGTTGCACCTTTTGGCCGCTGGGCGGAAGTTGCACGGCGTGGCGTTCAATGTTCATGTCACCCCGTCGAAGCGTATGGCATCGGACCACGCCGCCATCCTTGACGAGGCGGCAGCGGCAGGAGAGGCGGAAGTTCTCCCGGAGATGTTCTTCCTCCGGGCCTTTGGCCGAAACAAACTCCATCCCCCCAGTGATCTCCACAAGACATTCCTTGCACTTTCCCTGCTTGCGGCAGGATGTGGGGACCTTGACGCCGAGCGATTCAGCACAGTCGAAAAGTGACGGCCCGGGAGCGACACGCGCGTGCTTCTGATTGAAATGCAACTCGACACTCATGCAACGGCTGGCGCCATTTAGTTCGGCCAGCGAACATTATGGATCAACCCGCTCCTTCACGCAACTCTGAAACGGGAAGCTGCGGAAGTTGGGGCTTGCGCCGGGGGTGGCAAAACCCTATCTACACTGCGGCTGATCATGTTCCGTCAAGTGCAATTGGCGGGAAATAATGAACTGATGACCATGCAAAAACTGCTTCATGAGGTGGTGCGAGAGCGCCGGCTTGTCTGCGATGGCGCGATGGGGACGCAATTGATGCTGGCCGGATTGGAGAGCGGCCAGTGCGGCGAGCGTTGGAACGTCACCCATCCGGAACGGGTCCTGGCTATTCAGCAGCGTTATGCCGAGGCGGGCGCGGATTGTCTCATCACCAACACTTTCGGCGGCAGCCGCATTACTCTGCAGCGGCATGGCGTGGCCGGAGACGTGCGCCGCATCAACGAAGCCGCCGTCCGCATCGCACGGGAGGCGTTTGGCGGACGCGCTGGATTTGTGCTCGGCGACATCGGGCCGGTGGGCGCCATTTTGGAACCCTACGGCGATCTGTCCCAAGCCGAGGCACGGCTTGCTCTGGAGGAACAAGCCTCGGCGCTGGTTGAAGGCGGTGCGGATGCGATCATTATCGAAACGCAGACATCGCTGGATGAACTGGGACTGGCCATTGACGCCGCCAAAGCAGCCGGAGCGCGCAGCATCATCGCTTCGCTCGCGTATGATTTGTCGGCGGACAAGACCTTTTACGTCACAATGATGGGTGTTTTCCCCGAAAAAGCCGCCGAATTCGCAGAGGAAAAAGGCGCGCACTTTGTGGCCTTGAATTGCGGCACAGGCATGGACATGTCGGGCGCGGCCGTGGTGACGGGGATTTATCGCGCGCACTGCCAACTGCCGGTGATGGTGCAGCCCAACGCCGGCCTGCCGGTTTTGGAACACGGGAAAGCCGTTTACAAACAATCTCCCGCAGACATGGTCATCGCACTGCCCGACGTTCTGGCTGCGGGAGCCATGATTGTCGGTTCCTGCTGCGGCAGCACCGCCGAACATACGCAAGCCATCCGCCAGGTGGTGGATCAGTTCAACCAGGGCCGCTAGCTCAAGGCCCGGGGGCTATTGGACCCGACGGACGATGCCGGCGCATCATCGTGTCGCGAATCGACCGCCGCGATAACTCTCCGGCGGTCCAAGGTAACTCGGTTTCAATCCGCCCAAGTCCACCACCAGTTTTTCCAGGACGACGCCTGGATCCACCATCCAGAGTTTCAGCGTGTGATAGCCGGGGTTGCCCACTGTCAATTTAGTTTTGACTACTCGCCCGCTGTCTTTGACGCATTCTTCCCAGTCCCGATTGCCGTTTTGAGCGCTGTATTTTTCGGGGACGAGGGTGACGGTCCGGGGCGGCGCATCGTCAAAGGAAATGGCGAAACGAAGTCCCCGTCCAGGAACGAAGTTCAAGGTTGGAGCGGCTATGGTCATGACTTCGGCGTCCCCAGGCTTGAACAGATACATCCGGTATTCCAGGCAGGGCGAATCCTTGCCGGGCGCGGCTTCGGGGGCGTCCACAGGGGCGACCGCCCTCATGCCGGAAAGGGTGCGGCCATAGTCTTCAATTTTGATCCAACGGGCCGCGCCGGAGCCGGTGATCTTGGTGAAGTGTTCCGCCTCGATGGAAACGACTCCTTCGCCTTCCACGAAGCCCTGGAGGGACTTTCGCGTGACTTCGGCGGGATTGAAGGACTGCACCTTGACGCTGAAATTGGTGTTGACGCCATCGACCCGGATGGCGCCGACAGCCGCTCCTTGGGGGGCCTTCTTCCAATCCACGCTGACCCAGATCCGTTTGTCCTTTTCGATTGTACCGGCGGTTTCGCTGAGGGATATCCAGGGGACGGTGGCGGTGGCGGTGAAGGCAAATGGGGTCTTCCCTTTGTTAAAAACGTCCACGTAATGACGCTGCCGGTTAAAGGCGTCGAATTGTGGCAGGGCGTCTCCGGAGCCTTCCGGAGCAATCCCCATTTCCGCTTGTTCCGTCACGGGAACCTCGACAAGCCTGACGGCACGGAGGTTGTTGCCGTCCCGCGGTTCCGACCAGGTGCTGTAACCGATAAACGGCTGATCCATGAAGTGGTCCCATTTCCCGTTGGCGAAAGTGTGGTTGAAATAGGCCATCAGATTTGTCTCTGATTGGAAGATCGCGCGGCATTCGGCGGCTTTGTCATTGGCGCTCGCGCGCCCCTGTCGCGCGTAGGCCTCGTTCTGGCTGGCAGCGAGGTAAAGCGCATGCAATTGGGCGCAGGCTTTGGCCGGGAACAAGACCAACTCGTAAAAAGCGTCCTTCGTCTCCGGAGGCAGCGCGCCGTGAATCTCCTCCGCTCTGGCGGAGATGGCCTGGTAGTCGGCCGACACGCGCTCGGCTTCCTGGTAGTTATCGAGGCTGTAGGTGCCGGCATCCAGCAACTCGGGTTTGCGGCGGCCATTGTATTTGGTGTACTTCTCGAGGATCTCGGCGATCTCCACGGCATGGGCGGGGCCGAACTGGCGGGTGGCCCAAAGACGGGTGTATTCGTTGAGGTTGGTATTGGTCCACCGGCTGGTATCCCAAGCGAGATTCATGAAGTATTCGAGCGGGAGTTCGCAGCCCTTGAAGTGTCCAACGTTGACGATCCAAATCCGGTCGGCGCCGTATTGTTTGGCAAGAGACATCTGATCCCAGATTTTCGAGATTGGGCTGGTATTGATCCACTGGTAGCTGCGGGGACCGCCGTGGTAATCGAAGTGATAATAGATGCCCGCGCCGCCGGGACGCAGCCGTTCCTGGGCGCTGGGCAAACGGCGGACATTGCCCCAGTTGTCCTCGGCCCAAAGCAGCGTGATATCTTCGGGGGGACGGAGGCCATCGTTGTAAAAGTCCTGCACCTCTTTGTAGAGGCACCAAAGTTGCGGCACCTTGGTCACATCGGGATTTATTTCTTCGGAGAGGATTTTGCGTTGGACGTTGACGATTTCCCCGGTCAAGTCCTTGCCGATGGGCATGCCGCTGTCATTCTCCGCTCGCAGGCCCAGGGTGAAGATGCTTTCAAAATTCACGTTGCGCCGGACCCCTTCCCTCCAAAAAGCCTGGAGGACCGGCTGTTGATTGGTGTTGGAATAATTCCAGTTGCCATAAAGTCTGCCGTAATTGGCGCCCCAGTCCCACTCCTTTTGCGCGCGCAGCATCGGCTCCTGGTGGGAGGTTCCCATCACAATGCCGTATTCATCGGCCAGGCGGGGGTTTTCCGGATCGTCCTCGTTGAAACGGTTGTTCCACATGGCGGGCCAGAGGTAGTTGCCTTTGAGGCGCAGAATCAACTCAAACAAATTGGTGTAGAAACCCGTGCCGTAATTGGCCGTCGGGGCATTGCCCGGCACCGGCACGGCGCCGTATTTCTCGCGCACCCACCGCGTCAGGTCGGGGCTTTCGTCGTTCAAAAAAAGGCCGCGATACTTGACAGACGGCGGCCCCTCCGCATGGCGTCCGGCGTTGATAAAGAGAGCGGCTCTATGCTCCACCGGCACGTCCGCCCAATAATACCACGGCGAGACGCCCATCTGGCCGGATAGTTCGTAAACGCCGTAAATCGTTCCGCGCTTGTCGCTTCCGGCAATAACCAGGGCGGCAGCCACGCCGGGCAAGGGCCTGGAGACGACTTGGATGAGAAACGACTCCCACTGGCCGGCAACGCCGGTGACATCCAGTTTGCGGTCCTGGATCATCTTGTCAATGAGAGGACTCTTGCCGATGGTGCCGATGAGGATGGCATTCGCGCCGGGGCCGGCGGCCGCGTGGCTGATGAGCGGGGACTGGCCGGTGACGCGAGCGACATCCCTTTGCAGGTCATTGGCCACCCGCTGAACGCCGGGGAAATCGCCGGCGTCCACCCACAGCGGAATCGCACGGCCATCCTGGACGATGGCGAAGCTGTCCTTGCTTTTGACACTTTCGACGGAGAGGCGCCAGCCGGGCGCCGCGCCGCGGGCGGCCCCAGAGCAAAGAAGAAGTCCAATCAACAAGAGATTCCGGCAGGTTTTCATATTCGTGGGAGGGTTGACCAACATGACATCGTTTTCGCGCCTGTCGCCGCCTGGCGCAATGGCGACGGGCCAGGCGGTCAGCGCGCCGGCGGAGGATTGGCGGCCGGCGGCGGGGAGGTCCCGGACCGGCTGGCGGCACTCGGATCGCCGGTCGGCGGCGGGGCATGATCGGTATGGGCGGGCGGTCCCAGCAATTCGGTGAAGATCGGCTTCAACCCGTCCGCCCAGACTTGGTAGCCCTTGACGGTGGGATGCAATTTGTCTCCCGCGTTCATCATGCCATCGAAAAGCCTGCCATCCTTGTCGGCCAGTTTGTCGTTGACGTTGAGAAAGCGAATTTTCTTTCCGTCGGCATATTGAGCGATGTTCTGGTTGATTCTGTTGATTCCGGGGATGACAGCCATGTTGTCGTTGCGGGGGAAAATGGCGGTCAGGACGATCGTGGCATCGGGCGCCTTCATCCGGCAAACGTCCAGGATTGCCTTGATGCCCCTGGTGACGTCGGCGATTTTGGCTTCATCCGGCGCACGATTGCCGATGTTGTTGATGCCGGCCAGCACAACGATGATCTTGGGGTTGACCCCATCCAATTCCCCGTTCTCGAGCCGCCAGAGAATATTCTGGATGAGATCGGCGCCCCAGCCGAAGTCGGCTGCATTCCATCCGAAAAAATTCGAGTTCCAGTTGGCCAGGTTCTGCTGGTACGAGAGATCGGCGGTACCCCAGCGGCGCGTAATGGAATCGCCCTCGAAATAAATGTCGATGCCGCCCTTCCGGGCCTTTTCCAGCAACTGGGTGTGGGCGATTTGGGAATTGGAATCCGCGCGCGGGGCGGGCTGATCGGCGGCACGAGACGGCCCGCCCCGGGGGAAACCTCCCGGATTGTTGGCGCCGGCCGGTGGTGGAGTCTGCGCAAGGCAGACCTTGAAGATCAGCACGGCGGCCGCGAATGAGGTTATGACAGTGATCGAGCGTTTCATTTCATGCGCTCGTCAACCAAACGCCCCGCGCAAAGATGCAGGCAGACCTCCTGGGAGAAAAATCGATAATAAGGCAGATCAATCTGGTTTTCCAAGCAGAGGTTCACAAGCGTCGCCATTCCGATCCCGCGTCCCTCCCACTTCCGATAAACACGGAGAACGTCCGCCAGCTTGGGGTTCCTCGGCTTCGCCTCGGGAATGATGCGGCGGAGCGGAATTGCGTGGTCCGGCGACTCAATAAGAAGGTGGCTGCGGAACGCTCCTGGATTGCGGATGGCGATGTGAATCCCCGGTTTAATGGCAATGATGGCTTGCTTGTTGACGGAGTAATCGCGGTGAGCGAGGGCATTGTTGACGGTCTCACGCAACAATTGTTCCGGATACTGCGGTGCATTTTGCCCTCCTTGCTGCGAGCTTATGCCGACCTGGATGTTCCGCAGAATGTAAGCAAGGCTGCTCTCCATTAGGGGTAAAATATTGTCCGCCAAATCCTGCTTGTCTCGGGCTATTTCCTGTGGCACGTCCACATATCCGTGGACCTGACAACGGAAGCCCATATTATCCACCAAATGCCGACCACAGACTAACGCCCCTAGCGTGGTGACCTTGCCATCTTTGAGAAAACATTTTCGTTCGAGGAAAGGCAGTGCCGCTGGCAAGTCCGCCTTGATTGTTTCCACCTTCACCGGACGGTTAAGATGAGTGATGTATTCGTTAAGTTTGTCGAGATCGAGGTCGTTGGGCGTTAGCCCGGCAATTGGCTGCAACTCCCGTGCGTGGACCGCCTCTTCCTTGAATTCCTCCTGAGCGTCAACCTCCGCCTCAGAAATCTTATGGTCGCCGGAGAGGATGCGTTTGTAGGCGATCCCCTTGTAGAAGACATACTTCCGGTCGGAAGGCAGCTCATCCACATAAAGCACTGCCACGCGTTTGTCGAGAATGTCATGCAACTCAAAAGGCGGAAAACAATCCGACAGATCCTGCACCGCCCCTTTCCGATCAGTGAACAGCCGGGATATTTCTTTCAGGTTCGGCTCGGCGTGCTCCCGCCAGCCGTTCACAATATACCGACGCGCGGAGCCCATTCCCTGTTCCTTCACTCCCAAAATAACGATCCCGCCACGGGTATTGAGGAATGCGTTAATACTCTTGTGCCGCTCCTTCCACTCGCCGCCCTCTGCTGGCACGGGCTTAAGCTCCAAGCCCTCCGTTTCAAGCTCTTCAAAACGGTCCTGTCTAATCATCTCGGCGAGTTTATGCAGTATGTTCTCAACTACCTTCATTGATACACCGTGTTACTTCAGAAGCTCCTCGGCGATTTGAACGGCGTTGAGGGCCGCGCCTTTGAGCAGTTGGTCGCCCGCCACCCAGAAACACAGGCCGTTGTCCATCGCGCAGTCTTTGCGCAACCGGCCGACCTGGCAGTTGTACTTCTCGGTGGCGTAAAGGGGCAGCGGATATTCCTGCTTCGCGGGGTTGTCCACCACGTCCAGGCCGGGCGCTTTCGCAAGGACCGCGCGCGCGGCGGCGACGGTGACCGGCTTCTCGAATTCGGCGCTGACGGCGATGGAGTGGGCGCGGTAAACGGGCACGCGCACGCAAGTCACACTGGCGCGGAAGCCGGGATGATGCATGATTTTGCGCCCTTCGTTTTCCATTTTGGCCTCTTCCTTGGTATAGCCGTCAGGCAAAAAAACATCGACTTGCGGCAGAACGTTGAAGGCGATCTGATGCGGATAAACCTCCTTCGTCACCGGCTCGCCCGCGACGATCTGGCCGACCTGCCGTTTCAATTCCGCAATCGCCTTGGCGCCCGTGCCAGAGACGGCCTGATAGCTGGAAGCAAATATCCTCTTGACTCCAAACGCCCGGTGGAGCGGATAGAGCGCCATCAGGGTGATGGCCGTGGTGCAATTCGGGTTGGCGATGATGCCCTTGTGCTTGCGAATGTCTTCGGGATTGATCTCGGGCACGACCAGCGGCACGGCGTCGTCCATGCGGAAGGCGCTGGAATTATCGATCACCACGCAGCCGGCTTTGACGGCCAGGGGCGCGAATTCCTTGGAAATGCTGCCGCCGGCGCTGAATAGCGCGATGTCGATGCCTTTGAACGAGTCCCGCGTCAATTCCCGCACGGGCACGGCGCGGCCGCGGAAGTTCATGGTCTTGCCGGCGGACCTGGCCGAGGCGAGCAAGGTCAGTTCGCCGACGGGAAACTTGCGCTTCTCCAGCGTGTTGAGCATTTCGACACCCACGGCGCCGGTGGCGCCGACAATGGCTATGTGAGGTTTGGCGTTCATGTGAAAAAAATTCCTACTTTTGAAGGCTGTGCGCCGGCAGCGCGGGCGCCGGGCCTGGGGCATGTTTGGCGTGGCGGGCCGGCTTCTCAGGGGAGGACTCGCGCAGCCGCGCGATCACCCGGGGAACATGCGTCAACAAATAATCCACCTCCTCGGCCGTGTTGTAGAATCCGAGGCTGAACCGCACGCAGCCTTTGGCGCGCGCGGCACTGATGCCCATCGCCGTGAGGACGTGCGACGGGTTGAGCGAACCGGTCGTGCAGGCCGAACCGCTGGACACGCATATTCCCAGTTCATCCAGCTTCATCAGAATTCCCTCCGCCTCCACGAAATCGAAGGCGATGTTGCTGGTGTTGGGCAGGCGCGGTTCCTTGGCGCCGTTGCGGACGGTATTGGGCACCGCGCCCAAGATCGTGTCTTCCAGCCGGTCGCGCAACGCGCGCACGGTCGTATTTTCCTCCTCCAGCCGCGCCAGCGCCAATTCCGCCGCCCGGCCAAAGGCCACGATGCCGGCCACATTTTCCGTCCCGCCGCGCTTGCCCCGTTCCTGGTGCCCGCCCATGAGATAAGGCTGGAATGGGGTCCGCCGCCGCACGTAAAGCAGCCCGATTCCCTTTGGCGCATGGAGTTTATGGGCCGAAAGCGTCAAAAAATCCGCCCCCACCCCGCCCGCGTCCAATTTCAACTTGCCGGGCGCCTGGGTGGCGTCGGTGTGAAAAAGCACATTCCGGCTCCGGCATATCGCGGCGATCTCCTCGATGGGAAAAACCACCCCCGTTTCGTTATTGGCCCACATCACCGACACAATGGCCGTGTCCGTCCGGATCGATTGGTCCAGCAAATGCAAATCCAGCATGCCATCGGCATCGACGGGCAGGAAAGTCACCTCGCAGCCTTGTTTCCGCAACGCTTCGCAATGTTTGATAATCGCCGAATGCTCGACCGCCGTGGTGAGGATGTGGCGTTTGCACGGCTGCGTGGCCAGCGCGCTTTGCACCGCCGCGTTATTACTTTCCGTCCCGCAACTGGTGAAGACGATTTCCCTCGGCTCCGCCCCGATGAGCGCGGCCACCTTTTCGCGCGCCTCATCCACCCGTTTGGCCACCTGGCTGCCGAACCGGTAGGCGCTCGAAGGATTCCCCCATTGATCCCTCAAGAATGGAATCATCGCGTCCACCACTTCCGGCGCGACGCGCGTCGTGGCGTTATTATCGAAATAATAGATTCTTCGTTCCGTCATATCGGCCACCGGAGCCATGCCCCGGCGCCGCAACAGTGTAAGGACGCGCCCCAAAAGCGCAAGCGCGAGCATGTCCGGCGCCGCGAAACGGGGAGCATCTCATTTTTTGAGCGATGGAGAGCGCGCACGAAATTTGATGGCGAGTCGTCCGCGCAAATCCATGGACGAGCGTGGAGGCATCCACGTCTGGTTGGTGCAAATTCGAACTTTTCTGCCTTTTGTTGCCTTCCCCTCTGCTCAACCTTTCACGAATGCCCATTTCCACAGGAAAACAGCAAGAGATGACGAACGAGCGTGAGTTTTATGGCGTTTCCGCCCAGACGAATTCCATGCTGTCGCCCGGCTTGATCCCGGCCGGGCTTGTCCAGCGCAGAATCTGTTTCGTTTGCAGATCGCCATAGATGAAAACACCGGCCAACGGCCCCTTCTGTGCTTTAAGTTCCGCAGACAATTGGGGACGCAGTTCGACATATAACATTTGTAGTTTTTCTCGTGTAGCAGGAGTCGGTCCCGCATAAAGGCATATTATTGTTTTGTCCCGGCGCCGCAGGTTCGCCAAGGGGCCGCCCCATATTCAAGCGCTGGGCAATCGAGCGGAAGGCCGTGGCTCCCCGGAATCACGTAAAACGCTTGGGAGCGCCGGCTGGGCGGGATGAGGAAAGGCAGAAACTGAGAAAGTGGAAATGAAGGCCGGAGCGGCGCGGGTTCAATGCCCCGGAGCCGCGGTTGTACCGACAAGGTTTTCAATGCCTTTTCCTCTTCGTGTCCTTCGTTTCCTTTTGTTCAAGTTCTTTGGGCAAAATGTGAGGAATGTTTTCCCGCAGAACACGCAGAACACGCAAAAAGATGAGAAGATGTGCCAGACTCCCCTTTCTGCGTCATTCTGCGTGGTCTGCCCACGAGCGAGCGTCTGCCCAATAATTTGTTCACTTCTGCAAAAGCCTGTCCTGATTATCCGTGTTAATCCGTGCCATCCGTGGTCAAACCTTCACTTGCATAATGCAAGTTATGTGGTATTGTGGTTGCAGTGGCTGAGGGCGGTTTGTTCTTTGAAAGGCTGCGGATCGGGGCATTTGAGCGGCGAACCCGTTCGAACCACGCCATGCCCCGGTTGTCGCGGCTGTTTATCCGCCTTTGCGCGGAGCGCTGGCCCCGTTTCCGGCCCGCCGTGGCGCTGGACAAGAAAAGGGGTTTTACCACGGATTTCACGGATTTCACGGATAAGGACTTCCCATCCGTGTTTATCCGTGAAATCCGTGGTTGAATGTCTTCGTCTGAGGTTTTGCGCCCATTTGCGGCCTAAATTGACGGCGGTGAGGGTTTCCCTTACAGATGGAGTTCGCCGGTTACGGAAATTACGGTAAATTACGCCAAATTACGGTAAATTACGGTAGTTTTGTTGCGGCGCAACCGATCTTGCGGGCGCGGCTATCCCGGCGCTTATGCAGGCTTATGCACCCTTGTGCATGATAAAAAGCGCGGCTGCTGGAGTGCTTCCGCGGGCCAGGCGAGCTTTAGAGCGTTGATAATCAAGGACATGCAACTCAGGGGTTGCCGAAAAATGACCTTTGCCTTTTCCGCTTGGTCTTTTGACCGATGACTTCGTTGCTCGCTCGTTGCAGATCACTTCGGATATGCGCCTCGCTCGCTTCTCGCCATCGGTCAAAATCCCGGCGCGCAAAAGGTAAATCTTGTTTTCCGACAACCCCTCGGCACTTGGAAGTTTTTGAGCGGTGCCAGGCATACGGCTCGGCAGGTGCCGATCCTGCCGGGGCGTTTATGGCAGAACGAGGCTCCTGCCGAGGCGTGCGTGCCCAAAAACAGATATGCGCCCTCGCGAAAGCCGGCTCGCTCTAATGGTTGAGGTCTTCCCTCGTAAAAATGATCAGGCCGGCGACGAACATGATGACGGCGGATACTCCGGACAATTCGATCATCTTCCAAACCTCCGGCCGCCATTGATAATCCATTGCATGGGCCATCTGTAGGAGGTTCAGCCAGGGGTAAGTGATGTGGCGGGTGAAGATGTAGGGATCAAGTCCCGCCAGATGCTTGGTGAGATCAATGACAATCAAGGTGGCAATGGCCACCGACACGGCCTCTCCGGTCGTGCGAATCAGGGTGGAGATCAGCAGCCCGTACATCACCAGAGCGCCCAACGGAATCCAACTGAGCGCGTAAGCCGCCAGCAACTCTTGCATCGCCTGGTTGCGGCTATACACGATTCCGGCGGAATCTCCAATCGGGCCGAAGCGGTAATGGATGCCGGCCAGCGCCACGGAAAACAGCAAGGCGGCGGCTGAGAAGACCATCATGTAAAGCAACCCGATGACCGCCTTGGCAACGTAGAATTCCCACCGATGCACCGGCGCGGCCAGCGCGGCGCGGATCGTGCCGGTCCCGGTTTCCTCCGCCATCAATCTGGCCGCGAAAGTAACGATCAAAATCGGCCCAACGTCCGAGAATACCATTTGCATGGAAAAGCCGACATAGCCCCAGGCGTTCTCCGTGGCCGCGTTTGTGAGATGCCCCGCGGCAAAATAAGTGACCACATTCGCCAGGCCCAAAGCGAAAATGCCGAAGTAGGGCAGAGTGCGCCGCGCCGCCTTGGCGGCTTCATTGAGCAGCAATGGCACGAATTGGCTACGCATGGGACTTGTCTCCGGTGATCGACAGGAAAAACTCCTTCAACGTCTTCTGTTTGGGCGCGAGGGCTGAAACAGTGAACCCGGCCTGTTGCAGGCATTGGTTCAGCCACGCGGAATCGTCCCGCGCGAGCGTGAACTCCACTGTGTCGCCGCTCACCGGTTCCACCCGCAGGATCTCTCCGTGGCGCGATAGAAAATCGCCATCGGGAATCCTGCCCTGAAAGGTGACGCGAACGATCCGCTCGTGCGGCTTCAACAGCTCCTTCACCCGGCCGGAAGCAACCAGCCGCCCCTGGTCGATGACAAGAACCGTGTCGCAGAATTCCTCGATTTCCGACATTAAATGGCTGGAGACAAAAACGGTGAGGCCCTCCTTTCTGACTTGCTCGCGCAGGAAGGAGAGCACCTCGTTTGTGCCCTCGGGGTCCATGCCATTGGTCGGCTCGTCCAGGATCAGAAGGCGCGGGCGGCCGAGCATCGCCCGGCCAATGCCCAGGCGCTGTTTCATGCCGGTGGAATAAACCCGCACACGGTCATGCTGCCGCTCCGCCAGGCCGATCCGTTCCAGGATTTGGTCAATCTCACGCGGCGAGACTTTGTCAAGCAAACTGGCCGCGAGTTCGAGGTTCTTTCGACCGGTCAGGTACTCGTAAAACGCCGGCGATTCCACCGTGACACCCACGGAGCGGATGGCTTTCTTGTAATCCTTCCATATATCCACGCCGAAGACGCTGAGGCGCCCGCCGCCGGGCCGCACCAGCCGCGGGATCATATAAAGGGTGGTGCTCTTTCCCGCTCCGTTCGGTCCGAGAAACCCGCACATCTGGCCGGGCTCAACCTCAAACGATAGATGGTTCACGGCCTGGATGCGCCCAAATCGCTTGGAGACGTCTTCCAAAGCCAGCGCTGGTGAATGACCTGTCACGGGTTCCTGCCTTTTGCTTTATGGGATGGCGGCATGAAAATGTAAAGTTTTGGCTGATCGGAGTCATGCAAGATAATGTCCGACATCCCATCGCCCTTCAGGTCTTTGATTTCAAAATAGCCGTGTCCCGGCGCGTCGAAAGCCATGCCGGGTTGCGGATCGAACCATCGTCCGTCCGTCGTGCTGAAGTAGATGTTCCATCGGGTATCCGAACGTTTGAAGATAAGATCGGGGCGTCCGTCGCCGTTGAAGTCTCCCTGAATAAAGCACGTCCACCCGGTGAGAATTTCCGCCGGCAAAATCCCCGTCAGCGGCACGGTCGCGTCCGGGCTGCGGGCAAAAGCGCCTTGATGGAACGACCTGATCGTGAGCATCCAATCCAGCCCGTGCGAGACCACCGTTTCCAGGAGTCCATTGGCCGAGGTGAGGCCGGTTTTCAAATCAAGCAATACCAGCTCGCATTTGCCATCCCCTCTCAGATCGCCCGCGGGCGATGCCTTGAAGGTCGAACCGATTGGAATCGGGAACCCGCGACAGTGCAGAATTTGGTTTGGCCGCTCCGGCAATTGCTGGTCCGCGCCGCGCAGGAAGACATGGATGTCGGACTTGAAATCCAATTTGCCGCTGATCTGGCACAGAATCAGGTCTTCGCGGCCATCGCCATTAATGTCGGCGCGGTAGAGGCGTGGCGGGCGCTCCTGCGAGGTTTTCTTCAAGTCAGCGATGATCTTCCGGATGCCTTCATTCTCCGGCTCCGTGTCTGGATACTTCTCTGGTTTGGCCCGAAACGACAGTTGAATGCTCAAGCTGTGCGCTGGATTCGCTCCCACCATCCACGGGTCCCTCCACGGATCAAGGTCGATGTCCCAGTCCGTTCGTCTCGCGTCCAGCGTCATGGACAGTCCGGGACTCCACTCATAATCGCTGTTCCGCCGGTAGAGCACAGCCTGTCCCGCCGCCAGAACCGGGATCAAAACGTTTGTACCGACGAATTTCGCAGCCAGCGATGTGAGGGCGGGAACATCGAAGTTGCTGAATGCCTGGCTCGCATTGATGAGCGGGCGTCGGTCCGATTCGAACAAACCGGCGTCCTGCCGGGAATAAACCAGCCCGGTGGCGGTTGAAAAAAGCAATTCACGCCCCGGATGCGCCTCAACGTCGCACACGGTGACCCAGGCGGTTTGCGGCGGCAGGGGAATGATCTGATCGGGTGAGTTGGCAAAGCCGTCCGGACGTTGGCGATAGTTCAAGAGCGTTTTCTCCGCCGCGTCAACGACGAGCAGATTGCAGCGTCCGTTCCCTTCAATATCAACAAAAAGCGGCGCACCCGCGCTGGCGGGAAGTGTTACCACCTCAGGCAACAGCAGCAGCGGCTCCGCCCGCCCCGCGTTCACAGTGAAGATCATCAGAAGAACCAGCCCAAATACTTCCCACGCTGATCGAAACGCCAACCGTCCGTTGCCGCGGTGAGCGGGGAGCATCCAGGCTGGCGGAAAAAAGCGCATGGTTATTTCTGGCTTATGAAGACTCTATAGCCCTTTTGGTTCGCCAGTTGCACAATCAGATCGCTGACGCCATCGTGGTTCAAATCCGCAGCCTGCCACCCCTCAATCGGCTCCGTGCAACTGAATCGTAAGACCGGTTCGCGGCTGAACCCTTTTTCTCGCGAAACAAGGGAGTAAACCGAGATGGCATCACTGTGGTCCCGCACCAGCAAATCCGCCTTGCCATCCCCTGTAAAATCGCCGCCCAGACGGACGTATCGCGCGAAATACTCATGCAGGTCCTGCCCAATCTCGCCTCGATCCAGATGGATCACAACGTCATGTTGACAGTCCGCTTCCTTTGGAAAGCCAATGCCGGGCCGATAGAAGTAAAACCGGAGGCTGTAATCGAGCTTCTTGGAGATGAGCATCTTGTGGAGGCCTTCCTTGTCCTCGATGTGACTGTACCCCAAAACCAAGTCTGGAAAACCGTCGCCGTCCACGTCCACCACCGGCACTGGGAGCGTCCAGTCGTTCTTGCGAAAGACCTGTTGTGGTTCATTTGGAATCCTGCCGCGCTCATCCGCGATATACGTGCTCGCCAGCACTTTTCCAGAAGGAAGCCCGGGTATGAATGAAGGCTCGTTCCTCCAGGTGCTCTTGATCAAATCCACTTTGCCGTCCCGGTTCAGGTCGGCCCAGCAATGCCATGAGAAAGTATCCGCCCTGTCCGCGTAGATTAGCGCGGGATTCAGGTCGAAGAGGCCGTTGGCCTGCTGAAGATAAAGGCTGTAGGTGTTGGTCCAGCCATTACTGCGGCGGACGATCAGATCATCCCGTCCGTCGCCATTAACGTCCCCGATGCACAAGTCCAATCCAAGAGACGTGGCAAATCCAGGATCGCTCACTGAGAGTTGGAGGCCGGCATCGATGGCATGGCTGATGAGCTGAGCCTGATGCCACGCGTCTCGATGTTGCCAAACCTGAAGTCCGTCCGCCGCAGGTATGAGCAGCAGCGGCCAGCCGCCGCCTGTCCCGACCGACAAGGGAAAGTACATCGCGTTGGTGTCTTTGGCGGCTTCTGGAATGATCGTGGATTGCGTGATGATTCGCCGGACGACAGGAGGACCGGCCCGATTAGTGAAACTATATTCGGTCACTCCGTCGCTGGTCATGACGAGCACGCTCTCGGACGGCCCGCCCAGTCTGGCCGCCCATACAACACATGGCCGGGGTTCAAGACGATAGATTTGATGCGGTTCGCGCCTGAAACCCTGCGCGCGATCCTGATAAAAAACGGACAGATTGGTGTCGTCCATCAGCACAAGGTCCTTGAGACCGTCGCCATCCAGGTCGCAAACCAGCAACTGCTGGCATGGGCCGGCGACTTCACTCGCGCTGAACCGCGGCTTGGATTCAGCCGATAAGCCCGCCATCAGGGAAATGGTCAAAAGCAGTGCCGGGAGTGTTTTCAGCTTGACCTCATTTTGTTTTGAAGCATTTCGAGGACGTTAGACAACACCGGGTCGAAATCGTCACGCGGAAGAACCAATTAATAAATGAGCATCAGCGGTTCGTCGAGACCGTGACGCTGAACGCGCAGACGTAGCAGTAATCGCCCGCGGATGCCCACTTTCCCGGGCTGATCTCGCGCGCGGAATTCCGTGTGATGTTTCGATTGTTGAAATGCCACCGCCACAATCCCGTGCTTTTGACGCACATCCAGTACTTCACGCCGGCTTTTAATACTGGTTCGGTGACTGATTGAAGAATGACCGGCTCAACCACCTCCCCGGCGGGGACCGAAAACGTTTCCAGAGTGGCTCCAGGAAACCCACGCTCATCCTGCGCGATGGACACGGTCGCGTTTCCGGGGTCTCGCGCGTGGCGGTTGGGTTCGATGGCCAATTGGATGGCAGTAAGTGGGCCGGACGCCGTGGACACGAACCAATCCGCATGAGCCTCAGTTCCCGCGGCCCAGGTGTTTGATCCGTATGTGTTGGAAGGACCGAACGAACTGAACGCCAGCCCTGGTATTAGAGGGCCTGGGCTATTTGGCTCCGAAGACTTGTTCATCATGGCGGCCGGCGCTGATTTGCCCGCGGTGCGGCCATGACCACGGCCAAAGAAGCAGAACAGGGCGACATTCATCGCCACAATCAGAATAACGATGAGTTGAATCGCCAAGTTCGCGGGTTTCTTGTCCATGTCTCGGAACTGCCGCGGGGCCGGATGGGAGCCACACGCGGGCACTTGGGTTAGATTTTTCACCTCGACCTGCGGTCGCGCCGGCTGCGAACTTCCCACGCGGCCGGACAAATCCGTCGCAACCGCCTCCAGCCAGTGCTGCGGATAACCGACGGCCACAAAGCGCGGTTTGGCGCCCTCAAACTCCGTCACAAGCGTCGCCAAGGTGGACAGCGGCCCGGTTGTCACGGGCTGTCCGTTGTACGACGCGCCTGTTATTAGTGTGAACTTGGCGATCACCGCCCGCGGCAGCCGCCGCCTCCAGGCCAACAGTCCCAGCGTTTCCCACACCGTCAGCCGCCCGTCCCGCCACCGGACCCGGCACCGTCCGAACATAACCAGAAACCCGACACCCAAGGGAATGCAGCCGGCCACGACAAACACCAGAAGAAACGCCAGAAACGCCGCCATGAAGTACTCGCCGCCCGGCTGTTGGCGACTGGAGAATTGGCGGACCACAACCAAAAGGATGCCGCCCACGCCCGATAGCCAGATCGCGCTAAACCCGACCGGGATCAACCCCAGCCACCGAATTGCCCCCAAGCGCCGCGCAGGCAGCCAATAAGTCACTTCATCGCCGGCTGATTCGACGCGAATCTCAGGTATGGCAGTCAGGTCCATAGTCATTCCATTTCCGTCACCGACGTAGCAGTAGTCGCCCGCGGATGCCCACTTTCCCGGCCTAATCGCGTTACCGCGTGCCCATGCCGACGCTTTGGACGGTCTGGAAAAGTTTCCCTTCCGTCTTGATGCTGGGCGCGATGATGATTTCGGTTTCCTGAAATTCACGGATCGTGGCGGCGCCGACGCTGCCCATGCACGTCGTAATGGCCCCGATCAGGTTCTGCGAGCCGTCATCCACTGTCGCCGGCCCGTAAAGGATCTGCTTGAGGGAGCCGGTGACGCCGACTTTGATGCGAGTGCCGCGCGGCAGGTTGGCGTGAGGCGTGGCCATCCCCCAGTGATTGCCCTTGCCCGGCGCTTCTTGCGCGCGCGCAAACGCGCTGCCGACCATGACCGCGTCCGAACCGCAGGCCAGCGCCTTGCACACGTCGCCCCCCTTGCTCATCCCGCCGTCGGTGATGATCGGGATATAGCGCCCGGTAATCTTGTGAAAATAATCCCGCGCCGCCGCGCAATCCACCGTGGCCGTCACTTGCGGGACGCCCAGCCCCAGAACCCCGCGGCTGGTGCAGGCGGCCCCCGGCCCGACGCCGACCAGCACGCCGGCCACGCCGCAACCCATCAACTGCTCGGTTACGTTGTAGGTGACAGTGTTGCCAATGATGACCGGGATGCGCATCTTCCGGCAAAAATCGGCGAGATCGAGCGATTTGTATTCCGTTGAAATATGTTTGACCGTGGAAACGGTCGATTGCACGACGAACAAATCCGCCCCGGCCTCCTGCGCGATGCACCCGAAGCGCTCCGCCTTTTGCGGAATGGAACTGACCGCCGCCAGCACGCCGGCCGCCTTCAACTCCTCCACGCGCCGGGCGATCAATTCCTCCTTGATAGGCTCGGTGTAAAACTTCTGGATCAGCTTGGTGACATCCTCCTTGCCCGCCTTGACGATCTGGTCGAGCACGTCGGAAGGATTGGCGTAGCGCGTTTGCACGCCCTCGAGGTTGATGACCCCCAGGCCGCCCAGCTTGCCCATTTCGATGCAAAAGCGCACGTCGGTGACCCCGTCCATCGCGCTGGCGATGATCGGGATTTTCAGCGCGATGAAACTGCCGTCCGGGCGCGGGATTTTGAACGAAGTATCCACTTCGTTCGGGTTGATGGTCACTTCTCCGGGCACAAGGGCGATTTCGTCAAATCCATAAGTGACGCGCGCCTTTCGATTTCTTCCAATCCACATTCCCATAGGTCAATTCCAATGGTTCAATTTGAAGATGTCTGGCCGCCCGATTCAAAACTCGAACGGCTCGTTGAGTGTTCCGCACTGTGCGCAACGTGAACGGGCCACGTCCGCGTCGTCGGTATAAACCGAACCGCATCGTTCGCATCGGAAGATGCGGTCCTGCTTCCGCGCCGGCCCGAATCGCCGGCTGCGAATTTCCGAATATATGACCAACACCGCCAAGCCCGCAAGCAAAGAAATAACGTAGGCGCAAATCAGTTTCTCCAACCTCATCTCATTCCCCTTTCATTTAAGCCCCGCCGCGTTGGTCTCCTCGCTCGTGCGCCACTCAAAAACCGCCCGCCCCCAATCGGTCATCCCCGAGGCCGACCGCTCAAAGCGCAGCCCTTTGGCCGCGATCAACGCCGCCGCGTCCGCCTTGGGCGACCCGCTCCGCACGACCAGGCGATGCGCCACGATGTCGCCCACGCGGTTGACGGCGATCTCCACAACCGAATTGCTCAACAATTGCGCGTTGGGCCACGCCGCCAGCGCCGGCTCGGCGCCCGTCCAACGCCGCGCCACCGCGCCTTCGAGGCGGAAAATCGAATTCGTCTGGACGACTTCCGCCGGAAGGTAGATGGGAAGCGGCTCCAACGACATCGATCCCCGGTCTTCCAGAGCCAGAGGCAGAAGCGTCGGGCTGGAGGTCACGGCGGCTGGAATGTTGCCAAGATTGGCAAGATTCAAGTCCAGCCAGACCGGCGCTTCCAGCCGATTTGTGGGGGTGTAGGACGGAGGCCGCTGCGAAAGCCAGCCCCGGCCCGAAAATCCGCGGACGCCAGGCCATGCGAACACCGCCGGGTCCCCCGCAAGACACACGCTCCACAACTTCTCCTCCGTCACCGTGGCATCGAGCGCGGAAAAACGGATGCCCGGCTCGCCAGCCGCCACCGCGCGGCCTGCCCGGTCGCCAAAAGCCAGGATCAACGCAACTTGAAGGACAAACAGAACCCCCGCCACGACCAGAAATCGCCACTGCGTCCAGCCTCCCGTCTCTTTGCCGGGAACGCTCATGGCGGCTGGGCAAACATGGGGGGGCGCTCCGCCAGCAAAACCTCCGTGATGCCGGCCTGGCGCGCCAGCAGTTCCAGGCGCGCGATCACCTCCAGTGTCGCCGCCTTGTCGGCCCACAACACCATCGTCAATTTCCTGGATTGCCGCGCCGTGCCGGTCTGGCGCTCTTTCAATTTCGCCTCCAAATACCCTTCCTGCACCGCCTCGTTCTCAAAAAAACATTGTCCGCGGGAATCGACCGCCACCACCACCGTCGGGTTGTCCGTCCCCGGCCAGCGCCCCGCTTCGGGCAGATGGATCGTCACTCCGGGCGTGTAAAGCAGAGAGCACAGCAGCATGAATATCAGCAGCAACATCAACACCCCCGCCACCGGCGCCGCGTCCAGCGGCCCGCGAAATAGACTGGCATGACGCTCGAATCTCATGCCTTGCGCGAGTCCTCAGGCCCAGCCCCCGGAGCGGCCACGATGCCCAGGATCTCGCTGGCGGCCTGCTCCATGTCGAGAACAATATGATTGACTCTGCTGACCAGGTAATTGTAACCCGCGTAAGCCGGAATGGCCACGGCCAGCCCCGCGGCCGTGCAGATCAGCGCCTTCCAAATGCCGGGCGAAAGATCCCCCACATGCGCGTTGAGGCCCGCTTTCTCCACCGCGGCGAACACGCCCATAAAACCGAGCACCGCGCCCAGCAGCCCCAGCAACGGCGCGATTTGCGCCACTGTGGCCAATAGGCTCAGCCGCTGCTCCAGGCGCGGCACCTCCCACGCGCCGGCGTCCTCCAGCGCCTCCCGCACCGCTTCGCGGCCCCGGTCCCGGTTGAGAATGGCGATCTTGACCAGGCGCGGCACGGGACCGGGCGTCGCGTCGCAGATGGCCAGCGCCTCGACAATGTTGTCGCGCTTGAGCACGTTGCGCACCCCGTTGAGAAACTCCGTGGAGTTGATCTGATCCCGGTGATATTGCAAAAGGCGTTCGCAGAAAATCGCCAAAGCGACCGCGCTGGTCGCCACGATCACCCAGATCATCAAACCGCCCTCAGCCAATAAATGAGGCATCCCCGCTTTATACCCCGTCCACTTTGAACTTTAAACCCTAATCTTTTGGCCTATCTTTTCTCCATGGATTCGCCGCGCCGCCGCAACCAGCCGCCACACCCCTGGCGCAACCAGATCGAATCCGTCCTCATCTCCCAACAGCGCCTGGCTCGCCGCGTCCGCACCCTGGCCGCCCAGATTCAGCGCGACTTCGCCGGACGCGACCTCGTCATTGTCGCCTTGTTAAACGGCACGGTTGTTTTCCTGGCCGATCTCTTGCGCGGCCTTTCGCTGCCCTTGCGCCTGGATTTCATTGGCGTCTCCAGTTACGGCGGCGGCGCCGAATCGGCCGATCTGGTTTTCACCAAGGAACTCCGCCTGGACGTCACCGGACGGGACGTCCTCCTGGTCGATGATATTTTGGACACCGGAAAAACCCTCTCGCGCGTCACCTCCAAATTGGTGCGACTGCGCCCACGCGTCATCAAAGTTTGCGTTTTACTGGACAAACCCGCCCGCCGCCTGGAAAACATCACGGCCCATTACGTCGGCTTCACCATAGACAATCACTTCGTCGTCGGCTACGGCCTGGACTACGCCGAGCGCTATCGCAACCTCCCCTTTGTCGGCGTCCTGCGCCCGGAAATGTACAAACACCCCGACTTCATCCCCGTGCTGTCCCCGGCCAAACGCCGTCTGCTCCAGGGCACGGAAGACAAGCCGCCCGGCGGGGCCGCCGCTGAGAAGCCGGAATAAACCCGAACCCGAATCATTAGCGACGTTTCCGCTGGCCAACAAAGCAGTGCGACGTTAAAGTGCAAGCGTGCAGACTTGGTTGTCAGAGAAAATTGTCTTCGATCCCGCTGTTTGTCACGGCAAACCGGTGGTGAGAGGCACACGTGTTCTCGTGGCCAATGTCGTGGGAGCGGTAGCTGCCGGTGAGACCCTCCCGGAGATTTTGCGGGATTACCCCTCGCTGACGGAATCGGATGTTCGGGCGTGCCTTGAATTTGCCGGCAGGTTGACTGCAATGGAGGGAATCGAGGCCGAACTCACCGCGAAATGACATTTTTTCTTGACGAGAATTTCCCCCGTACCGCGTTGGCCCATCTGCAAACCAAGGGGCACAATGCCAGCCACGCCTTGGATGCATTTCCCCCTGGAACGTCTGACGATAAGTTATTTGCCCTTGCGCAAGAGCAAGGCGCCATTTTTGTCACGACTGACAAGGACTTTTTCACACGATTCCACTGGCGTTCGTCAAACATCACGGCGCAATCGTGATTACGTTGCACAAGCCAAATCGTGCCAGCTTACTTCGCCGATTGTCCGATGCGTTGGCATTGCTGGGATCCCATTATCAGGCAGGGACTCGCGGGATCTTGCCCCTCCCGATCTTGGGTTTGATTTCCGAGTGTTCGGCGCTTCTCCCGCCATAGCCAGGCGACGGCGGACGTGGTTAAACGTCTTCCTCTGCGGCTCTCTGCGGACTCTGCGCGAGAAAAGTCGGTTTCCCTTGTTGGGCTGGTCTTCCGGAGTTTCACCCTCTGGCAAGCTCTGGCAAGTTATCAAACCGGGGTCTTGCACGTTAATTCGGATTGTGACCTCATGCACCCTTGTGCACCCTTGTGCATGATAAATAGGGGGCCGCGCCGGATCGGGTGCCCCCGCCTACAAGCAGCCGGTTTCGGCTTTTTGCGCCCGCGGCGCGGAGATCCCGGCGCTTATGCAGGCTTGTGCACCCTTATGCACCATAAATAGGGGCGCTGGAATTCAAGTGAGCTTGCGGGCGCGGCCCGCCCCCTCCTGAAGCGCGGCAAGAAATGGGTGGGTATCCGCAAATTCGGACAAGTCTTCTGGAGCCGGCCCTTTTACAGTCGAAAAAATCCGCCGGGATTTGATCGCATTTTTGTGGCATGAATCCGGCGGCGGGTGAATCATCCTGACGATGAGCAAGCTGCAAGATGTGCTTGAGTTGCGGGTCCGTTACAGCGAAACGGACCAAATGGGGACATTCTATAACTCGCGCGCCCTGGAATGGTTCGAGTGCGCCCGGACGGAATTGATGCGCCGGAAGCTGGGCCTGCCCTACACGGCGATCGAAGAGAGGGGTGTCTTCCTGCCGCTGGTGGAGGCGCATCTGGAGTTTCTGGGCGGGGCGCGCTACGATGATTTGCTGGAGATCGCCTCCGCCGTTGAGTTTTCAGGACGGGCGCGGCTGCGGTTCGATGTTCACATTACGCAAAACACGACCGCCAAAGCGGTGGTGCGCGGTTGGACGATCCATGCGTTCGCCGATGCCGGGGGGAAACCGATCCGCCCCCCGGCATGGTTCATCGAAGCCATGCAAAGAGCGTCCGCCAAGCCCGAAGCCCGCGTTTGAGCGGACGACACTTATTATGAGAAAATCGCCAAACCAACCCCACCGAACCTTCCATCCCGTCAGCGCGCCGGATTTTCTTCCGCCAGACCAGTTGAGGGAACTCCAGTTGCAGCGCCTGACATTCATCGTCCGGCGCGCTTATGAGCATGTCGGCCTGTTCCGCAAACGGATGGATGAACGCAATCTGACGCCGGACGACGTGCAAAGCCTGGAGGACATCACGCAACTGCCCTTCGCGGTGAAGACCGATTTGCGGGACACCTACCCGTTCGGATTGTTCGCCAGCCCGATGAAGGACATCGTCCGCGTGCATGCATCGACCGGGACGACGGGCAAGCCGATCGTGGTGGCTTACACGAAGGAAGACATAGAGGTCTGGACCAACGTGATGACACGCAGCTTCGCGGCGTGCGGGTTGCACTCCGGGGACATCATCCAAAACGCCTACGGTTACGGGCTGTTCACCGGGGGACTGGGAGCGCATTACGGAGGGGAGGCGCTGGGGGCGACTGTCATTCCCATTTCGGGCGGTAACACGGAAAGGCAATTGACTGTGATGAAGGATTTCGGAGCGACGGCGATTTGCTGCACGCCCAGCTATTTCCTCCACATCATCGAACGCGCTCCCGCCATGGGCATCAAAATCAAGGAACTGCCGTTGCGCGTGGGAGTTTTTGGCGCTGAACCGTGGACGGAAACGATGCGCCGGCGCATCGAGGCGGAAAGCGGCATCAAGGCCTACGACATTTACGGGCTTTCGGAGATCGTCGGGCCGGGAGTGGCGATGGAATGCCAATGCCAGGCCGGCCCGCACATTTTTGAGGATTGGTTTTATCCGGAGATCATCGACTCGGTCACGGGCAAGCCGTGCGCGGATGGCCAGGAAGGCGAGCTGGTGCTGACCACGCTGGGCAAAGCGGCCATGCCGATGATCCGTTACCGCACGCGCGACATCACCGCCTTGACTTCCGAGCCTTGTGCCTGCGGGCGCACGCTGCGGCGCATCAAGCGCATCGCGCGGCGCAGCGACGACATGATGATTATTCGCGGCGTCAACGTTTATCCCTCGCAGATCGAGACGGCGCTGCTCAAGATCGAAGGCACCCTGCCCCATTACCAGATCATCCTGACCCGGGAAATGGGCCTGGACGAAATCGAAGTGCAGGTGGAAGTGACGCGGGAGCTTTTCGGGGACACGGTGGGAGCGCTCGAGGAGTTGCAACACAAACTGAGCGCCAGCGTCGAAACGTCGCTGGGGCTGCGGGCCAAAGTGCGGCTGGTGCAACCGCAGAGCATCCAGCGCAGCGAAGGCAAAGCCAAACGGGTCATTGACCAGCGCAAAATGTGAGACGGAGAACTTTATGAAATTGAAACAACTTTCCCTTTTTCTCGAAAACAAACCCGGCGCCCTCAGCCGCCCGATGCGGATTCTGGCCGCGGCCGGCTTCAACATCCTGACGCTCTCGATTGGCGACGCCCACCAGTTCGGCATCCTCCGCCTGATCCTGCGCGACTGGGCCAAAGCCAAGAAGCTTCTCGAAAAAGAGGGCTTCGTGGTCAAGGTCACCGACATGGTCGCCGTCGAGGTGGCCGACGAGCCCGGCGGTCTGGCGGAGATACTCGACGTGCTGGAGGCGGCCGGGGTAAACGTCGAGTTCATGTACGCCTGCACCGAAAAGCGCGAAAGCAAGGCGTTGATGGTTTTTCGTTTTGATGACCCGGACAACGCCCTGCGCGTCCTGCGCCGGCACGGCATCCACGCCGCCGGCAGCGCGGGCCTCCTCAAACAATGGCAAGGCTGACCTATGGAAAACATAAGACGATGCTTGAAGAACGACCGGTTCGCGGAACGCGCGAACATTGAACTGCTCTCCGTCTCGCCCGGGCGCGCCACGTGCAAGATGGTTTTGCAGCCGCACCACCTCAACGGCCTCAATTCGGCGCATGGCGGGGCGATATTCACGCTGGCGGATTTCACCTTCGCGGCGGCGGCCAATTCCCACGGAACCGTCGCCGTGGCGATCAACGCGAACATCACGTTCATGAAAGCCGCCGCCGCCGGCACCCTTTGGGCAGAGGGGCGCGAAGTGTCCAAGAATTTCAAAATCGGCTCGTATCTGGTCGATGTGAAGGACGACCAGGGAGATTTGGTCGCCCAATTTCAAGGCCTGGCCTATCGCAAGAAGGACAAGCTGCCGGAATAGTCGTTTTTGGAGGTTGCGGGGCAGATAAAGGATTGACGGCATCCGCCCTGTTCTCTTAGGCTTTCCGCGTGGTAAAATGTGACGTTGCGATGTTTCAAGCTGCAAAAATCATTGCTGACGAGTATTCAGACAATGCCGACGCGGTTTTCGCCCAGGGAGACTCGTTGGACATCTTGCGAGAGTGCCCAGCCGGTTTCGCGAAACTGATCATCACGTCCCCCCCCCTACAACATTGGCAAGGAGTACGAAAAGCAAAAGAAGTTGGAGCATTACTTGGAGGGACTAAAGCCGATTCTCGAACAACTGATTCGGGCGCTGTCTCCGGGCGGATCACTTTGCTGGCAGGTTGGAAACTATGTTGAGGACGGCGAAATCTTCCCTCTGGATACATGGTTCTATCCAATTTTCAAGAAACTCGGCCTGCAACTTCGGAACCGCATCATTTGGACCTTTGAACACGGGCTTCACTGCTCCCTGCGATTCTCCGGCCGCTACGAAACGTTGCTGTGGTTTACAAAGACTGACAACTATACATTTAATCTCGATCCCATTCGCGTTCCTTCAAAATATCCGGGGAAGACGAATTTCAAGCCGGGTCCAAAATATGGCCTTCCGTCGGGAAATCCGCTTGGAAAGAACCCTTCCGATGTCTGGCGGCTAATGGAAAAAGAATGGGAGGCGGGTCTCTGGAACATCCCAAACGTGAAGGCGAATCATCCGGAAAAGACGCTTCATCCGTGCCAGTTTCCAATTGAACTCGTGGAACGCTGCGTTCTGGCAATGACAAATCCAGGAGATTGGGTGTTGGACCCTTTCAGCGGGGTTGGCTCCGCCATGTTGGCCGCCGTGCGGCACGATCGGAAGGCAATGGGCTGCGAACAAGATTCTCATTACGTCCTTGAAGCCCGTCGCCGAATGAATCTCCTTTTGGCTGGAGAATTGCCTTACCGCCCCCTCGGTAAACCAGTGTACCAACCGACCGGAAAGGAGAAGGTGTCACAAATTCCGCTGGAATGGACAAGAACAGGTGAAGCGGTATGTTCCTGTGAAGGCTCTGGCGGATGAAATGAGCAGCGGTGTCAGTTATTTTGAGTAGTTCGTGTGGGATTTGGACAAGCGCGGAATCTCAAACATTGATATCCCCGTCCTGATCATTGGAATTGACGTTTGAAGCTGGCATTTCTGCCCTCCGTCGAAGTATCTTGCCCAGCGCCTGCGCTTGGGCTAATTTGCGCCTGTTATGGATGACCAGCCGCCAGTTCCGGAAGCAGTCAAAGCGCCGCCGCCGCTGCCGCCACTTATGCCGCCACCCATTATTTCCCCGCCGCCGCCGCCACGCGGGCGCGGCAACGTGGTTTGGAAGGTTCTGGCCCTGGTTTTTCTGGCCTTGTTGCTTCTGAGCCTGTTGAGCAACGCCCTGAGTTTCACGCACGGCGTCATCCCCCACAGCCGGGCCAGCGCCGACCGCGCCCGCGCTTTGGAAGAATTCGTTCTGGAACACACCAATTCCGACAACAAAATCGCGGTGATCGAAGTCCAAGGCGTCATCAGCGGCGGCGAGGTGGACCGTTCCGACATGAACATGGTCGAATACATGGACGAACAATTGAAGATGGCCGAACGCGACAGCGACGTGAAGGCCGTCATCCTCAAAGTCGATTCTCCGGGCGGCGAGGTCCTCGCCTCGGATGAAATCAACAACTTGCTGGCCAAGTTCCAGGAGCGCAGCCACAAACCGGTGATCGCCTCTATGCAATCGCTGGCGGCATCGGGCGGCTATTATATCTCCGCTCCCTGCCGCTGGATCGTCGCCAATGAATTGACTCTTACCGGCAGCATCGGCGTCATTATGCACGGCTATAATTACCGCCAATTGATGGACAAAGTCGGCATTCGGCCGCAGGTATTCAAGAGCGGCCGCTTTAAAGACATGCTCAGCGGGGAGCGCGAGCCGGATGACGACAAACTGACCGCGGACGAACGCAAGAACCGCGATGAAGAGGATCGGATGGTCCAGTCCTTCATCGACCAGACTTATGACAAATTCAAGTCCGTGGTGAAATCCGGGCGGCAGCGTGCCGCCAGCGAAAACAACGGCAAAGGAAAGGCCCTGGTGGACAATTGGGAGGCCTACGCCGACGGCCGCGTCCTTTCGGGCAAAGAAGCCCTGCAATACGGATTCGTCGATGAACTGGGGGACTTCGACGCCGCCGTCAAACGCGCCCAATCGCTGGCCAACGTCGCCAGCGCGAGCCTGGTCGAATACCGAATCCCCTTCGATCTGGGCTCCGTCCTCTCCCATATTTTCGGCAAGAGCGACGCGCCCGCCATCAAAGTCGATTTGGGCCTGGAGTTGCCCCGCCTGAAAGCCGGCCAGCCCTATTACATCGCCCCAATGAGCATCTTGCACTGAGCCATGGACGCCGGCGGATTCCTGTTGCGTCCGCGCCGGAAAAGGGTTTTTATCAGGCGGAACAAATAAACCAAAAGCCGGAGCCGGAGTTTTTTTCGTGATGGGAAAACCATCGCCGATAACATGAGCGATTCTGAAAACGTTTTGATGGTCGCCGACAGCGAGCGCGACGCCAACATGCTGTATGCGGTCGGGATGTTCGTGCCCGACCCCTTCATCTATTTCCGTTTCGAGGGGAAATGCCACATCGTCGTAAGCGACCTGGAATTTGGCCGCGCGCGGCGCTACGCCCGCCATTGCCGGCTCATCTCCTACACGCAGTGCATCGAAAAACTGCGCCGCAAAGTCAAGCGGCCGGGCACGGCCGCAATCATCAGCCTGCTCTTTCACGAGCGCCGCCTGCGCAAGGTTTTTGTTCCCCCCAATTTCCCCTATGGCCTGGCCCGCGAACTGCGCAACTACAACATCAAAGTCCGCGTCAAGAAGGGCGGCGTCTTCCCGCAACGCGAGTTCAAACGCGCCGATGAAGTCAAAAAAATCAGCGGCGCCCTCATTATGGCCGAAGTCGGCCTCGCCGAGGGAATCCAAGCCCTCAAATCCGCGAAAATTGGCCGGGACGGCAAACTGACCTACCACGGTGTGCCGCTGACCTCCGAGAAACTGCGCAGCATCATAGACATCGCCATCATCCAGGCGGGCGGTCTGGCCAGTCACACCATCGTCGCCGGCGGCTCGCAGGGCTGCGACCCTCACGAAAGCGGCCACGGCCCCCTGCGCGCCAATGAACCCATAATCCTGGACGTCTTTCCACGCTCCCAAAAAACCGGCTACTTTGGCGACATCACCCGCACCGTCGTCCGTGGCCGGGCCAGCGACGCCGTCCGCCGCCTCTACGAAACGGTCGGCCGCGCCCAAGACCTGGCCTTCGGCAAACTCCGTCCCGAAACGCGCGCCATCGACGTCCACACGGCGGTCCAGAAGTACTTCGATGGGCAAGGCTACAAAACCGGCAAGAAAAATAACCGGATGCACGGTTTCTTCCACGGCACCGGCCATGGCGTCGGCCTGGAAATTCACGAAGCCCCGCGCATCGGACTTTTGTCGCAGGACGTGCTCGCGCCCGGCCAGGTCGTCACCGTCGAGCCGGGCCTCTACTATCCAGGCGTCGGCGGCGTGCGGCTTGAAGACGTCGCCGTCCTCACCCCGCAAGGCGCGCGCAACCTGACCAAATTTGAAAAGACGCTGGAAGTCTAGCGTTGCTCCCGGTTACGAATCAGGCCTCCGGCAGCTTGGCCAGCTTGCATTTTTCCAATAAATGACCCATCCTATTGACGATGAACGGAGGGGGCTCATTGAGGTCAATGGGGGGGCGTTCAGGAAAGTTTTTGGAAGGAATTGAGTTATGAAGTTTCTGCAAATTGCCAAACGAATAACGCTGTTCATGCTGGTCAACCTGCTGGTGATGGTGACCATTGGCACGATCGTCAGCCTGCTCTTTCGCGGGCAGTTGGCCAGGATGGGCGGATACCAGAGCCTTTTCATATTCTGCTTCATTTGGGGCATGGGCGGAGCCTTTATCTCCCTCCAACTCTCGCGCTGGATGGCCAAAATGATGATGGGCGTCCAAGTCGTGGACCCGGACACCAGCGACCCGGAAGCACGGCGCCTTGTGGAAACGGTCCACCGCCTGGCCCGAACCGCCGGCCTGTCCGTCATGCCTGAAGTGGGCATCTATGATTCCCCGGAAATCAATGCCTTTGCCACAGGCCCCAGTCGTTCCCGCGCCCTGGTCGCGGTCTCCTCCGGCTTGCTCACCCACATGCGCCAATACGACGTCGAAGGCGTCCTGGGCCACGAAATGGCCCACATCGCCAACGGCGACATGGTGACAATGACCTTGATCCAGGGCGTGATCAACGCCTTCGCCATGTTCCTGGCGCGCATACTGGCCTTCGCGCTGTCCCGCGGCTCTTCGCGCGACAACCGAGGCGGCAACTTCCTCATGGAATGGGTCCTGATAAACGTCTTCCAGATCATTTTCATGATCCTTGGGATGATTGTGGTAAACTGGTTCTCGCGCTGGCGTGAATTCCGCGCCGATGCCGGCGGCGCGCGCTTCGCCGGGCGCGACCACATGCTTTCGGCGCTGAAGACCCTCAAAGCCATCCACGAAGGAGGCGCCGACATCGCGGGAACGCAACAGCCAGCCTATCAAGCCCTTAAAATCTCCGGCAAGAGCGGCGGTTTCGGCGCGCTCTTCGCCAGCCATCCACCGCTGGACGACCGCATCGCGCGCCTGGAACGTCCGTCCATCGACTAACTAAACGGGTCGGCTCCTCTGGCCTGGACGCGCAAGCCCGTCTTCTCCGGCGCGGCAGCAAACGAGACAATTCCCCGCTCGGCCGTGACGCCGGCGAAGGGATCGTTGGTAATCAGCAAATTGCCGTCGATGTCCAAGTGATCGGCCAGATTTGCCAGATGGGCGGCTGCGCTGATCAAAATGCTGGTCTCGATCATGCAGCCGATCATCGTTCTTAAGCCCGCCTGGCGCGCCGCCTTGAGCGCCTCGCACGCCGGCGTCACGCCGCCGGCCTTGAGAAGCTTCACGTTGACACCGTGCCAGCAGGGCGCGCACGCTGCGACATCCTGGGCGCGATGAAAAGACTCATCGGCGAACAACGGCAGAGGCGAACGGCGCTTGAGCCAAACCAAATCCTCCACCGGGGTCCCGGCCGGCATGGGTTGCTCAACAAATTCGATGTGCCCGTCTTTGGCCAGCCATTCAATGTTGCGCAACGCCTCTTCCTTTGTCGCCCACGCTTCGTTGGCATCAACGCGCAGCGTTTTCCGGGGCGCGATCTGGCGAAGAGCCGCCAGGTTGTCCCGATCTTCGGCCGAGCCGGTCTTCAATTTGAGAATGGGATATGCCGACGCTTCCGCTGTCTTCTGACGCACGCCGTCCGCCGTGTCAAGGCCGATGCTGAAGGAGGTGACATGCTGGTTCTCCCCAAAACCCAGGCCCAGGAAATCGCAAAGAGCCTGGCCCGCCCCGCGCGCCGCGCCGTCGCACAGCGCCACGTTGACCGCGCATTTGGCCGAGTGATTTCCGGGCGCGATCTTCTCCAGGTAATCCATGCTTCCGGAAATGTCGTCGAACGAGAGCTTCCTGGGATCGACGCGCCGCAGAAAATCCTGGATCGAGTCCGCCGTCTGGGAATAACGGAAGGAGACCGGCGCTTCGCCCACTCCCACCGTGGATGCGTCCCTGAGGCGCGCCAACACTGTCGGAACGGCGTCCAACCCGGCGCCGCCGGAAATGGTCCAAGTGTGGCGCAACTTCAAGTTGCAAGGGAAGAAATCCAGCTTCATCACCCCGGAAAAACACACCAAAAGCGCCTCAAATGCAAGCGGTTTGACCGCGGAGGGAGAATGTCGGAACCGCCCACAACGGGGCGCATCCCACATTTGTCGAGCTTTTCTGTGTTTGAAAGCGGCGCTGTCGCGCAGACGGAACAAATTGTTGGCCTGCACCGCGGAGCGGTGCTGCACTCCAAAACCTGTCGGCGGAACGGGAGCGCACCTTGAGCGCGAAGCGTCTTGGAGTGCGGCGCGACAGCGCCGCTTTGGACCCGAATACAAGCCAATCTCGACAAAGGTGGGATGCGCCCCCCACAACGCAAACATCACGAAACAAGTTGACTCCTGGTTGGCTTTTGGGAGATTAGCCGCGAGTGTATGTCGAAGATTCAACGCGCTCTGATTTCCGTATTTGACAAAACGGGCTTGCTTGACTTCGCCCAGGCCCTGACCGCCGCCGGCGTCGAGATCATCTCCACCGGCGGCACCGCCAAGGTCCTGCGCGAGCACGGCCTTATGGTCAGCGACCTGAGCGCCTACACGGAATTTCCGGAAATGCTCGACGGCCGCGTCAAGACACTCCATCCCAGAATTCACGGGGGCCTTCTTTATGTGCGCGGCAACAAGGACCACGAAGCCGCCGTGCGCAAGCACGACATCAAACCCATCGACCTGGTGGTGGTCAACCTCTACCCTTTCGCGCGGACCGTCGCCCGCCCCGACGCCACCCTGGCCGACGCGATCGAGAACATTGACATTGGCGGGCCTTCGATGCTGCGCAGCGCGGCCAAGAACCACGAGAGCGTGACGGCGGTGATGGACCCGGCGGACTATGGAGTGGTGGCGGGGCAAATCGTGGCCCAGGGCAACACCACCCCGGAACTGCGGCGCGCGCTGGCGGCCAAGGTGTTCGCGCGCACGGCGGCGTATGACGGCCAGATCGCAGCTTATCTAAGCCGCGCCTTTGGCGCCCCGGCTGCCGCGCTGCCCGCCGGGCCGGCGCCGGGCCGCGACTGGCCGGCTGTTGTGCAGTTGACTCTAAACCGGGCGCTGGAATTGCGCTACGGCGAGAACCCCCACCAGCGCGCCGCCCTTTATGGCTCCTTTTCCGATTTCTTCCGCCAATTGCACGGCAAGGAGCTTTCCTACAACAATATCCTGGACTTGACCGCCGCGGCGGGACTGGTGGCGGAGTTCGCCGCGGATGCCCCGACCCTGGCCATTGTCAAACATACCAACCCCTGCGGCGCCGCCCAGGGCGCCACGCTGCGCGAGGCCTGGGAGAAGGCCCTGGCCACCGACCGGCAGGCCCCTTTTGGCGGCATCATCGCCGCCAGCCGCACCCTGGACCTGGCGTGCGCCGAGGCGGTGGCGGAGATTTTCAGCGAAGTCATCATCGCGCCCGATTTCGCCCCGGACGCCCTGGCGCTGCTGCAAAAGAAGCGCAATCTGCGGTTAATCAAGGCGCTCAAGTGGCCGGGAAGCGGCCAGTCGCTGGAATGGCGCAGCGTGGGTGCCGATTCGCTTTTGGCGCAGGAACCGGACGCCGCCGGCCTTCCGGCGCAGCCTTGGCGCATCGTGAGCAAAAGGCCGCCGACCGAGGCGGAGCTTGCGGCAATGACGTTTGGCTGGAAGCTGGTCAAACATGTCAAATCCAACGCCATTGTGTTCGCCGCGGCGGATCGCACGCTCGGAATCGGCGCGGGCCAGATGAGCCGTGTGGACGCCTGCCGGATTGCCGTCTGGAAGGCGCAGGAAGCCGGTCTTTCGCTGGCGGGCAGCGCGGTTTGCAGCGACGCCTTCTTCCCGTTTCCCGACGGCTTGATCGCGGCGGCAAAAGCGGGGGCAACGGCCGCCGTTCAACCGGGCGGATCGGTCCGTGACGCGGAAGTGATTGCGGCGGCCGACGAGCAAGGCATGGCTATGGCGTTTACCGGCACGCGCCATTTCCGACACTGACGGAGCGTGCGGCGGGCGGTTCAGGGAAGCAGGGCATAGACCAGGAACACCTGGCCCAGGCAGAGAGCCGCCAACGCAATCCACGTCAGCCATTCCCGCGCCGCCTGCGAGGACGGGTGAACCGGGCAGAGGCTGAAGCGGATTCTGACGGCTCCCAAGGTGATCATATCCCAGTTGCGCAGCAGGGCTCGACGCACCGGAACGTCATTGAGACTGAGCAAGGCATCCGGTTCGGCTTCAAGGACCAAGCCCTCTGGCAGCCAGTTGATCTGAAAGTGCCGGGGCCAGACGCCAGGATCGTCGATTGCCAGATCGGAGTCTTTCGCCCGCCCTGCCCGCAAGGGAAAGCGGGCCGTTTGAAAAGTGGCGCCAGATCGGCTCCCGGACTGGATTTGGAGTTGAACCATCTACCAGAAACGCCGCGGAACATCGACCTTGTCGCCCGGATAAACCGGCGGGTCCTTTTCCGGGTGCTTCAGCACCTCGATGCAGTTGACTATGATGATGCTGCCGTCCACACGGGTCAATTGCACGGCCTTCTTCCTGGCAAATGGAGTGAAGCCCCCGGCAGTCTTGATGGCGTCCATCACCGTAATGGGTCCCGTGTAGGGGAATCGGTCGCCTTTTACGACCTCGCCTCCGACAAAGAAAGTGTGCAGCGGCGGAGTCACGGTGACGTTGATGTGCTTGTAAAACTTGGGAACGTAATTGGTCTGAATCTCCTCCTGCAACTCGGCCGGCGTCAGGCCGGCGGCGCGAACCTTGCCGATATAGTTCAACTGAATCGTTTGATCCGCGGCAATGTCCTGCTCCTGCTCAATGGGCAAATTGCTCTCCGGTGTCCCGGTCAGCACCACTTTGACCCTGTCTCCAACGCGCAGGGGGCCGACCGTGGTGTTGACGGCGGGGTCTGTTGCCACCGGAGCGTGCGAAATTGGCGGCGTTGGCGCATCGGACTGGCAGCCGGCAAGGGCTGCAGCGAGGAAGAACAAGCAAAGGGTATTTAGATAGCGTGGCATGATGCTGGTTAAAAGTCTCATATTCAACATGTTACAAAAGTCCAGATCAATACTTCTGCTTTATTTCGATCGCGGCCGGCTTCGCGGCCTCACTGACTTGGACAACTGTCTGGTCCTTTTGTTGAGACTGATATTCGTAATAACCGCTATAGTAATAATAATTCTCATCCTGGCTCATGTTGATATTGTTCAACACGATGCCCACCAGATTCCCGCCCACCTTCAGTACCATCTGCTTGGCCCGCAAGGTCATCGGCTGCGGGTAGCGCCGGTACTGGATGACTTGCAGCACCATGTCCATCTCACTGGCCAGAACGGAGGCGTCGCTGACGCCCAGAAGCGGAGGAGAATCAAAGAAAATGAAATCGTAGCGGCGCTTGAGCTCCTGGATGGTCTCCTTCATTTGCGGCGAGCCTAAAATGCTCATGGAACTGCTGGGCAGTTTCCCGCTCGCCATAAAGTCCAGGGTTGGCACCTTGGTTTTCTGGATCACCTCATCCAGCGAGCGCTGTTTGAGCAAAAAGTCCGTCAAACCAACCGTGTTGGAAACGTGCAGAATTTTGTGGAGCGTGGGGCGCCGCAAATCCGAATCGACCACCAAGACTCGCTGGCCGTTTTGGGCGAAGACCGTGGCCAAATTGAAAAGAGTGGTCGATTTCCCCTCGCCCGCCCCGCCGCTCAGGACGGAGATGGTGTTCCAGTTCTCGTTCTTGCGCGAAAAGAGCAGGTTGGTCCGCAGCACGCGATACGCCTCGGCATGCGGGCTTTCGGCTTTCTCCTCGATGATGACCCCCACGTTTTGGGGGATGACACCCAGGACCGGAGCTTGCAGCGCGCGCTCCACGTCGTCAATCGTCTTGACGCTGGTGTCGAGGTATTCAATGAAGAACGCCAGGCCCAGGCCCACCATCAGGCCGACGATAACGCCCAGAGGGATAATCACCGCGGCTTTCGGGCTGACGGGGCGATCTTCCGGCCGGCCCGGATCGCGCACGACGACGACACTCTGATTGGGCTGGCTCTCCTCGGCCACTTCCTCGCTGAGGTGGGTTTGCAACAGACTCAAATTCCGATAAAGGTTATCCAGCCTGGCTTTGGCGCTGTAATAAGGCTGGTGGGCCTGCGCCTCGCGGTTCCGCTCCTGTTTGATGGCCTCTTCATTGGCCTGAATAATCGCCAGAGTATCCTTGTCCTCATCCACCCGCGCCTGGATGCCGTTGACAATTCCCTCCACTTTGGCGTCGTAATCATGTTGGGCCTGGTCCAGTTGCTTCCTGGCAATCTCGTAATTGGCGTGGTGCTCGCCGTAATCGGCCGCCGCTTGGGACATTTTGTCTTTGGCTGTCACCAGGCGATAATAACATTCGGTCAACTCGGGGTCGTTCTGATGGGGGTAGGCTGTGGCAATTTCCACTCCCAGCTTGTCGGCCGGAATCGCCTTGAGCTTGACTAGAATATTGCTGAAATTGGCGTAATCCGACGCCGCCATCACCTCATCGTGCGCCCATTCCCTGAGCGACTCGGATAAAATCGACTGGTTGACGGAACCGCTGTCGTAAACGTCGTCGATATTCAACTTCACCCGCAACCCGTTCAGGTCGGATTCCGCCGAATCAACTTGCGCCTGCGTTTCCTTCACCACCTCCCGGAGTTTTTCGACGCCGCCGCCCCGGCTGTTCTTCCATTGCTCCAACCGGGAGCGCTTGTAGGCCTCGGCGATTCCGTTGACAATTTGGGCCGCGAGGTCCTTGTCGGGATTCCTGACTGAGATTTCGATGAGGCTCGTCATGCGGGTCTGCTCCACAGAAATCTTGCGGGAGAGGTAATCGAAGGTCTTATTTAAGGTCCAGTGCGAGTCGCCGTTCTGTTGGGCCAATCTGTCGTCCAAGCGCAGGTTGACGATGACGTTGGTCAGGATGGAGTACGACTCGATGATCTTGAACTGGGTCGTCAGAAAATAGGGGTCCGTCCCCATGCTCAGTTGCCGGACCTCGGCGATGGGCACCTCCGGCGCGTCCTTTTCCACCTGAATCCGCACCATGCTCGAATACTGCTTGGGGAGCCAGATGGTCAGGAGCGTGCTGGTCATCACGCAGAGCAGGAAGACCACCAGAATCAGGCTCCGGCGCAGCCGGATCACCCGCCAATAGTCCAGAAAGTGCAGTTTAAATTCAGGAGATTCGCTTGTCGTTACAGCATCCATAATTCAAAAAAAAAAGCCAGATCGTACGCAGATGATACGTTCCAGCTTTCTGAACGAAAGGTCAATTTTATTCTTCTATCTAATAGGTCGCGCGAACGCCGATATAAAGATAGTTGCGCGTGTAACCGCGATCCGGCAGATCCGAGTTCAACTTGCTGTAATTATATCCAGCTTCCGCCAAAAGAAACGGGTTGAATTGATACGCGGCATTCAGTCCGGCGATGAAGAAATCTTCACCCTTGCCGTTGTATCCCACTCCACCGCCATTGAAGGTCGAGAATTGGGCCTGTCCCAACACCGAAACCGTCAGCTTGTCGGACACCGAATGATTGAGCGAAAAATAGGCCGCCGTGGTGTCGGAATCCAGCACGGGGCTTCCCGTGCCCAACGCGCCAACGACGTCGGTCGCGCTGTGAACGTGTTTTACTCCAACCTGAACCGTGGATTTTGGCAGGTACTGGTCGGTCACGCTGATATCGACGTACGGAGAGACTTTGCTGGTGTGTCCAGGAGGACTTGGCAGCTTGTTGTAATCGATATACTCCCCACCCGCCCTGATCGAACCGTTCAGGTCCGGCGTGAAACTGTGATCCGCTCCGAGATAGACAAAATCTTGATCACTATTGCGGCTGTTCGCCAGGAATCCGTTGGGGGCAGACGGCTCGGTGCCAGGATAAATGATATATTCCGGACTGGTGTAGCCGGTATGTCCATATTGGTAGCCAAAAACACCGGTGGTGTCCTCCAGCGCCTTCCAACGCAAATCCACCATGCCTAGTGAATCAATTCGATCCAATGAGGCGGAACGGCTGGCGTAGCTATAAGGAGGGTTTTCGTCGCCCCCGACCTGCCGGTAGGCATAAAGATCGGTGGATCCCCCAACATGAACATCGAGCTGTTTGGTCAACTCCCACGTAAGGTCCACCTTCCCCGTGTTGTGGACGTTGTTGCCATTGGCGACCAATGGGGTGGAGACAAGCTCCGAGGAATCAATCATCGTCGGTTCCTGCGCGATCACGCAAGTTTCGCCGACGGACATTTTGAGCCTCTCGCTAAACTGGTGCTCGAACCTCAAGTTCAACTGGTGGGACTGTTCAGTGTAGTCCTGGTTTCCAAAGTACTTGAGGTCGTAGATATAACTGGCGGTGATCACCGTGTCTTCGGTCGTATGATTGATCGACGCCGACGGGGTGACCTCCGTGCCGTAACTACTCAACGGATGGCTGTAGCCGCCGGTCCCGTTCGCGTAATTGGCGGGCAGCGTCAGGTAGTTGTCATCATAAAATCCGCGCAAGGAGGCGGACAACGACCACGGCTTGGTCATTTCTTGAGAGGTTAATCCAGGGGCGTATTGAGCCTGCACTGAGGCCGCGCCCGCTGCCACCAATCCGACAGAAGCAATAATTTTTTTCATAAAGCTCAACTAATGTAGTTCCCTGATGCCAACGCATCGTATCTGTAATTCCGTTTAACTTGAAGCAGTTCTAAGGACATTCTTCAAAATTGTCAAAAGAAAATTTCACCTATTTTTCAACCCCCCAGCCGTCCGCCCATCAGGGCGGCATCCTCCAGCGGGCCTGATCGCTCAAAAACATCTGATACGGCAGCAAATCCGAACGCGCCTTGGTCAACGGGAAACCCGTCGGCACTTCCCCGTTTGCCTCGCATTCCATCACGAAATAGCCCCAACTGGTCCGTTTCAACATCATCTCCGAGAGAAACCTCTCATCCGTCGTCCGCTGTGTCAGAAACAGCGCCTTCACAGGATGTAAAGCGTTGAGCTTCAAGAACTCCCGATCATCATCCAGGGTCAGCCAGGCGCAGTTGCGCTCCCCATACCAGGCCACCGCGCCGGGAATATCGCTCATCATCAGCTCCTGCGGCTTGGTCAGCCGCGCGGCCAACTGTACATGAAGCGGCATATAAGGCGAATTGGCCGCCGCCGCGCGCCCCAGGAGCAGTGACGTCACAAACGGAATGCTTAATACTACGATAAAGCCCCCCACCGCCGCCCCGCGCGCGTCCACGGTCGCCAGATTCAACTGATCGAGCAAAATAAAGAACAGGCCCACGCCATAGACAAATACCAGGGGCGCCAGCAGCACCAGCAAATTCTCCGAATTGATCTCCGGCGAGTCCGCGCTGAGGTGGGTCTGGCCCAGCGCCTGCACCACAAACAGGACGATGAGCGAAAACACCAAAAACATCCGAATCCGCCCCAAAGCCGGACTGTGGAAGGGGATGAGCAATCCGACCAGGAAAAAAGCCGACACCCAATTGCCGCCAAACCGGGGCAAATCATCGCGCCACATTGCCCGCGCGTTGGTCAGGAACTTGTCGGTCACGTCGAGCAGCGACACCCTTTTCAGATCGTTGCCGGGATCGAATGAACGCTCCAGCCGGTCCTCCTCCAACGGCGGCGTCCCCTCCACCAGGGCATAACCCGCCCCGCCAAAAAAGGCGCCGCTGACCATGAAATTGCGAACCAGCCACGGCCCCATCACGACCAGAAACGACGCGAGTAGCGCCAGGCACAGCCTGACCCTGGCCCGCCGCGCAATCGCGGCGATAAACAGCGCCACCGGGAGTATCATCCAGGCAAAGGCGTAGCGGGTCAGCCCGCCGATCCCCATGAGCGCGCCTGCCAGCACAACCAGACCAGCCTGGCCGCCGCTCGTCGGCGCGGCCCTTTCCCGCTCCTCGATGCCCGCCAGGCACCACACCACCGCCAAGAAGATGAGGAGCAGCAGCATGGTGGATAATCCCGACACGGTGAATTTCCAAAACAGGTTCGTCCCGGCAAAAATAATGGTGGAAAGCCACGCTACCCGCGCCTCGAACAGCCGCCGCGCGATGCGAAACAGCACCAGCACGGCGGCGAAAAAGAGCACTTGATTGAACACCGCGATCCACCGTTCCGGCTGGTAAAACCAATTCTGGCTGGCGGTGAATGAAAACGGCAGCACCTCCATCAACCCCGCCATCAAGAGCGGATAAACCGGCGGGCTGTTCAGGTCCGGCGCAGGCAATGGAATGTCCAGCTTCGCCGCGGGGCCGGCCTGCCTCTGCAATAAATAAATCGACAGGGGCCGGATGGACTGCGTCACGTAACCCTTGCCCTCGGAAAGATTGCGGGCCACCTGCGCCGTCTCCATCGCCTCTTCGTTTGAAAAGCCTTGAAAGGCCAGCAGGTCGTAGAGACAACCAAGGACAATGAATCCGAGGATGGCCCCGGCCACCTTAAGGAGCCGCGCCCCCGCCCCTTCCTCCCAATGGTGTATCCACTCTTGCAGCGGCACTTAAACGCCCTCCAAATGGTAATGGTGCAATTTCCGGTGCAACGTGCGCCGGCTGATGCCCAGTTTTTGAGCCGCCAACGTCCGATTGCCGTCGCACTCCTTGAGTGTTCGCTCGATCAATTGCTTCTCCGCTTCCGCCACCGTCAAGTCCTTCTGCGCCTGCGGTGTGGAACGGGAATTGGCCCCGCGCAAGGCCGCCGGCAGGTCCCTCACTCCGATCTTGTCTCCGCGCGAGAGCACCACGCCATGCTCCATGGCGGTGCGCAGTTCCCGCACATTGCCGGGCCAGGCGTAACTCATCAGCGTTTCGAGCGCGTCCGGGGTGAATTCGTTCACATTTTTGTTGTTCTCGGTTGCGAATTCCTTCAGAAACACCCCCGCCAGCAACGGGATGTCCCCCGGCCGATCCCGCAATGGCGGCAGCGTGATCTGCACCACCGCCAGACGGAAGTAGAGGTCCTCCCGGAATTTGCCGGCCTTGATTTGCTCCTCCAAATTCTTGTTTGTCGCCGTGATCAATCGCACGTCGGCCGTCAGCGTCTTGTTGGACCCCACCCGCTCGAAGGTGCGCTCTCCCAGAAAACGCAGCAATTTGACCTGAAGAGTCTGATCGATCTCGCCGATCTCATCCAGAAACAGCGTCCCGCCCTGCGCCTGCTCGAATCGTCCGACCCGCCTCTCGTGCGCCCCGGTGAACGCCCCCTTTTCGTGCCCGAAAAGTTCGCTCTCCAGCAGCGTCGGCGCCAGCGCCGCGCAATGCACCGTCACCATCGGCAAATGTGCGCGCGGGCTCAGTTGGTGGACCGCCTTCGCGATCAATTCCTTGCCCGTCCCGCTTTCCCCCAGCAGCAACACCGTGGTCCGCGTCGGCGCCACCTGCCTGACCACATCGAGAACCTCCCGCATGGGGGCCGATTCCCCCACGATGTTGTCCAGCCCGAATTTGGTTTCCAACTCCTGGCGCAGCGCCACATTCTCGGCCTCCAGATGCCGCCGCCGCAAAGCCCGGCCAATTCTCATCTCCAGCTCGTCGATTTGCAGCCGCCCTTTGGCGATGTAATCGTCGGCCCCCTGCTTCATGGCCTCCACCGCCAGTTCCTCCGAGCCGTAGGCGGTCATCAGGATGCACACCGGCGGCTGGGGCAGGGACTTTGCCCGCGCGATCAGTTTCATCCCGTCCTCCTGCGGCAGCCGGAAATCCGTCAATAACACGTCGAAATTCTCCTCCTCCAGCAGCGTGGTTGCGGCGCGCGCGTCTTCGGCCACCCACACTTCGTAGTGGTCCTCCAGCGCCGCCCGCAATCCCTCCCGCGTCGGCTTTTCGTCATCCACGATCAGCAGCGCCGGCTTGGTTTTGATTTCGGTCTTCATTTTCTGTGGTCTTGCTTATGCTGCCTTCCAGCAGCCGCGGCTGCCGCTCGCGCAGCGGCACCGACAGCCGGAAGGTCGTCCCCTGCCCCACCCGGCTTTCCAGATTGATGTGTCCGCCGTGCTGGCGCACAATGCGCTGCACGATCATCAATCCCAGCCCGGTCCCTTTCTTCTTCGTCGTGTAAAAAGGCTCGAATATAAGGTTGATCTTATCCGGCGCGATGCCGCCCCCGGTGTCGGCCACGCTGATCCAAACCGATTCCGCCGTGCCGCCCGTCTCAACAGTCAAGACGCCGCCGCGGGTCATGGCTTGCATGGCATTCTTGATCAGGTTGACCAGCGCCTGCTTGATCTGGCCCGCGTCTATCGGCGCCAGGGGCAGCCGGGGCGCCAGCTTCTCCTTCACCGTCAATCCGCGGTTTTCCAGTTCCGGCCGCAGCAGCTCCAGCGTTTCCCGCGCCGCGTCATTGAGCGAGCCGGGAGCCAGTTGCGGCGGCGAGGGGCGCAGCGCCTGTAAAAACTGCGTCACGATGTAGTCCAGTCGCGTGATCTCTCCCTTGGCGACCTCCAGGTAATGCTCCAGCCGCCCGGCGATCTCCGCCGTCTCCACGTCCATTTTCGGCTCTCCCCGCCCCCGGCTCCGCGCCGCGCGCGCGGGCGGCTGTCGCAGCTTGTTGACCTGGCGCGACATTAACTGCAAATGAATATGCAGCGCGTTGAGCGGGTTGCCGATTTCGTGCGCGACGCTGGCCGCCAAAAGCGTCAGCGAATGGAGCCGCTCGCTCTCGATGGCCTCAAAGGTCTGCTGCCGCGCTTCCGTCGCGTCGTGCAAGATCAGGGCCATGCCCGAACTGCCCTTGGTTTCCCCCTCCACGGGGGCGGCATACACCCTCAGGAACCGGGCGCGCGGATAGGTGATTTCGATTTCGTGCCGGGTCGTCTGCTGCCGCCCGCCGGGGCCTAACGCGCTCAAGCTGGCCCAATCCAACTCCGGCAGCACGTCCGTCACCAGACGTCCCTCCGCCTCCTCCGCAGTCCAATTGAGCAGACCCGTCACGGCTTGATTGAAATAAATGATCCGCCCCTGCTCATCGACGACCAGCACTCCGTCCTCGATGGCGTTAAAAACCGTTTCGAGAAAACTCCGCTCCCGCGCCAGCCGCTGCACCATGGATTGCAGCCCCTCGGTGTCCAGCCGCCCAATGCGGCCAAGCACCCGATCAAGAAAACTGGATTTCACCGCCGGCATATATCTGGTTCGCCATCGGCGCCATAAAAGCGCCATTTTGTCCCACCAGTAAGCCGCACGCCCCCGCCTTGCGCAATCATTTTCCTCCGCAACGGAAGAGATTTAACCACGGATGGACACGGATGCACAGATGGGAATACTTTATCCGGGTTAATCCGTACCACTATAGTAAAAAATCGCGCATTTCCGCGAAGATTTTCCAGGCCGCCTTTTCATCTTCGTTTCCTTCGTTTGCTTTTGTTCAAAACCCTTTTGGTTGCGGCTTTGCCGCTCTGGGTCCATCCGTCGTCAAACGTCTTCCTCTGCGGTTCTCTGCAATGCGCGAATCCCCGGGGCAGGGGGATTTTGGTTGCGGCTGGCCGCGCTGGGAAATCCGTGGTTGCTTCTCTTCCTTTGGTGAGGTTTCTGAATATGCCCGCCTATGCGCACAGGGCAAGCGCCGTCCCAAATCCTCGCCTAAGGAATTTTTTTGAACCGCGAACCACGCGAAATACGCGAATGATCGGGATTTTTTGCGTATTTCGGTTATTTCGCGGTTGACTCGGTTTTCTATATTGGCACGAATCTTGAGGTTTCTTCTTTTGCGCCGAACTCATTCGGGCTTGCGGTCGTTAGGCGAGGAATAGTTTCATCACGCGGCAATATACTGTGAAGTCCGTGGCATAGACGACACACTGGAAAAACGGAATAGCCTGCGAAAAAGCAAAAGGCGCATAAGCAAAAGACTTTTTGCGCTTCTTGCGCCTTTTCGCGGCAATCTCAATCTATTCCATCCCGCGGACTCCTCTTTAAGCCCGCCTATGCCCAAACGTGGTGGTACAAAACAGAAGGCCGGGGGAAACCCGGCCCTTTGTCTGAGAACAAAACTTTTAAATTTCTTGCCGCTGTCGTGCGGCGCCGCAGACATACGCCTTTTGACACACACGGAACCCTGCGATTTGCACGTCCAACTGCCCACACCATACCCCTTCCCCGAAAAGCCGCCAGTCACCGAAACTCGTGCATCTCTCAGGGGTTGTAGCTTATGGGCAGACTGTGAAACGCCCCAACGCCATGCAAATTCGCAGACAATCATGGGCCATCGCCGCACTATTACTTATCACTTTCTGTTGGCTTGGTTTCGTTGCTGTAGGCTTCGGGGCACTTTTTAAAGGCCTTGGAAGAGTGAATTTCCCTGTGGCAACTAGGTTCGCTGTCGGGTATGGGCCAATCGCTTTTCCAATTTTCGGCATTGTGGCGGCTGCGGCCATCATCCTGTCGGAGGTTCGAGGCCGCAATCCATGGGTGCAACTGGCTCTGACCGCCCTTTTCGTGCTCCTCATTCTCTGGGCGGTCAGTGGGATTTTTCTCGGAGGGAGCTTTATGGGACCCGCTATTCGGACTTTCCGGCTGGATACATCGCACCGCGCGACAGCATCCTTGTTCCATGCTGGACGCCACTGGCGCGAATATAGGGGTCAAACCGTACTAGAGGGTGTTAGGGAATTCGACATAAGTCTTTATGAATAAACGCTTTGCGACAAATAAATGAGAGGTATTGAGAAACAGTGGACGCAGCGGTTTGTTTGGGGTAGCACGCAAGCCTATGT
>Ga0224558_1000267_pt1 | contig 62036 bp, 54 predicted proteins | sample 714S32024metaG_FD_180682 | JGI IMG/M metagenome (GOLD analysis project Ga0224558, IMG submission 180682) | Peat soil microbial communities from Stordalen Mire, Sweden - 717 S3 20-24 | ecosystem: Environmental > Terrestrial > Soil > Wetlands > Peat | place: Sweden: Norrbotten County, Stordalen... | reverse complement strand
GCAGGGTGCCCCATCCATCGAGCGTCTTTTGCTCGATGGGTGGGAGAGGAGCGTCCGCTATTTGTGCGCTTTCTTCCATTCTTTCAGCAGGGCGAGCACCGCTTCCGCGTGGCCTTCAGGCACTACATTGGGGAAGATGTGCAGCAGCGTCTGGTCCGGGCCGATCACGAATGTGGTCCGCGCGATGCCCCACACTTTCTTCCCGTACATGTTCTTTTCCTTCATCACGCCAAACTGATTGCAGACTTTCTCGTCTACATCAGCAAGGAGTGTGTAGGGCAGGTCGTATTTGGCGCGGAACTTGGCCTGGGCGTGCGGTGTGTCGCGGGAGATGCCCAGCACCACGGCGCCGGCCGCCTGGAGCTTTTTGAACGTATCGCGAAAGCCGCAGGCCTCGATGGTGCAGCCAGGAGTGTCCGCTCTGGGATAAAAGAAGAGCACGACAGGCTTGCCCGCATAATGGGACAGGCTGGTGCTCTTGTCTTCGTCGGTTTGCAGGGTGAAGTCGGCGACTTTCTCGTTCAGTTCCATGGGGAAATTCCTCGTATGGTAGTTAGAGGGCCCAGCGTGGCCATCAGGTTCGATTATTCCCGAGGTGGGCAGCAAATGTCATCGTACAGGACAGACGGTTTCGATTTATTGACGTGGAAAGCGGTTCTGTCTCTCATCGGCCTGCTTGCCGTTCTCCCCGCATGCGCGCAATATCCCGGCCAAGTGACAAAATCCGCCAAAGACACTCCCGAGTTGCGCGCCATCGCCGTACTGGAGTGGACCGGCGAGGCGGGCAAGCCAAACCGCAGCCGGCTTGTCCCCGTTGCCGTGCTCGATGGCGGCCAACTGCAGGATGGCGGCATCTACATGGCCCGGCCTGAGCCCCTCTCGCTGGCAGGCGAGGTGGAGTACGAACTTGAGCAGGACGGCAAGCCCATAGGCTTGTTCGACATTCGCAACGCCGGGCAGGAGCAGGGTTCGTGGGTGGGGTATGGGACGTGGAAACAGATGCCCATTGCCCGTCCCAGGCCGTCCCCGCGGGACCTGGCCCGTAACCGGATTGACGACGATGCGCAAAGCGATGAGCCGGTCCTGCATCGCAAGAGGCATGCCGACGATGGGCGCAGCGGGGGAGCGGGCAACGGTGGTGGTTCCGGCAGCAGTCCAGGAACCAGTCCAGGCTCAGGCTCGGGCGGCCAGGCGCAGGATACCGACCCAGTTGCAGATCCCGACCGGCCCACGCTCCACAAAAAGACCTCCAGCGACAGCACAGCCGACACAAGCTCCAGCCCAGGCACAACCAATGCCAGCTCCACCGCAAGCACGGCCAGTGCAAGCTCCACTGCGACACCGGCCGATACCAGCTCCAGCCAAGCCAGCGATCCCGACCGGCCCACGCTGCACAAGAAACAATCGAGCGATAGCACCGGCGACACAAGCTCCACTGCAAGCACGGGCAGTGCAAGCTCCAGCCAGAGCTCAGCCTCTGACGCGCCGACGCTCCACAGGAGAGATTCCAGCGACAGCGGCGCAAGTGGATCGGGAACCGGCAGTGCATCGTCTGACGACCCCGACCGGCCCGTGCTCCACAAGGCCAAAAAGAAGCAGCCGGACGACATGGCCTACTCGGAATCGGTGGCCGATACCAGCGATCCCGACCGGCCGACGCTCAAGCGTGGCAGATCCAGCGGTCCTGCCCTCGACGTGGTTCCCACCCTGATGGGCTTGCCGCCGGACTTGCAGCAGGCCGTTGCCGTCTCCGATGCCAAGACTCACCCGGTGCACCCGTGGAGCTATTCCTGGTCCAATCCTGACGACGAGGCCAAAATGAAGTCGGCCCTGGAAGATATTGCCCGCGGCGCCTTGGGCCTGAAGACGCCTGCTCCTCCGGCGTCCAAGCGGACAACGACGAGGACGGCAACTGGAACAACGGCGTCCAGGAAGACCAAGCCCGCGCCGCCCCCTCCTGCGCCGGCTCCGCTGGTGGGCGAGCAGTTCCGCGTCTTTGAACTGGCTTACGGCTCCGGAGCCACAATGGTGCTGTCGGCGCACACCGACGGTCCCCCGGCCCAGCAGAAGTTTGTAACCCTGGTAGCCCAGCCTGACCTCTATGGCAACGTGATGGTGCTGTTGAAGAACGTGACCGATGGCGCCCACCTGGACGAAAAGCCGCGGATGCGCCTCGTGGACGCCGTTGACGCAATGGCCGATAACCGCGGCGAGCTGCTCTTTGAACTGCGCGGCGCCACGCAACGCCAGTTTGCCCTTTACCGAGTGTTGCGTGGCGAGGCGGAGAAGCTGTTTGTGAGCGGGGGCGGAGAGTTCGGAGAAGACAAAAGGGAATAGGAATGAGGGAGTAAGGAACCGGGGGGCGGCTGGCCCGCCGCCTCGATTGGATTTACAGGCTGCGGATCGGCATCTTACCGGATAAGTGAGCAATATTGCTCACTTATCGCGAAAATCTAATTGCTTCGGCTACAACTTACGCGGCGCATCGTCTGGTAGTGATGTTATCTCCTATACAATGAGATTAGGGTGGGCATGTTGCTACCCTCCAAGGACCTTTGCTTAATATGGCTTCAGTCGTGACCGCGCTTCCCCCGGAAACCGCAATCTCGAACCCAACCATTTTGGTTCCCGCAGTTCCTGAAACATCCGCCTCCGCGGGGGCTCATGCGGTGCCCGCTCGGGAGGAGATTCGCATGGGACGCGCCGCATCCATGGGCGCAGGCATCAACTGGTTGACTCTGGGTGTGATCGTTGCCTTCCACCTGGGCGCACTGGCGGCGCTGTTCTTTTTCACCTGGCAGCGCCTGGCGGTCATGGTGGTGCTTTATGTCGTTTCCATCAATATCGGCATTGGCATGTGTTATCACCGGCTGCTGACGCATCGCGGCTACCAGGTTCCCAAGTGGCTGGAATATCTGATGGCCATCTGCGCCACGCTGGCGCTTGAGGGCGGACCTATCTTCTGGGTGGCTACCCATCGCGTGCATCACCAGCACAGCGATCAGGATGGAGATCCCCATACGCCCCGCGAGGGCGGTTGGTGGGCGCACACGGGTTGGCTTCTTTGGGGCAACACATTGCACCAGCAGACGGAGGTTCTAGGCCGCTACGTCCCCGATCTGGCCCGTGACCGCTTCATGGTCTGGCTGAGCAAGTACCACTGGATTCCCCTCGTTGTCAGCGGCGTTCTTCTTTTTGGCGGTGGCTGGCTCACGGGCGGTCCAACGAATGCCGTTGGGATGCTGTTGTGGGGAGCCTTCATGCGCGTAACGGTAGGGCTGCACGCGACCTGGTTTGTGAACTCCGCAACTCACCTCTGGGGCAGCCGCCGTTTTGAAACCCGCGACGACTCGCGCAACAACTGGTGGGTTGCCCTGGTAAGCGGTGGCGAAGGCTGGCACAACAACCATCACGCGCACCCCGTCTCCGCCCGCCACGGCCTCGCCTGGTATGAGATTGATCCAAACTACTATGGCATCTGGCTGCTCTCAAAGGTCGGCCTCGCCAAGAGGATCAAGCTGGCCAAGTTCGACCGCGCGAACCCCAAACCGGCAGGCGCGTAAAGCATCTTCCGATTTACGCATCAATAGAACCCTGGGTGTCCCCCAGGGCAATCGCATTTGGATTGTTTTGAAAGGGCACGGCTTTAGCCGTGCCGCAAAACAGCCAGAGGACTTATGGGCTTCAGCCCCTGAGGGATGATTTGAGAATTTTCAATACATCCCTCGGCGGCTAAAGCCGGCAATATTGGCTCTGAAATCGGCACGGCTAAAGCCGTGCCCTTTCAAAACAACGATGATTCGCCTGATATCGAAAGCCCGTACTCTTCATTTCTCGCTCAAATTTCAAATGCAATTGCCCTGGGGTGTCCCCATCCTCGCCGCGTCTTTGTTTTTTGCGGCTAGTTAACACGTCGGCTGTGCCCCATCCATTGTGCGTCCTTTGCACAATGGGTGGGCGGGCTATGATGTCCATCTCGACGGTAAAGAGTTAACCCGAATGCGCCCTAATCTTCCGCCGCGGCGCAGCTTGCATTCCTGCCCACACCAGCCGGCATCTCACCCAACGGCATCTCACCGGCGGTCTGAACCCGCAGCCCCTCATCGGCCAACCGGTACGGCACAAATGCTCCTCCCTCCGGAGCCTCTTGCGTAAGTGCCGCGCGCAATGCATAAGCTGCTTCCGCATCCCGGGCCAGCAACATCAGAAATCCGCCGCCGCCCGCCCCAGCCAGCTTGGCTCCATGGATGTACGGCCGAGCCCGGTCGAGAATCGCATTGATCGGTGCATTTGTTGTATGCGGGTCGAGCACCTGATTCAACTGCCAATGCCGGTCCAGCAACTCTCCCAGATGCACCCAATCCCCTTCGGCCATGGCGTAGGCCATTTCCACCGCCAGCGTCTTGATGCTGTGCAGCACCTGGATGGTCGCCGTTTCCCGCGCCAGATAGCGGCTGACAACCTGCCGCAGCAGCCCCTTCGCCATCCGCTGAATGCCGGTATTGTAGAGCACCATGCGCTCGCCGAACTCCGCTTGCCGCTCCTCGCTCCACACCACCGGTTGCACGCGAATGCGCTGCCGCAAACCGGGTCCGGTAATCAACAGCTTGGCTCCAGGGAAGATGCCGCCCGCCTGATCCTGCCAGCCGCCTCCTGTTGTCATATGCTGCTCGAGCCGCATCACTGTTTCTGAAACAGCATGGTCGCCCAGCGTGCGCCCGGACATCGCTGCCAGCGCGCGGATCACCGTCGCGGCCAGAATGCTGCTGGTCCCCAGACCCGACCCGATCGGCAATTGCACCTTGCATCGGATCTCCAGCCCGCCGCCCAATTCAGCCAGCGTCTCTTCAAGCAACTGGCCCTTTACCGGAAGCCCATGCAGTTGCAGCGCGGCGCGCGGAATCGAAAATACCGATCCCGGTCCGCAAGCCTCCAGCAACTCCTCAGCTCGACGATATTCCACCATCGCGCCATCGCCGTCGGCCCAGCACCGGATCACGGCCTCGTCAATGCGCCGGATCTCCGTCTCGATCGGATACGCCCCGTTGATCTCCAGCGCGCAATTCAGCACTGTCCCGCCCCAGTCGAAGCAGAATGGCGGCGTGTCTGACCATCCGCCGCCCAGATCGATGCGCGGCGGCGCTGAGACGCGAACCTGTTCGAATCGCCAACCAGACGGCGCAGCCTCCGCATCCCCGGCAGTCCCCGCCCGCACCGCATCCTGAATGCAGATGAAGGCCTCGGCCTCTGACAACCCAGCCTCGTGCTCAAACCCCGCACGGTCCAGCAAGCGCGCCGACTGCATCAGCAGGCTGGCTGCCTCAGTCAATCCTTCCGCGCTTCCCCTGCGTAGCTCCTCCGCGAGCGTTCTCAGCGATCGCCCCGCCGCGGCGGCCGGCGCCAAACCCGGCAGGTTTGCCAGCAGCGGCCGCAAGTCCGTGCCCGACTTCGCCAACGCAACGCACGTATCCTGCCAGATTCCCTGCAAACGGCGGTTGCGAGCTTCAGCCAGAGCCTTCCCATCGGCGCATCCCGCGCTCTCGGCCAATGAAAGCCGCCGCAGCGCGCGCCAACGCTCCACACCGTACCCGCTCGCGTACCCCATCATCCATCGCGCACACGCCCACGCCTCGTCGGGCGTCGTTACAGGAAACAGCGCGGCGTTCCACAACGTCGGCGCTTCTTCCGCGCCCCAAACCTCGTCACGGCTGAGCCCAAGTCGTTCCAGCGTTTCCAGGATGGGCTGGTTAAACCAGGTGGCCTTCTCCAGCGCCTGCTTCGGATCGTCCTCCACCCCATACACGCGGATCACCCAGCCGTTTTCGCCGGCCATTTCCACCGGCAACTGGTGAACCACCGTGTCTTCAGGAACTTCTACCGGCCCATTCAATCGCGTCAGCCCATGCAGAATTGCGCCTCGGCTGGCATTCACCGGTCCGCTCAGGTCGCATTCCAGGATCACCGCTTCATGCCCGGCCTGGCACACGCCGCCCACCACGCTGTCCAGAACCCCGCCCGACCCCGCCGCCAGCGTCCGGAACGAGCGCGTCGTCCCCGCGTGGATAAACTCGCCCTCCACCACCGCACAGTGAAACTCCGCCGGATGTTCGGGAGCACGCAGAATTCTTTCCAGCTCCAGCCAGAACGGCCCCGCGTCGCTCTCCGGCTTCCACTCGCCCGTCAGTCCGCGCGTAATCTGGTCGTAAATATCCACCGCGGGCAATGGCCTGAATCCCGCCAGCTTCGCCAATGCCGCCGTCAGATCGGCGTCGAACCGCAACAATCCAATATCGACGGCGACCCGTCCATCCTTCAGCACTCCGCCCGCCGCTTTTACCTCGGCCGCCGTTGGCTTCTGCAAGAACGTATAAACCTGGTCTCCCGCTCCCACCACATACACGCCGTGATGGCTTCCCGTTTCCGCATCCAACCGCATCGCCACGCCCGTCACGCCCCGCCGGTCCCACTGCACCTGGCTCGCGTCGAACCGCAACACCACGTCGCCCGATGCCACCAGCAGTCCGTTGGGAATTCTCTCCGCCCATGCCGCTGACAGCGCCAGCGTCTGGTCAAAAACCGTCGTAGTCCCTCGCGGTTGCGTGCGCGACGGCAGCACCCCAAACAGCTTCCCGCCCGGCGAGTATTGCGGCAGCCTGCGCGAATCGCCGCCCGAGTGAATCAACAGCGCCCGATGCTCGCTCCACCACTCCCGGTCTTTGCCCAGAACACCCAGCGCGTGGATCGTCGCTCCGCCGCTCCCCACCCTCCGGTCGCCGGGATCGGGGACCACCAGAAACTGTGTCCCCTCCGGCAGCATCCCAGCCAGTCTCCGCCGCTCGATCTCGTCGCGGTAAAGACCCGCCTGCCGGGCCGAAGAGGCCGTCACCATCACCACATCCCAGTTTTTCAAGGAGCTTCTCCGGCCTGAAAGGAAACCCGATTCGAGTCGATCGTCTCGTCCAGCCAATGCATTCACTAACCCACTAACCAGCTAACTTGCTAACTCGCCAACCCCGCGTCAGCGGCGCTAACTTGCTCCATCATTGCCCCCGAACCCGAGCGCCCCATCCTTCCCGCATTTGCGAACCGTGGCGCGCGGAGATCATTTCCGCAGCTTCGCCCTAACCCACAACGTGGCAAACACCGGCAGCGCCAGCACCAGCACCGCCACCCCAGCCGGAAGGCCTACATAGCGATAGCTGTCCGCGTAATTGACCGTGTGCTGCCCGATCAAATTCCAGGCCAGCAGCGAGAAGATCGCAATGCACGTCGAGGCAAAAAACGTGAAGAACGCCGCCGCAACGGAAAGCAGCAGGCTGGTGAACAGACCGAAGCCCTCCAGTGGAAATCCAAGAACCGTTCCCCCGCCGGGGCGCGGCATCTTTGCGGTTTCACTCATCTCCATGGCCTCCGTCGTCTAGAATAACAACTTGATGTCCACCAGCGCACAAATCGAATTGTGGCCCGCGGAGAAGGTAGCCGCGCAGGCGCCTGTCACTGAGGCCTCCAACGGAATCCATTACGCCGCCTGGGGCGAGACCCGCGTCTCCGAGCCCGATATCGAGCGCCTGGTTGCCGCCGTCCCCGCCAGCCTGTCCGCCGCGCTCATTCACCGCGCCTATTACTTTGTGCCTCTCGCCATTGCCGACACCGGCGACGTCATGATCGCCCCCGGCTACTCCGTCGATCTGGGCGACCGCGCCATCTGCCACCGCAACGCCAACTTCGGCGTCACCGAAGCGGTGTTTCTCTCCACCCGCCTGGTCGAGGACCGCTTCGGCCTGGCCTTCGAATTCTTCATCAACGTGGCCCACAACTTTGTCGAGGCCGCCGGCGTTCCTGAGAGCTTTTCATCTCTAGCCTGGTCGCAAGCCGAGGCCCAGGTCCGCGGTGAAACCAGCCAGGACGCCTGGGAGACCCGCCGCCGCGCGCAAGAAATTCGCAACGCGGACGGCCAAAAGGTCATCGACGAACGCTCCCGCGGCAGCTATTACGAGTCGGCCTTCTCCGATTCCCTGGCCGTCTACATGCTGTCCTTGGCCGTAGACTTCGACTACCACGACCTCCGCGAGCGCGAGTACCCGTTGCTAGCCGCCCCAGCCCTGGCCGAGCGCCTCCGCCACGTAGCCACCCTCTTCCCCGCCAACCCCGGCTACGAGTTCCAGGTCCTCTACCGCCGCAAGGGATAAGAACGAGGGATAACTTCCGAATAGCCGATGGTACGCCCGGAGCAGTTCAAGCACGATAAGCCGACTTGCCGATACCGATCCGTCCACGAAGAGCCACCTGGCCGAGGCTAACAGCCACTGCATGCTCGCCACGGGCGTAGAATTGTGGCACCTGAATGCCAGACAATCTCCAGCCCGATTCGTTGGCTTGGGCACTCGCTCACGTGCGCAGGTACGACGATACTGACATTTTCCCTCTTCCTTTTGAATACGAGGCCATAGCCCATGACTGGAAATCTGTGAGCTCGTTCCTTCTTGGGGTGGACTTGGCAGGCTACAAGATCCACCCTGACAGCCGCATCATGGTGATCAAGCCGGGCGGAGGATTTAGGGCGGCAACTCAACTCGACCCGCTAGATCACCTACTTTATACCGCCGCAGTCTATGAAGCAGCTGAACTCATCGAGAAGGCCCGAATTCCTGCCGACCAGCGAATTGCATGTTCCTACCGCATATGCATCACGCCAGAAGGAGCATTTTTTCCACCTGAAAGTGGTTGGAAGGATTTCCACTCGCGCTCAAGCGAGTTGGCGAAATTGGAAGGGACTTCTCACGTCTTAAGCGCCGACATCTCTGACTTCTATAACCAACTCGGACAACATCGGATTCAAAATGCGATGGAATTTGCTTCGGTTCCCGTGGTCCGCTCGGAGAATGTGGAATCTTTCCTCAATCAACTCACCGGCAAGCAGTCGCAGGGCCTGCCCGTCGGTCCTTTTGCATCCATCATTCTGGCGGAGGCCTGCCTAATGGACGTGGACAATTTTCTTCTACGGCAAAACGTACCGTACACAAGATATGTAGACGACTTTCGCATGTTCTGCGCTTCACGGAAGCAAGCAATTGCACTTAAGCACGACCTGGCCAAATACTTGTTCTCGGTCCATCGGCTTTCGTTGGAGTCCTCTAAGAGCTCCATAATGCATGTTGATCGATTCGTAAAAGAGGAGCTGTCGGATCCAGAAGAGATCGAGCAACAGGCGCGAGTCGACCGAATGAATCAACTCTTCAAGGAGTTAGTTGACGAGAGTGGGCCGTATTGGTTTGAGGGCCTAGACGAGGGAACCGAGAAAGAGCTTCTCAATAAGGCGCAGAAGGAGAGTTTCATCGCGGTATTTAAAGATTGCGTCGAGAGGCGCCCTCTTCATTTAGGTCTAGCGCGGCACCTGCTCCGGAGGGGTCGTAGGAGCAGAACCAACGTGTTGAACAGTCTTATTTTTGAGCATATCGAGGCGCTCGCTCCGGTTTTAAGAGATACGGTTCGCTATCTGGCCGTGACGCTTCCCAAAGCACAGGCGGCGAAACGCGGCAAGCAGATACTGGCTTTCTGCAAGGATAGCGATATAGGTGCGCTTCCCTTCGTGCGCATGTGGATTCTCGAGCTTCTTCATCGAAGGCCGGATCTCTGTTCGGCTGCTGACGCGATCGCGCTCGCTGAGGAATCAACTGCCGACCTAGGTTATCGACCGGCGGCTCTCCTAGCCGCCGTCTACAAGCAGGTCGATTGGGTTCGTGCACGTAAGGAGACTTGGCGAAACTACGAGCCGTGGGGCAGGAGGGCCTTGATTTGGAGCACGTCGATCTTGCCTAGCGGCGAGAGGAAGCCATTCCTGTGCATGGTGGCTGAACAGGGCGACCTGCTCGACGCCGCGATTGCAAAGCTCTTATTGAGTAAGAAGTAGCTGTACAACGCTTCCCTAAACCCCGATTGCTGCTATTTGACGGCCGTCGTCCAGAGAGCTTGCCGAGCCCAATCTCAGCGCGCCAAGCCCTAGGCTTGAGCTTCACTCCCGAAAAACGCCGCAGTGTCCGGGAATGGGGTAGCTCCTGGTTTGTCGGCTATCCGGAGATAGAAGTGCAGAATTCTTAAGCCACTCGACAGAACCCAATCTGTCACTCGAACAGCGTAACCACCCGAGCCATCACCTCAACCAGAATCTCCGCCGGAAGCGAATCCACCTTCCTGCCACCTCGCGCCTCCATGTCGAGCACGCGCGGCTGGTCGCAGCGAATAACGCCGGTTGTCTTTATACCTAAGAGAGGAACCGCAAAGCCGAGGCGACGTGCGAATTTGCCGCGGCTCGTGATCGGCAAAACCACCGGGACCTTTGTTGCTTCATTGAATTTGGTCGGCGATATGACCAGGACAGGCCGTTGGTCCTGCTGCTCATGCCCCATGGTGGGGTCAAGCGACACCAGGTAAATGTCGCCCCTTTTCATAGCAGCTCACGGCCAACGGGCGGAGCATCGATCCATTCACGATCTTCTTGCGACGTTGGTTGCGAATAGTCGGAAGCCGCCAGCAACTCGTCCAGCGTGTAGCGCGGCTTCTTCTGCGGCTGGAGGATCAGTCGCTCCCCATCCACGGCCAGGCCGATGGCAGACCCAACCTTTAGTTCAAGCTGCTCCAGAATGGCTGGCGGGACAGCCAGCATCACTGATCCCCCGACTTTGCGAAGATTTGTGGTGTGCATGACAGAACAGATTATACATGAATATAACAATCGAAAATTTGCAGATAATTACCCGCCCCCGGTGCACAATACCAAATAGGCCAGGAGGTTTCGGAGAACTCTTTTTGGTGTACCCCCTACCCCCCCTACCTGGTGGTATTAGGGCCACAGTGGACTTTAGTACCGTAAAATCGGCCAGGTGCCGGGTGCCCAGGTCTGGACCTGGACCCTCAGACCTGGGTTGAAGAAACTCTAGGCGGGACGTGAATACGCGATCCGCCCTTCGGAGATCGTCCAGCGGACTTTACCCTGCATCGTCCAGCCGTCGAAGGGCGTATTCCGCGATTTGGATTTGGTCTCGCGCGCGTTGTAGACCCACTCTGCCTTGGGGTCGAAGACAACCACATCGGCAAAGCTGCCCACGGTGAGTGTGCCACGCCCTTTCAGGTTCAGCAGCGCAGCCGGCTGCGCGCTCAGCAGGCTCAAAACGCGCCCCAGCGGCATCTTCCACTCCTTGTGCAGCCAGCGCACGCAAAGGCCCAGCGCCGTCTCCAGGCCGGTAATCCCATTCGGCGCATTTTCAAACTCGACTTCCTTCTCATGCACGGCGTGGGGCGCGTGATCGGTGGCGATGGCGTCCACGACGCCATCCAGAATGGCCTCGATCATGGCGTCTCGATCAAACGCGGACCGCAGCGGCGGGTTCATCTTCGCGTTCGTGTTGTAGAGGCCCACGTGCTCTTCCGTGAGGAGAAAATGGTGCGGAGTCACTTCGCAAGTGACGCGCAGGCCGCTGCGCCGGGCCTGGCGCACCGCAGCCAGCGCCGCGGCGGTGGATGTGTGCGCCACGTGCAGGTGGACGCGGGTGTCGCGCAGCTCGGTGACCAGCCGAATATCGCGCTCCACCAGGCCGGACTCAGCCTCAGTCGCCATGCCGCGCAGCCCCAGCTTGAACGCCATCGCTCCAGCGTTCATGCTGGCGCCTTGCGTAAGCCGTGTGTCTTCAGCGTGCTGGATCACGCACAGTCCCACGCGCGCCGCGGCAATCAGCGTCTCGCGCATGACGTTGTCCTTCAATATCGGGTTGCCGTCGTCCGTCACGGCGACGGCGCCCGCGGACTTGAGCGCGGCATAGTCGTTGATGGCCTCGCCCTTTGACCCGCGTGTGGCTGCGGCAATGGGGAAGACGCGAATCACAGCGCCTCGCTCCGGCGCAAGCATCCAGCGTGTCGTCTCCGGCGAGTCGTTCACAGGGACGGTGTTGGGCATGGCGGCCACAGCCGTAAAGCCTCCAGCCGCCGCCGCCGCCGTGCCGCTGGCGATGGTCTCCTTATAACCCTGGCCGGGTTCGCGCAGGTGGACGTGCATGTCGATCAATCCCGGCGCAACGGTCAGCCCAGTCGCATCCAGCACTTCAGCGCCGTTGGCCGATTTCAGCTTGCCCGGCCCGGCGATCTCGGCCACGCGCCCATCCTTGAGCAGAATGTCTTTCAGAGCGTCCACGCCGGCCGCCGGATCGATCAAGTGGCCTCCGCGAATCAAAAGAGCCGTCATGCCCGGCCTCCTTGTTCCGATGCGGTCAGCGCCCGTTCCACCACGGCCATGCGGATGGCCACTCCATTCTTCACCTGTTCCAGAATCACCGACTGCAGGCCATCGGCCACGCCGGATGTAACCTCAAGTCCACGAATAATTGGCCCCGGATGCATGACCAGCGCAGTCGGCGCATGCGCAGCCAGCCGCGGCCCCGTAAGCTGGTAGTTGGCCTTGTACTGTTCCAGATCCAGTTGCAACCCGGCCAGCCGCTCCGCCTGAATGCGCAGCATCATCACCGCCTGCGACTGGTGCAGCGCCTCGTTGAAATCGCGCTCAATCGTGATCCCGGGCCCCACCATCGCCGCAACGTCAGGAAGTAGCTCTCGAGGCCCACAAAGCAGCACCCGCGCCCCCAGCCGAGGCAGCAGCAGCATGTTCGACCGCGCCACTCGGCTATGGGTAATGTCGCCGACGATCGTGATCGTCACGCCAGCCAATGTCTCGGGAGTTAGTGTCTCAGTCCCCGGCCGCAGGTGCGCCAGGATGGTGCGCAGGTCGAGCAGCGCCTGGGTGGGATGCTCGTGCATGCCGTCGCCGGCATTGAGCACCGGCAGGCGGGTCTCGGCTTCCAACAGCCACGCTGCGCCGGAGGAGTTATGTCGCAGGATAATTGCCTCCGCGCCGAGGGCCCGCAGAGTCAGGCCGGTATCTTTCAGGCTCTCGCCCTTTTCAATACTCGAAGAAAGGCTTGAAACCAGCGTGGTATCCGCGCCGAGTCCCTTGGCTGCCAACTCAAAGCTCGTTCTCGTCCGCGTAGACGACTCATAGAAGAGCAACGCCACGCGGCGCTTGGCCAGGATCCGATCCCGGAGCAACGGATCCGCGCTCTCAAGAGCCGTCGCACGGGCGAGGATATGGCTCAAGCCGTCAAGGGTCAGGTCCGACGCCGAAAGCAGCGATCCGGGATGGTAGGGAAACGGCGAGGCAGGCACAGGCGGCGGATGAAGCTGGCGGCGGGCGGGTGTTACGGCAGAGTTCATGATGTCTCAGCTTCTAGCTTCTAGCCTCTAGCTTTTAGCCTCTAGCTAAGGGCTAGGAGCTAGAGGCTGGAAGCTGCCTTTCTAGTCCACCCGCTCGACCAGCAGCACCTGCTCGTCGTCGTCTACTTCGCGAAACTTCACTTCGATGATTTCGCGGCTGCTGGTGGGAACATGTTTGCCCACATAGGTGGCCTCGATGGGCAGTTCGCGATGGCCTCGGTCAATGAGCACAGCCAGTTGCACGCGGCGTGGACGGCCGTGGTCGAAGAGCGCATCTAATGCCGCGCGAATGGTCCGGCCGGTATACAGCACATCGTCGCACAGCACCACGTCGCGGCCTTCGACATCAAAGCCGATCGCACCGGGCGTGACCACCGGGCGCACGCCCGCTGTGGAAAGATCGTCGCGGTAGAACTGGATGTCGAGCATGCCCGTATCGACGGGACGCTTCTCGATGCCGGAGATCAGCTTGCCCAGCCGTTCGGCCAGCGGAACGCCGCGGCGCTTGATCCCGACCAGCGCCAGGTCCTCGCTGCCATTGCTCTTTTCAACGATCTCGTGGGCCAGGCGCACCAACGTGCGCTCGACCTCCGAGGCGGACATCAGCCTGCCCTTGACGCGCAGACTTGGTTTGTCTTCCGGTTCTTTCATGGATGCTCTCTCGCCGCTTATCGTTTGCTGCTTATCTCTCGAAGGATCATACGAGGGGTCACCGCTCTGCGGCAAGTTGTGGAGAAGTGGCCCTGAACGCAGAGCCGTGCTCTCGGCTGAGGAAAGGCGCCTGTTGGCGGTGGAGAACAATCCGCCGGCAGGTCAAAAAGAGGCCCTGTGAACCTGTTGGAATTCGCCGGAACCCGCTGCTCGAATGAGACATAGCTGAACATCCTGTCCTGAACCCGCTCGTCGCCTCCCAGGCCTGTCAAACGAACAACCGCACAGCTTCGTCCCTGAACGGTAACTGCTTCAACCGGTTTCCAGGTGCGCAGTTGTGTTTTCAGGCTTGCTGGCGGCAATGCGCCACCGGGCTGGCAACATCCTGTATCCTTGCACGTGAACTTGAGCGAATGCGCGCCTGCATTGGAACAGAAGCGCGTGCGGCTCAAGCGTCCGCGGGCAATTTGCCCGCTGGCAATGAGCAGGGCGAGTCAGCTTCCGAAAAGAACAAAGAGGAAGCAACCCAGGGGAGAATGCGCATGTCAACATCGAGGCGGGAGTTTCTGAAGACAACGGCAATTGCGGGTGCAACCGTGGCGATCGATGGTCTGCCGGCCTGGGCGGAGCCCGTAGGGACTCGAGCGGCAGACGCCCCGTTTCCGCCCAATGGAGGGAGCCAGTCCGCGGGCGCAATGGAGCACACACGGGGAGTCGGCATCTATCCGGGTGCGCCTCGTGAGGATTTCAGCCCGGAACTGGTTGCCGACAATACGACCTACCGCAATCTTGCGCTGTTGCGTCCCGCCTATCACTCCAGCAGCTACGACTACAATCTGACGGCGCAGCTTGTGACCGACGGCATCAGGGATACGCGCCAGCCGGAGTGGATTGCGACCTCTGACGGGTTTCGCGGGGCGCTGCCCAAGGAGGACCGCGAGATTCCCGTCGATCATTTTCCCATGAACATGCTGGATCTGCGCGGGCCGCGTCCGTCCATCGAAATTCAGCTCGGCGGCGGCAGCACCGCGCCGGAGATCGACCGCGTGGAGCTGGTCATCGTTGCGCCGCCACTTGCCTCGCGGGAGTCTCTGAAGTTCACCGTGTCAGTCTCCGCCGACGGGCGCGCGTGGCAAGAGGCAGGCAGCGTTGCGGCGCCGCAGCCGGCATCGACCGCCGGATATCCGCCTGGCATGGCCGCGCCGGGCCAGTTCTTTACACCCTCGATTCCGCTCAGCCCAGTCAGCCGCAGCCGCTTCTACCGCGTCGAGTGCGTCACGGAACTTGCCGGGATGAATCCGATGCAGGCCTTTGGCGTGACGTGGCGGCTCGGCCAGGTGGCCTTTTTTCGCGGCCGGCAGCGCGTGGAGATCGGAGGCCCGTACAGCTTCACCAGCGCCTGGATGAGCGCGGGGATGGGCGAGGAATGGGTCTACGTCGACCTGGGCGCGCACTGCGCATTCGACCGCGTCACACTGTACTGGATTGCGCGCGCAGTCGAGGGCTCAGTGCAGGTCTCGGACGATGCGCGCAACTGGCGCGATCTGTTGCCGCTTCCCGGCGGGACCGGGCTGGTGGACGACCTGAAGTTTTCGCATCCCGCCGAGGGCCGCTACGTGCGTGTGCTGATGACGCGGCCCAGCTCGCCCGACGGCTATATTTTGAGCGAGATTGAGGTCTATGGACGTGGCGGATTCGTGGCCCGGCCGAAGGCAGTACTTCCGGCCGGCGCCGATGGGCGTCTGGATCTGGCTGGAGGCGCCTGGCGGTTGCAGCGTTCGAATCTGGCCAATGCCGCGGGCGAAGCACTCTCCCGGCCGGGTTTTCAGGATTCCGGGTGGCTGGTGGCCACCGTGCCGGGCACCGTGCTCACATCGTATCTGAATGTGGGAGCCATACCCGACCCGAACTTCGGAGAAAACCAGCTCTACGTTTCCGATTCGTATTTCTACTCGGACTTCTGGTATCGAACGGAGTTTACCGCGCCGGCCGTATCCGCGAAGCAGGCCGCATGGCTGAACTTCGACGGCATCAACTGGAAGGCCGAAGTGTTTCTCAACGGCGAGAAGCTCGGCCGCATCGAAGGCGGTTTCATGCGCGGCCGTTTCGACGTGACCGGCAAGCTGGTTGCGGGCCATCCCAATGCTCTCGCGGTGCGCATTGAGAAGAATGCCACGCCGGGCAGCGTCCATCAGAAGACCCTCGAAAGAGCGGGCAAGAATGGCGGAGGGCTGGGCGCCGACAACCCCACGTTTCATGCTTCGGTTGGCTGGGATTGGATTCCCACCATCCGCGGACGCAATACCGGTATCTGGGGCGCTGTCTACCTCACAGTGACCGGGGCGGTCACGATCGAAGACCCGTTTGTCTCCGCAACCTTGCCTCTGCCGGATACCTCCAGCGCCGACCTGAGCATCGAAGTCGATCTGCAGAACCACCAATCCACGCCGGTCACCGGCACGCTGCGCGGGCGGTTCGGCGACCTGCGCTTCGAGCAGCGCGTGAAGTTGGCAGGCCTGGCGCGGCAGACAGTTAGCCTGAGTGTCGCGACGCATCCGCAACTGCGATTGAAGAATCCGAAGCTGTGGTGGCCAGTGGGATATGGAGATCCGTATCTCTACGATGTGGAGTTGGTTTTTGAGGCCGCTGCCGGCGAGGCGTTGGACAGCAAAGCATTTAAATCCGGCGTCCGCCAGATGACCTATAGCGAAGACGGCGGCGCGCTGAAGATGTGGATCAACGGCCGGCGCTTTGTGGCCCGTGGCGGCAACTGGGGGTTCAGCGAGTCGATGCTGCGCTATCGCGCGCGCGAGTTCGATGCCGCCTTGCGCTACCACCGCGAGATGAACTTTACCATGATCCGCAACTGGGTCGGCCAGGTCGGCGACGATGCCTTCTATGAAGCTTGCGACCGGCACGGGGTCATGGTCTGGCAGGACTTCTGGCTCGCTAACCCCTGGGACGGCCCGGACCCAGAAGACAATCCGCTGTTCCTGAGCAATGTGAAGGATCTGGTGCTGCGCATCCGCAACCACGCCTCCGTGGGCCTTTACTGCGGGCGCAATGAAGGGTTTCCGCCCAAGCCTCTGGAGGATGGGATCCGCAAGTTTCTGGCGGAGTTGCATCCTGGCCTGCATTACATTCCCAGTTCGGCCAACAATGTCGTCGGCGGTGGCGGACCCTACCAGGCCATGCCGCTCAACTTCTACTTCCGGTCAGTCGACCCCAAGCTCCACAGCGAGATTGGCATGCCCACGATTCCGCCTATCGAGAGCGTGCGCGCCATGATGCCGGAGAGCGCATTGTGGCCGCAAAAGCTGGAGTGGGGCCTGCACGACTTCACCCTCACGGGCGCGCAGGGCGGCGCGGGCTTCAATGCCGACATTGAAAATGGCTATGGCGGCGCAACCGGCGTGGAGGAGTGGATCGAGCTGGCGCAGTTTCTCTGTTACGAAGGCTATCGCGCCATGTTTGAGGCGCAGAGCCGCCACCGGATGGGCGTTCTGCTGTGGATGAGCCACTCCTGCTGGCCTTCGTTCGTGTGGCAGACCTACGACTATTACTTTGAGCCGACAGCCGCGTATTTCGGTTGCAAGAAGGGCTCCGAACCGCTGCACATTCAGTGGAACCGCGAAACCGAGACCGTCGAAGTGGTGAATTACAGCGCAGGCAACGTGCCGGGCCTGACAGCGCGAGTGGAGATACTGAACATGGACGGAACCCGGATGGGTCAGAAGTCCGCTTTGTTGGATAGCGCTGAAGACAGCACCTCAGCCTGCATTTCGATGGAGTACCCCGCGGGGCTGACATCGGTGCACTTTCTTCGCCTCACGCTCACGCGCGGCTCTGAAGAGGTTTCGACTAACTTCTACCTGCGCGGGTTGCAAGAGGGCAACTACCGCGCGATTCGTCAACTGCCAAAGCCTCAAGTGAAAGCGACAACCACCGCCGAGCGCAAGGGCGACCGCTGGCAACTGACGACGCAACTTCGCAACAGCGCCGCCTTGCCTGCGCTGATGGTCCGGCTGAAGGCCGTGCGCGAAAAGAGCGGCGACCGCATTCTGCCGGCTATCTACTCCGATAACTACATTGCGCTCATGCCGGGCGAAAGCCGCACCATCGTGACCGAAGTGAGCGAGGCCGACGCGCGCGGCGAAAAGCCCGCGATCGTGCTTGCAGGATAGGACCGGGGAGCGCGGAATGAGTGACGATGTTACAGGGGAAGTTACAAGAGCCGCCCGGCCTGGCGGCTCGAAGCGAGTCCTTCATCAACCCTCGATCAAGGACATCGCGAAGCTTGCGCGAGTATCGCACCCCACGGTCTCCCGCGCCCTGCAATATAGCCCGCTGGTAAATGCCAAAACCGCGGAGAAGATCCGCAAGATCGCTGAAGAATCGGGCTATCGCGCCAGCGCCGTTGCCCGCGGCTTGGTCACCCGGCAGACGCGGACCATCGGACTGGTAGTTACAACGGTCGCCGATCCTTTTACCAGCGAGGTGGTCAGCGGTATCGAGCAGACCGCCAACGACCATGGTTACAGCGTATTTCTGGCCGACTCCAATGCCGACCCCGAGCGCGAGAAAAGAGTCGTGCAATCGTTTGCGGAGCGGCGCGTGGACGGCATCATCGTGACCTCTTCGCGCGTAGGCGCTTTGTATCTTCCCATGCTGTCGCAGATGCGGGTCCCGATCATCCTTGTGAATGACCAGCATCCGGGCGCGTTTGTCCACTCGGTGATGATCTGCAATCTTGAAGGGGCCCAGGCGGTGGCTACGCACCTGGCCGGGTTGGGGCATCGGCGCATTGCTTATCTCGGCGACGAGTTCGGCTATCAATCGGATGCGGAGCGGTTCGCGGGCTACCGCGCGGCTCTTGACGCAGCCCGGATTCGGTTTGCTCCGGAGCTGGTGGTTCATGGCGATGGCAAGCCGGAAGCCGCCATGCGCGCGATGGATACGCTGCTGGCTTTGCGCAATCCCCCAACGGCTGTCTGCTGCTACAACGATATGTCGGCCTTGGGAGCGATGCGGTCGATTCGCTTGCACGGGCTGCGCGTGCCGGAAGATATTTCCGTGGCGGGCTTCGACGATCTGTTCATCGCGGCCTACACCCAACCGCCGCTGACAACTGTCCGCCAGCCGATGAGGCGCATGGGGCAACTGGCCATGGAGCATCTGTTGATGTTGATTTCGGGGGAAGAATCGGCGGTCAAGATCAAGGTGCAATCGGAGTTGATTGTGCGGGAGTCGACAGCTCGTGTCAAATTGCCCGAACCGCGCGCTCGCCAGGCGTTGAAGGGCAAGCGGAAGCAATAGTTCTTTGGCCGTATGAAAATGTTCCTTTTGGAAATGTAGCGCCGGCCTCCTGGCCGGCTGTAGCGTGGGCCTCCCGGCCCACGTTCGTTCATTGGATAGAACCGTCGAGATGGACATCATAGCCCGCCCACCCATTGTGCAAAGGACGCACAATGGATGGGGCACAGCCGACGTGTTAACACTTGAGTTGAAAATGCTCTAACTTGCCCTTGAACAACTTACATCAGAGTCATCGGAAGGGCCATTCAGAGCATCAAGACAACAGCCGGAACCCAAAGATGCACGCCGGCAAGGATGGCAGCCAAGGTCGATCCCTTCAAGCGTTTACCGCTTCCCTGCCCACCGGCTGCTGCTCATCGCAAACGTTTACCTCCTCCAGGCGTACGGGGCGATGTTCATCGTAGGACTTTCGCGCCGCTAGCGCCATGACCACGGGAATCCGGCCATCCATGCCGTTTACCGCGGTCGGCCGCTTTTCCATCACGGCTGCAATGAAGGATTGCAATTCGCTGACAAAGCTTTCCGTGTAACGCTCCATGAAGAAATTGAGGGGCAGGTCCTTGTACACGGTGTCGCCGGTGCTGACGACAATCTGATTCGGATAAAAATTCTCCGTGGCAATCTTCCCTTTGCTGCCCAGAATCTCCACTCGTTGATCGTAGCCATAGACGGCTTTGCGGCTGTTGTCGATGGCGCCGATGACTCCATTACGGAAGCGCAGCACGATCAGCGCGGTGTCCACGTCCCCCGCCAGACCGATCTCGGGGTCAACCATCACGCCAGCCGCGGTATAGATCTCTTCCACCTCGTCGCCGATGAGGAAGCGGGCCATATCGAAGTCATGAATGGTCATGTCGATGAACATGCCGCCGGAGACACGGATGTAGCCGATCGGCGGAGGCGCGGGATCGCGGCTAATAATATGGATCAAGCTGGGCACGCCGATTTCGCCACTGGCCACTGCCTTGCGCACACGGGCGAAGTTGGCATCGAAGCGCCGGTTGAATCCTATCTGCAATTGGACTCCAGCCGCTTTTACCGCGGCGAGGGCGTTGTCGATCTGGCCCAGGTTGTAGGCAATCGGCTTCTCGCAGAAGATGTGTTTGCCGGCCTTGGCCGCCTCGACGATCAAATCGGCGTGGGTGTTGGTGGAAGAGCAGATCAGCACCGCCTCGATTTGAGGATCGGCAAATATCTCCGCACTTGATTCGACAACCTTGGGAATGTTGCAGCGGGCAGCCACTGCTTGCGCGGCCTCGCGGTTGACGTCGGTGATCGCAACGATCTGGGAATCGGGTAAACGAAACGCCAGCGTTTCAGCATGCACTCGGCCGATGCGGCCGGCGCCGATGATTCCGAGGTGAAGCTTTTGTGCGCTCAAGGTAACCTCATAAAGAATGACTGAAAAAGGTTGATCGCTGCATCACTCAGGCAAAATTGCGCTCGATGGATTTCAAGTATTCGCGATTTCGGCGCGCGCTGTCTTTAGGCGAGCCCATGCCGGGCAGGATGTCCTGCTCGACCAGGACATAACCCTCGTACTTCCGCGCGCCCAGGTGCCGCAACAGGGCAGGAAAATCCACGCAGCCTTTTCCCAGTTCGCAGAATACGCCGTGTTGCAGCGCCGTGAAGTAGTCCCATTGCTCGGACCGGGCGCGCTTGGCAATTTCCGGTTGGCAATCCTTCAAATGGATATACCAGACTCGGTCTCCGAAGCGTTCGAGGGCCGCAACAATATCTCCATCACATCTCCCGCTACCGTAACAATAATGACCGGAGTCGAACACCAGCCCGAGCCACCGTGGATCGGTCAACTCAAGCAAGGTTGCAATCTCATCCGGCGTTTCAACATAGCCCGCGCAATGGTGATGGAAGACCGTTCGCAGGCCCGTCTCCTCGAATACGGCGCGCGCCAATTGGTCCGCTCCGCCGGCAAAGACCTTCCACTCCGCGGGACTCAAACCCGATTCCGCAGGGACACGGCCGGCCAGGCGAGTTCGGTCGGCCTCCGTTCCGTTGTTGTCGGCCAGCACCAGATACGGCGACGGCGCTGTGGCTACTGCGGCCAGCAGGCTCGCCGTCTTCACCGCATTGGCAATTCCGGCGGCATGGGCAGCGGGATGCTTGAGCGCTACCGGCACAAACGCGCCCAGCATCACCAGGCTGCGCCGAGCCAGTTCCGCGCTCAGCATGGCCGCAACCGTGGGCATGTAACCCCAATCCCCCAACTCCGTCCCGGTGTAGCCGGTTTCCGCCAGTTCGTCCAGTACGCGGTCGAAGGGGATCTGTTCACCCTTGACCGCCTCGAATTCCAGCGTGCCCCAGGAACAAGGAGCATTGCCAACCAATAGCTTTCTCATTCTTTCTTCCTTCAGAATTTCCGGCTCCAATCTCTGGGCCGGCGTCCTGTCTTTTCCGTCTGAACTTCCGGCTCCTGTTCCCCTTTGCGCCTCAGAGATGATGGCGCTCGCGCTTGCGCGCCTCTTCATAGCCAACGCTGGCCTCGCGCACACTTTCCTGCTCGGAGACTTGGGCCACTGCGACATCCCACCAGGATTCGTAGCCGGGAACGCTTACTGACGGATCAGTCTCCACGACGATGACCGTGGTGCGATCCAGATCCTTGGCTTTCCGCAAGGCATCCTTCAATTCGGCCAGTGTATTGGCCTTCATTGCATGGGCCCCCAGGCTGCGTGCATTGGCAACGAAGTCCACTTTCAGCGGATCGCCGTCCAACTGCCCGGTTGCTTTCGAGCGATTGCGGTAGCTGGTTCCGAATCCCTCCAGCCCCAGCGAGCGGCTCAACGCGCCGATGCTGGCAAAGCCGTGATTGTCGACCAGCACGATGACGATCTTCACGCCCTCCTGTACCGAGGTCGCAATCTCTGAGGGCATCATGAGATAGGTGCCATCGCCCAGGAAGACATAAACTTCGCGGCTGGGATCGGCCATCTTTGCTCCAATGGCTCCGGGAATCTCATAGCCCATGCAGGAGTAGCCGTACTCCATGTGATAGCCGTTCGGCGTGCGCGTGCGCCAAAGCTTGTGCAGGTCGCCGGGATGGCTGCCCGCAGCCGAGAGGATCACGTCGCGCGGCCCGGATGCCTCCCAGATTGCGCCGATCACTTCGCTTTGCGCGGGCCGTCCAGGGTTGTTCAGGTTGAACAGGCGGTCCACTTCTGCCTCCCATTGAACCTTCAGGCCGGCCATCTCAGCCGCATACTCTGACGCGACGCTGTAGCCTCCCAGCGCTGCGCCGAGTTGCTCCAGCGCAACGCGCGCGTCTGAAACCAGGGGAATCGCTCCCACCTTGTAAGCGTCGAACTCGGCCGTGTTGATATTGACGAATCGCACTTGAGGGTTCTGGAACGCGGTCATCGAGGCGGAGGTGAAATCGGAATAGCGCGTGCCGATTCCGATCACCAGGTCGGCCGAGTTCGCAAGGCGGTTCGAGGCTAGTGTGCCGGTGGCGCCGATCGCACCCATCGACTGTGCATGATCCCAGGCCATGGAGCCTTTGCCCGCCTGCGTCTCCGCCACCGGGATGCCGGTTTGCGCAGCGAATGCGGTAAGCGCCTGCGAAGCTTCGCTCATCAGCACGCCGCCGCCGGCTACGATCAGCGGCTTGCGGCTCAAGCGGATTGCTTCGACGGCCCGGCCAAGCGAGACTGTGTCAGGCTGGCCCCGGCGAATCAGCCACACCCGCTTGCGGAATAACTCTTCCGGATAGTCGTACGCTTCGGCCTGCACATCCTGCGGCAGAGCCAGAGTTACAGCCCCGCAGTCTGACGGCGAGGTGAGCACCCGCATCGCTTCGGGCAGCGCTGTGATCAGTTGCTCGGGCCGGTAAATGCGATCCCAGTAGCGGGATACCGGCTTGAAGCAATCGTTGACGCCGATATCCTGCGTGCCGGTCGATTCCAACTGCTGCAGCACGGGCGCAACGTTGCGGCGGGCGAAAATATCACCGGGCAGCAGCAGCACCGGCAGGCGGTTGATGGTGGCCAGCGCCGCCCCGGTAATCATGTTCGTTGCGCCGGGCCCGATCGAAGACGTGCAGGCAAAAGCGCGCAGCCGATTGCTGGCCTTGGCGTACGCCGCCGCCATATGAACGCCCGATTGCTCGTTGCGCACCGGAATATACGGAAAATCGGGATTCTGTTTCAGAGCCTGGCCGATTCCCGCCACGTTCCCGTGACCAAAAATGCCAAGTACACCGGCAAAGAACGCATGTTGCTGCCCATCCCGCTCGACGTACTGGTTCTTCAAGAACTGAATCAGGGCCTGGGCCATCGTTAAGCGACGCGTTTCCATTTGTCTCCTCAATGAATTCAGCGGTTCAAGAAAATCCATGTTGCATCCACGTTCCGACGCCGGCCGCCAACGGAACATCCATCCATCTCATCGTTTCACCACCGGCACTCTTGGATCCAATTCGTGCCAGGTGCTTCTGACCCATGCATAGTCGGGGTCGTCGGAGGCGGCCAGCGAACGCGCCGATCCAGCCAGCGCATTCAGGTAGTACACGTTGTAGCCATGCGCGGCAACCACCGGGTGATAGCCTTCCGGCACCAGAACCAACTCGCCGTCGCGTACCGTGAGGGTCTCGTCGATGCGGCGGTCTGCGGTGTACACCTTTTGCACGGCAAAGCCTTCAGGCCGCTGCACCCGGTAGTAGTAAATCTCCTCGAGGTCGACTTCTCCAGGCGGGTTATGCACGTCGTGCTTGTGCGGCGGAAAGCTGGACCAGTTGCCCGCGGGCGTGAAGACCTCAACCACAATCAAGCGATGCGCGGCAAAGCTCGGAGGGATCATGCTGTTGATTTGTCGAGTTGCGTTTCCGCCGCCGCGAATCTCCACCGTCACTTCATCGGGCGTTACCAGGCGCGCTGGATGTTCCTCCTCGGCGCGCGCATAACAGAAGGCCAGGTCGCAATCGGTATCGCCGGCGATTGAGAACGTGGTTCCGATCGGCAGATAGACTGTATAGGGAAAACCGTCGAACACCGACGTTCGCCCGCCGATGTGCAGCCACTCGCCCCGCGAACTCTTCAATGAGCAGACGCCGCTCAATACCACAACCGCCAACTCATTGCCGCCAGTCTCTCCGTCGTACTTTTCACCCGGCGCAAGTTTGCGAACCTGAAACGATAAATACTCATAACCGAAATCTTCGATCCGATCCCGGAACACTTCCGAGCGAACCAGCAAGCTGTTCATTGTTTCTCCTCGCGTCCGCCAATCCCTTCTGAATGTGGGTTCTTGTCAAGTGAATCGCCGAATGCACACGTTTGCATGCAGACCATGATGACCCCCGGCTCTGGAGATTGTCAAGGATTGCCGAACCGTCTTGCTGGCAACACCGAGGAGATGGTATCATGCCGATGCACACGTGTGCATCGACTGGAGAACAAATGGCTGATTTCGATCCCAACATCCAATACAAAAGCCCGCTTTTTCAAATGACGCAGACGACGCCCACGTGCCTGTGGAACGATTCGGCCTCCATCGAAGAGCTGACCTATTCGATCGAACATGGGGCCGTGGGGGCCACATGCAATCCCTCCATCGTTGTGTCCGTGCTCAAGAACGAAATGATCGCGTGGAAAGGCCGCATCAAAGCCCTGGCGGAGACCTGCTCTCAGGCAAGCGAAGATGAGATCGCCTGGAAGGTAGTGGAAGAAATGTCGGTGAACGCGGCACAACTGCTCAGGCCGATATTCGATCGGCAACATGGCCGCAATGGCCGCCTCTCCATTCAGACTGACCCGAGGCAATATCGCAACTCCGATGCAATTCTGGCGCAGGCAATCCATTTCAACAAGCTCGCGCCGAATATGATCGTGAAGATTCCGGCCACGTGCGCGGGAATTGTCGCCATCGAGGAAGCTACCTATCTCGGAATCAGCATTAACGCGACAGTCAGCTTTACGCTCCCGCAGGCCATTGAAGTGGCGAAGGCCGTGGAGCGCGGTCTGAGCCGGAGGGAAGCTGAAGGACTGGATATCTCCACCATGGGGCCGGTCTGCACCATTATGGTGGGACGGCTGGATGATTGGCTCAAGGTCTTGATGGAGAAACAGCAACTCTCTGTCGATCCGGGCTATCTGGAGTGGGCCGGAGTAGCGGTCTTCAAGAAGGCGTATGCATTGTTCCGTGAGCGCGGATATCGGATACGGCTTCTTTCCGCCGCATTCCGCAATCACATGCATTGGAGCGAATTCATCGGTGGCGATGTGGTCATTTCACCGCCATGCTCCTGGCAGCGCCGCTACAACGCGAGCGATATTGAAGTGGTTCCGAGGATGCAGAACCCGGTGGATCCAAAGATCGTCGAGACTCTGCTGAAGCATTTCCCCGACTTCAAGCGAGCCTACACAGAAGACGGTTTATCCCATGAGGAGTTTGACACTTTTGGCTCTACGCGGAGGACCCTGCGGGGGTTCATCGCAGCCTGCGCGGAGATGAATGAGATTGTAAGAAATGTCATTCTTCCCAACCCTGACACCGAATGAGGAGGTTTGCTCCAACTATCCGCAAGAGGAGTGCCAATCGCCGCGTTCCGTCTCCGGCATTCACCGCATCCCCTTCACGAGTGCTCGAAACTCACTCAAGGCGAGATACGATTCCTTCTGCCGAACCGCATTCACGGTCTCAACGGAATGCCGGCTGATGTGTAGTTTGGGGTTGCGTACCGCTAGGGCGCATTCGGGTTAACTCTTTACCGTCGAAATGGACATCATAGCCCGCCCACCCATTGTGCAAAGGACGCACAATGGATGGGGCACAGCCGACGTGTTGACACTTGAGTTGAAAATGCTCTAGTGTTGCGGGCTTTTCCTGTGGCAAGACTTCAACTGCAAAAGCGTCCTAAATTCTGTGAAGGTTTGCGAATTTTTCCATCAGTTTCTTCATGCCGTGCCGGCTGAACAGGACGGTGAGTTTGGCGTCTTCGCCGTCCCCTTCGCGCATGAGGATGGTGCCTTCGCCGTATTTGCTGTGGCGGACGCGCTGGCCTTTTTTCAGGTTGGCGGCGCCCGTCGGCTCGGGAATACCCATGGAGGGGCGAGGTAGAGCGCCCGGCTTGAATGCGCCGGCTTTGCCGCCGAAAAAGCGGGCGATGTTGTCGATGGAATCCGGCGTCGCGCCCGATCCCTCCGCACTTGCTCCTTTTGGCGCTCCTGCGCCTTTGCCTTTTGCGGCTGACTCCAGGCTCGACGGAGGAGTTTTGGCGCTCGGAGTCATCCAGGAGGCTACGAATGGCTTCGCCGGAGAGCTTTTGCTGCCGGCTCCGGTCCCGCGGGCTGCGGCGGAGCTGTGGGCCTCCTGGTTTTCGTCTTCGTAGTTGTAGTGCTTGTCCGCAAAGTCGCCGGACTGGCCTGGGCGGCGAGCGCCGAATCTTGCTCCGCCGCCGTAGGTGTTGGGGTAGCCGGGTGTGGACCATGCGGCAGAGCGGCCACCGAGGTTCTCGACGAGTTGGGTGGGGACTTCTTCGAGAAACCGGGAGGCGATGCTCATCTCCGGGGCGTCGTTGCCGTAGCGGCGGCGATAATGGGCGCGGGTGAGGATGAGCGCGTTCATAGCGCGGGTCATGCCCACGTAGCAGAGACGGCGCTCTTCTTCAAGTTCCTCGGGGTTGTTGAGGGTGCGCGAGTGTGGGAAGAGGCCCTCCTCAAGGCCGGCGAGGAAGACAAGAGGGAACTCCAGACCCTTGGCGGCGTGGAGGGTCATGAGGGTGACGCGCGCTTCGGGGTCGAACTGGTCCGTATCGGAAGCCAGAGCCGCGTGGTCAAGGAATTCGGCCAGGGTTTCGCCGCGGGCTTCAGCGTCGTGCGCGGCGTTGGCCAGCTCCTTAAGGTTTTCAATGCGGCTGAACGCTTCAGGGGAGCCTTCGGTTTCAAGAGCCTTGATGTAGCCGGTGCGGTCAATGATGAAACGAATCAGCTCGGGCAATGCGGCGGCGTCGCCTGGAGTGCGAAAGGCGGACCCGCGCCCTTGCTCGTCTGCCGCGACTTCTGCCGGGTCCGATTCAAAATCGGGATCGGGCGGGGTTGGATTCCCAGGTCTCTCCGTCGCGGAAGGCGAGGCCGGGGGCACCCGTTCTTTCGTCTGTTTGGGCATTGTGAGAAAAGGTCGCTTGGACTGGGCAACAAAGGGAGAATAGCTGCTTGCGTCGAGGAGCTGGAGCTGCGGCTGATCGCTGCTGCCGCCGAAATCGAAGCCGGTAGCTGATTCCGCACTGTCTGAATCTGCGGAGCCGGCGCCAAATTCGAAGCCAGTGTCATGATCCGCGGATTCCGCGCTGGCGGCTACGTCGGCGGAGAGCTTGCCGGCGAAGTCGGGATCCATCATGGCCTGGGCGTCGAGGATCAGTTGGCGGAAGGACTCAATGGCCACCAGTGCGCGGTTGGGAATGAGGCGATTCAAGAGAGCGGCGCCAATGGCGTCCCAGGTGGAGGCGCCAGTTTCAAGCGCGAGGCGTTCCAGAGTCTCCATCGTCGTTTTGCCGATGCCGCGGACCGGGGTGTTGATCACGCGCTGCAGGGCCATGGAGTCGTGCGGGTTGCGGACCAGGCGCAGGTAGCCAAGCAGGTCCTTGATCTCGGCGCGCTCGTAAAAGCTGAAGCCGCCGACCATGGTGTAACGGATGTTGTAGCGGCGGAGGGCTTCCTCGACCAGGCGGGACTGGGAGTTGGTGCGGTAAAGGACGGCGCAGTGAGCTTCGCTCGCCTGCTCTGTGGCGTCGGCCTCGCGGAGAAACTTTTGGATCCGGTCGGCAATGAACAGGGCTTCGTTTTCTCCGTCTGGCGCCTCGTAATAACCGATCAGGCTTCCACCCTGGCGGTCGGTCCACAACTTCTTGCCTTTGCGGCGCAGGTTGTTCGCGACAACAGCTCCGGCGGCCTCAAGAATGATCTGCGTAGATCGGTAGTTCTGCTCCAGCCTGACGATGCGGGCGTTGGGGAAGTCCTTCTCAAACTCGAGAATATTACGGATGTCGGCGCCTCTCCAGGAATAGATGCTCTGATCCTCGTCGCCGACTGCGCAGACGTTTTTGGCCTCGCCGGCGAGCAGCTTCATGAGCTCGTATTGGGGGCGATTGGTGTCCTGATATTCGTCGACGAGGAGATAGCGGTAGCGTCGCTGGTAACGCTCTCTCGCTTCGCTTGAGACCTTGAGAAGGCGCACGGCTTCAAGCAGCAGATCGTCGAAGTCGAGGGCGTTGTTCTTGCGCAGTTCGGCCTTGTAGCCCTGGTAGATGTGGGCGATGCGCTCGCTGTTCGGATCTTTCGAGGCAAGGTAATACTCTTGCGGATCGACCATGTGGTTCTTGGCCCAGGAGATGCGGCCTAAAACCGTTCGCGGTGTCAGTTGCTTGGTGTCCAGGCCCATCCGTCGCATGATCTGCTTGACGATGGCCTGCTGGTCGTTCTCGTCGTAGATGGCAAAGGAGCGCGTGAGGCCTTCGCCGCCGACTTTCAGGGCCTCGATGTCGCGCCTCAACAGGCGGACGCAGAGGGAGTGGAAGGTGGCGATGAGCGGCTTGGCCAATGAAGTGTGACCGAGCAGGCGATTGACGCGTTCGCCCATCTCGCTGGCAGCCTTGTTCGTAAACGTGACGGCGAGGATGGAGTCGGGGGCGACGCCCTTTTCGCGGATGAGCCAGGCGATGCGGCTGGTGATGACGCGTGTTTTGCCGGAGCCGGCCCCGGCGAGGATGAGCAGGGGTCCTTCCGTGGCCTCGACGGCGGCGCGCTGTTCGGGATTCAGGTTGGAGAGCTGCGGCTGCAAGATGCGCGTCCAGGCGGGAAGGTTCCTTTGTCTAGTGTACTGTTTGGGGCTATGCGAGGAGGGGTGCGGACTAAAGGATCGATGCCACAAGCGTGCAAACCGACCGATATGAGAGAGTATACACAATGTACATTTTGTCCAAAATAGACAATTTGTACATTTTGATGTAGGCTGATCCTATGCCAACGATGTCTGCAACCCAAGCTAAACAGAACTTTGCCGCCATGATCGATGCCGCACAGCGAGAACCGGTTCGCATTCAGCGTCACGAGCGGGACGTAGCTGTGCTGGTTTCTGCGGAGGAATACGAGAGAATTCACAAGCTTCGGGTCCAGGAACTCATCCGCTTGTCAGATGAGATGGGACGCTATGCGGAGTCGCAGGGAATGACTGACGAACTGCTTGAGCACCTCCTGGCCGATGAAGGATGAGCCTGCGGATCGTTATCGACACCAATGTATATGTCAGTCGGGCTCTCCGAGTCGCCTCGGTTCCGGGAATGGCAGTGGACAAAGCATGGGTTGAGGCCGAAACCCTCCTTTCAACGGCTACATGGACGAAGTTGCAGATCGTACTCAAGCGTGCAAAGTTTGCTCCGTACCTCCGTCCAGAAGAAGTCGAGAGCTTTCTCGCTCAGGTCTGGGGACTTGCTGAGCACATCCCGGACCCAGCCAGAATCCGCGCCTGCCGCGACCCGCGCGACGACAAGTTTCTTGAAGTGGCCGTGCATGGGCGAGCGGACGCCATCGTCACCGGCGACCAGGACCTGCTGACGCTGAATCCGTTTCGCGGAATTGCGATTCTTTCGCCGGCGGAATACCTTGAGCAGCAATAGGCGCGAGCGGCAGAGCGTTATTCTGAAAGCATCATGACATCTTCCAGCAAGCCTGCTCGCCGTGTGGCCGTTTACTGTGGATCGGCCGATGGAACCAATCCTGCATTTCGCGCCGATGCGGTGGCGCTGGGCGAGGCGATTGCCGCGGCGGGGTTGGGACTGGTTTATGGCGGAGCTATCGCCGGGCTGATGGGCGCGGTGGCGGATGCGGCGCTGGCCGGCGGGGCTGAGGTGATCGGTGTGCTGCCGGATGTTTTGTCAGGAAAAGAGATTGCCCACTCCCGGCTGACGCGGCTTGAACTGGTCCAAACCATGCACCAGCGCAAGGCGCGGATGATGGAACTGGCCGACGCCTTTCTCATTTTGCCGGGCGGCTACGGGACGCTGGAGGAGCTGCTGGAGACGGTGACCTGGGCGCAGTTGCGGCTGCATACCAAGCCATGCATCCTGATCAATACGGCTGGATATTGGGATGGGCTGCTGGCACTGCTGGATAAGGCGGTCGAAGCTGGTTTCCTGAAGGCGAAGAACCGGGCGTTGATGCTGGTGGCCGGAAGTGCGAAAGAGGCGGTGGAGATGGTCGTTGGCGGTTGAATTTGAATCCCACACCTCAGAATCGAGACTTGGTGGAGTCCCTCTCGTAGTCTCGCCGCCTACCCGGCTTGGCGAATCCAGTCTCGGATATTCATTCCGATCCGTTCGACGTCCTCTTTCGCAACGCTGCCCCCATGCATCACGATGTTCCTTGATTTTTCGAGAGAGATCAGTTCGGCCTTCGCCCACTCCATGTTGCCGAGAAGGTCTTCAAAGACCGCCCAGTTCGTCACGATTATTGAGGATAGATCGCCGAAATCACAGTAGTTAATTTCGCTTGCTCCGCGTGCGCCATGCCATCTGTACTTGGTATCCTCCTCCATCCTCGTCTTCGACGTCTTTCTAATTCGCTCCGGCACCTTGTCCCACCAAGTGGCGCCGTGCTTTTCCGTCATCGCCTTGACCACCATCGCCCTAACGGCGTTTTCGAATGCATGAATGGCCGCATAAACGACGGACATCCGCTGTCCCTCCGCAAGGAGTTGAGGGTCGAGGACATCGAACGAAAGGGATTTCTGAAGTTCACGTGCGTGTTCCGCTCCAAAATGGCTCTTACGACGACGACCTGTTCGATCCAGGGCCTCCTCGGAGAGAACGCCGCGATAAACAAAAGAGTAAAGGTCGAGCTCCCTCATCCTAAGTGCTCCCGCAAGCTTCGGAATATCGCATCGTAGACGGCTTGATCACGCGTGTCAGGGAGGACGATGTTGATGTGGTATTGCAGACCCGACACCATTATTTTTCCAGAAGGCGGATTTGGCTTCGTGACGACCGCAGTAGGCGCCTCTGGCGCGGGCACTTCAGCTTCTGGTGACCCTGCATCGTTGCGGGCCTGGGGCGCTGCATTTGAGGGGGCCGAAACGGAAAAATCCGCATAATCGCAGAGAGCCTTGAATGTCTTTGCAATGTTACCGATTACCAGAGGGGTCTTCTTCCCCGCAAAAAGTGTTCGGAGTTTGTTCTTGACTTCCTCAACGCCCAGCTCATTTGCCCGCGTGTTTATCGTAAACAACTCCGCGAAAGAATCCCTTATTCCTGCCGCCACGGTCTGCTTGCTTATTGAGCGGTCGAGGAACTCGAAATACCTCGGTTGAGGTGCGCCGTCGCGGTTCAGGAACCCCAAATCTTTGAGGATTCCAATGAACAGTCGATCATTGGTGGATGTGAACCCGAGGTTCTCTAGGAACTTGACCGAGAATCGCTCTGGTGGTTTCGCGTCTAGCATCGCGTCAAAATAAGCTGGAATCGCGCTCGGCTTAAGTGTGTAACTTTCCGCAAGATTCATTGACAGTCACCATCTTGCCGCGCAAAGTCAACTCGCGGCAAGCCGCTGAGGATTAATTATGGCTGGAATTCTATACCAGTTACGACCCCGCATGTCCCGCGCTCGACGCACAAACTGAAGTTACCGACCGCTCGGAAGTGTGCCGGGTGCCCGATATCTCGATTTTGAGGCCCGGGAACGCTATGCCGCACGGATGAACTTCTCCACCTTGGGCCGCTTGCGCTTGGCCGCGTGCCACAAATCGTACTGCTGCTGCAAGTCGAGCCACACGCCGGGCTCAGTGCCGAATGCATCGGCCAGCCGGAGCGCCATCGCCGCCGTGAACGATGCCCGTCCGTTCAGCAGACGCGAAAGCGTTGACCGCGCCACGCGCAGCTTCTTTGCCGCCAAAGCAACCTGCATATCGCCGAGATATTCCCGGAGAATCTCGCCCGGATGAGCGGGGTTGTACATCGTCATCGCCATACTCATTCTCCTCACCGGTCAGTGGTAATCCTGATAATCGACCAGGATCGCATTCTCACCTTCAAACGCAAATGTCATGCGCCAGTTCCCATTGACCTTAATCGACCAATGGTCCGCGAGCTTGCCCTTAAGCGGATGCAAATCCCAGCCGGGGACGTTCATGCGATTCGCGCTCTTGGCCGTATTCAGCAGCGTGAGCTGCCTGCGCAGCTTGGTTTCATGGGCAGGCTGGATGCCCGCCTTGCTGCCAGTCAGGTAAAACTTCTCCAGCCCCGCGTGCCGAAACGACTGAATCATGTTCACACTGTAGCGCGTAGCGCCTCGCGCGTCAAGTGCTCAACGCCCTGTTGCTAAGCGCAATTCTCTATGTCGTCCTGATCAATTCGGTGTGCCCGTGGTCTCTTCCGCGGCAAAGGTGCATTCCCTGCACTGGCAGACACGGCGCAGATACTCCCACGAGTAGATGCCGGCGGTGTGGCCGTCTTGCCAGTTGAACTGGAGGGCGTAGCGTCCGACCGCATGGGCGCTGGCGGGCTTGGGCGGCGGGGTGTACATGGGCAGAACGGAGGCCGGCCGGGCTTTGGGCTGGCCGGGCTTTCGGCCTTGCTGAGTGCGCTCGTCGATGCAGGTGGCGCAGGGGCAGGCTTCGCGCAGCCAGGCAAAGCTCCAGGCGCTGCGATGGCCGTCGGCCCAGTCGATTTCAAGGCCCTTGCCCTCCGAGAGCAGCACGCGGACCTTTTCCGGGGTGACGGCGATGCGGGGAAGCGGACGGTCAGCTTCGGTCTCGCGCACGGCACGATCCTTGTCGACAATGCGAATGCCTTCGTGGCTCATGGCTTCATTTTACAGGGGGCCGGTGGGGGCAGCTTGAATGCCTCAGGCCTCAGTTTTCAGGCCTGGAACCCGTACCAGCTCTCGCGATGGAGCACCGATCTCCGAACCGTCCGCGATTCTTACTTCACCCGTTTTGCGACCAGTTCCTCTGTCGCGAAGTCTCCCACCTTGCGAGTCAGCTTGAGCTCGTCGCCGGAGATCTTGCCGGTGTAGGTAATCACGAGCTGATTGCCGTTGAAGTCAAGGTTTTCGACAAATGAAACATCGTCGCCCTTGATCGTCCCCTGTGTGATCTCGGTCGATCCGCGGTCGTTCTTGGCGGTTCCTGTAAGCTTCTCGCCATCGGCTTTCAATGTGTAGGTGTAATGCTGCTCGCCAATCTGCGTGTCGAAGGTTGCCGTCCATTGTCCGTTGATGTCCGAAGCAAATGCGGACAACGCCATGCCCGCCGCCAGGATCGTGAGAACCAGTGCGCTGCGAAGTTTCATGATTTCGGTCTCCTTTGGATGCTATTCCAGAACATTTTGACGCCACTGCCCGATAGGATGTCAAGGGCGAACTACACGAGCAGCTCACTGCAAATCCCCATTCAGCAAATCGAAGAACTCACTCCAACCGGCGCCTGCCCAGATCTTTTCAACTGAGGCCCATGAGAAGTGAGAGCCGGAGTTGCCCATCTCCAGTCCGGCATCCATGCTCTCCCATTCCCGGTTGGCGGCTTCCGATTCGCACGGCTTACACAACTGCTCCAAATAGCCATCCAATGCCAGCGGTCATTGCCATGGCCAATCCACCCCAGAACGTTACGCGCATTGCGCCAACCATCACTCCCGCTCCACCTGCGCGTGCAGCCAGTCCGCCCAGCAGTGCGAGCAACGCCAGTGAAGATACAGCTACAAGGGCGATCAATCCCTCTGCCGGTGCTATGGCCGTAACCAAGAGCGGCATCAATGCGCCGAGTGCGAAGCTTCCGGCCGATGACAACGCAGCCTGAACAGGGCGCGGACGGAGCTTCTTCGAGATGCCCAGTTCATCGCTGGCATGTGCGCCCAATGCGTCGTGCGCCATCAATTGCTGGGCAACCTGTTTTGCCAAAGTAGGGTCGAGTCCGCGAGCCACGTAAATTGCCGTCAATTCCTTGTGTTCGCCTTTATTGTCTGTTTTCAGCTCCGCGCGCTCAATATCCAGGTCAGCATTTTCGGTGTCTTCCTGCGAATGGACAGATACATACTCACCGGCGGCCATCGACATAGCCCCAGCCACCAGGCCGGCCATTCCTGCAACCAACAGATTACGGTGTGTCGCATGCGCGGCTGCAACACCAAGCACGAGACTTGAAGTTGACAGGATGCCGTCGTTCGCGCCCAGAACCGCGGCGCGCAGCCAGCCAATGCGATCGGTATGATGTTGTTCCTTATTGCCTACAGGCATTTTTGACTCCTTTCCGACCGAGGAAGCGCTGGGAACCAGGAAGCACCATCTTGTTCCAGCTCTGGCCCTCGAATCCCAACCATCCGGTTAGAACAAACAAAACAACGGACGCCTGTCTAGGGAAGCTCTGATTAAGTCCCATTTCTAGCCGTTCGTTCCCTCGGGGGCTAAAGCCTGCATTCTTTTCGTTGCATTTGCGGCACGACTAAAGTCGTGCCCTTTCAAATCGTCGACTTATTCAGAGGTTCCCTAGATCCATTTCATCCGCAGCAGCCAGACCTTGACGGATTGCGTAAGGCCCGCATAGGCAAAAAGGGTGGCCAACAGGATCGGCCAGTACAGGCGCGGCAGGTGTACAAGGCCCAGCGAAGAGGCGAGTGGGGAGTACGGCAGCCACGCTCCGAAGGCCATGATGGCCAGAGTCGTGAGCATAAGCGGCCAACTCGCGCGGCTCTGAAAGAAGGGGATTTTGTTGGTGCGAATGATGTGGATGATGAGTGTCTGCGTCATCAAGGACTCAACGAACCAGCCCGTCTGGAAGAGTGGAGCGCGGGCTGGGGCCCAGCACTTGAAGAGATAAAGCATCACAAAGAAGGTCGTATAGTCGAAGATCGAACTGATGGGGCCGATCCAAAGAATGAATCGCCTGATCTCTGCGATATTCCACGGGCGCGGACGCGCAACCTGCTCTTCGTCCACCAAGTCGGTAGGGATGGGTACTTGAGAGAAGTCGTAGAGCATGTTGTTGCTGAGGATTTGAATCGGAGCCATGGGGATGAACGGGAGAAAAGCGCTGGCTCCCAGCACGCTGAACATGTTTCCGAAGTTAGAGCTAGCTCCCATCCGGATGTACTTGATGATGTTGGCGAAGACCTTTCGCCCTTCGATCACGCCGCCTTGCAGAACCATGAGGTCCTTCTCCAGCAGGATCAGATCCGCCGATTCCTTGGCGATGTCCGCGCCCGTGTCCACAGAGATGCCGATGTCCGCGGCACGCAATGCGGGAGCGTCGTTGATTCCGTCTCCCATGAATCCGACCACGTGTCCCTTGGCCCGCAGCATACGCACGATGCGCTGCTTGTGCGCGGGAGAGAGGCGGGCGAAAAGCGTCGTCTTTTCCGCCGCATCGGCCAGCTCCGGGTCGGTCATTTTCTCCACGTCATCGCCCAGCAGCATTGGATCGGGCAACAGGCCCACGTCCTTGCATACCTTGCGGCTGATCAGATCGTTGTCGCCGGTGAGAATCTTCACTCCCACACCATGCTTGTTGAGTGCTTCGATTGCGGTCGCGGCGGTGGGTTTTGGAGGGTCGAGAAAGGCGACATACCCTCGCAGCACAAGATCGAGTTCATCTTCTTTTGAGCAGGCCTGCTTTCCCTTGAGTTCCTTGGTTGCCACCGCCAGCACGCGGAAACCGTCGGCGCTCAGGCTCGCATACTCGTCCTTCAACCCTTTCATCAGGCCAGGGTCCATCGGGGACAACTTGCCGTCCAGTTCGAATTGAGAGCATTGATGGAAGACCTCTTCCGGCGCGCCTTTGGTCAGAAGGATTGCCTGGCCTTCAGGATTCTCAACCAGCACCGACATCATGCGCCGCGTGAAGTCGAAGGGGATCTCGTCCAGCTTTTTGTACTTCTCAACCAGGGGTTTCTGATGAAAGTCCGAGCTATTCAGAATCGCTGTGTCCAGCAGGTTTTTGAGGCCGGTTTGAAAGTAGCTGATAAGGTAGCCGTCCAGCAGCACGTCTTCGGTTTCCCGCCCCGCAACGTTGCAGTGCCGCTGCAGGACGACGCGATCTTCCGTCAGTGTCCCGGTCTTATCGGTGCATAGCACGTCCATTCCGCCAAAGTTCTGGATGGCGTTGAGCCGTTTGACGATCACCTTCTTGCGGCTCATGGCGATCGCGCCCTTTGCCAGGCATACGGAGACGATCATGGGCAGCATCTCCGGCGTCAGGCCCACGGCAACCGCCATCGCGAAGAAGAACGCGCTCTTCCAATCGTGCTTGGTGAACCCGTTGATGAAGAAGACCAGAGGCACCATGACCGCCATGAGCTGAATCATGAGCCATGTGAAGCGGCTGAGGCCCCGGTCGAAACTGGTCGGCGGCGGCTCCGCCGTGATGGAGCCGGCCATGCTGCCAAGATAGGTGCGGGCCCCCGTCACCACCACGACCGCGGTGGCTGTGCCGCTTTGCACGCTGGTACCCATGAAGCATGTATTCTTGAGCTCCGTCGGCGACTGTGAAGCCGCAGGCTCGGCATCGTGGAACTTCTCAATAGGAAACGACTCGCCGGTGAGCGTGCCCTGGCTCACGAATAAATCTTTCGCCGAGATAACCCGCACATCGCCCGGAATCATGTCGCCTGCCGACAGCTTGATGACATCTCCAGGGACCAGGTCGCGCAGCGGAATCTCACTCGCCTTGCCATCCCGAATCACTGTGGCAGTCACGTGGATCATGGCTTTGAGCTTTGCCGCCGCCGCGTCCGCACGGGCCTCCTGCACGAATCGCAGCGCAACGCTGAGCACAACCATGCATGCCATCACGGTTCCCGCGCGCGCATCGCCGGTGACATAGGAGATGGTTGACAGTGCTGTCAGCAGAATCACCAGCGGGTTGCGGAGGATGATCAAGAGGCGGAGAAGCCAGCCGCGCTTGCGTTCTTGCGCAACCTCATTCGGACCCGACGTGCGCGCTCGCTGTTCGGCCTCGGCTTGAGTCAGGCCATCGGGAGTCGTGCGCAGGGACGCAAGCAGTGCATCGCCTTCCTTTCCCGCCGCATCCAGAACAGCGGGGGAAACGCGGATGTTATGATCCTTTGCTTTTACAGGAAGGGGAGATGCATCGGCGGGCGGCAGGGGCTCTACGGGGCCAGCGGCGCCGCGGTTCGTGTCTGCGGCAGGTTTCTCCACCGCGTGATTCGGATCAGGTGTCGTCATCCCTCTATTTCACCGCCATCTACGTCACTTGTTCTGAGTCTTCTCACGTCTCATGATATTTGCCGGGGCATAAGCAACCGTTTCGGAATAGGCTTTACACTCCCAGTTGAGGATACAAGCGCGCGCCGAAGCGGCGTGCAAGTGTTTCGATTTCTATAATAGGGCTCCTCACCGCTGAATTTTAAGCAACCGGCAGATGCGCGGAGGGGTCAGAATTGCACACGTTGTCAGTCATCCTGTGTTGGACAGGAAGGATCGGCCGCCTCTCAAGAGCCTTTTCTGAATACGCCTGCGCAGCCCTTTTCAAAGTCATTGAGCGCTTGGCGCGGTGGGTGAAAGGCTGGCCCAGAACGGTAAATCTGAGCCACACTCTTCGAATGAGCAACAATAACCGGCGCCGCGCTTGCCAATCCGTGCTACACTCTATCCAATCGTAGAATTCGATCTGAAGTTTTTGCCTGTTCCGGTTACCGCCTACTCGCAAACTTCCACATTGCGTTCGCGGTAAATCAGTATCGAAGGAGTAACACACAATGGAACAGGGAACAGTCAAGTGGTTTAACGACGCCAAGGGTTTTGGATTTCTGAGCCGCGAAAACGGCGAAGACGTCTTCGTTCATCACACCGCCATTCAGTCGAACGGCTTCCGTTCGCTTCAGGAAGGCCAACGCGTCCAGTTCAACGTGACCAAGGGCCCCAAGGGCTGGCAGGCTGAGAACGTTCAGGTTGTCTAAGAGTTAATCTCGAGCAACCTGTCGGGAATAGCAAAAGAGGGGGACGGCAAAGCTGCCGTCCCCCTCTTGCGTTTGGGTGGACGCGAAAGGATTTTTGTAGCCATGAATGATTTCCCGGATTTCATGAAACGTCCGGCAAACAGGATCGCGGGGACCGATCAAGCGACTCCCGGTGTCGAGGGATATGTCTTCGACGGTGGAGACGGGAGCCAGATGGCGTTTTGGATCTGCCGTGATACTGCGGCATCGGCAGCCCATGTCCACGATTATGACGAATACATGCTCGTCGTGCAGGGCTGCTACACCTTGATCATCAATGGAGAGCGGATTCGAGTGAACGCCGGAGAGGAATATCTCATTCCGCGGGGCACATTGCACAGCGGCGGAGTTCTTGCGGGGACGAGAACGATCCATGCTTTTGGCGGCCATCGGGCCGACAGGGTTCTGGACTCCAACTGACGATTGACTGCTGACTTTCGATTGGCTAGGCAGCCGGTTTGAGGCTCTTGACGCTCACTTGCGGGATCGCCGGGTGAAGAGATTCCATGGGCGTGTCGTGAGTGCCTAAATATTGCAGCACATCGTTAATTGAATCCTCGAAGCGGCCGCCGGTCTTGTGGGTGGCTTTTACGCCCTTCGAGACAAGCTGGCAGACTTCAAAACGGTTCATTCCCTGCGCAAGTGCGCGGTGTATTTTGTCGGAACGCATGACGAACTCCGGTCAACAAGGTGATGTTGCGTGCGGTGCGAAGCTCGTCAGAAGCGGTAGGACGGCCGGAGCCGAGCAGGCTGGTCACATCTTGGTCTAACTTCATTGTACGCTGGAAACAGTTGGGATGCCGATCCGCAATGATAGTTAGGGCGCATTCGGGTTAGCTCTTTGCCGTCGAGATGGACATCATAGCCCGCCCACCCATTGTGCAAAGGACGCACAATGGATGGGGCACAGCCGACGTGTTAACACTTGAGGTGAAAATGCTCTAGAACGCGGGGGATGGCCCGAAGCAAGCGCGCGCAAGCCGCTTTCGCCCAATGGAATTCCCTGTTAACATAGAACTCACATCTGCCCGATTTACGGGAAACCCTGAAGAGATTGCAACGAAAGAGGTTACACGTGGCCGACACCACCAAGATTGAAGATAAGCTGGAACGCAAGAAGGTAAAGCGCATCGCCCGCAAAAAGGCCGCCCCCAAGGCGAAGCGGACCGGACCGCGCGGCGAAAACAAGAAGAAGCTCAAAAAGTTGGCCCGCGGAGTGTCCAAGAGGTAAGCGCCGTTCCCAGGTCTGAACACGGTTCCGGTCCGGCCTGCCAAGGCCCGTCCGGTCTGGAACCGCAGCCTTCCTTCCCTCCGATTCTCCGATTGGCCATAGTCCTTCATGCACTCAGGGGGCCGGCCGGTCGGGATTCGAACCTCAACTGGCCCAAACAACTGCTTGGGGAGTTCCCACGGGAAAACCTCACCAGCTAGACTTTGGCACAGGCATATTGCTTCGGGGAAGCGTCCGCAACTGACAGGGCCCCGCAACCTTCGGGATGAGGAGAAGTGCACTGGCCAGCCAACTGCTCGCTCGCAAGTCGATCGATAAGCTGATCCGGGACTCGGAAGAACCCGAGCACTCCCTGAAAAAGACCCTTGGGCCCTGGTCGCTTACCGCGCTCGGCATCGGGGCCGTCATCGGCTCGGGCATCTTCACGGTCATCGGCACGGCCATGGCCGGCCAGAAGTTCGATGTGCCGAATATCCGGGATACGCCACTTCTGCACTACCTCATCCACCATACGGCCCTCGCGGGGCGGCCTGGGGCCGGACCGGCGCTGGCGCTTTCATTGGTGCTGGTGGCAATCGTCTGTGTCTTCACCGGACTTTGCTACGCCGAACTGGCCTCCATGATCCCCATCGCCGGCTCGGCCTATACCTATACCTATGCCACGATGGGCGAACTCACGGCCTGGATCATCGGCTGGGATCTGATCCTCGAATATGCCTTCAGCAACATGAGTGTCAGCGTCGGTTTCGCCGCCCATATCGTCGACCTGCTGGACTGGTTCGGCCTCCACCCTCCGCTGATGTGGATCTCCCCGGCCTATCTGCCCACCGGCCTGCAGGATCTGGCGGGCAACGACCTCTACCAGTCCGGCTGGCACTTCGGCTTCAACATTCCCGCCTTCCTGGTGGTCATGATCCTGACGGTGGTCCTGGTCCGCGGCATCCAGGAGTCGGCCCGCGCCAACAACATCATGGTGCTGGTCAAGATCGCCGCCATCCTGGTCTTCGTCTTTGCCGCCGCCAGCTTTATCAAGCCGCACTACTGGCATCCGTTCATGCCCAACGGCTGGACTGGAGTGCTCACCGGCGGATCGATCATCTTCTTCACCTACATCGGCTTCGATTCGGTCTCCACCGCGGCCGAGGAGTGCAAGAATCCGCAGCGCGATCTACCCATCGGCATACTGGCCACGCTGCTGGCCTGTACCGTGCTCTACGGAGCGGTGGCCATTGTGCTCAGCGGCATTGTGCCCTGGCAGTCGGTCATGGGCGACGCGGCGCCGGTGGTCAACGCGCTCAAGAGGCTCTCCCTGCTGCCCGGCGGCGGAATGCTGGTCTGGGTCCGGCTCTTTGTCCTCATCGGCGCCATCCTCGGAATGGTCTCTTCCATCCTGGTCTTCCAGCTTGGCCAGGCGCGCGTCTGGTTCGCCATGTCCCGCGACGGCCTGCTGCCGGCCATCTTCTGCCGCATCCATGCACAGTTTCGCACCCCCGCCGTAGCCACCTGGGTTGCGGGCTTCGTCGTGGGCATCCCTGCCGGTCTGCTCGATATCGGCACCGTCTCCAATCTCTCCAACATCGGTACCCTCTTCGCCTTCGTCCTGGTCTCCATCGGTGTGCTCATCCTGCGCTATCGCGACCCGAACCGTTACCGCGGCTTCCGCACTCCGCTGGGTCCGGTCTTTCCGATCTTGAGCATCGTCTTTTGCATCGTGCTCATGATGGGGCTTGAAGTCATTACATGGATCCGTTTCTTCTCCTGGCTGGCCATCGGCCTGGTCATTTACTTCTTCTACAGCCGCCACCGGTCGGAGTTCGCCAAGACGAAATAGCCATCGATTTGAAAACGGAAGAAGGCATATACTCATTGCAAGGAACTTGAGATGGCGACCACATCGAAGACAAACGGCAATCGGAAGGGAACAGGCTCTCGTTATTGGGTTTCGTTCGATTTCGGACTTGGTGCTAACCACAGGGAATTGTATGAGTGGCTCGACGCAAATGACGCCAGTGAGTGTGGCATTGGCTTGGCTACGTTCACGAGTACTCGTACGCGCGACGAGATCGCCGCCGAAATAAAGCAGGTACTGCGCCTTCGGTTAAGGCCGCGCGTTTACCTCATATCAATGAAGGACGGCGGAAGGTTTATCCTCGGGAGCCGGAAGGCATCTCCCTGGACGGGGTTCGCGGTGAGGAACGCAAGTGTGGTAGATGAAGTCTGATGGCCACGATTTGCGCGGACGCCGGTTTTCTGATCGCACTTTATGATTCAAGGGACTCACACCATGAGCATGCCGCTGCACGGTTCGATTCGGTCTTTGCGCCCGAATCGCTTCGTCATGTGCTTTTGGCTCCATGGCCCATACTCTACGAGTCTTTGAACACGCGACAGGCACGCCGTAAGTCGGCCTTGCAACAACTCAGTACTGACTGGAACATTCTTGAGCGCAACGACCAATTGATTCTATTGAACGATGAGGCGTATCGAGACCAGGCGCTCCAAGACTACCTGGAGATTTACGCGGAAGGTCCACGGTCGCTGAGTCTGGCAGACAGAGTCATTCGAGCGGTTCTCGCAGACCCGGCAAACCAGATCGGCGGTCTGTTGACATATAACGCGCGTGATTTCTCGGATGTATGCGCCGCCCAACAGATTCAACTCATCGACCAGCATTTTGATTCTCCGTATCTTCGGGAACCATGAGCGCCAACGACACCGCCATCGCCGATTTCTTCCGCCGCCGGCCCAAGGCCGAGTTGCGGGGCCCAATATCTGCCGCGTTTTTTGCGGCAGATGTGGGATACCACGTACCCCAATCCATCCAGCGCCCTTCGGCACTCAACTAAAAGAGTGTCCAAGATGGAAGACCTCCTCCTCAGCCTCTCTTCGGCAGCAGGCAATGCGCTCCCCGTGCCGCAAGCGCCTTGTCGAATGTAACCAGCACGCCGCCTGCCGCTTCTGCAACGGCCAGCAGCCAGGCATCGGCCCACACCTTTGGGGCGCTCGCCGGGCCAGTCGTATTTGTTCGAAAGAACCTGTCGGCCCGGGAATGTTCCGGTGAGAAGACAACGCGCTCGTCCACAAGCAGGCTGTCGTAGACACGCCAAGCCTCGTCGAATGAAAGCGGTTTGCCGTTCATGACCGCCGCTGTGGTAAGCAGGCGAAGCAAGCCGAGCTGCGAAAGGCGGCAGAATGCGATCTGGCCGCTCGATGAGTTCCACCAACGGCGAGCGCTTGCGCTGTGAACGTGCTCGTGAGAAACCAAGGCAAGCCAAACGTTCACATCAGGGAAACTCAATAAGGTCATAGAGCTCTTCATTCGTGAAATCAATGCGGCGTCCAGCCGGTGGAACGAGTGACTCGTCAAGGGTGAGCCGCCGTGCGGGACGGGACAACTCCGGTTCGCCGATGGCCTGTTCGATGCCGGCCAGAATCAGCTTGCGCGCCGAGCAGCCCTTGCGCGCGGCCGCCTCGTGCAGCCGGCGGTGCAGCTCCCGCGGAAGGTCGATCGATGTGCGTATGGCGGTTTGCTCCATGCGTCATTGTGTTCCAAGCGACTTAAATAAGTCAAATCATCAAATCGTGAACTGCCGGACGTCACGCGCCCGCATTCCCGAATCTCGATTCCGATCCCTGATATCAACATCCCCCCACAGCTGCCCTTACACTCAAATCATGTCGTCTATCTCCGACTTCATTCGCCGGCTTCCGAAGGCCGAGCTGCATCTGCATCTCGAAGGCACCATTCTGCCCGCCACGCTGGTCGAGCTGAGTTCCCGCCACGATGTCCACCCCATGACTCTGGCCGAGGCCCGGTCTTACTACGCCTTCGACGACTTCACCGGCTTCATCGAAGGCTTCAAGGCCGTAACCCGCCGCCTCATCGATCCTGAAGACTATGAGTTGGTCGCCTGGCGCATGATGCAGCACTTGGCCGAGCAGGGCGTGGTTCATGCCGAGGTCTACATCTCGGTGGGCGTGATTTATATGTGGCGGAACTTCGATCCGCGGGCGCTGGAACCCATCTTTGCAGCGTTGGAACGAGCCCGCGAGCGAGCCGAACGCGAACTGGGCCTTTCGCTCTATTGGATCTTTGACGCCGTGCGGCACTTTACCGTGGAGGAGGCGCAACGGGTCTTCCGCAAAGCCGCCGAACTGCGGTCGTACTACCCATCGATTATTGGCATCGGCCTCGGCGGCGACGAGCGCAGAGCCGGTTCGGAGCCCTTTCGCGCCCTCTACGACGAAGCGGCCCGCGCCGGGCTTCGACTCACCAATCACGCGGGCGAAACCACCGGTCCCGAGGCCATTTGGGAGGCTCTCTCCATCGGCTCGGAACGCATCGGCCACGCACTTTCCGCCATCCAGGACCCGGCGCTCGTCCAGGAGCTGAAGGCGCGAGGCACCATCCTGGAGTTGAACCCGACATCGAATGTCCGCACCGGGGTATGCGCCTCGTTTGCCGAGCACCCGTTGCGCCGCTATTTCGACGCCGGCCTCATGGTGACGCTCAACTCCGACGACCCGGCCTTCTTCGGCTCCGATGCGGCCAACGAATACTTGCTGGCCCATACCGTTCAGGGCTTTACGCGCGAGGAACTTCGCCAGTTGGCGGCCAACTCCATTCGTGCCAGCTTTCTTCCCGAGCCGGCAAAAGCAGCCTGGCTCTCCCAAATTGAATCTACGCAGTAAACAAAACCCGGGCCGCCTGAGCCTCCTCTGCGGCCAATCAAGCCAAAACTGCGGTATCATGGTCGTGTAGGAGGCTGCCCCATGTCCACTGAACCCGAAACCCTCACGCCCGGCGAAGACGCGAAAGAGTCAAACACCATCCGCGTGATCGGGTGGTTCTCGGTCGGCATGGCAGTGGCTGCCCTCAGCATCTACCTCGGCTACGAACTGCGCAGCCGCCACAAGTTCAAGAAGCGCACTCCCTACGACTTCTATGCGAACGCCGGCGAGCGCCACGCCAGCGAGTTCGGGATGGGGATCTAGGGCCACCGTACGCATAGAAAAGACGGATGTTATGGCTACCACAATTGCCGATCTTTCGGATCTGCTCAAGGACATTCCCGCAGGCGCCTGGGTTGCTATCTCTGAACGGCAGCATAAGACCATCGCCTTCGGAGTGGACGCTCGAGCGGTTCTCAACGAGGCTAAAGAAAAGGGTGAGCAGCTTCCGTTGATGGTGCGCGTTCCCGACCGGAACACGGCGATGTTCTTGTAAGCGAAGATGGCAAAAGCCACCTACCCCTACGTTGCAATCTCTCTCCCGGCAAACGAAGCGCATCCCCAAGGGACGACGGCGTTTCGCCCGCTAACCTTCGCGACCCTCACCGCTGCGAACGGCCAATCGATTCGATGCATGGTTCTCCCGGATTCCGGCGCAGATGCCTGTTTGTTCCCGTTGAGCCTGGCCCTTCTGCTGGAATTGGATGTTCTCAATTTGCCTAAAGCAATCACTGGCGGAGTCGGTAGCCAGACGAACGTAACTTATTACGACACAATCACGATCGATCTCGGCAGCGGCATTAGGTTCTCGGCCTTTGTGGGCTTTACTCAAGGCATGGACCCGATTGGCTTCGGATTACTTGGCCAGGCTGGCTTTTTCGAACAGCACAGGGTCGAATTCCGGCATAGGCAGAAGATTTTCACCATCGAATCGGATTGATCGTGAGACAGGTTAAAGGGTGCCGCATGCTGTTCGGCCGCTGCAAGTTTGAGTGCGCCGCTCCAAGTCTGTTCCCTCTTCCCTAATCCCTAATCCCTATTCCCTGTCTCGCTGCGTTACCCTTAGGTCTTATGGGCCGCATCCGCATTCTTCCCGACCAGGTTGCCAACCAGATCGCCGCCGGCGAGGTAGTGGACCGGCCAGCCTCGGTGGTCAAGGAGTTGTTGGAGAATGCCCTGGACGCCGGCGCAAACCGAATCCGCGTCGAGGTCGAAGCCGGCGGCCGCCGCCTTATCCGCATAAGCGACGACGGTTACGGCATGAACCGGGACGATGCCTTGCTGGCCTTCGAGCGCCACGCAACCTCCAAGCTAAGGACGGCCGACGATCTGCTCTCGATTGCGACTTTGGGCTTCCGAGGCGAGGCGCTGCCCTCCATTGCTTCCGTTGCCCGCGTGACCCTTGAAACCGCGACTGGCACCTCAACCGGAGACGACCCCGCCGGCACCCGGCTGGAGATCGCGGGCGGCAAGATTCTCCATGTGGATGACGCCGCTCTGCCTCGCGGAACCACGCTGGCCGTCGCCGATCTCTTCTTCAATACCCCGGCAAGGCGCAAATTTCTTCGCGCCGAGAGTACCGAACTTTCGCACGTCACGGCGCTTGTTACCCACTACGCCCTGGCCCATCCGGAGAAGCACTTCGAGCTGATCTCCGCCACGCACACCATCGTCTCCGCGCCGCCCGTGACCCGGACCGCGGAGCGAATCTACCAGATCTTCGGCAAAGACACGCTGGCTCAACTGCTGCCCGTAGCCGCCGAGACTCCTCTAGCGCACGCCGGACTGCCCGAGCCGCCCCCGTGGAAACGTGACCTGAACCAACCAGCCCAGCCAGCCCGCGATCCCGGCGTCTTGCGAATCAGCGGCTTCTACTCCAAGCCGGAGCTGCAAAAGCTCAATCGCAACTCGATCTATATCTTTGTGAACAAACGTCTTATCCGTGACCGGCTGCTCATGCACGCCATCACTGAGGCTTATCGCAACGTGATTCCTCCCACCAGCTTCCCGGTTGTGCTGCTCTTCCTTGAGATGCCGCCCGAAGAGGTGGATGTGAACGTGCATCCCGCCAAAACCGAGGTCCGTTTCCGCCAGCAAAGCTTGATTCATGACTTTGTCCGCGACAGCCTGCGGACGGCTCTGATCCAGGCGCGGCCGGCTGCCGGCTTCCTGGCCGCCCATGCGGCGCCCGCCGCCAGCCCTTCGCTGATGCCCCCAGCCGGCTCGCCGCTGCCTGGCTCCCCCGACTCGGGCCCTTCTGATTCCATCCATCCCGACTCCGAGCCGGGTGCGTTCCTTGACGCAGCCGGTGCGTCTGAACCGTTCCACTTGACCCCGCGGATCCCTTCGCCTGTTCCCGGAAGGCTGCCTTTCGATGCCCGGGCCTTGAATCCAGGCGGATGGGGAGGTCAGGATCAACAAGCATGGGGCGAGGCCGCCGCAGCGCTTTTCCAGCCGCCTGGCCCGTTGCCCATGGACGGTTGTTCTCCAACTCCCGCCGGTTTAACGGCCAACGGACCGAATCTCGCGGAAGTAACAGCGGCCGCCACGGCCCAGGTTGAGGCCGAGCGGGCAGCCGCCAACCTCAACCATCTGGGCTCGCTCCGCCCCCTGGCGCAGTTGCGCGAGTCGTTCATTTTGGCCTCAGGAGACGATGGATTGTGGATCATCGACCAGCATGTGGCACACGAACGCATACTTTTTGAAAAAATTTTAAGGGACCGCCAGGTGGAGAAAGTGCAGCGCCAAAGGTTACTGATGCCCGTCCTGGTGGAACTAAAGCCCTGGCAGATGGTTGTGTTCGCACGCATCGCCGAAGAGCTTGATCGCAACGGCTTTGAGGTGGAACCCTTTGGCCCACAAACACTTGCGGTCAAGGCGGCTCCTGTTGGCCTGGAGGGAGCGGCCCTGGAGCGGGTGCTGGCCGAGGTCATCGAGCAATCTGCCGAAGATTCCGGTGAACCCAAGCAGAATGAGGAGCTTGAAGCCATCCGGGCGCGAATTGCCGCCTCCATCGCCTGCCATTCTGCCATCAAGGTCAATACGGCTCTTGACCCGGTTCGTATGGAATGGTTACTGTTGGAATTGGCAAAAACTAGCCACCCAACTAGTTGCCCGCATGGACGTCCAATAGCTTTGCTGTATTCTTGGAAGGAGATCCAGCGGGCCTTCCATCGCATCTAACACATAGGGAAGGTGGCTACCCTCCTCTCAGGGGAGAGGGAAGCCCGGCGCAAATGCCAGCCTGGAAGTGAGGTTTTTCTTTGACAGCAGAGCAATTGGAAGCGTCGCGCGCCGAAAGGATGCGCCAGAACGGACACGGGGCTCTCACATTGGAAGATGCCCGTACGTGGATTGAGGAGACAGGTTTGTGTCTCTTTCTGCCCAGACGGCAGTTTTCTTCGTCGATCGCGCCGTCCTTTGTTGAGGCCGTTGCCGGCCATCAGAACGCGACTCCCGATCCCAAACACATTGCATTGGCCGAAGAGCTGCTGGTGCGCCTGGAGACAGACGGCGTGGCAGTTCGGCTGAACCTGTTGGGACAGCCTGGCGAGCAGCCAGACTTCGTTGTCGCAGCCTGGGTTCTGCCCTACGTGTATGCCCTCAGGGGCGACCGCGACTGGCGCCGCTGCCCGCAGTTGACCGGGTCGCGCCAGGTTTCGCAACTGGCCGTGCAGGCATACAAGCATTTGGAGACGGGCGACACCACCCTCGCCGCTCTAACCTATGCGCTGGGCAGGGAAGTGACCGAGGGCGCGGTTCTGCGCGCCATCACTGAGCTCTGGCAGCAACTGCGCATCATTCCGGTTGTCTCGGCTCCCGGCCAGCCAGCCCAATGGCAACTGCTGCGCACCCGTTTCCAAAAGGCCATTGCCGAAGGCGCTTCTACCTCGCAGGTCACGGCGATCTCCGTGCTTGCCTCCATCTACCTGCAGGCAGTCATCGCCGCCGGCATGGAAGAGGTTGAACTGTTTCTGGCTCCTCTTACCGCGCGCAGCAAGGTCCGTGAAGTGCTTCGCGGCCTGGTGGCTACCCGCCAGGTGCACACCATCTCAATGGGCCACTCGCCTCAGTTCTACGTCGCCGGTACGCTGCCGGAGTTTGCTCCTCCTGCGACCACCTATTCCAGCTATACAAGCTCGTCCATGCCGGCCTCTGCCTACTTCCTGCACTCGCGGGATCGTGAGGAAGAAGCACATGAGCTTGAGCTGCCCAAGCTGGCCGCATCAGCCCCGCCCATGTCGCCAGTCTCACACGCCTCACCCGTCTCGAAAGACTCGCACATTTCATCTGATGCCCACCTGCCGCGGACTCCCGCTGCACGCAAGCCCGCTTCCACCGCGAAGTCGGCTGCGGCACGGCCCCACTTCAGCCGCCCAGCCACCCATTCCCGTGACCGCAAACCGGCGCAATCGTCCACTGGCAGCAGGCCTGGCAGCCGTCCCGCCCGGCGCACAAGCGCCGAAGTGCGTCCCTCGGCGGCACGACCTGCCGGAACGCGCACAGCAACTGGCTCCCGGGCGGGGTCTGGCGTTCGCTGGAGCGCGAAAGCTTCAAAGGGCGTCAACGGCAAGCAAAATGGAGCGCACGCGGGCAACGGTTCCAGCAACGGGAACCATTCCAGTGGCAGCGCCGCGCGCCCAACCAACGGCACCTCAGGCGCGCGGACTGCAAAGTCTGCAGCTCCGGCGTGGAGCCAGCGCAACGGCCACACCAACGGAACCAAGACAGCGGGCAAGCCCAGCGCAAGCCCACGCAGCGCCAGTGCAACCCGCAACGGCAGCGCCCCTCGTCAAGACTCGCGGCCCGATGCGCGTCCGGCACGCAGCAGCCGCGAACCGGCTTTGACGGCAGGCGCAAAGGCGGGGAACAGCAAGAGGTATGGCTTTACCGCCCCGCCCAAGCCCAAGTCCCAGTCGAAGCCCCAGTCCAATCAGGAGACAAAGAAGCGCGCATGAGTTTTGCAGATAGCCCGTTGTGCGCTTTTGAGCCCGGCCGCAAGATCATCGTCGCCATTGATGGCCCGGCCGGTGCGGGAAAGAGCACCATCGCCCGGCATCTGGCCCGGCATTTTGGTTTGCTCAACCTCGAGACGGGCGCCATGTATCGCGCCTTCGCCCTCAAGGCGCTTCGTTTGGACCTGCCTTTGGACGAGAGTTCTGGCCTCGAGCGCCTGGCCGCTGAAACCACCATCCGCCTGGAATCCAGCAAACCGGACCCCGCCACCCCCGAGTCCGGCGAACAGGAAAATCGTGTCTTCCTCGACGACGAGGACGTAACCGGCCTCATCCGCAATCACACGGTCACCGATGCGGCCTCCCGTGTGAGTGTCTTTCCCGCCATTCGCGCCTGGATGGTCGGCCTGCAACAGCAGCTTGCCGCCGAAGGCGGAGTGGTCATGGAGGGCCGCGACATCGGCACCGTCGTCTTTCCCCATGCCGAAGTCAAGATCTTCCTGGACGCAGCTCCTGAAGTGCGCGGTCTGCGCCGCTACGATCAAGCTGCCCAGCTGGGACCTGCTCCGCCTCAGCAACCGGAAGAGGTGATCCGCGACCTGCGCGCCCGCGATGAACGGGACCGCAACCGCGCCGATTCGCCCCTCAGGCCGGCTCCGGACGCCGTTCTTCTGGATTCGACCCACATGACCCTGGACCAAGCCGTCGAAGCGGCTGAAGCCATTGTGGCGGCCAAGTTGAACCTGACGGCAATTCAAAACAACTAGGTAGTGGGCCAAGTGATTTCCACCGCTCAGAGTCACTCCGGCGATGAAAGCTGGAGTCTCTAGGCATGTTTGGAGCGTCCAAGAAATCGTTGGGATGTTGGATGCGAGGTCCATTTTGGATGGGCTATTTCGCATAGCCTCCTGACGGTGCTAATCGGTACCAAAATCACTAACCAAGATGGTAGAAGATTCTTCTTGATCTGCCACAAAACGATGGCCTGAAGCCCTCCATTTGCACAAAAGCGGAGAGTTTCAGGCCATCGTTTCGTATCAATTTCGTGGCTTGTCAGCTTAGGATTTGAAGAGTTTCACCCAGAGAATTCGCAAAAGCGGACGCCTCGCTCTCAAGCTCCGGATCCCAGTTCTTGGGTTGGTAAATGCAGCACGGCTCCTGCGCCAGCGGGTCGCCGGTCACCGCATAAGCCCGCGCCCGCGAGCCCCCGCAAATCTCTTTGTACTCGCACGCGCCGCACTTGCCTTCCAGCTTGCTGGTGTCGCGCAGCGACTTGAAAATAGGCGCGTTGCGGTAGATGTCCTGGAGAGGCGTCTGCTTGATATTGCCCGCGTGGATGGGCAGAAACCCGCTCGGATACACATTGCCCGTGTGCGACACAAACAGGAACCCCTTGCCGTCGTTCACCCGCCGCGTAGCCCAGCCCACGGTGCGGGTCTGTGCGTCCCTGGTCGGCGTTCCAGCTTCATAACCCGCTGCATCATGAGCACTTGCCCCGTGCGGATGCCCGTGACCCAGGCGCCGTTCTTCCAGGTTGTGCTGCAGCAGGTAGCGCCGGTAGTGCATTGCTTCCGTGGTCTTGATCTGGAAGTTCACCCGGTGCGAAAGCTCGTAAATCTTGCCAAAAACGTTCTCGAACTCCTCGCCGCTGAGCAGATCGCCAAGTTGTCCCCGTCCCACCGGAACCAGGAAGAACACATTCCACATGACGATGGCCAGCTTCTCGAAGAGTGCGCATAAGTTGTCCAGATCGTGTACGTTATGGCGGCTGATGGTGGAGTGTACCTGGACCGGAATGCCCGCCTCTTTAGCCCATTCGATGGCCTGAATCGTCCGTTCCCACGCCCCTGGAAGTCCCCGGAACGCATCGTGAATCTCCGGCGTCGATCCGTCAAGCGAGATTCCCAGCCGCACCAGGCCGGCCTCTTTCAGCTTGAACATCGCCTCCCGCGTCAGCAGCGGCGTTGCGCTCGGCGTCACCGCAACCTGCACCCCTTTATCGGACGCATACCGGATCAGCTCGAATACGTCCTTTCGTTTCAACGGATCGCCGCCGGTAAACACAAAGATGGGAACGTGCATTTCGGCGATCTGGTCGATCAGCGCCTTGCCTTCCGCGTTCGTCAATTCATCCGGATGAGCAATCGGCTGGGCGGCCGCGCGACAGTGCTTGCAAGCCAGGTCACACGACTGCGTGACCTCCCAGATAGCCAGAAACGGCGTTTCGTCAAAGTTCAATCCGCCGCGGGCGGGGATATTGTGCATCGGCTGCATGAAAAGCCTCCATCGAATCGTAGTCGGCCAGAAAGGTTCCGGCAGGGGGGATCGAGCGATAAATCTGCTACGGTTCCGCTCCAGAAGACCAGCCTCGGTGCTGGGCGCGCTGTGATTGGGATCACTTGATCTCACTCAATCGGCAGACCCGGCTTTCTCCCACTGGACAAATCTCCGCAAAGCGCGCACAATTCCGTGTCGAGTGCATCCTCTTCCTGAAACCCGCATCTACATGGGGGAAGGAGGGGGAAAGCCATCATCGCTGAACTGCCTCAACAAGCATCCTCCCCCCCCTGCGGAGTGAGTTAGATCACATTCTGATGTGCCGCCCGGCACCGCAATCCGATGCCGAATCTGCCACTGTATTGCCGCACCTTTAGTATTGGGAGGTTCCCATGGCAGCCGTTATCAAGCCAGGTTGGAGCAAACCCTCCACCGTTCTCTTTGCCTCCGAGATTCCCGCCAATGAGAAGGCTTTCGCCTTTGCACTTGCGCAAGCCACCGAGTTCGGGGCGGACCTTATCCTTTTCCACGCCTATGACACGCTGGTGGTGGCCGCATCAGAGACCTCGGGTATCCGGTACTATGACTACGCCGCTGCCGCGCGTACCGAAATCACAAAACTTGAGCCTCTGGCACAGCGCGTACGCGAGGCAGGCCTCCGATGCGAAGTGATCGTCAGGCCAGGATTGGCCGCCGACCAGATTCTCGCCTTCCTGAACGAGCGGGAGATCGACCGCATCGTCATGGGCACTCACTCTCCCGGCCCCATCGGCAAGCTGCTGGTGGGTTCGGTGGCGGAGGCCGTGCTGCGTACCGCCAAAGTTCCTGTTTGCATCGTCGGTCCCGATGTGGTGGATGGCGCCTACCGCAAATTTGCCACCCGAAACATCCTGTGTGCGGTAAGCCTCCAAGTGGCCAGCTATACGGTCGCGCGCTTTGCCGCGGAACTGGCCGCGCAGCACAACGCGCGCCTGATTCTGCAGCATGTCATCAAGCCACAGGAGCGTGCAGAGGTCCTCGCCGGCCGTTCCATCGATCAGATTGAGTCCAGTCTGTTCGCGCTCGTTCCGCCCGAGTTGAGAGGCAAGATTGCGGTGCAGACGATCGTAGTACCCGGCGATCCGACCGAGGAACTCCTTTATCAGGCCAGAGCCCAGCTCGCCGACCTGATCGTGCTGGGAGCGCAGGGCGCATCGGCGTTCGCTGCCATCACCCGCCACGGCGTGGTGTACAAGGTGCTGGCCCATGCCCACTGTCCGGTCATTACGCTGTCGCCCGTCGTGCTGGCCGAGTGCGGCGCAAGAGCGGAAAGGCCCCATCCGGTTGAGGTTTACATGGCCGGAGTTTTTTAGGACAAACACCACCGGGGTGGATTTCCCTATCCACCCCGGTGAGCGCATCCGATTCTTATGGCTTCTTGTTGTCCGGCGGTTCGGCCTTGGGCGCAGCCCCGGCCGCGGATCCAGTTTTGCAGGGCACGCCGCCGCAGAGCGCGCCCGTAATTCCCTGCCCCTCGGTGATGGTATAAATTCGGTCCTCCGCGGGCAGCTTCACCATCTCCCTGGCGCCGGAAGGCCAGTGAATCTCCGCCGTCCCAGCGTCGGTTGCATCCCCCAGCCCGAAGTGCAGCCGCCGGTCGTTCGACGAAATATAACTGCCGCTGGCCAGCACATCCTGGCGCATGCGCATGCCGTTGGCCTTCAGATAAACCGTCGCGCACGTGGCGTCGCGCGGACTCCCTTTGCTTGTTGCAGTTTTGCCACCGCCCACCAGCCCCAGCTCCACCCAGTGATGATGGTCCTGGCTCACGTTTCGCAGCAGCGTGGGCGGCCCGTCGATGGGGTTGACGATCACATCGATTTTGCCGTCGTTGAACAGGTCGCCAAACGCGGCTCCCCGCGCCGGGATGACCACCGCCAGCCCTGAGTCCTTCACCGGCGGAACGTATTCGAACTTCCGTCCCTTCACATCGGGTACGTTGTGAAACAACAAGGGCCGTTCGGCAAAGGTCGTGCCCCAATCGTGCTGGTCCACCTCTGGATAGACGTGCCCGTCCACCATGAAAAGGTCCAGCCAGCCGTCGTTGTCGTAGTCGATGAAGCCGTCGCCCCAGCCAACAAAGGGGATCGTGGTCTGTGCGACTCCGGCCTTGTAGCTCACGTCGGTAAAGCTCGCGTCGCCGTCGTTGTGGTAGAGCACCTTGTAGTCGTCGCCGAAGTCGGTCACAAAAAAATCGATCAGCCCGTTGTTTTCGTAGTCGCCCACCGCAATGCCCATTGAGGCGATCTCGCGCCCATCCTTGTTGAGCGCGAATCCCGACACGTAGCTCTGGTCGTCGAAGGTTCCATCACCCTTGTTGATGTAGAGAAAGTTGGGCTCCGAGTCGTTGCCTACGACGAGGTCCGGCTTGCCGTCGCCGTTGAGACTCACAAAGATCGTGCTGAACCCGTAATAGCGTTCCTTGTCCTCGACGCCGGCCTTCACGGTCACATCGGTGAAGGTTCCGTTGCCGTTGTTGTGAAAGAGATGGTCGGGCTCGCCCTTGAGGCCTCTCGGCCCGCAGTTGACATTCACGCCCCGATAAAGGCAATTGGCATACCCGACTGCCTTGGTGCCGGATACAGGCAGGTTGTCGCGGTCAAAGTGCACATAGCCGGTCACGTACAAGTCCAGCAGCCCGTCGCCGTCGTAGTCTCCCCAGGCCGATCCGGGCGACCAGTTGCCAAGCGCCACGCCGGCTGTTTCCGCCTTGTCTGTGAAGGTCCCGTCGTGGTTGTTGTGGTAGAGCCGGTTCTTCCCGTAGTTGCCCACATAGATGTCAGGCCAGCCGTCGTTGTCGTAGTCGGCAACCGAGCAGCCATAACCCCAGCGGTCGTTTTGCACGCCCGCCTTGGCGCTCACGTCGGTAAAGGTGCCATCCTTGTTGTTCCGAAACAGCGCCGCGTGAGGCGCCTCTTCCTTGCCGTCCAGCGCGTCGAATGTCGAGCCGTTCACCAGGTAGATCGACAGCCAGCCGCTGTTGTCGTAATCGATCAGGCAGACGCCCGATCCGTTGGTCTCAACGATGAACTTCTTTTCCGGCACGCCCATCTTGTGAACCCAGCCGGAGAGCCCCGCGGATTTGGTGATGTCCTTGAAGATCACCGGTCCGGAATCCACAAAGCCGCCCGCGGTGATGGGCCGCTTATGTTCGTCGTAGACCGGGGCAGCTCCGATGCCCCCGGCAATCCCGCTCATGCCCTGCTGCGGCTGAGCCTGTTGGGGCGCCGGTTGGCTTCCGGGTTCATCGCGCACAACAGGAGTGGCGATCAGCACACTGGAAGTGGGACCAACCCCGCCTTTGCCGCTTCCCTCTTGCGCCTGCCGCGCCCAGCAATCGCCGGGAATCGATAGGGCCGCAATCAGGATGCCGGAAAACAGTCCGCGAACCAACAGCAACGAGAGTCCTCCACAGGTTGAAGTGTATCGTAATGGGCGCCGCCGGGTAGCGCGCCAGGTCTCTGACCGCTTGATTTCGTGCGTGGCGATTGAGTGCTGTGGCATCCCGCCCTGGGCGCAAGAACAGAGGCGCGCCGAGGGTGGGGCACCCAGTCTTGGTACAACAACAAGCAGTCAGAGACCTGGTGCTCCATTTGCGACAGACCGGCCGAGGATCGCAGGCATATCGTCAATGAACAGATAAATGAGGGAGACAAAACCGATGAATAAACCAGCAATCGAAGCACCCGTCGCGACCCCGATCCCAACCGCGCCCAAAGACCGGACCGTTCACGACCACTTCGGTCGATTCGCTGCCGCGGCTTCCGGCTGGCTCGGCTCTACGTGGGCATTTGCTGCCGCGGGCCTGGTGGTCGTTGCATGGGCTGCCACTGGACCTGTACTTCATTTCTCACAAACATGGGCACAGGCCATCAACACAGGAACGGGTATTGCGACCTTCCTGATGGTCCTCCTGATCCAAAGCACTCAAAATCGCGACTCCCGCGCCATCAATCTGAAGCTCAATGAACTGATCCGGGCCATGGATTCTGCGCGAAATCAAATGATCGATATTGAGAGACTCAGCGATTTGGAACTGGATGAAATGCAGGCCACATACGAAAAGATAAAAACAGGCTGGACCACGCGCCAAAAGCGAACCCCTCCCGGCCCAGTAGAGAAGTGAGGCAGGGAATCGCGGCCGGCCGGTGAAGAACGCACCAGCTAGTACTACAGTTGTAGATCGGAAATTTCGGAGGGAGCAGGGGGTTTCAACCCCCTGAAAGAGAGCCAAATAACGAGGCCTTTAGGCCCGGGCCCTTGTCACTTTTCCGGCACAGGCCGCAAGTACAACTGTAGTATTAGAGCATTTTCAACTCAAGTATTAACACGTCGGCTGTGCCCCATCCATTGTGCGTCCTTTGCACAATGGGTGGGCGGCCTATTTGGAAATGTAGCGCCGGCCTCCTGGCCGGCTGTCGCGTGGGCCTCCCGGCCCACGTTCGTTCATTGGATAGAACATCTTCATCCGGTCACGGACCTAGGTCCATGACCGTGTGAAGTTGTATCAGAATTGGGTGCCCCACCCTCGGCGCGTCTTCGTTTTTCCGCCTAGGATGGGATACCGCAACGCTCAATCGCCACGCACGAATTCATGCGGTCAGAGACCTAATGCTTCATCAAAAAGATAACCGTCACGATCAGCACGACCAGCAAAACAATGACCACGACAAGCAACACAGGCACCAACTGTTGTAGTCCCCCCGCCCCCGCCGCAGGCTGACCAGGCTTTGCCGGAGGAGCTTGCGGAGCGGGCGGCATGGTTGGGGTCGGAATATACATGCCCGGCGGCTGCGGCGCCGTTGGCGTCGGAACATACATCCCAGGCGCCTGAGGCATTTGAGGAGGGTATACGACCGGGCGAGGCATTCCGCCGCCCCCATGCATCCCTATTGCCGGCGGGGAAACAGAAACCGGATAGCTCGGAATGGGCATAGGTGGGGGTGCAGCCGCAAAACTCCGCGGTGGAGGCGCCGGGGCGGGGATGTCCGCAACTGGAACCTGTTCGCCCCGCATGGCCTGCTCGCGAATCCGCGACGCATCGAGAATTCGGGTAAACTCACTTGGGCCGGACGTCCCGACAGGCGCCGCGGGAGGATTCATCGAAGGTTCTCTCAAGCTGGATGGGGGACGAACTTCCGGCGGAGGAGTATATCCGCTTAAAGCTGGAGCAGTCTGCTTAGGAGCCCAATCCGGCGTCTTTGCTGCGGGCGCAGGAGGATCATTGGGAGTGGCCAGAGAAGCGAATGTCTGGGTCCAGGCGCCTGGACCTACCCCTGGTTGAGGACTCGCCGGCATCTCTTCCCTGCGCGAAGCTGGCGCCTTTGAAGGCTCATCCAACATTTGAATCAGCCGCGTAATCCCAACGCCGCTCGCTGCCGGAGTACTTTGGATCGGCTGCGCCTCCGGGAACGGCTGCGAAGAAAATGGATCGCGACTTTCCGCAGTTGGCCGCTCCGCTCCACCCAATCCGGGTGTAAGGCCATAATTCAGGTTTCCCGCGGCGGGCTTGCTTTCTTCATAAGAGGGAATCTCGGCTGGAGCGGATTGAGGTTCCAGCGATAGCATCCGAGTGAAGGAACCACCGCTCCCGCGGGAGGAATCCCCTGTTTCAAGGTTGCTCGCCGTGGGGGCCGTTGGATTCGCTTCGGCCACTCCTAAACTACTGAACAACTGCGTGAATGCTCCCGGCTTGTTCTCAAAGGGGGCCGGAACTCCCCCGCCTGTGGAGGCAACTGGTACTTCGGCCCGTCCCGCCGGGTGCATCTGCGAGCCGCTCATTACGGGATCCCCGCCAGGCGTCGCTCGCAGCAATTCTGTAAATCCACTTGGACTTGACGCCGCGGGGACTTTCCTCGGTTCTTCTGGAATGAATCCTGTGGCAGGCTGCCCGATCCTCATCGGTTCTTCAGCCGAAGGTGCTGTCGGCGGAGGCGAACTCAGTGTTCGCAGCAAAGACGTGAATCCTGAATTCTCAGCCGCACGCGGCGTCTCCACCGCGGGCTTCCCCTTTGAAGCGACGACCGGCGTGGGCAAATCGTCTTCCAGGGTGCGCAACAGCTCCGTGAAGCCTCCGCTGCCCTTTCCGCCAGACCCAGCGGCAGGCGCCTTCTCTAAATTGAGGGATGTCTCGGCGGACGCCATCCGAATCCGGTCCAGCAATTCCGGCGAATTCATCGCCGCCGCCCCACCGAGCCCAACCCTGTGCACCACGGGCTCCGCGAGATCCTTAGCTCCCAACATTGGCTGTTGGGTCACCCCTCCAGGCGCCCGATTGCCCTGGACGTCAGGGTCGGCTCCGAAGCCGGGCAACGGTTCCACCACCGCTTCGGGGATATTCACCGCTTGAAAAACGCCCGTGGCCCCAAAGTCCTGTTCAGAGCCAGATTCCTCCGGCCGAGGAGAAGCGTTCGGTCCAGTTGGTACTGTCGGTTTGTCCATGCAAGAAGGCCTCCGGTGCGTTGCGGGTAGCATAAATCATTCGTTGCACCCGATTTACCTATTTACCCAAAAAGATTTTGAGTATAATCCGTTTGCGTCCTACCATATCGGATGAATGGGCCCCTCGAATATCTTTCCCGTCCCGCCCGATAAGGCAGTATGCTCTGACGATCAGGCTGAAAAACGCTTTCACTGGGAATTTGCTTTGCATCGATTCGAAAGAGAACCTGATCTCTAACTCTCGCTCATGGTGGTCTCCCTATTATGAAGTTCCTGTCGCGAGTCGTCTGGTCTGAAGGAATGCATCTCGGTCCTCACCACTTCCAGACGCAGAGTCGGTATTTCGAAGACACGCTCTGGTTTCTCAATTCCAATCTCCGCCAGGAGCCATGGGGATTCCTCCATTTTTCCGTCGATACTGAAGCTCTCCGGAACGGTCTCGCTATCCTTACTTTCGCATCCGGCATCCTGCCCGACGGTCTGATCTTCGATTTGCCCGACTGCGACTCAGTTCCCGATCCCGCCCAACTGAGCGATCTTTTTTCTTCCACTGACAGTGAAATCATCCTCCACTTGGCCATCCCGCCGCGCCAGGACCAGGGCCTCGATTGCGACCTCGGTGGCGGCCCCAGTGCGCGGTACAGCGCCGTCGAGCGCAAACTCAGAGACGATTCCATTGGCCAGGGCGAGTACAACGTGTCCTTTGCCCGCAAAAATCTGGCGCTCTTGAGCCAGGCTCAGCTATCGGATGACACCGTCTCGTTCCCGATTGCCCGCATTGTCCGCGACGGCACTGGGGGATTTTCCTCCGACCCCGATTTTATTCCCCCCTGTCTGCGTATCGGTGCATGCGAAAGCCTGGTCCTGCTCCTCCACCGGCTGGCGCAAGCCATTGAAGAGAAAATCGAATCCACCCGCGGCATGAGGCTCAGCTCCGGCCGCTTCGAGCTCGGCACATCCGCTCTCGACGTAGCCAACTACTGGTTCCTCCACGCACTCTGCTCGGCGCTTCCCGCTTTGCGCCATCATCTCCAGGACCGCCGCAGTCACCCCGAGGATGTCTACCGGGATCTTGTCCGGCTCGCTGGCGCCCTCAGTACATTTTCCCTCGAATCGACCCACGGCGATATCCCAAAATACAACCACAGGGACCTGGCTTCCACTTTCAAGAATCTGGATTCTGCGATCCGCCGTTACCTCGAGATCGTGGCCCCATCCAACACCGTCACTCTCCAGTTCCACAAGGCAGACAAATACATCTACGCGGCGGAGGTGAAGGACGAGCGTTGCCTCCGGCGTGCCCGCTGGATCTTTGGAGTCCGGTCCACGATCACCGACTCGCTCGTCCTCCGCCAGACGCCAAAGCTCGTCAAAGTCTGCTCAGCCGAGGGAGTTGCAAAACTCGTCCAACGAGCCCTGCCCGGCCTGGAGCTCCTGCATCTTCCCGTCCCGCCCACCGCACTTCATGCCCAGGCGGACATGCACTACTTCTCCATCTCTCTCAGCGGTGCTTGCTGGCAGCATATACTTCAGACCAAACAGGTCGGCGTTTATATGCCAGGCGACTTGGGCGACGCAGCCTTTGAACTCACCATCATCACGGAGACCTCCGCATGACTACTTCTCCAGCATCTGCTCCCCAGGACATGAAGACCAACGATCTGGCGCTGGCCTTCCAGGAAGTTTTCACTGTCGTCCTTCGCACCCGCTTTTTTGTTCAACGCGTTGAGAATGCTGACTCCTTCCGCGCCACTTTGCGCAGAATGATTTCCGCGGCGGTCAAAGATGCTTCCGCCATGGGTTACAGCGATGAGGCCTCCAAGATGGCCATCTACGCCATGATTGGCTTTCTCGACGAAAGCATCCTGAATTCCAAGGACCCCACCTTCGCCGACTGGGCCCGGCGTCCGCTGCAGGAAGAGATGTTCGGCGGGCACTTCGCGGGTGAATACTTCTTTCGCAACGTAACCGATCTGCTCAATCGCCCCGAATCGGCAGAAGTTGCCGATGTGCTGGAGCTGCATGCCCTCTGCCTTTTACTCGGCTACCGCGGCCGCTTTGCATTCGGCGATGCGTCGGAGATTCATTCCATACTCCACCGCATCCGAGAAAAAATTGCCCGTATCCGCGGCCCATTCAGGCTGTTCCTTCCCGCAGAAACGCCGGCTGCTCCTCCCCGCCCCAAGGCTGACCCCTGGGTACGCGGCTTGGCGCTCACCGCGATCCTCCTCGCCGTCTTTACCCTTCTGGCCTACCTTGGCTATGTGTTCTTCCTCGGCCAATCCCTCCCCGCAAGCGCGGAAAGTGTCGGGAAGTCTCCCGCGGTTTTGGCTTCCGCAACAACCGCATCCTACCCGGCATCCAGCCTTCTGGAGGTGTCCCTGTGAAGCGCATCCTGATTGGGATACTCATCTTTCTCGTCTATCTTGCGCTGGTGATATGGGGAGGATTTGCCCTCCACTTTGAAGACACAAAACTCGTGCTGTTTTGCGTGATTCTGGGCCTGCTGGGAGCTCTAACCATCGGGTTCGTTGTCTGGTACCTGTATAAGCTGAGCAAAGCTAACGAAGAATCGGCGGGACCGGACACGCCCGACGCGGTGAATCTGAATACGCTGCTCCGCGATGCGGATGCGAGGATTCGCCAGGCCGGCCGGGCAGGCGTCAAATCCCTCGCTTCCATGCCGCTTATTTATGTAATAGGAGATGAGAACTCCGCCAAAACTCAAACTGTCCTCCAGTCCGGCCTCGATCCTGAGTTACTGGCGGGAAACGTCTTCCAGGACGGAATGATCGTTCCAACCCAACTGGCCAATCTGTGGCTGGCTGGCAATTACGTCATCGCGGAAGCCGGCGGCGCGCTGTTGCGCCACCCCCCACTCTGGGCCAGACTCCTCAAAGCCACGATTCCTGCACGGCTCGGCTCGGCCTTTTCCTCCGACAGCCGCCTGCCCGCTCGTTCCGTTGTCGTCTGCGTAAGCATCGAACGAATCCTTGCTCCCAATACCTCTGAACAGATTCGCGCATTGGCTCAAACCCTGAATGAGCGTCTCCGCCAGCTTTCACAAACGCTTGGCATCTCGCTGCCCATTTACGTTCTTTTCACCAAGCTGGACAACGTCACTCCCTTTGCCGAATACGTCAGCCATCTTTCCGAAGAGGAAGTCAAGCTCCCGATCGGGTCCCTTCTGCCTTCCCTTCACTCTGGCTCCGGTCTCTATACAGAGCAAGCGACAGCCCTCATCAGCGGGAGATTTGACCAGCTTCTCTATGCTCTTTCCGAGTTCCGCCTCGACATACTTTCCCGCGGCGGAGAACTCCAGGAACTCGCCAGAGCCTATGAATTTCCCCGCGACTTGCGCAAACTTCGCGCAGGTATCGTTTCCTTCCTTGCGGAGGTTGCCCGTCCCAGCCAAATCGGAGTCAATCCATTCCTGCGCGGCTTCTATTTCGCCGGAATGCGAGCCCATCTGGTCGAAGATGTCCTCGACATCGGCCCAGCTCAACCGCAAGTTTCCGCCCCCTCATTCGACGCTGGGGCAACGCGCATCTTTTCACTGGCCGCGGCCCAAGGCCCGCAAGCCCCGGCCCCGCAAGGCAGGCGCGGCGGCACACGCAAGGTTCCACAGTGGGTCTTTCTTCCCCACCTGTTTTCGAAGATACTGCTGGCCGATAAGTCGGCCCTTGAAGCCAGCCGTTCAAGCACCAGGACCAGCTATCTCAAGCGCACGCTTCTGGCCGTTACCAGTGCAATCCTTCTGATCGTTCTGACACTTTTCACCATCTCGTTCTTCCGCAATCGCTCACTTGAGGAACGCGTTGCCGCTGCTGCAAGGGCGACGGTTTCCCCAGTCTCGTCAGGCACATTCGCAGCGCAGGGCGACCTGGATACCCTCGACAAGCTCAGAGCCGTCCTCGATGAGCTTGGGAGTTATCGCAAAGATGGCCCTCCTCTCATGGATCGCTTTGGGCTATACCGGGGCGATGCCCTCTACCCCATTGCCTGCCGGGCCTACTCCAACAAATTCCGTAGCCTTCTCCTCGCGCCGACGCAGGAAAACATCCTCAACAAACTCCGTGCCGTGCCCTCTGCGCCTACCCCCGATGCCGACTACGGCGCAACCTACCGGCCGCTGAAGGCCTACCTGATTACAGCCACCAACCCCGACCCCGACTCCGCGCAGGAC
>Ga0224558_1000266_pt1 | contig 62047 bp, 63 predicted proteins | sample 714S32024metaG_FD_180682 | JGI IMG/M metagenome (GOLD analysis project Ga0224558, IMG submission 180682) | Peat soil microbial communities from Stordalen Mire, Sweden - 717 S3 20-24 | ecosystem: Environmental > Terrestrial > Soil > Wetlands > Peat | place: Sweden: Norrbotten County, Stordalen... | reverse complement strand
CGGCGAGGACGGCGGGTAGACGCCGCCGCTTCGGACCAGGAGGATCACCACGGACCAGGCCGCGTCGTCGACGAGACCGAAGAATGCGTCTGGCACATGCTGATCCAGCATCTGACGCGCCCGTTCGGTAGGTGCGACTGCCACCGGCGCTTCGCTGCTCCTTCTGCAGCCCCGTCTGGGACAGGCCGCGGGCCTCACTGGCTTCCGGCCGCCGGCACACTCCCACTCAGACCCTACGATGAGAGTGGAGCTCGCTCCCACCACCAGCCACCATCAGCAGACCCGCCCCGAACGACGACCGACGGAGAAGACATGAGCCAGAACGACGAGTGGACACCCGACGAACCCTCGGAATCGGACCCCTTCGAGCAGGGCGACGAGGCGCTCGACGACAAGGCGGCACTCGACCCGAGCTTCCTCGAGGCGGTCGAATTGGATCCTTCGCTCGATCCCACCCTGCAGGTGGACGACCGCGAGCTCGAGGAGGCCGGCGTGGAGCTCGACGACCCCGAGTCACTGGTCGCGCTCGACGGTGGCATCGACGATCCCGACGGAATCGGCGAGCCGACTTCGAAGGAGCGTGCCCGCTCGGCCGACGACGAGGGCTGGGACCTCGATGCCCCCGAGGTACAGGGGTCGGCCGACGGCGAGCCCGCCACTGACTGATTCCGGCGGGCTGATCCCGACCGGCCTTGCTCAGCAGCGCCGGAACTTCCCGGTGGTCAGCGCCCGTTCCACCACCTTCCGGCTCGGAGCATCAGGCAGCACCGACAGCGCACCACGGTGCATCGACATTCCGTCGAGCACGATGGCCAGGTACCGCCTCCACAGGTCGGGAGCCAGTCCGTCCGTGTACTCGGCGACCGCACCGACCATCATCTCGATCATCGGGAAATCCGCCTGGACGATGTCAGGGCGCAGGTGCCCGTCGAACTGCGCCCGTTCGACCAGTCGGGTCACCGCCGGCTCGATGCGCCCCCGGGCCCGGGCCACCCGGTCGTGCCCGTAGGAGCTGTGGAGGAGCACGTCCCGCAGCCCGAGGTCCTCGGCCTGCAGCTGGGTGGCGTTCTCGATGAACCACACCAGCCCCTCCCACGAATCGGCGAACGTGGCCGCCTCCAGTGCCAGGCCGACGACTCCGTCGATCGCCTTCTCGAAGAGGGCCTCGACCAGAGCCTCCTTGTTGGGGAACCGTCGGTAGACGGTGCCCACCCCCACGCCGGCGTGGTGGGCGACGTCGTCGAGGGTGGCATCGAGGCCTCGCTGGGCGAACACCTCGGTGGCAGCCTCGAGGATCCGCCCTCGGTTGCGTGCCGCGTCCGCCCTTAGCGGTCGGCTCTCATGCTCAGTGGCAGCAGCCATCGATCCTCATCACCCTGGACCTCCATATATTCCCGAAAAAGTGGAGGACGTTTCTCCACATACCTGTATAGTAGTCCCTTAACCGGAGATCTTGACTCCACTTCAGAGTTCGGAGGCGTTCCATGAGCACGACCACCTCGCCACAGGCGGAATCAGCGGCAGCGCCGACCGCCAAGGAATCCAACCACACCATGCGGTGGTGGATCCTCGCCGTGCTGGGGATCGCCCAGTTGATGGTCATCCTCGACAACACCATCGTCAACATCGCCCTGCCCACCGCGCAGCACGCCCTGCACTTCTCCGACGCCGACCGGCAGTGGATCGTCACCGCCTACTCCCTGGCATTCGGCAGCCTCCTCCTCCTCGGAGGCCGGATCGGCGACCTGGTCGGTCGCAAACGAGCCCTGATCATCGGCCTGGTCGGGTTCGCCACCGCCTCTGCCATCGGTGGGGCGTCGGTCAACTTCCCCATGCTGGTGACGGCCCGGACCGTCCAGGGGGCGTTCGGGGCCCTGCTGGCCCCCTCCGTGCTCGCCCTGTTGACCACCACCTTCGCCGACCCAGGCGAGCGGGGTCGGGCCTTCGCCATCTACGGCGCCATCGCCGGTGCCGGAGGTGCCATCGGGCTGCTGTTGGGCGGCATCCTGACCTCCTACGCGTCGTGGCGCTGGACCTTGTTCGTCAACCTCGCCTTCGCGGCCGTCGCCACCGTCGGTGCCCTGCTCTGGTTGCGGTCCGACAAGGCGGCCGACCACGACCCGCTCGACATCCCCGGCCTGTTGACCGTCACTGGCGGCCTGTTCTCGCTCGTGTACGGCTTCTCCCACGCCGAGACCACCGCGTGGAGCAACCCGTTCACCATCGGGTTCCTCGTTCTCGGTTTCGTCCTGCTGGCCGTCTTCGCCTACCTCCAGACCCGGGTGACCTACCCACTGCTGCCGCTCCGCGTGGTGCTCAACCGCACCCGCGGCGGATCCATGCTGGCCATGCTGTTCGCCGGTGCCGGGATCTTCGGGGTCTTCCTGTTCCTCACCTACTACCTCCAGGACACCCTGGGGTTCAGCCCGGTCAAGACCGGTGTCGCCTTCCTTCCCATGGTGGTGGCGCTGGCGGGCATGGCCCAGGTCTCGAACCGGGTGCTCCTGCCCCGGTTCGGCCCCAAGCAGATCGTGCCCATCGGGCTGCTCCTCGACGCCGCAGCCCTCTTCATGCTCCACGAACTCGGGGTACACAGCTCGTACGCCACCCACGTCCTCCCCTATCTCATCCTGCTGGGCCTGGGATTCGGCTTGAGCCTGGCCCCCTCGTTCAGCACCGGCACCCTGGGGCTCGCACCCCACGACGCCGGGGTCGGGTCGGCCACCGTCAACACCGCCCAGCAGGTCGGTGGCTCGATCGGGACGGCGCTGCTCAACACGCTGGCCGCCAGCGCTGCCGCCGCCTACCTGGTCGGGCGGGTGCCGTCCCCGGCCGCCCTCCAGGGCGCCGCGCTGCACAGCTACACGACAGCGTTCTTCTGGTCGGCGTTGATCTTCGTCGCCGGGGCGGTCACCACCGGGCTGGTGCTCGAGCACGGCGCGCCGCAGGCCCTGGCCCGGACCCAGGAGCCGGTCGGCCACATGTGACGGACGCGTAGACCCGGCCCCGACGGTCCCCGTTCAGACCGGGTCGGCGTCGGGCACGAGCACGCACCTGGTGCCGCTGTAGATAGTCGGCATGCACTTGTTGCAGTGGATGCAGAGGCCGGCCGCGTCGTCGCCGCGTTCCCAGCGCCCGACCAGATCGGGCTCTCGAAGCAGCGCCCGGGCCATGGCCACGAAGGCGAACCCCTCGGCCAGTGCCCCCTCGACGGTGCCCAGCCGGTTCACCCCGCCCAGCAGGATCAGCGGCATCGACAGCGCCTCGAGGAACTGCCGAGCGTAGGGAAGGAAGAACGCCTCCTCGAAGGGATAGGCCTGGAGGAATCGAGAGCCCACCGCCCGGAACCCCAGCCGCAGCGGCGCCGGCAGGGTCGCTGCGAACTCGGCCCGGGGGGCCTCCCCCCGGAACAGGTACATCGGGTTGGACAGCGAGCTCCCGCCGGTCAGCTCGAGGGCGTCCAGCGCGCCCTGCGATTCGAGCATCCGGGCGAACTCGACGCTCTCGTCGAGCCAGAAGCCGCCCGGCACCCCGTCGGCCATGTTGAGCTTGGCGGTCACCGCCGCCCGGTCACCCACCGCCCCCTTGACCGCATCGACCACCTGGAGCGGGAAGCGGGCGCGGTCGGCCAGGCTCCCGCCCCACTGATCAGTCCGCCGGTTGAGCTTCGGGCTCAGGAACGCACTCAGGAGGTAGTTGTGGCCGAGGTGGATCTCGATGCAGTCGAACCCGGCCTCGACGGCGACCGCGGCGCCGCGCCGGTAGTCCTCGGTGATACGGGCGATGTCGTCCTCGGAGGCAGCGTGGGTCATCGCTCCACTGGCGTTGAGTCGGCGGGTCGGAGCCAGGGCCGTGGCCCGGTTGGACCGGCTGTTGGCCACCGGCCCGGCGTGCCCGATCTGAGCCGAGGTCGCAGCTCCGGCTCCGTGCACGGCGTCGGTGAGCCGGCGCAGCCCGGGCAGGGAGTCGTTGCCCAGCAGCGCACAGTGCCGGTCGGTCCTCCCTTCGGGCGAGACCGCCAGGTAGGCCACCGTGGTCATGGCCGCGCCTCCGTCCGCCACCCGCCGGTGGAAGGCGATCAGGTCGTCGGTCACCGCGCCCTTCGGGGTCGCCCCCTCGAAAGTGGCCGCCTTGATGATCCGGTTCTTGAGGATGACCGGACCGAGTCGGGCCGGGCCGAACACGACAGGCAGGCCGGTCCCCCCAGGCCCCTCCGGCATCATGGTGCCGTCGCCTTCCGGCCGGCCGTCTCGTCCCCACCGAAGAGGTCGGCCTCACGGAGCGCCGCCATCACCCCATCGGTCAACGTCGGATGGCAGACCACCAGGTCGGGGAGCCACGGGTCCGGTTGTGAGTAGCGCAGGGGTGACCCGTCGAGCCGGCTGGCGTGGAACCCGCTGGCCAGCGCCACCGCCACCGGAGCGGCCGAGTCCCACTCGTACTGACCACCGGAGTGGACGTAGACCTCCGCCTCGCCGCGAATCACCGCGGCGATCTTCGCACCCGCCGAGCCCATCGGGACGGTGGTCGCCCCCAGACGCTCGGCGACGAACGGAACGAAGGCCGGCGGACGGGTCCGGCTCACCACCATCCGCGGTACGGCCGGAGGTTCGGGGACCGGTGGCGGGCTGCCCGTCCCCAGCACCGTATGGAGTGACGGGAGGGCGACCGCCCCCACCACCGGCGCTCCGTCGATGGCCAGCGCCACGTGCACGGCCCAGTCCTCCCGGCCCTCCGAATACTCGCGGGTCCCGTCCAGTGGGTCGATGATCCAGACCCGTCCCGACTCCGAGCCGAGTGCCTTGGACTGGTCCGCCTCCTCCGACCGGATGCGGTCGTCGGGGAATCGGTCGGCGATGCGCCCCATGAGCAACCGGTGGGAACGCTGGTCTCCCTCCTCGCCCAGTGCCCTGCCCGGCTCCGACCGGTGCCGGAGCTCCAACAGGACCGCCCCGGCTTCGGCGGCCAGCTCGGCTGCGGCCTCGTGTTCGTCGTTCACCACGTGATGCTCCCCTCGGTTCCCACGTTCTCCCCCCGTGCTCAGCGGCGGTCACGGCCCGTCCGGCACAGCCGTCGGGAGACAGTCTGCCCGACGGCGAGGGCCGGGGACACACTGATCCTTACGTGTCGGACTCGAGATAGTCCGCGTGGGTCACCGGTGGACCGATCGTCGACGCCGGCGGCCCGCAGTCCCGCACGTACGGGGGATGCACCGCTTTCCACCGCTCCGCGTCGATGCACCACTTGAACTCGAACAGGTGGGGAGCGTCCACCCGGAGCACCCGCCAGTCGGACGGTGGTGAGCGCATCGTCGGTGGACTCGAACCGCAACACCGCTCCTGGAGTCGACAAGGCGCCGACCACCCGTTGCGGGAACCACGCCACGAACTGCCGGTTGTCGGACACCGCCGGCTACACCCGGTCGACCGGGTGCCGGTAGGTGCGGGTGAAGTGCAGGGTCCGGAGGTGCCTCGACACCGACGGCGGGCTCATCGCCAGACCATCGACAAGTTCGCGGACCGGCGTCTCGCGCATCCGCAGCACGTCGAGCATCCGACGGCGGCCTGGCGCGGCCACCACCTCGAACGTGGCACTCGCCCCACCTCCGTGCCGCGGCAGTTCTACCCAGGTCAACGCATATTCCACGGCCGCCGTGCCGGGACGGTGCCGCCCGTGACTACGCTGCAGCGAGCCATGGCCACCTCGTCCCCCACCCCTGCCGTCCCCGTCATGTCCGTCGACGAACTCCAGACCATGCTCGACGGATCGTTTCCCGGCGCCCGCATCCCCTACGCGATCGAGGCGGTCACCGCCACCACCCTCCGGATCCGGCAGGAGATCGGCGAGTACGACAGTCGGCCGGGTGGGACGGTCTCGGGCCCGACCCTGATGGCCCTGGCCGACTGCGCAGCGTGGATGGTGATCGTCGGCCAGATCGGCCCGGAGGCACTGTCGGTGACCACCAGCCTCCACATCGACTTCCTCCGCAAGCCGGAACTGGTCGACGTGGTAGCGGACGCCACCCTGCTCAAGCTGGGCAAGCGGCTGGCTGTGGCCGAGGTGGCGATGTACTCGGTCGGCGTGGACGCGGTGATGGCCAAAGCCCAGGTCACATACTCGATCCCTCCCCGGTAGCCATCGATCCCTCGGCCCGCCTCGTTGCACGCACTGCGCCACCGTGCCAGCATCGAGGGACAGGCTTCCAAGGGGGACACACCATGCACGACCTCGTGATCCGAGGTGGGACGGTCATCGACGGGACCGGAGCGCCGGCCCGCACCGCCGACGTCACCGTGGACAGGGGCGGGATCAGCGGGGTCGGGTCGTTCGCCGCCGAGTCGGCCAACCGGACCATCGACGCCGACGGCCTGTTGGTGACTCCCGGATGGGTGGACATCCACACCCACTACGACGGCCAGGCCACCTGGGACGAGGTGCTCGCCCCCAGCAGCTCGCACGGGGTCACCACCGTCGTCACCGGCAACTGCGGAGTCGGATTCGCCCCGGCCCGCCCGGACCGCCACGACTGGCTGATCGGACTGATGGAGGGGGTGGAGGACATCCCCGGCACCGCGTTGGCCGAAGGGCTCGAGTGGGGTTGGGAGACCTTCCCCGAGTACCTCGACGCCCTCGGCCAACGGAAGTGGACCATGGACGTGGGCACCCAGATCGCCCACGGCGCCGTGCGCTCCTATGTCATGGGGGATCGCGGGGCCCGCAACGAGACCGCCACTCCCGAGGACATCGCGACGATGAAGCAGGTGGTGAAGGAGGCCGTTGCGGCCGGGGCTCTCGGCTTCTCCACCTCGCGGACCCTGGCCCACCGGGCCATCGACGGTGAGCCGGTGCCCGGTACCTATGCCGCTGAGGACGAGCTGTTCGGCATCGGCAGCGCGCTCGGGGAGCTGGGTACCGGCATCTTCGAGCTGGCACCAGCCGGCGCCGCCGGCGAGGACGTGATCAGCCCGAAGAAAGAGGTGGACTGGATGCGCCGCCTGTCCGCAGCCATCCACCGGCCGGTCACCTTCGCCCTCGTCCAGGTGGACGCCGCCCCGGACCTGTGGCGCGAGCTGATGGACGAGTCGCTGCGCGCCGTCTCCGACGGCGCAGATCTGTGGCCCCAGGTGGCCGGCCGGGGCTTCGGGCTCCTGTCCGGGCACTTCACCACCTACTGCCTCCTCGACCAGATCCCCGCCTATCAGGACCTCAAGGCCAGAGGGCTGTCCCCCGACGACCTGGTCGCCGCCCTGCGCACCGCAGAGATCCGGAACGCCATCGAATCGTGGCGGCCCGACCCGGCGACGGCCGAGCGGATGGAGCAGGCCTTCCGGACCACGTTCACCCTCGGCAGTCCCCCCGAGTACGAGCCCGGACCCGAGCGTTCACTGGTGGGGGTGGCCGCCGCCTCCGGGCGCTCGCCACTGTCGGTGGCCTACGACGCCATGCTCGAGGACGGCGGGCGGGGGCTCCTCTACGTCCCCATCCTCAACTACTCCGACGGCGACCTCGAGCCGGCACGCGAGATGCTCCTGCACCCGCGCGCCGCGTCCGGACTGGGCGACGGCGGGGCGCACTGCGGGGTCATCTGCGATGCGTCGCAGCCCACGTTCATGCTCACCCACTGGACCCGGGACCGGGTCCGGGGCGAGCGACTCCCCCTCGAGTGGATGGTGAAGAAGCAGACCCACGACACCGCCCGCCTCTACGGGCTGGGCGATCGGGGCACCGTTGAGGTCGGCGCCCTCGCCGACCTCAACCTCATCGACTACGACAACCTCCAGCTCGGAAACCCCGAGGTGGTCGCCGACCTGCCCGCCGGCGGTAAGCGCCTGCTCCAGGGGGCCACCGGCTACGTCGAGACGATCAAGTCGGGCGTCACCACGTTCGCCGACGGCAAGGAGACCGGCGCCCGTCCGGGGACACTGCTGCGGGGCGCCCGCTGACCGGCGACCGTCCGGGTCAGCCCGGCTCCGGTCCCTGGCCGGCTGCTGCCGCGCCCCGGCCGGTGGTCGCCCCCGGTCCGATCCCCTCGCCTCCCTCGGCCGCCGCTTCCGCCGCCCATTCGGCGTGCATCTGCTTGACCACGCGGTGCTCCACGACGAACGCCAGCCCCGGTACGAACCCGGACAGCACCACCGCCAGGATCCGGCCCAGCCGCCAGTGGGCCCGACGGGCCAGATCGGCCGCGGTGAAGAGGTAGGCCAGGTAGAGGTAGCCGTGAATGGTGCCTTCCACCTTCGCCACCAGCGAGAAATGCGCCCACACCTGCAACGGCACGCCCACGAACACGAGCACGATCAGGGCGGAGCCGACGATGTAGGTCATCACCCGGTAGCGGATCAGCGCCCCGTGCACATGACCTCCGTGGGTGACGTGCCGACCCGGTTCGCCTGACCGGATCCCACCAGACCGTCGGACCGGTCGATCACGGGTGCGGGGAGTCGGCGTCGGCGGCGTCCAGTTCGGCCAGGTACCGATTGTACCGGGCTAGCGCCGCGGCCTCCTCGGGCGTCTGCTCCTCGAACCGCTCGCGGCGGGGGGACTCCTCCTCGTCGACCGCCGAGCTGGCGGCGATGGCCACGTTCTTCCGACGACCACCGGTGAGCGCCCAGCCGGGCTGGTCGTGGTCGACGGCACCGGCCGGTCCTCCCGCACCGCCCGGCAGGACCCGGCGGGTGATCGCCGTCGTCTGGTCGTGGATCAGTTGCCACCAGACGTAGATGGCGTAGCCGGCGAACAACGGCCACTCGAAGGTGTACGCCCAGCTGAGGGTGTTGCCGGCCAGGGCCCGGCCGAGCTGCCACCACGTCAGCCAGGCGAAGACTGGGAGCAGGATCAGCAGCGTCACGTGCATCCCGATGCACCGGGGCGTGAAGTAGCGACGCACCCGGGCATCGTACCGTCGGGCCGCCCGATCTCCCATTCGCCGGACCTCGGAGCCGATGGGGACAGCCCGGTGGGCCGGAACCGGCCTTCCGGCAATCTCCCCGTCGGGCGACCCGGGGCCGCGCCCACCGGTGTACCCACCTCCCGGGACGGGGACCCCAGCGGGGCCCAACCGCGGCTAGACACTGGGGGAGTCATGCCAGCGAAGCCGTCACATCCCAGCCGTACCGTCGTCCCATGACCACCACGACCCAGCCCCCCACCCTGTTCCATCCCGACGTCGAAGTACGGGTGAGCAAGCGGCGGAAGAAGACCGCCGGAGCCCACTGGGAGGGAGACCGGATCGTGGTGGTGGTCCCCGCCCACCTGCGGGGCGCCGAACGCGACGAGATGGTCGAGACCCTCTCGCGACGCGTGGCCCGGCACCGGCCCCACCTGCACGCCTCCGACCAGGAGCTCGAGCGGCGGGCCGCAGCCCTCGGCCGACGGCATCTCGACAGCGTCACCCCGGCGTCCATCCGATGGTCCCCCACCCAGAACAAGCGCTGGGGCTCGTGCACCATCGCCACCCGGGAGATCCGCATCTCCGAGCGACTGCGGGTGGCGCCGACCTGGGTGCTGGACGCCGTCATCGTGCACGAGCTGGCCCACCTCCTCGAGCCCAACCACTCGCCACGCTTCCGGGAGCTGGAGCGCCGCTACCCCCGGCGGCAAGAGGCAGACGCCTTCCTCGAGGGCTACGCGCTGGGGCTGCACATGCCCGGCGCCGGGCTGGACGACGATGTGGAGGACGAGGCGGACGCCACCGACGACGGGCCGACGCCCGACACGCCGGTGGTCGACGACGCCACGGCCGTCTGACCACTGGTCGTCTGGTCGGCGCGAACATTTCACGGCGTTCACCTGCGGTTTCCGCTATTCCTATAAAAACGACTTGATTAGTCCACTTTTGCTGTCTAGAGTACCCGTATGGCACTTGCCACCCTCGATCCGGCCGCAGGTCCCGATCATGTTTCGTCCCCATACCGCTCCGCGGACCTGCCGGCCGGATCGAGGGATCCTCTCCCCGGACGGGGTGCATCCCGGAGGCAGGTCGATCTGCTGGCCGTCGCCGAAGGGTTCGCCGCCTCGGCGGGCGACATCACCGAGCTGCACGGTCTCACCGACCGCGCGTGGATCCTCCTCGCCGTCACCGACCTGTTCGAGGCCTGGGCCATCGGGTGGCCCCCGGGTGGCCGGATCGAGCTCCACGACCACGGCGACTCGCACGGTGCCGTCGTGGTGGCCACCGGATCGCTCGTCGAGACCACCATCCAGCCCACCGAGCAGGGCGTGGCCCTGCTCGCCACCCACCGCATGGGAGCCGGCGACCGTCGGAGGTTCGGTCCCCGCTACGTCCACGACATCATCAACGAGGGTGACGAGCAGGCGGTCAGCGTCCACGTCTACGGGCCCCGGCTCACCACCATGACCTACTACCGGCTCGACGGGCATGGTCGGCTCGAGGCCGGCCGGACCGAGGACGTCGTGCCGGTCGGGCCATTCGACACCACCAGCGACCACGACCCTTCGTGAGCCCGTCAGCCGACGACCTGGTGGCCCGGGCCCGTCGGCGCATCGACCGCACCGCCCCTGACGAGCTTCCGTCGGTCGCCGACGCAGGCGGGCTGGTCGTCGACATCCGGCCAGCCGCCCAGCGGTCGTCGGAGGGCGAGCTCCCCGGTGCCCTGGTGATCGAGCGCAATGTGCTCGAATGGCGGCTCGATCCGACCGGCTCCCACCACCTGCCCGAGGTCACCGGCTTCGACCAGCCGGTCGTGGTGGTCTGCTCCGAGGGCTACGCCTCCTCGCTGGCCGCCGACTCCCTCCGAGCCATGGGCTACCAGAAGGCGACCGACCTGATCGGCGGCTACCGGGCCTGGCTCCGCGCCGGGCCGTCGCAGGCCGGGGACCGCACCGTCAGGCCGTAGGCCGCCGGAGCACCACGTCAGGGACGGTCACCGGGCGGCCTGCGAGCCGGAGCGTTGCGCACGACGCACCATTCGCGAGTACAACGGTGGGCGTGGCCTATCTGTTGGCAGCGATCGCCGCCTTCGTCAACGCCCTCACCTCGGTCCTCCAGCGGATCGGTGTGGAGACGGCGCCGCAGTCGACCGCGCTGAGGATGAGCCTGATGGCCCACGCCATCCGCCGGGGCATCTGGTTGGTCGGCTTCGCTCTCATGCTGGTCGAGTTCGGCCTGCAGGCCACCGCCCTGCGCTTCGGCCAGCTCAGCGTGGTCCAGCCGGTCCTCACCACCGAGCTGCTCTTCCTGCTGCTCATCCTGGGCGCCTGGTTCCGCTACCGGCTGACCTGGCGGGAGTGGCTCGGTTCGGCGGTGATCGTGGCCGGACTAGGTGGGTTCTTCCTGGCTGCCGCGCCGAGCGGTGGCAAGGCAGTGCCGGACACCCACCAGTGGGTGATCGCCTCGGTCGTGCTCATCGGGGCCATCACCGGCTTCATCGTCGCCGCCCTGCGCGGGCCCCGTTGGTGGCGGGCCGCCTCGTTCGGTGCCGCCACCGCGGTGACCGCCGCTTACACCGCCGCCCTGACCAAGGCGATCACCACCTACACGACCGAAGGGTGGGGGCACGTGTTCACCCACTTCCAGCCCTACATGCTGGCCGTCACCGGGCTGGGGACGGTCTTCCTCCTGCAGAACGCGCTCCACGCCGGTCCGATCACTGCTTCGCGGACCACGCTGGTCACGCTCAACCCCCTGGTCAGCATCGTCCTCGGGGTCACCCTCTTCGCCGATCGGCTGCGGTCCGGCGCCCTGTGGACCACCGTCGAGGTGGTGGCCCTGGCCGTGCTGGTGGCCGGCGTCGTCGTGCTGGCCCGGTCGCCGCTAGTGGCCGGCGTGCACCACGAGGGCGGCCCGAGCGAGATGCTCGGGGGGGCCCGGCGCCGTGCCCTCGACGAGGAGGCCGTCGTCGTCGAGGGTGGCGGTCCCCCAGCCGTCGAGGCGTCGTCGTCCGTCGGTGGGACCCCGGTCACCTGACCGGCCGACGACGACGGTGACCAACCGGAGAGCCGGTGCTCAGGCGGGCAGCGGACCGGTCAGGGCGTCAGCCCGTGCCCTGACCACCGGGGGAGGCCCCGAGCCACCGGGCCACGCCCGGCGCCCCGCTTCGGCCAGTGCCACCACGATGCCGAGGGGATCGTCCCCCAACTGGGCCCGCATGGCCCGGAACAACGAGGCGGTCACCCGGGCGTCGCCCAGCGCGCTGTGGTGGTCGTCCCAGCTCAGCCCGTAGTGGGTGCAGCAGTCGACCAGGCGGGCCCGGCCACGGAGCCCGAGGTGGGATTGAGCGATCCGGAGGGTGTCCAGCGTGGGGACGGGCCCGGGGACGAGCGCGTCCCCGCCGACCCGGCGGCACTCGGCCCGTAGGAAGGCGAGGTCGAACCGGTCGACGTTGTGGCCGACCACCACCCGGCCGGACAGCTGGTCGGCCAGGAACGGGTGGACGGCCGCGAAGGTGGGCGCCCCCTCGAGCATGGCCGCGGAGATCCCGTGGACGTGGGTCGGGCCCGGGTCGCGGCCCGGGTCGAGGAGCGTGCTGAAGGAGCCGGTCTCGACCCCGAGGGGGTCGAGGATGACCACCCCGACCTCGACCAGACGCTCCTCGTCGGGGGAGAAGCCGGTGGTCTCCACGTCCACGACGGCGAATCCCGACCGACGCTCCACGGAGATGTCCACGGCGCCACCGTAGATCGCCGCTGCGACGAGGTGTCGTACGCTGGCGGGCCGGGCGTCGGGGGACGGTGCCTGCCGGGCACGGCCGGAGGGCCGGCCCGCCGACCAGGAGGGCTCGACATGGCGAACTGGCTGGTCCACCACGATCTACGGTCGCCGGCCTTCGGTGCCCCCCGGGTCGAGCTCTACGCCGAGGCGTTGGCCATGACGGCGTGGGCCGAGGCCAAGGGATGCCCACGGGTGGTCGTCTCCGAGCACCACGGATCCCCCGACGGCTACCTCCCCTCGCCGTTCGTCTTCGCCGCCGCAGTGGCCGCCCGTACCCAGCGGATCCGCATCATGGTGTCGGCCCTCGTCCTCACCCTGCGGGACCCGGTGGCCACCGCCGAGGACGTGGCCGTGCTCGACCTGGTCAGCAACGGCCGGGTCGAGTTGACCGTGGTGCCCGGCTACGTCCCCGAGGAGTTCGCCATGTTCGGGGTGCCCTTCGACCGGCGGGGTGAGGTCTTCGAGGAGAAGCTGGCCGCCCTCACCACCGGGCTGACCGGGGAGCCCTTCACCTACCGGGGCGTCACCGTCACGGTGACGCCCACCCCGGTGCAGCGCCCCCGCCCGTTCATCGTCGTCGGCGGATCGGCGCCGAAGCGGGCCGCTCGCCTGGGTGATGCCTACCTGCCTGCGGTGGCCGACCCGGCGTTGGGCGAGCGCTACGTTGCCGAGTGCCGGCGCCTGGGCAAGGGGGACGGGATCCTGCTGTGGCCGGACGGCCCGATGTGGGTCTTCGTCACCGACGACCCCGAGCGGTCGTGGGCGGAGCTCGGGCCCCACGCTCTGCACGAGGCCCAGGCCTACGCCCGCATGGCCCGGTCGGCGCCGGGGGCGAGCCCGTGGGCACCCGTGGAATCGGTCGAGGAGCTGCGGCGGTCGGGACTCTATGCGGTGGTCACCCCCGAGGAGTGCGTGGCCCTGGCCCACCGGCTCGATCCGCGCGCCGCGCTCACCCTCAAGCCGTTGCTGGGCGGTCTCGACCCGGCCCTCGGCTGGCGCTCGCTCGAACTCTTCGTCGACCGGGCGCTGCCCGCCCTGGCCTGACGCCCCCGGGGGTCTCAGGCGTTGGTCGAGGTTCCGGAGCCAACCAGCTCGCGCAGCTCCTCGGCCACGTCGGACTCGTGCCTGGACTCGTCCTCCCGCGCCTTCGCGGGGCTCCACCGGCCACGGTTCAGCCAGATGGTGGGGATGAACAGGACCATGCCGCCGAGGCAGACCCAGAACCAGTCCTGCCACTGCTTGGGGGACCTGTTGATGCCGTCCTGCAGCTTGAGCAATTCGCTCTGGTGAGCCGACAGATAGGTGAGTTGTGACTGGTACGGGACGACGATGGCGTTGAGGGTCTTCAGGTTGGCCACCGCCTTGGCGAAGACGACGGGACCCACCGCCTTCTGGAACGCCGCTAGGTTGGCCGGGGTCGGGTTCTTGTTGGCCGCGGCCACGACCGCTGCGTTCTGCGGTGCGGTCAGGACCTTCAGCCAGCTGGCGTTGGCCTCGGCGAAGGCCACCGACTTGGGATGCTCGAGCTGGAACTGCTGGGCGTTGAACGGTGCGATGCCGGTCGGGGGGGGTTGTTCGAACGACAGGTTGTCCACCACGGGGTTGACCGCGTTGATCACCAGCGGGAGGAAGAGGAAGGACAGGCCCACCGTCAGGCGCAGGATCCATCCCCACAGGGCGAGGCCGGTCCCCACCAGTGCCGGGTTCTTGGCCTCGATCATCTCCGTGTAGGCGGCCATCCACGGGGCGTAGGTCAGGGAGATGCAGGCGGCCAGCAGGACCTCGAGGACGATGAGGGTGGTGAAGCCGGTGAAGGGGTGGGTGGCCTGCTTCAGGAAGAAGACGAGCATCACGATCGAGCCGACGGCACCGACCAGCATCAACGGCTTGCGGACCCGCAGCTTGTCGGAGAGCACCCCGAAGACGACCAGGGCCACCGCGTCGGCGCCCCAGAACCAGGTGTTGAGGTAGTTGGCATCCGAGGTGGAGAGGTTGAGCCCCGACGAGTCACGGAACACGGTGGCCCAGTAGATGGTGAAGAACGCCGAGGCCGCGTAGTACACGAGCAGGAAGAGGGAGATGCCGACGGCCGAGCCGACCAGGTCCCACTTGAGGATCTGGCGCCACGGATGGGCGGTGGCCGCCACCACCTCCTCGGTCGAGATGCCCCGGGCCCTCGCCTCGATCAGGGCTCGGTCCTGCTCCGACACCATCAGCTGGTCCCGGAGTCGGGACGAGAGGTCCTTCATGAAGAACAGGGCGGCGACGAAGACCACCAGGGAGGTCACCCCCGAGATGACGAACTGGCTCTTGAACCCCGAGTTGAAGTTCCCCCTGAGGAAGTGGTCGAGGGTGAGAGTGGCGACGACGCTGGTGATCAGGCTTCCGGCGACCGGGCCGACGGTCCAGAAGCCCATGGCCGAGGCTCGGCCCAGCTGCGGGCTGAAGTCACGCACCAGGGCCGGTGTGGCCACCAGGATGGCCCCCTCCACCAGACCGAGGATGCTGACGACGATGGCGAACGACCATTCCGTCGTGGTGGCAGGGATCCCGATGGCCACCAGGAGGCCGATGACCAGCAGGCCGTAGATGACCACGTTGGACCGACCCAGTTGATCGGTCTTGCTGGCCGGCAGCGAGGCGAAGGCGCCGATCAGGTTGGAGACCACAACGATGCCCACGTAGAACGCAAAGGACATGTGGTAGTACCGCAGGATCTGCGGGGTGACCGCGGTCTGGGTGAAGTAGGTGTAGTAGAGGACGATGGTGGCCAGCACGGCCAGGGCCAGATAGGCGGTCCGCTTGCCGTTGCTCGGGTACTCGTCGATCTCGTGCACGAAGAAGAACCGGAAGAGTCCCCCCTGCGCGCGTCCGGTACCACCCGCTGCCTGCGACGTGTCTGGTGCCATGCCAACTCCCCCAGGGTCTCACCCTGCAGCCCTCCCCGGGCGCAGTCCAGACCGTAGCGCAGTGGCGACCGGGGGGCACTCTCTTCCCCGGGCCCGTCGCCGGTCCGGGTGGCCCCCCCTGGGGCCTCAGCCGTCGAGCACGGAGGCGGCGATCAGCTCCTCGAGGTGCCGGGTGTCCCACCACGACAACTGGAGCTCCTTGGCCCGGCGGAAGTAGAGCTGGATGTCGAACTCGACGGTGAACCCGATCCCCCCGAAGACCTGTTGGGCCATGGCCGTCACATCCCGGAAGGTCTGGCAGGCGTACAGCTTGGCCATGGGAGCCAGCTTGCCCACCGGCCGGCCCTCGGACCGGGCCCAGGCCGCCTCGTGGACCAGCACCTCGGCCCCGTCCACGGCGGTGGACCCGTCGGCCAGGTAGTGGGCGAGGGCCTGAAAGGCCCCGAGGGGCTTGTCGAACTGCTGGCGGTCCTTGGCGTACTGGACGGTGATCTCCATGGCGTACTGGGCCCCGCCCACCGCCTGGGCCGCGGCCAGGATGATCCCGCCCTGCATCACCGCGTCCCAGGTGTGCCACCCGGTGCCGGCCGCACCGATCCGGTCGGCTGCGGTCACCCGCACGCCGTCGAGGTCGACCCGATACTGGGCGTCCGAGGCGATGGACATCTGCTGGGTGCGCGTCACCCCGTCGGCTGTCGGGTCGACCAGGAAGAGGTCGACGTCGAGCGCACCGTCACCGGTGCGGGCCACGACGACCAGGCGGGTGGCGGACGAGGCGAAGGCCACGTGCCGCTTGGTCCCGGTGAGCACCCACCCCTCGCCGTCGGCGACGGCCCGGACCTGGACGCCCTTGGGGCCGAACCCGTTCTCCGGCTCCAGCCAGGCCGGTGTGAGGATGGCCTCACCACTGACGATGCCCGGGAGCCAGGCCTGCTTCTGCTCGTCGCTGCCCGAACGGGCCAGCGCACCACCTGACAGGATCGAGCTGACGAAGTGGGGTGAGGGGGCCAGGGCCCGGCCGAACTCCTCGTAGACCACGACGCTCTCGAGGGAGGTCATGCCCGAGCCGCCGTACTCCTCGGGTAACTCGAGGCCGATCAGGTCCAGGTGGGCGAGCTGCTTCCACAACTCCGTCGAGTACCCGGTGGGGTCGTCCTCGAGCTCGCGGACCACGCTGAGCGGGCTGGCGGTGGCGCAGACCCCGCGCACCGTCTCACGGAGCATCTCTTGTTCCGGGCTGAATTTCAGGTCCAACATGGCTGGCTCTCCTCGTTGTGTGCTGCGTCGTGTACTGCGTCGTGTGGTCGGTAGGGAAGTGAGGCGGAACGCCCGGTCGGTGCGGTGGACAGGGTGGGCACGGTCACGGGCACCCCGGCGCCGGGCGGTCAGGGCTTCCACCGGTCCCCCGAGCGGGACCAGGGGTTGTCGTCCTCGGTGACGGGCAGGGCGACCCGTGCCTTGCAGTTCGTCTTGGGATCGTCGTCCACCGACACCGAGATGTCGACGGCCACGCATCCGCATCCGGTGTCGTCGACACCCGTCTCGGTCACCACCCCCCGGAACACCATCAGGTCCCCGGGGAAGATCGAACCGAGCATGCGGAACGTCATCCGCTGCAGCCGCCCGTACGGTCCGGTCCAGTCGGTCACGAACCGCTCGAACCAGGCGGCCTGGTTGGGCGTGTTGAGGAAGATGTCGCGCGTGCCGTTGCGGTGGACGGCGAAGTCCTTGTCGTGATGCATGGGCCGCCAGTCGCGCGCCGCCAGGGCGCCGAGGACGACCGTGGTGGCGGTCACCGGGTAGGCCAATTCGGGCAGTGCGTCGCCGACAGCCACCGACCCGTGGAGGAGCCGGGCCGGTGTGACGGCGGTGGGAGTGGACGGTGCGGTGGTCACGAGTTGTCCTCCTCGGTCCCTGCGGCCTCGGCCCGGCGGTAGCCGAAGCCGGTGTAGCTCTCGACGGCCACCAGGTCACCGCGTTGGTTGCGGTACTCGACGTCGATCACCCAGAATCGGCCGGTACCGAGCTTGGTGGTCTTCTCGTCGCTGACCGAGCGGAGGATCTGGCGGGTCGAGAGCCGGTCCCCCGGGCGCACCGGGTCGTGGAAGACGATGGTGTTGTCGCTCATCACCGCCTCGGGCAGGCCGAGGCCCTCCTTCAGGTCGAAGTGGACCTGGAGGGGGAGCCCCTGGGTTGTCCGGCCCGGTGCCCAGTGGTGGGGCCGGAACCAGACCGAGACCATGGTCGGCGGGGCGATGGGGCCGCCGGTGATCGCCTCGGCCACCTCCTCGTCCCAGAACAGGGGGTTGCCGTTCTCCACCGAGGAGCACGTGGTCCACACGTAGCCCTGCTCGACGGGGAACTCCCCCTCCTCCTCGTACTGCTCGACGCCGAGGAGTCCCTCGATGTCGTCGATGCCGATGGCGCTCATGCCAGCACTCCCTTCGTCCGCAACTCCGCGATTCGTTCCGGTCCCACACCGGCCGAAGCCAGCAGCGCTTCGGCGTCGGACCGGCCCGGGTCGCCGGCCTGCACCGTCTCGCCCCTGCCGGGCATCCCGGCCAGTACCGGGCCCACCTGGCGGAACCGGACACCGTCGCCCGACCCGCCGTCACCGGCAGGCAGCACGGCCTCCACGACGACCCGCCGGGCGGCGAACTGGGCGTCGTCAACCAGCTCGGCCACCGACAGCACCGGGCTGACGCAAGTGTCGGCCCCGGCCAGCTCGGCCACCCACTCGTCCCGGCCCCGGGTGGCGAAGGCGGCTCGGAAATCGGCCCGGACCGCGTCCTGGACGGCCTCGTCGAGCTGGTGGGCGATCCACTGCTCGCAGCCGAGGAGTCGGCACAGGTTGGCGTAGAACTTGGGCTCGATTGCCCCGACGGCCAGCCAGCCGCCGTCGGCGGTCCGGTAGCTGTCGTAACAGGCGTACCGGCCGGTGATGATGTTCTGTCCCGGGCCGACCGGCGCGCCGGTGGCCAGGTACTCGTCGACGGCCAGGGAGGTGAGCCACAGCACCCCTTCGGCGATCGAAACGTCGAGATGGACGCCGGGACCGTCCGGGCCCCGCCCGATCAGCGCGGCCATGACGGCCATGGCCGCCTGCATGCCTCCGCCGGCGGCGTCGGCGATGGTGGCCCCCGACACCGGTGGCCCCCCGTCGGCCCGGGCCTCCGTGGTCGCCAGGTAGCCGCCCACGGCCAGGTAGTTGATGTCGTGGCCGGCCCAGGCGGCCCGGGGTCCGTCCTGGCCGTACCCGGTGGTGGAGCACAGGATGATCCCCGGGTTGACCTCGGACAGCGCGGCGAAGCCGACGCCCAGCCGGTCGACCACGCCGGGGCGGAAGCTCTCCACCACCACATCGGCCGTCCGGACCAGGGCCATAAAGGCGTCCCGACCGCCCTCGTCCTTCAGGTCGAGGGCCAGGTGCTGCCAGGAGCGCGCCCCGCTGTAGGCGTAGAAGGGCGGGCGGATCGGATCCGCCCCCCGACCGGGAACCGCCCCCACTTTGACCACCGTTGCCCCGTAGTCGGACAGCAACCGGGTGCACCGGGCGGCCGGGCCTACGCTGGCCAGGTCGAGCACGGTCACCCCATGGAGGGGGCCCCGGGGGCCGCGTCCGTCCGACGGCTGTCCGGGCGCGTCGGCAGAGGTGGCTTCGGGTATGGGCACGGGCGTCGTGGGGTCAGAAGTTCTTCGGGAGCCCGAGCTTGCGGCGGGCGATGATGTTCTTCTGGATCTCCGAGGAGCCGCCGCCGATGGTGTCGATGACCGTGTAGCGGTAGGTCGACTCGGCGCGACCGGCCATCGGGGCCTCCTCGTTGCGGACCCGCAGCTGGCTGCCGGGGCCGGCCAGGTCCATGGAGGCGTCGGCCAGACGCCGGGAGTACTCGGTGGTGAAGAGCTTGTACTCCGAGGCCTCGGCCGTGGGGGGCGCCCCGCCCTGGGAGGAGGCGAACACGAACTTCAGGCCGAGCGTCCGGGCCACCTCGGCCTGGGTGTGGAGCTGGGCGATGGTCGAGCGCACCACGGCGTCGTCCTTCAGCGGCTCGCCGTCCCGGGTGGTGTTGCGCACGTACTCGGTGAGCAGGTCCAGGCGCTGGGCGGTCGGCGAGTAGGTGAATAGGGTGAACCGCTCGAGGTCGAGCGCCTCCGAGATGTACTGGAACCCCTTGTTCAGCTCGCCGACGACGTAGTCGTCGGAGACCCACACATCGTCGAGGTAGACCTCGTTGGTCCGCTCGTCCCCCATCGTCCAGATCCCCTTGACGGTGATGCCCGGATGGTCCATGGGCACGAGGAAGAGGGTGATCCCGTAGTGCTTGGGGGCATCGGGGTCGGTGCGGGCGCCCACCCAGTACCAGTCGGCGAAGTGGGCCGAGGTGGTCCACGTCTTCTGCCCGTTGAGCCGCCAGCCGTCCCCGTCGCGGGTGGCCTTCAGCTGCATGGAGGCCGCGTCCGAGCCGGCGTTGGGCTCCGAGTAGCCGACGGCGAACTCGACCTCGTTGCGCAGGATCTTGGGCAGGAACTCCTGCTTCAGCTTGTCGCTGCCGTGGCTGATGATGGTCTTGCCGATGATGCCGACGCCCTTGCCGATCTGCGGACCGCCGCGGGCAGCCAGGGCTTCGTTGAGCAGGTACTCGTAGATACCCTCGCCATTGGTGCCGCCGTACTCCTCGGGCCAGGTGATGCCGAGCCAGCCCTGCTCGCCGACCTTGGCCATGAACTTCCGCCGCTTCGGGGTGTCCACGATCTGGGCCATGTTCTCGCGAGTGACGTCGAACACCTCGGGATCGTCGTTGGCGTCGAGGAACTCTTCGACCTGCTTGACGAATTCGAGCTGTTCGGGAGTGAACTCGAAATCCATGGTCGGGCCTCCATCGTCCGGGGGCGGCGGGCGCCGCGGTGGTTTCCTGACTGACCGTCAGATACTGTGGACATCATAGGATGAGGGAGCAGTAGGGGCCAGCGCCGACCGACCGACCCGCCCGGCGGGACCCGGGCCAGCGGCACCGCTGGCCCGCGATCCGCCAGGAGCGCCCAGCCAACGCCGGGCCGCCACCGGAGCCGCGGCCGGGCCGTCGACAGAAGGGAACGCCACACCGATGACCGAACCGACGAGGGGCATCGTCAGCATCGCCGGATACGTCCCGTACCGGCGGCTGCAGCGGGCCGCCGTGCGCCAGCTCTTCGGCAGCGGGGGCGGCAAGGGCACCCGCTCGGTCGCCTCCCACGACGAGGACACCACCACCATGGGAGTGGAGGCATCCCGTCTCGCCCTCCGTTCGGCGCCGGGGGCCGCCCCCGACAGCATCTGGTTCGCCACGGCCACGCCTGCCTACCTGGACAAGACGAACGCCACCACCATCCACGCCGCCCTGCGCCAGCCGGCCCACGTCGCCGCGTTCGACTTCGGCGGGGCGCTCCGCTCCGGGACCGGTGCCCTGCAGGCCGGCATGACCACCGCCGGCGGTACGACGCTGGTGGTGCTCTCCGACCTGCGGGACGGGCTCCCCACGTCGGCAGACGAGTCGGCCGGCGGCGACGGGGCCGCCGCCGTCCTGATCGGGGACAACACGCCGGGGACCCCGGTCATCGCCACCTACCTGGGCGGTGCCTCGGCCAGCGACGAGTTCCTCGACCGCTGGCGCACACCGGGTGAGCGGCGCTCGCGGGTGTGGGAGGAGCGCTTCGGCGAGACCCGCTACGTACCCCTGGGTGTCGGGGCGTGGGAGTCGGCGCTCAAACGGACCGGGCTCTCCGCCGACCAGGTCGACCGGGTGGCAGTCACCGGCATGCACGGTCGTGCCGCCAAGGCCCTGGCCCGAAAGCTCGGGGTGCGGGACGGGGCCCTAGCCGACGACCTGTCCACCACCGTGGGGCAAGCCGGAGCCGCCCATCCGGGGCTGGTGCTGGCCTCGGTGATCGAGCAGTCGGGCCCGGGCGAGGTGGTGGCCCTGGTGTCCCTGGCCGACGGGGCCGACGTCCTCGTCTTCCGGACCACCGACGCCCTGTCGTCGTGGTCGAGGTCCGAAACGGTGGCCGACCAGATCGCCGGAGCCGCCGACCTCAGCTACGGGAAGTTCCTCTCGTGGCGGGGCATGGTCACCCCCGAACCGCCACGGCGGCCCGAGCCCCAGCGGGTCTCGTCCACCGCGGCGTGGCGCAACGAGGCGTGGAAGTTCGGGTTCGTCGGCTCGCGCGACCGGAGCAGCGAGGCGATCCACCTGCCCCCGTCCCGGATCTCGATGAAGGGCGGAGCGGTCGACGAGATGGACCCCGTCGACCTCGCCGACACCGAAGCCACCATCGCCACCTACACCATCGACCACCTGTCCTACTCGGCCAGCCCCCCGATCGTCTTCGCCATCCTGGACTTCGCCGGCGGCGGGAGGTTCCCGGTGGAGCTCACCGACGTCGACGCGGACACCGTCGACATCGGCGACACGGTGACCATGACCTTCCGCCGGCTGTTCACGGCCGACGGCATCCACGACTACTTCTGGAAGGCCAAGCCACGGCGTTCCACCGTCCGGCCGACGGACGGGGACGACGGAGCCTGACTCACGCCGGACGCGAGCCGGTGGCCGCGGCCGGGTCGGACCCAGGCGCAGAGACGCAGAGACGCAGAGACGCAGAGACGCAGAGACGCAGAGACGCAGAGACGCAGAGACGCAGAGACGCAGAGACGCAGAGACCGAGGAGACACACGATGGGATCGCATGGGATCAGGGACCGGGTGGCAATTGTCGGGATGGGCTGCACCCGCTTCGCCGAGCACTGGGACAAGGGCCTCGACGACCTGATCATCGACGCGTCCGAGGAGACCTTCGCCTCGGCTGGGGTCACCAAGGACGACGTCGACGCCTACTGGTTCGGCACCGCCCAGTCGGGCATGAGCGGCATCACCCTGGCCCGGGCCCTCCAGCTGGAGGGCAAGCCGGTCACCCGGGTCGAGAACTACTGCACCACCGGGTCGGAGGCCCTCCGGGCCGCGGCCTACGCGGTGGCCTCGGGCGCGTACGACGTGGCCATGGCCGTGGGCGCGGAGAAGGTCAAGGACTCGGGCTACCAGGGCCTCAACGCCTTCCCCATCCCCAACGACGGCACCGCCCGCACCCTCACCGCCGCAGCCATGTTCTCCATGGTGGCCCCGGCCTACGGGAAGAAGTACGGGGTCGGCGAGGACGAGCTGACCGAGGTGCTGGCCCGCATCTCGTGGAAGAACCACCGGAACGGCGCGCAGAACCCCCGCGCCCAGTTCCGCAAGGAGGTCTCGATCGAGACCATCTGCGCCTCGCCCCGGGTGGCCGGGCGTCTCGGGGTGTTCGACTGCGCCGGCGTGGCCGACGGGGCGGCGGCGGCCATCGTCGTCCGCGCCGAGGACGCCCACCGCTACACCGACCGGCCGATCTACATCAAGGCGCTGTCGTTCGCCGCCGGCAGCGGGTCGGGGCTCATCGATCCCGAGTACGACTACACGTGGTTCCCTGAGTGCGCACTGGCCGCCGAGGACGCCTACCTCCAGGCCGGGATCACCGACCCGCGGCGCCAACTGGCAATGGCCGAGGTGCACGACTGCTTCACTCCTACCGAGCTCGTCCTGATGGAGGATCTGGGATTCGCCGAGCGGGGCACGGCGTGGAAGGAGGTGCTCGCCGGCACGTTCGACCGCGACGGCGAGCTGCCGGTCAACCCCGACGGCGGCCTCAAGAGCTTCGGCCACCCGGTGGGAGCGTCGGGTCTCCGCATGTTCTTCGAGACTTGGCTACAGCTCCGCGGTGAGGCGACACCCGAGCGGCAGATCCGCTCCGACCGGACCCTGGCCCTCACCCACAACCTGGGTGGCTACCCGGGCGAGATGGTCTCGTTCGTGTCGGTCGTGGGCACCGAACTCGACTGAGCCCGGGTCCCGGCCGGCCCGGCTACGCCGCCACCGGCGCCGAGGCCTGGCGCTCGTCGAGCAGCGCCCACCAGGCCTCGGCGGCCCGGCGGGCGCCGGCCTCCACGACCAGCGGGTCGGCACCGAGCAGATCCAGCGCCTCGACGGCCCACTCGCCGTGGTCGGCGTCCATGCGGGCGTGCACGTCCCAGAACCCGGTGCCCGCCGCGTCCATGCGGTACCACCGGCGCAGACCGTCGGCCTTGGACGCGGCGATGGCCGCCGCCTGGGTTTCGTAGGCAGCCAGGCCGGCCAGGGCAGCAACCGGGCCGAGGGCGACCAGCGAGTCGTACGTGCCGACCAGCGCCTGCGCCGCCGGTCCTGGCCCGCCGGCCGAGGCGGGCGGCGGAAGGGCGGCGGCGAAGCGGTCGAAGAGTACGAGGTGGGCCTCAGGGTACCCGAGCTCGTCGGACAGGTTCCGCTCGACCATGACGGCCGCCTCGGTCCGTCCGTCCCGCCGCAGCTCCGCTGCCACCGCGCCGAGCACCGCCGGCAGCGCCACCTCGAACGCCCGGTAGTGGACCGCGTACTCGGACAGCTCGGACGAGGAGAGATCCCCCGACTCCCACCGTCGGTAGAACGGGTGGGCGAGGAGTGCCCGTCCCTCCACGGCACGGGCCACAGCGGCGGCCAGCAGTCGTGTCGTCGAAGCCGACGTCGCCTCGTCGGACAGCCGCACGTCGGGAGTCAGGTCGTCACTGTTCATGGCGCGCATCCTAGCCAGGCACGACCCGTTCGGCTCAGTGCGCGGCGGCAACCTGGTTGGACGGATGGGCGTACCGTCCGGCCGTCGTCACCGACAGGCCGATCCCACCGGCCGGGTCGCCGCCCCGGGTGCCGTCGGGTCGCAGGTAGTGGAGCTTGCGCTCACGCTCCTCGGCCATCCTCCGGAGGTGCACCAGGAGCGCCACGTAGGCGGCCAGGGCCACGCCGGACACGAGCGTCACGATCCAGGCCGACCCGGCCCCCGGAACGAACCCGATCATGAAGGTGCCCACGAACACCACCGTCAGTACCCCCAGCGTGTCACGCCGACGGCGGCGGGCCAGGTGCTTCGGGTGGAGATCGACCGACTTGGAGGGGAGCCCGGCGCGGGGCAGGCCCTCGGTAGTGGCCTCATGGACAGCGGTACGAGCGGCGCGGGGCGGCCCACCGTCGGCGAACGGAGCGTCGGCTGGGTCGTCCCCCAGGAAGGCCAGCGCCGGGCGGGGCAACTGGTCGGCACCCACCACGGTCAGCCTGGGAGCCTTGGCCGCCTCCGAGTAACCGGGCCCCGGTCCCGCCTCGCCGGTGCCGTCGATGGAGCGGAGTCGGTAGGCGGGGGCGACGATCGGGGGTGGTGCCGAGTGCTCGAGGACACGCAGCTGGCGGTGGAAGTGGGAGATGGAGGTGATCCCGTCACCGTCGTGCAGACGGCGCTTCACCAGACTCGGGCCCAAGATCACAATCCATGCCACCACCATGATGATCACTAGGACCACGGGCATCAGCTCCTCGACCTACCTTCCTTGCGCAAAAACCCTAACGACGGGCAATTCGACAGTGGTGGATGGTCGGGGAATGACAGCACCGACATCGACCGCGCACGGTCGCAACGGCCCTCCCCGGTTGCCTGTGGCCCTGTGCTCCACCGACGTCCCAAGGGGCTCGAACCGGGGGCTACCTCCCGGGTGGCACCGTGGCCGGCCGGTAGGGTCCTCCGGGTGGCCCTGTTCTGGATCCTGCTGGCGGGTGGGTGCGTCGCCGCCGCGGTCGACTGGTTCGCCGCGGCGACCTCCGATCGGCGGCTCGAGTACGCGGCCAAGCCGGCCGTGCTGGTGGCACTGACCCTCGCCGCCGCCGCCATCCCCGCCGACCGGATCGACCTGGCAGACCGGCGCTGGTGGTTCGTCGCCGCACTGGCCTGCTGCCTGGTGGGCGATGTCCTGCTCATGCTTCCCCGCAATCTGTTCGTCCCCGGCCTGGTGGCGTTCCTCGCCGGGCACGTGCTGTTCATCGTGGGCTTCCTCCAGCCACCGGAGCCGCCGGGCTCCCCGCCGTTCACGTTCTCGGTGGCAGGGCTGGCCGTGGCGGCGGTGGCCGTGGTCGCCGCCGAGTCGGCCCCCGGCGTGGCGGTGATCCGGTCGCTGGCCCGCCGCGGCCAGCAGGCCCTAATCGGCCCGGTGTGCATCTACATCGCTGCCATCGCCACCATGGTGGTGCTGGCCACCAACGTGGGGATCGCCTTGGCCGCAGCCGGCGCGGTGCTCTTCCTGGTGTCCGACACCGTCCTCGCCGTCGATCGGTTCGTGCGCCCCGTCTGCCGGGGCCGGTTGGCCGTGCACGTCACCTACCACCTGGCCCAGGGCCTGTTCGTGGTGTCGCTGCTCCGGTGAGCGTCCGCTCGTCCCCGGCCGGTCAGGAAGGTGGTCGGAGCCCCAGCATCGACATCGCGCCCAGGAGGCCCGCCCCAGCGCTCGGGCCGTCGTCGGACCCGGTGCCGCGGGGCTCGAGGGACACCCATCCTTGGATCCCCCGCCCCAGATCATCGGCGAGATCGTGGCCGCGTCACCGTCGACGATGGCACCGACGACCCTGCTGCGCCAGACGGCCGCGACCAGGCCGTCGAAGGCGCGGGCGGGCGCATCCTTCGCCTCGTCGCTGGGCCCGATGCCCAGGACGGCGCGCAGGGACATGAGCTGGTGGGCCGTGGAACGGGCCCGCGCCAGGGACCGATACCGCCGGCGGCCCTCCAGGAGCGCCTCGATCGGGTCGTCGACCTCGTCCGGCGTCACCATGGCGTGGCCGAGCCGCTCGAAGCCCTCGACGAAGAGGGCCTCCACATGCCCGACTTCGATGCGAAGTGGTCGGCAGGGGACTCTGGAACCGGAGATCCTCGCTAGGCTCGCAGTTCGACACCCTCGCCGGAGCGGTGCAGACGCGTGCTGCTCGGGCCAGGCACGGAAGGGCACGCCGATGACGAGCAACGACCTGCTGGTGGATGCCTTCGAGAGGATCCGCGACGCCGTGCACCCTGCGGTGAACGGTCTGTCGCCGGACGAGCTGGCGTACCGCCCCGACGGCGAGTCCAACTCCATCGCCTGGCTCGTATGGCACCTCACGCGTGTCCAGGACGACCACGTCGCCGGACTCGATCGCAGTGAACAAGTGTGGACGGCACGCGGCTGGGCCGAGCGGTTCGGGCTGCACCTGGCGACGGCCGACACCGGATACGGACACGATCCCGACGAGGTGGCGGCCGTCGCCGCGGACGCTTCCTCACTGCTCGGCTACTTCGAGGACGTCCACGAGAAGACCCTGGGCTTCGTACGCTCCCTGGACGACGACGACTTCGATCGGGTGGTCGACCGGGGATGGGACCCACCGGTGACGCTGAGCGTCCGGTTGGTGAGCGTCATCGCCGACGACCTCCAGCACGTGGGCCAGGCCGCCTATGTCCTGGGCATCCTGCAGCGGCATTGAGCTCCCCGGGTCTGGCCGGCTCCCTTGTCGACGCTCGGGCCCAGCATCTACCGTCGACCGGGCAGGCAGCTTCGATCCGACGACGAGCGATGGAGGGTGACATGGACGTCCGTTCAGCCAGGGAAGTGGCTCCGGTGGTGGAACACGCGGGAACCGTCCCGGTCTGGTGGCTCATCGAGCCCCGCGAGCTCCACGATGCGACGAGGGGTGGATTCCTTGAACTCGTGAGCGAGTGGGAGGTGGCCGGGGGAGGCCTGGTGGACCCTCATTCGCACCCCACCCACGAGTTCTATTACATCATCTCGGGTCGCGGCATCATGAAGATCGCCGACGAGGAGCGCGAAGTGGGCCAAGGAGACCTCATCCGCATCCCACCCGGCACGGTGCACAGCATCTGGCCGGTCACCGAGAACACGGGCCTCCGCGGCCTGGCGTTCGCCATCGGCATCGAGGGAGCCGACCCGGTCGACTACACCAGCTGACCCCTGGTCCGGTCGCCCGCCCGACGCGACGTCGGCTCGGTGGAGCCCGAGGGCCTACACACCGGAACTCGTGTGCCCGTGTGGTGGGGTGAGCAGGGCCGCCAGTCGAAGATCGGCCCGACGTCCCTGCTGCGCTCGAGCTCGTAGAAGCCCGGGGTGCCGGCCACCGCCAGTGCGCCGTCCCACGCCACACCGGCTGCCTCGGCCTTGGGTGCGGGGGTGACCACCGGGCCGAAGAAGGCCACGCCTTCAACGCTGATCACCGGGGTGCCGGCCTCGAAGCCGACGCCACCGAACACAGCGACCTCGCGGACCAGGTCCGCAGGACCCTCGCCGGCCCACGGGTCTCGGCCCGCGACAAGGTCCGTCTGGCCTCTGCCCAGGGCGCCCTGGTCGGGGGATTGGTGCTCTCCGGCAGCAACTTCGGCGACGTACTGACCGACGAGCTGGCCGGCCTCCTCAAGGAGACCGTTCGGGCGACGCTCGGCCAGCCTGCCCCCTGACCGTCCGGGACCTCACGTCTCGGATCTGGCCGACCAACGACCCTCCCGTCGATCGACCGCCACCTGCACGCCGAACGCCTCGGAGACCGCGGCACCGGTGAGGACTGCGTCCACCGGACCGGCGGCGACGACACGCCCGGCGCGGAGCAGCGCGGCGTGGGTGATCCCGGGGGGGATCTCCTCCAGATGGTGGGTGACGAGCACCATCGGAGGGACGGAGGGGTCGCCGGCCAGCGAGGCCAACCGCCCGAGGAGGCGTTCCCTGGCCCCGAGGTCGAGGCCGGCGGCGGGCTCGTCCATCAGCAGCAGCTCGGGCCTCCCCATCAGCGCCCGGGCCAGCAGGACCTGTTGGCGCTCGCCCTCGGACAGTAGGCCGAAGGGCCGCTCGGCGAACCCGTTGCCTCCGAACCCGGCGTCGGTCAGGAGTGCCCGGGCCGCGTCACGGTCTTCGTCGGTGTACTCGTTCCACCACGTCTCGAGGGCGGCATGGCGACCGGTGAGCACCACGTCGAGGGCGGGGATCGCCGGGCGCAGGGTGCGACTGACCGACGCGCTGACCACGGCGATGCGCCGGCGGAGCTCCCGCATGTCGATCCGGCCCAACCGCTCGCCCAGCAGCTCGACTACCCCGCGGGTCGGCCACAACGCCGAACCCACCACCTTGAGCAGGGTGGTCTTGCCCGAGCCGTTGGGACCGAGCAGCGCCCAACGCTCACCGGGGCCGACCTCCCAGGAGATGTCGTCGAGGAGCGCGACCCCGTCCCGCACGACAGACACGTGCTCGAGTCGGATCGGCGGATAGGTCGGACAGGCCCCTTCGGTCATCGCGGTCCGATGGTCGGGGATCGGTGCACCGCCTGAACCTACTGCCGGTGTCGATATCCGGGCTCTCCCGTCGTCGGCCGGTGTTTGCCGGCGCCCTGGCGGGGTAGGGCCGGACCAAGGCCGCAGTTGCGATCACCGACACGCAAAGGAGGCCCCGATGGGTGCCATGGACGAGACGAAGGGCGGATCAAGCTGGCGGCCGGGGATGTCACCGGTAACGATCGCCTGAAGACCGAGGGCAAGGCCGACAAGGCCAAGGGAAGGTCGTGGACGGCGTCGACGAGGTAGCCGACAGGCTCACCGGCAAATGGGTACGTTCCCCTGATCGAGATCGAGACCTGGGAGCATGAACGGCGCCGCCGCTCCCACCAGGGGTGAGCGCCAGTCGCACCGCGGTGGTCGTCGCCGTGGTGCTGCTGGACGTGTTGGTCATCTTCGCGGCCCGGTACACCCAGTGGTCCACCATCCACTTCCTGGGGCTGGACGGCCACGCCCCGAGGCGATGCTGATGGTGGCCGCGCTCGCCGGCGCGGGCATCGTGATCGTGTTCGGGCCGCACGGATCCTCCAACTGCGGCGGGAAGCACGACAGGGGACCGCCTGAGCCGATCCTTCCTCGGTCATCCTCGGCGGGCCGGGGATACCCGTTCGGCGTCCGCCGCTGAGCGAGAGCACACCGTCGGGGGGTTCGAGCCAGACTGGTCGCGTGGAGGAGGAACTGGCGGGCGGAGTGGCCAATGCCGGCCGGGTGACCCGGGACGGCATACACGTATTCCGACCCTCGAACCCTCATTCCGCATCGATCCACCGTTTCTTGGCTGCATTGCATGACGCCGGATTCCAGGGTGCATCTGTGCCGGAAGGCATCGGAGCCGACGGCCGCGAGCAACTCGTCTTCATCAAGGGCGACGTGCCCCTGCCGCCGTATCCCTCATGGGCGCAGTCCGACGCCGCGCTGGCTTCCGTCGCCACGCTCATGAGGGAGTTCCACAGGGTTTCTGGCACGCTCACGCCCGACGATTCGTCGTGGAGCGATGAAATGGCTGACCCCGAGGGCGGATCGATCGTGTGCCACAACGATGTGTGCCTGGAGAACATCGTCTTCCGCAACGGTCTGGCCGTGGGGCTGCTGGACTTCGACTTCGCCGCACCGGGTCGGCCCGTCTACGACCTGGCCCAGTTCGCCCGGATGTGCGTCCCGATCGACGACGATCTGAGTGCGGCCAGGCTCGGTTGGGTGGAGCCGGACCGGCCCGCGCGACCTCGTCTGGTGGCCGATACCTATGGCATCGGGAGTCGAGAGCGCCAGGAACTGCTCGGGATAGTGGCTCGCTCCATGGAACGCGGTGGTGAGTTCGTACGTCGGCGCGTCGCGGCGGCGGACACGAACTTCATCGAGATGTGGAACGAGATGGGCGGCATGGAGCGTTACGATCGCCGCCGGCTCTGGTGGCAGGAGCAACAGGAAGGCTTCATCGACGCTCTGCGTCAGAGGTGTTGAGCCGAACCGCCCCACCGACCCGGAGTTCGCGGGCACCCCGTCATCGAGCGGCGACCGCTATCCGTAGCGATCGTCGGAGCTTCGCTGGTCATGACCACCTTGGAGATGCGATCCTGTCCCCGGCGCGAGGAGGTGGGACAGGTTGTCGAGGCATCTGAGATCCACGAGGGCGATTTTGGTGACAGGGGCTGCCTGGTTGGTACTTTGCCTGTCCGCGTGTGGAGGTCCGTCGAGCTCGTTACCGTCTACGACGCTCGGCAAGGTCGTCGCAGCGACGTTCGTGTATCCACCGATCCCGCCTCCGGCACCAGGGAAGCCACAAGGTTGTCTCGGGCGCACGGGCACCGGCATGACCACTCCGCAAGTGCAGCAAGTCATCGAGCATGTCTCTTCGATGACTCGGTCCGGCCAAGCGAACGGAGTGGGTGCCTGCCCCGGAGGCCCGGCGTTGGTGGGGTTGAACCCGGGCGAGGAGTCGGTAGCCCATCGCCTCTGGGCACGGTACGGCAGTCGCGTGGCCATCACCGTGGGCCTTACCTCCTATGACGGACATCCAGGTCGTAGCCCTCTCTGCGGTGCTCTGGAGCCGTCGATGCCTCTCCCTGGAGGCCTTCATCTGGCGCTCCAACTCGACTCCCGGCGAGTCCGCTCCGGTTCGACGTTTGACGCAACCGCCGTCGTCAGCGAGCGCGGTCCGGACAGCTACGTCATGGACACTGGGGAACCAATCGAGGCCGTGGTCGTCCGCCCCGGATCCCTCCGGGTTGTCGGCGTGTTCAGCGGAGGGATCGGGGGCACGGGCGCTGAGCTCCACGTTGCTCCCGGAGCTATGGGGACGATCCCCGTCGTCGGGGGCACGGCACGTTGCGACGGAGGCATCGGCTCTGCGTTGCCTCCCGGCAGATACCAGGTCATCGCCAGAGTGGCTCCGGAATCTTCGCCGCACTTTCCGTACTACCTGACGGATCCGGTAGCCCTTCGAGTCACTGGATCGTGAAGCCCGGGCGCGATCCACAGAACAAGGCTCTGACATCGAAGTGGCCCACCCGTAACGAACTGGGACTATCACCGCTGCCCGAATGCGGCCGGATGGCAATGGCAGGGGATGAAGTGCCGGGCCGGAGCATCTGCTGGAAGGTCAGTCCAGCGATCGCTAGCTCACGTGCAATCGTGGTCGTGACGGCGACCGCTGTCATCGTCACTGTCGAGGGCGCCACCATGGCCCCTTCCGTCACCGGCCACAGATCGACGGCGGTCGTGAATCTCGTTGCCGCTGCCACCGTTGACGCTACAGATCGAACGTGGTGCCCTTCACCAGAGACAGCGCTCCTGCACTGGAGACGCAGGTCTGGGCCGAAATGGCGTCTCCGACCGCCGTGTAGGTGGACGTGCCACCGGTGACGAGCCCCGAGTAGTCGTACTCAGTGCTGCCCGGTTTGCAGCCGCCCTGGCCTGGCGACGTGGGGTCACTCAGGCTCCCGACGGTGGTCTGACGACTCTTCGACCAGGTGAACGTGCCGGACAGCGGGGGCAAGGTGGCGCTCCTGTTGGCGGCTGACTTCGGCGCACACTTCGAGACGGTCAATGTGCCGGTTGCGCTACCACTCAACTTGGCGCATTGGACGCTCGCCACGCAGGAACTCCCGCACCCCGTCGCCGAGGTGAACGTGAACTGGCTGGCTGCGCCGGCCGCACTGGTGCCACCGGGCGTGGTGACCGTGACGTGGACGGTGTCGGCCTCTTCCACCGCGGGTGACACGGCCGTGATCGACGTGTCATCGTTGACCGTGAAGCTCGTCGCCGTCCCGCCGAAGCTCACGGCGGTGGCTCCGGTGAAGGCAATACCGGTGATCGTCACAGACGTTCCACCGGCGACCGGACCGCTGCTCGGGCCCACATTCGAGACTGTGGGGGCGGCCACCAACGTGAACTGGTCGCTCGTACTCGTCGAGCTCGTCCCACCGGCCGTGGTGACGGTCACATCCACCGTGCCCGCAGGAGCTGACGGCGACACGGCCGTGATCGACGTATCGCCGGCCACGGAAAAGCTCGCCGCCGGGGTGGCGCCGAACGACACGGCCGTCGCCCCAGTGAACCCGGTCCCGGCGATGGTCAGGCTCGTGCCACCTGCCGCCGGGCCGACGGTCGCCGAAATGCCTGTGACCCTCGGTGGGGCGATGAAGGTGGGTGCGAGGACGAGGAAGGCGCTGGATGACGCGTTGTACACCTCGTTGCCGTACGGATCGTAGGCGGAGAATGTCGGATCGGTGTTGGTCGGAGCCGCCGTGAGCACGGCTGACGAGACCACCGCGCCGGTGAAGTCCCAGGTCACGCTGACCCACGCCGAGTAGGTCGTGGAGTGATAGCCGCCGCCGCGACCGCTACCGCCGCAGCTCGTCTGGAGAGAGACGTCGCCCGTCGGATACCCGCTCGTCACATCGAATCCCGTAGCGAATGCCTGCTCCTGGATGCCCCCGCACGAATGTCCGAGGATGGAGAATGCCGCGGACTGGGGAAGGACGAGTGCTATCGGCGACGTGGTGGCGCCGACACCCGAGACCAGACCCAGGACCATCGCCGCGCACACGGCTCCACCGATCATCAGCTTTCGTACAATCATCCCCACTCCTTCGCCTTGCCATCAACCGCCACCAGGTGCGCCCGAGACAGTACCGTCACGCCGCCGGGTACTGCACGGACAACTCCCGCGCCACGGGCGAACGATCGCGCACCGGAGGTGCCCGGTCGCTCACGCGTGCGAGGCCGCTCCAGGATGCCACGTAGGGCCGTCATGGTCTGACACCGAGGAGAAGACCCGGACGGCTGAGCATCCCCGATGATCGGGCGTGTGGTCAAACGGTGATCCCTACACGTTGAAGCGGAACGTCGCAGGCGTGAATGGTGATTGTTCGTCATCGTTGGAAATGTTCTCTCACCTGCTCCCATGACTTTGACTGCCTCGGATGAGCGTTGATCGCACATGAACATCTCGCGGACAGTTCGCTGACTGGCCACCGCACTACGGGTCCCTGCCGGTCGCCAGTGGCCACACCTTCAGCGACCCGGACGGCAAGCGGCACCACGTTGAATCCTGCGATCGTCAGAGTGTCCAAGCCGTCCGGAAGTCTGGGCTGCGACGTTGATCACCGCGACCAACTACCGAGCCCGTGAAGGTGGCGGGCGAGGCAGGGCGATCGGTCGTCCGGTCACTCAGCGATCAGCCCCGGCGGTTGGGTCGCTCGGGACAACGCTGATACTGGTGTGGTCTAGCGACCGCTGTCGCTAGTCGTGCCGTCCGGGCGCGTGTCGTTCGACCACGTCACATCGGTCAGGTCGGCGTCCGTCAGGTCTGCGCCCGACAGTTCGGCGTCGGACAGGTCGGCGCCGGACAGATTGGCTTTGCCAAGGTTGGCATCAGAAAGGTTGGCGGCGGAAAGGTCGGCGGCGGCCAGATTGGCTTTGGCAAGGTCGGCGCCGGACAGGTCGGCGGCGGAAAGGTCGGCGTCGGTGAGGTTGGCTTTGGCAAGGTTGGCGGCGGAAAGGTCGGCGTCGGCCAGATTGGCTTTGGCAAGGTCGGCGCCGTTGAGGTTGGTACCGGTCAGGTCGGCGCCGGACAGATCGACCTCGGCCAGGTCGACTTTGCCAAGGTTGGCGTCAGTGAGGTTGGTGCCGGAAAGGTTGGCGTCGGTCAGATTGGCCTTGCCAAGGTCGGCATCGGAAAGGTTGGCGTCGGCCAGATTGGCTTTGCCAAGGTTGGCGCCGGTCAGGTCGGCACCGGACAGGTCGACCTCGGCCAGGTCGACTTTGCCAAGGTTGGCGTCAGTGAGGTTGGTGCCGGAAAGGTTGGCGTCGGTCAGGTTGGCTTTGCCAAGGTCGGCATCGGAAAGGTCGGCGTCGGAGAGGTTGGCGCGGTTCAAGTAGGCACCGGACAGGTTGGCATGGGCAAGGGTCGCATCGGTCAAGTCTGCCCCGCTCAGATCAGCGCCCGACAGTTTGGCGTGCTTCAGGTCAGTGCCGGACAGGTCGGCGTCGGAGAGGTTGGTGTTGACCAGATCGGCGTCGGTCAGGTCGGCGCCGGTCAACTTGGTGTCGGTCAGGTTTCGACCCCGGAGGTTGGTGTCGGTCAGGTCGGCATCGGTCAGGTCGGCGCCGGACAGCTCAGTGCCAGTCAAGTGGGCGCCGGACAAGTTGGCGTCGGTCAGGTCGGTATTGCGAAGGTCGGCGCCGGACAGGTCGGCGCCGGACAGGTCGGCGCCGGACAGGTTTCGGCCCTGAAGGTCAGCGTCGGACAGATCGGCGCCGGTCAGATCGGCGCCGATCAGATCCTCCACGGGGGTCATAGTGGCACCGTCTCGCCCTTCATCGCGTCAATCCTACGTTTCTTTCGTCCTCATCCGCCAACAGCGAGTAGCTCGGCCACGGCCACAGATCACCCTGAGAGTGGCACGTCGCATTGACCGGTCACCAGGTGGGGTGAACCGCGGCCACGTCCATATAGCGGTCACCGAGCCGAACGTTGGTTGACCTGCTGCGTCAATCGGCCCCGTCAATGCGCTGCGGATGGCAGCAGATGGTCCCGGACCCAGATCCATGGACGAGCTGCCAGCCATGAGCATGTCGGCGGGAAACATTGAGGCACCGCTCGCGACGAGGCGTTCAGCAGAGATGGAGCCGAGTTCCAACGGAGCATCTGCGCCGATGACCACCGCTCCCGTGACGCTGATGTCCGAGAATCCACCGAGACTGGATCACGAGACGCAGAAATGGTGGCAGCGGCGTCAGGCGAACCTGCTGGACAGGCGAGTGTCGTCGTCGTGGATGGGGTAGTGGAAGACGACCTCAGGACACGTTGAAGCGGAACTCGACGACGTCGCCGTCCTGCATCACGTACTCCTTGCCCTCCACCCGGGCCTTGCCGGCGGCCCGCACCGCGGCCACCGACCCGGCCTCCATCAGGTCGTCGTAGCCCACGATCTCCGCCTTGATGAACCCGCGCTCGAAGTCGGTGTGGATCGTCCCTGCTGCCTGGGGGGCGGTCTCCCCGACGTGGATGGTCCAGGCCCGGGCCTCTTTGGGGCCGGCGGTCAGGAAGGTCTGGAGGCCGAGGGTGCGGAAGCCCACGTTCACCAGCTGCACCAGTCCCGACTGCTCCTGCCCGTAGCCGGCCAGCAGCTCGGCGGCGTCCTCCGGGTCGAGGGCGGCCACCTCGGACTCGATCTGGGCGCACAGCACCACCGCCTCCGCCGGGGCGACCAGGGCGTCCAGCTCGGCTCGGAGCGTCTCGTCACCCAGCGCCCCCTCGTCGACGTTGAACACGTAGATGAAGGGCTTGGCGCTCAACAGGTGCAAGTCGGCGAGGAGCTGTGGGTCGATCTCGCCGGCCGCGGCCGCCGCCGCGATGGTCCGGCCGCCGTCGAGGATCTCCCGGGCCTGCTCGGCGCCCCGCAGCGCCGACACCAGCTCAGGCTGCTTACGCGACTCCTTGGCCAACTTCACCAGGCGGTTGTCGACCGTCTGGAGGTCGGCGAGGATCAACTCGGTGTTGATCGTCTCGATGTCGTCCCCCGGGGCGATCCTCCCGTCCACGTGGATGACGTCCGGGTCGGTGAAGACCCGCACGACCTGGCAGATGGCGTCGCTCTCACGGATGGCGGCCAGGAACTTGTTCCCGAGCCCCTCCCCTTCGGAGGCGCCCTTCACGATGCCGGCGATGTCGACGAAGGCGACCATGGCCGGCACGATCTCCCGGCTCTCGAACAGCTCGGCCAGGCGCTGGAGGCGCTCGTCGGGGACGGCCACCACGCCCACGTTGGGCTCGATGGTGGCGAACGGGTAATTCGCCGCCAGGACCTCATTGCGGGTCAGGGCGTTGAACAGGGTGGACTTCCCCACGTTGGGGAGGCCTACGATGCCGATGGACAGTCCCACGGGTGCTTCCTCCGAAGTCGCTGCAGGCCCGCGGTGCGGTGGGCCGACGTCAGAGCGTAGGTGATGGCCGGGAAGGCCAGTGCCGCTCCGGCCTCAGGCCGAGGTCTTGATCAGGTACTCGCTCATCGTCGAGCTGCGCAGCCGGGCCAGGTCGAGGCAGGCATCGACGCTGGCGATCATCCGGGAGACGTGAGCGTCGAGCTCCTCGGGCGACGCGGCGTTGAAGAACAGCATCGGATCGGCCACGTGCCCGGTGGAGGGCCAGCCCTCCTCGACGATCCCGTCGACGTCCGGCGCTCCCTCGGTCAGCGCCCGCACCACCTCGTTGCGGACGTAGCGGGTGCGGGGCTGCAGCTCGCCGGAGACCGGCGACTGGGTCCCGTGCCACCGGGTGATCCACTCGCGGTAGTCGAGCCCCTCGGGACGGTGGATCAAGGCCACCGTGAGCACCCCGGGCGACCGGTCCCCGTCCGCCCAGTCGCGGGGGGTGGCGTAGGGGGTGGTGCCGTAGTCGTCGTAGAGGGACTCGACCACCAGGTAGCCGGCCGATCGACGGCCGAGGTCACCGATGGCCGCCTCCACCTCGCCGCGACGCTCGTAGCAGTCCAGCCACACCGACACCTGGGCCACATGGGGGTCCTCGCCGGCGGGAGGCGGTGCCGGGGACGGTGCCGGGTCGGCATCGCCGTCGTGGACGTTGACGGCCAGCCCGTGCACCCCCGACGCCAGGAGGCGGGGCGCGGTCTCTCCGACCAGTCGGTCCCGCAGCTCGTCGCCGGTCCCGACCGCGCCGTCGCCCCACAGCAGGTAGATGAGCTTCTCCACGGTCGGGCGCCGACCGTTCAGCGTGAGGCCGGTGCCGGCACGCGGCAGGCACCGTCGATGTCGAACACCTGGTTGAACCGTCCGAGGGCCAGCCACGAGGCCACGCACAGAGCCAGGTCGACCAGTTCGCCGTCGCTGAAGTGGAGGTGGAGCCGCTCCCAGAATGGGTCGTCCATGCCCAGGTGGTCGGTGGCGTACCGCTCGGCGAACTCGACCGCCAGCTTCTCCCGTTGGTCGAGCCCGTCGAGGTTCCGCTCCACGCCGACCCGCTGATAGAACGCCTCGGGGATCTCGTCCGGGCCGCTCGCCCGACCCGGAACGTCCCGTGCCGTACGCCAGTCGATGCAGATGGCGCACTGGTTGATCCGGGCCATGGAGATCCGGGCCGCCTCGAACTCGCGGAGCGAGAGCGACGACTTCTCGTAGACGGCGCTGCTGTACCCACCGGCCGCAGAGGTCAGCGGAGCAGCCAATTCGGTCCACACGTAGACCAGCGGATCCTTGTCAGCAGGAACGGTGACGCGTGGCATCGGCCTCCCCTCGGTGTCGTCGACTTCCCGACTCGGCGATCGGCAACGCCATGCCCCTTCGGCCCCGGCGCCGCCGTCACGAGGCGGCAGGGGCGGGAAGGCGCCGGACCACCCGGCCGGCCAGGCCGGTCAGGAACTGGATCCACTGGCGCTCCCCCATCAGCCACAGCCAGAGCTCGCGCTTGTTGGCGATGACCACGTCCACGAACTGCTCGCGGCTCATCCCTCCCGGCTCGAGCGCCGGCTGCCAGCGTCCCCACAGCCAGACCCCGATGCAGATGTCCTTGCTGAAGCCCTCCCGCCAGTCCTTGCCGTCCAGCAGAGCGTCGCGCAGTCCGACCCGAAGGTCCACGGGCTCCTCCGGCAGCTCCAACCGAGGACCGCCCTCCACCTCGAATACCGTCATGGGCGCAACCCTATCCACTCGGCCGACACGGGACCCGGCCAAACGGCTCCTCCATGGGCACGATGGCCATATCGGAACACAACCTTCACGAATCCCTGCCGGAATTGCAACATTCCCGGCCCTGGCGTCCCCGGAGGGCCGGCGTCTCCCCGGCGGTCGGGGCCGGTGTGGTCGGGCTCAACGGTCGGGCAGGACCGGGGCACGGTCGCTGTCCTGGTAGGCCGACACGTGGTCCGCATAGTCGATGAACAACGGGGCGTCCGGGTCGAACGTGCGGCGCAGGCTGTCGAAGGCGATACGCTTGTCGAAGCTGTCCAGCTTGACCAGTGCCTCCGGGTTGTCCAGCTCACGGAAGTCGAGGCGTCCCCGGGCGTTGTCCAGTGCCTTGCGCCCACGCTCGGTGCGGACCAGCACACTGCTCCATCCGTCCATGGACCCGACGCTCCCGACCGACAGGTCCGCGCTCCGCCCCAGGAAGTCCGCACACTCGTCGCAGCCCTTGAGAGCGGCACCGTGGAAGTTCTTGATGGGCTCGTCGACGGCGAGCTCACCGTCGCGGTACTCGACGATCATCCGGCCCCGGATGACGTCCACTTTGCTCACCCGTTCGAGGTCGATGGCCCGGTCCTCGGCCAGGAGCTGGAGCATGAGGCCCTTGTAGTCGAAGCTCTTGGTGCACAGCAGGGCGATGGTCAGGACCACGGCGTCGATCCGGTGGGCACCGGTGGGCCACCGACGCGACTGCATGGCCCGGATCCCCTGGATCTCGCAGGGCGTGCCCACCACGGCGATGCGGGGCTTGGAAGGCAGGTCGTACCTCGAGAGGTCCAGCTCGGCCAGGGCCATGGTCTGGTTGTAAAAGCTGCCGGCCGCGTCGGTGATCTCCTTGGCGGTGGTGGCCAGGTGGGCCACTCCCTTCCACGGCTCGTCCGGGTCCTCGCTGGGCCGGGTCACCAGTGCACCGTCGATATCCCCGGCCACCAGGGCGGCAATCAGCAGCGCGGAGACCACCCCACCGTCCTGTGCGTCGTCGGGACGGGCCCCGGCTCGCACCGCGAAGGCCTCCATCACCGCGCCGAGGCCGTCCCCGGGGGGACCGCCGGTGATCTTCCAGTAGTTGTCCGAGGAGTCGGCACGGACCACGGCAGCGCCGGCCGGGTCGTCGCCCTGCACCGTCGACGGAGGCCACAGTGCCTCGTAGCGCAGGCCACCCCGCGGGCAGAAGTCCCAGCACAGTGAGCAGCCCGTGCACATCTTGACCAGCTCGGGAAGGTCGGTGTCCTCGTCGATCCCGATCGAGTTGGAGGGACAGGCGGCCACGCAGGTCCCGCACTGGATGCACCGCCCGGCGTCGATGACCCCGGCCTGCAGCTCCCAGAACCACGTCTTGCCCGGGGGCTCGTCGATCCCGTTGATCTCCTCGCGGATCCGGTAGGCCTTCATCCGACCCGCTCCGGCCGGCCGGCCGCGGCCTTCGTCGCCGCCCGCTTGGCGGCGGTCAGCTGGACCGGGGTGCCGGTGCCCTCCGCGGCCAGCGTGCTGCGCAGCTCGTCATTGGGGATGCGGCGGGCCCAGTTGTGGAACGGCTCGTCCTCCCGCCGCTCGGACTGGTACCGGCGGACCACCCGCAACAGGGCGTCGGGAACGTCGTTGACCGGCCGGGCGTGCTCGATCCAGTCGATGAACGCCGAGCCGGCACCGAGGGAGCCGCCCAGCCCGATGTCGACCGCCTCGGCCAAGTGGTTCCCCACATGGGCCACCTCGCCCCGGAACCCGATGTCGGCGATCTGCGGCTGGGCGCAGCTGGCCGAGCAGCCCGAGAAGTGCATGCGGATCACCCCGGCGTCCTCCCGGGCACCCGAGTGGGCACCGGCGACGGGAGCGGCACCGACCGGCTCGCCGGCGAGCTGCTCGTCGAGGAACCTGGCCCACTTGACCGCCCGCTCCTTGGTCTCGACGATGGCGTAGCGGCAGAACTCCGAGCCGGTGCAGGCCACCACCCCCCGTGAGAACGGGCCCGGATAGGGCGAGTACTTCACCACGAGGTCCTCGGACAGCATCTCTTCGATGCGGTCCTCGGGGACCCCGGTGAAGGTGATGTTCTGGTCGGTGCCGATGCGCACCGTGCCGTCGCCGTAGGTGTCGGCCAACCGGGCCGCCTCCACCAGCTCGATGCCGTTCATCCGGCCCACCGGCACCGAGCAGCCCACGTAGAACAGCCCGGCGTCCTTCTGGGGGTGCACCCCCACGTGGTCACCCCGGTACCTGCGGGTCAGGTCCTCGCCGGCCGGCACCAGCTCGAAGCGGGCCCGGGCGGCCAGCTCCTCCCGGAATCCCTCGGGCCCGAGCTCCTGGACCAGGTAGCGCATGCGGGCGAGGCCGCGGTTCTCGCGGTTGCCCAGCTCCCCGAAGAGCTGGGCGATGGCCCGGGTCACCTCGACGGCCTGGTTCTGGCGGACGAACACGTCGATGTCGGAGGCCATCCGCTCGCCGTCGGACAGTCCCCCGCCGGCCAGCAGGTTGAACCCCAGGGTGCCGTCCTCGGCCCGTGCCGGCCACAGCCCGATGTCGTTGATCTCGGCCTGGGCGCAGTCCTCCACGCACCCGGTGACCGACATCTTGAACTTGCGGGGCAGGTTGGCGTACTCGCGGTTGCCGGTGAAGAAGTCGGACACCGCCCGGGCGACCGGGAGCGCGTCGAACGCCTCGTGGGCGTCGACGCCCGACACAGGGCAGCACAGCACGTTGCGGGCGGAGTCGCCGCAGGCCTGGACGGTAGTGAGCCCGACGGCGGCGAACCGGCGCCAGATCCGGGGGATGTCCTCGATACGGAGCCAGTGGATCTGCACGGTCTGGCGGGTGGTGAGGTCGGCGTAGCGCGAGCCGAAGACACGGCTCTCGGTGCCGTCGGGGCCCTCGCCGAATGCGTCGGCGGCCACGCCGATCTCGCGCAGCTGGGGTGCGGTGAGGAACCCGCCGGGCACCTTGACCCGCATCATGAACGCGTCGCCGCCCTGCTTCTGGGGGTAGATGCCGGCCCACTTCAGGCGCTCCACTTCGCCGGGCACCTTGGCGATGCCGGCCGGGCCCTCCTTGGAGTACGTGTCGATGATGGCGTCGGCGATCTCCAGCGGGTGGCGCTCGAGCTTCCACCGCTCGATCTCATTGAGCTCGCCTTGGGTGCGGTAGGGGTTGACGAACGGCATGGGGCGGTCCGTGCCGCGGATGTGGAGCCCGTAGAGCTCGTCCCGGTCCTTGGTCATCGGTGGATCACGTCAGCCGTGCAGCCCGCACTCGACCTTGTCCGAGTCCGACCAGCGACCGGCGCGCGGGTCCTCCCCGATGGACACCGGGCGGGTGGTCGGGGCACAACCAATCGAGAGATAGCCCTTGGACAGCAGCGGGTGCTGGGGGATCCGGTGATCGGCCCCGTACCCGGCGACGTCCTGTTCCGTCCAGGTCGCCAGCGGGTTGATCTTGACCATCCCCCAGGCGTCGTCGTAGGCGGTGATCGGTGCGGCCCGGCGGGTCGGGGCGTCCACCCGCTTCAGCCCGGTGATCCAGGCCTCCTTGCCGGCCAACGCCCGCTTGAGGGGCCGGACCTTGCGGAACTCACAGCACTGGGCGGTGCCGCACGGCCACTGCTCCGCCCCGTCCACCGGTTGGGTCACGGTGAGATTGAGGTCGTAGCGGGCGCGGACCGTCTCGACGTACTCGAGCGTCTCGGGGAAGTGGGACCCGGTGTCGAGGAAGACCACCTCGACACCGGGATCGACCCGGACGGCGATGTCGATGAGCACAGTGTCCTGGAAGGACGAAGCCATGGCCAGCTTGGTTCCGAACCGTTCGACGGCCCAGGCGACGATGAGGCCGGCCGGAGCGGTCTCGAACGCCTTCGACCGCTCGTCCATCTCGTCCCGCAACTGCGTCAGTTCCGACTCGCTGGCCACGATGCTCACTCTCACAGACCTCTCTGCCGTTTGTCCCCGGGTCCGGTCGGCGAGTCGCTCCGCCCACCGGACCGCTTCCCTGTCCTGCTGCTTCCCTGCCCTGCTTCCCTTTCCCTGCCCTGCTGGTCTGTCGTTCTGTCTTCGTGCGGTCCCGGACCGACCGCTCCCACTGGGGAACCACCACGGATCCCGATGCATTCCTCGGCGGCCACCGGCGGGCCGCCCCGTGAGGGACGGTCCGGCAGGTCTCCCCGGCGTGGGGCCGGGGCAGGGACCGTCGGCTGCCCCGTGTCCGTGCGGAGCACCTTCGTCAGACTATACATGACTAATCAGATCAGGATTTGTGACAATCCAGGCCGAATGGGTAGGTTATGACCCGGAGGGGAGCGGCGGCGGCCACAATGGTCTCCGTGCCGAGCCACCTCCTCCCATGACTGGACCCCCGGACGGGCCGGACCCCGACTGCTTCCCCGACCTCCCTGTCGTGCTCCACCTGGCCGGTCGGAAGTGCCTGGTGGTGGGGGGCGGGCCGGTGGCCACCGGCAAGGCCGAGCGCCTGGTCGCCTCGGGCGGGCGGGTCCGGGTGGTCGCCCCCGAGGTGGGCGCCGACCTCGTGGCGCTGGAGGGGCCGGCGGTCGAAATCGTACGCCGCACCTACCGGGCCGGCGAGGCCGGAGGGTACGACCTGGTGGTCACCGCCACCGGGGTGCCCGAGGTCGATCGCCGGGTGGTCGCCGATGCCACGGCGGGCAAGGCGCTTGTCAACAGCGCCGACCGGGCGGCACCGGGCACCGTGGACCTGCCGGCCGTGCACCGGGACGGGCCGGTCACCGTGGCCGTCTCCACCCGGGGGGCCAGCCCGGCGCTGGCCCGGTGGCTCCGCTCCCGGGTGGCGGCGTCGGTCCCGGCCGGCGTGGCCGAGCTCGCCGCCCTCATCGACGACACCCGCTCCTCCCTCCGCGCCGCCGGCCGGCCCACCGAGTCGGTGGACTGGGACGCCCTCCTCGACGGGCCGGTGGTCGCCCTGGTCGGAGCCGGGCGGCTCGACGAAGCGCGCGCCGTGCTGCGCTCGGCCTGCGGACTGGCGGGCCCCGGCTGAGCACGGCCCGGCTGCCCGGTCGACACATGCGGGTGGGGGTGGGCGGTGCCCACGTCCGTCGGTAAGGTGGCCGGATGATGCCTGAACGCGTGCTGAGCCTCGACGAGATCGACCTTTCCGACATGGGGTTCTGGGAGCGCCCCTGGTCGGAGCGGGAGGGGGCCTTCGAGCTGTTGCGGGAGGAGCGCCCCCTGGCGTTCTTCGAGGAGCCGGACGCCACCCTCGCCTCGGCACTCGCACCACCGCCGGGGCCCGGCTACCGGGCGGTCGTCCGGCATGCGGACGTCGCCGAGATCAGCCGCCACCCCGAGATCTACTGCTCCGGGCAGGGGGCGGTCAGCATCCTCGACCTGCCCCCGGAGATGGTCGAGTACTTCGCCGGCATGATCTCGACCGACAACCCACGGCACGCCCGTCTCCGGCGGATCGTGTCCCAGGCCTTCAACCCCCGCCGGATCAAGAGCATCGAGGAGAACATCGAAGAGGTGGCCGACCGGGTCATCGACCGGGCCGCCGGCCTGGGCGGCTGCGACTTCGTCACCGAGATCGCCGCGCCGTTCCCGCTCGAGATCATCTGCGACATGATGGGCGTTCCCCCGTCGGAGTACGCCACGGTGTTCCGGTGCTCCAACGTCATCCTGAGCAACGGCGACCCCGAGTACATCCCCGAGGGGTCGGACCCCGTGCTCGCCTTCATCACGGCCGGCCAGGAGCTCACCGACCTGATGAACGAGCTCAGCGCCCACCGGGTCGACCACCCGACCGACGACCTCACCACCGCGCTGATCACCACCAACATCGATGGGGAGGCGCTCACCTCCGGCGAGCTGGCATCGTTCTTCGTCCTGCTGCTGACGGCGGGCAACGAGACGACCCGCACCGCCATCGCCCACGGCCTGCTCGCCCTCAGCGAGCACCCCGACCAACGAGCGCTGTGGCAGGCCGACCCCACCGGCGTCGGCGCCACCGGGGTCGACGAGATCGTCCGGTGGGCGTCGCCGGTCGTCTGGATGCGCCGCACCGTGACCGAGAACACCGTGCTGTCGGGCGAGGAGCTCCACGAGGGCGACAAGATGCTGCTCTTCTACAACTCGGCCAACCGCGACGCGTCGGCCTTCGAGGACCCCTACCGGTTCGACGTGCGCCGCGACCCCAACCCGCACTTCGGGTTCGGCGCGGCCGGACCCCACTTCTGCCTCGGGGCCCATCTCGCCCGTCGCGAGGTCGACGTGATGCTGCGAGAGCTGCTGCGGCGTCTCCCCGACATCGAGGTCAGCGGCGAGCCGGACCGGCTTCGGTCCAACTTCATCAACGGGATCAAGCACCTCCCCTGCCGGTACTCGGCCCGCTGAGCGGCCGGTGGACCGAGGCCGCCGGCTCCGGGGGCGCTCACGGCTTGGCCACCATCACCACCGCGGCCACCACCAGCAGGATGGCCAGCACGGCGGCCACCGCGGCCGCCCTCGCGCACTGACCACCCAGATCGGGGGCCGACGACGGGTCGCCGACCGCGGCCTGGAGCCTCCGCTCCGCCGGCCAGAGCACCATCTCGGCGGCCAGCGCCACGACCGCCCAGACCATGAGCCCGATGGCCACCCAGACGTCGGAGAACGACCAGTCGCCGCGGCTCATGACCACGAGGGCCACCCCGAGGACCGGGACCAGGAACAGGACACGACCGGCCCAGTTGACCCCGGGACGGTAGTAGCGCCGCACGCTCTCGGAGGCCGGCCCGCTCCGGCGGAGGGCGAGGGCGTAGGCGCCGGCCACCACCACGGCGCCGAGTCCGACCAGGGCGGTCAGCACGTGGGCCAGCAGCACGAGGTCGTAGGGGGCCCCGGGGGCGTGGCTGGCCGTCATCAGCGGGAAGGTGGTGCGGGGCATCGGGTCGATTCTGGCCCGCCGGTGCCGACAGCCGCGTTCACCTGCCCCGCCCTCGGAATTGCTACGTTAGGGGCAGCGCCTTTGCCATCGCCCCGGCATCCGGGATTGGGACGAGCGTCGAAGACGGGAGTAGAGGTGGCGATCACCGTGGCTAGACAGACCAGACGATCACATGGGGGCGACGCTCACTGGTGATGAATCAGCTCCGACTCGACCCGCTCACCGGTCGCTGGGTGGTGGTCAGCACCGATCGGGCCAACCGCCCGCAGGCGTTCGCCCCCCGCTCGGCACCGATCCAGGCCGACACCTCCCGACCCTGCCCGTTCTGCCCCGGCAACGAGGAGAACGTGACCCCGACCCTCGAGACCCTGGGTCCGGACGGGGCGTGGATGGTCCGGGTGGTCCCGAACCTGTATCCGGCCTTCGAGGGCAACGCCCCCTTCGTGGTCACCAACCGTGGACCGGTGTTCACCCAGGCCACTGCGGGGGGCATCCACGAGGTCTTCGTGCTCTCGCCGAGCCACCAGAACTCGTGGTCGATGTTGAGCGACGAGCAGACCTCCGCGGTGATGACGGCCGTCAGCGACCGGATCGAGGAGCACTCACTCATCCCCGGCCTGCGCTACAGCCAGGCCATCGTCAATGCCGGACGGGAGGCGGGAGCCTCCATCGAGCACCCCCACGGCCAGCTCCTCGGGATGTCCTTCGTCCCCCGCGAGCTGGTGGAGGAGCAGGCGGGATTCGCCCGGTTCGCCGGCCGCTGCCTGCTCTGCACCACGGTGGACGCCGAGGAGAACGTCAACCACCGGGTGGTCTACTCCGACGAGCGGGTCCTGGTGGTCTGCCCCTTCTGGAGCGGTGTCCCCTACGAGATGCTGGTCATCCCCCGGGCCCACGGCCCCCATCTCCACCACAGCCCGCCCACCGACCTGGTGGCCGTAGGCAAGGCGCTCAAGGTCGCCCTCGGCAGCCTGCGGGACGTGGTGGGCGACATCGCCTACAACCTCGTCTTCCACTCCGCCCCGTACCGGGCGCCGGAGCCGTACCACTGGCACGTCCACGTGGTGCCCAAGCTCACCACAGTGGCCGGATTCGAGCTGGGCACCGGGGTCCTCATCAACATCGTGAATCCCGAGCAGGCCGCCGAGGAGCTGGCCGTGCGGGTCCCGGTGGCACAGGGCTGACGGGGCCCCACCGGGCCGCCTCGGTCGACCCACCTCCATGGGCCACCGCCCGCGTCAGGCGAGCTCGAAGCACTGCGAGCCGTACGGGGCCAGGGTGACCCGGTAGGGATCGGTGCCGATCAGGGGGAACGCCACCCGGCCCAGCAGCTCGATGGGCTGCCTCCCGACCCACCGGTCCGCATGGAGCTCGGCCGGCTGGGCCAGCTTGCTCAGGTTGTGGACGCACAGCACCGGGTTCACCGGGCCCCGCTGCGGCGCGTCGGGCGCCGAGCGGACGAAGGCCAGCACCGACGGGTTGGCCGACGGGATGACCTCGAGCGTACCGGTCCCGAACACTGGGAACTCACGGCGCACGGCCAGGATCCTCCGCATCCAGTGCAGGAAGGAGCTGGGGTTTCGCTGCTGGGCCTCGACGTTCACCGCGGCGAAGCCGTAGACCGGGTCCATCAGCGGCGGCAGGTAGAGCTGGGCGAAGTCGGCCCGGCTGAACCCCCCGTTGCGATCCGGGGTCCACTGCATCGGGGTGCGGACCGAGTCACGGTCCCCGAGGTAGAGGTTGTCCCCCATCTGGATCTCGTCGCCGTAGTAGAGGACGGGGCTCCCCCGGAGGGTGAACAACAGGTAGAAGAGGAGCTCGGAGAGCCGCCGGTCACGGTCGAGGAGGGGGGCAAGGCGGCGCCCGATCCCCATGTGGCGCTTCATCCGCGGGTCCTTGGCGTACTCGGCGAAGAGGTAGTCACGCTCTTCCTCGCTGACCATCTCCAGGGTCAGCTCGTCGTGGTTCCGCAGGAAGATGGCCCACTGGCTGCTCCCCGGTGCCTCGGGGGTCTGGGCCAGGATCTCCGTGATCGGGTAGCTCTGCTCACGTCGGACGGCCATGAACAGACGGGGCATGAGGGGGAAGTTGAAGCAGAGATGGCACTCGTCGTCGTCACCGAAGTAGTCGGCCACGTCGGACGGCCAGCCGTTGGCCTCGGCCAGCAGGATGCGCCCGGGGTAGTCGGCGTCCAGCTCGGCTCGGACCCGGCGGATGAAGGCATGGGTCTCGGGCAGGTTCTCGCCCGCCGTCCCGTCCTTCTGGAAGAGGTACGGGACGGCGTCGAGCCGGAATCCGTCGAGCCCGAGGTCGAGCCAGTACCGCACCACGTCGAGCATGGCCTCGGCCACCTCGGGGTTCTCGAAGTTGAGGTCGGGCTGGTGAGAGTAGAAGCGGTGCCAGTAGTACTGGTTGCGGACCGGGTCGTACGCCCAGTTGGACCGCTCCGCGTCGATGAATACGACCCGGGCCTCCGGCCAACGCTGGTCGTCGTCGTTCCACACGTACCAGTCGGCCTTGGGGTTGTCGCGGCTCTGCCTCGACTCGACGAACCAGGGATGCTGATCACTGGTGTGGTTGATCACCAGGTCGGCGATGACCCGGATCCCCCGGGCATGGGCCTCGTCGAGCAGTCGGCGCAGGTCGTCCACCGTGCCGCTCTCGGGGTGCACCGAGTAGTAGTCGCTGATGTCGTACCCGCCGTCGCGGAGCGGGGAGGGGTAGAACGGGAGCAGCCAGAGGCAGTCGACGCCCAGCCACTGCAGGTAGTCGAGCCTGGCGATGAGGCCGGGGATGTCCCCGACGCCATCGTTGTTGCCGTCGAAGAAGCCCCGGATCAGGACCTCGTAGAAGACCGCCCGCTGGAACCAGTGCGGGTCCTCGCCCGGAGGGGGAAGGGGCGCATGGCGATTGTCCACGCTTCCGGTCACTCCCCTCGGAGCGAACGGCACGGAGAGGTCGGCGCTCATGGGACCGGGGTCGACTGCCACGTGCGCACGCTACCCGAGCGCGTCCCGGGGGCTGGGCCCCTCAGCCGTCGGAGCGCGGGCCGCCCGGTGCTGCCAGCACCGCGGCCAGCAGTTGGTCGGCCGCCTGGTAGGGATCGAGGTCGCCGGCCATCATCGAGGCGGTGACGTCGGCGAACCGGTCGGCAGCCACCAACTCGTCGATCTGCTCCTCCACCCGGGCGATCAGGATCTGGTGGAACTCCCCTTCGAGCCGCCGGCGCCTCAGCAGGCCCAGGGTGCCGTGCTCGATCTGATGACTGCGGTGCCGCCCGACCTCGGCCCACAACTTCCCGACCCCCTCCCCGGTGGAGGCGGTGGTCTCCACGATGGGCGGCCGCCAGTCGCCGAGCTCGGTCAGGTCCAGCATGAGCTCGAGGTCCCGACGCGTCTCTCGGGCACCCGGTCGGTCGGCCTTGTTGATGACGAACAGGTCGGCGATCTCCAGCAGGCCCGCCTTGTTGGCCTGGATGGCGTCGCCCCACCCCGGGTTGACCACCACGATGGTGGTGTCGGTGGCGGCCGCCACCTCGACCTCCTGCTGGCCCACGCCGACCGTCTCCACCAGCACCACCGGCATGCCCACCGCCGAGAAGACCCGCACCGCCACCGGCACGGCGACCGCCAGGCCACCGAGATGGCCCCGGGTGGCCATCGACCGGATGAACACGTGGTCGTCGAGGGCGTGGCTTGGCATGCGCACCCGGTCGCCGAGGATCGCACCGCCCGAGAACGGCGACGACGGGTCGATGGCGAGCACGGCCACCTGGTCCGACCCGTCGAATCCCTCCTCCCGGGCCCGCACGATCAACCGGTCGGTGAGGGTCGACTTGCCGGCCCCCGGGGCGCCGGTGATGCCCACCGTGTAGGCGTCCCCGGGCGATTTGTAGGCCAGGCCGGCCACCACTCGGGACGGCCCTCCCCCCCGCTCCACCAGCGAGAGGAGCCGAGCCAGGGCCACCCGGTCGCCGCGGCGGGCGGCATCGAACAGAGCGGGGGGGTCGGGCGGGGTCGGGGCGGGCATGGAGTGAAGAGCGTATCGGGGGACGAACCGGGCCGTCAGGCGCGGGACACGTGGGCGCCGAGCGACACCAGCTTGGTGTCGAAGTCCTCGTAGCCCCGGTCGACGTGGTGGGCGTCGGAGATCACGGTCTCCCCGTCGGCCACCAGCCCGGCCAGCACCAGCGCGGCGCCGGCCCGTACGTCGAAGGCGCGGACCGGCGCCCCGGACAGCCGCGGCACGCCCCGGACCACCGCGTGGTGGCCCTCGGTGCGGATGTCGGCGCCCATCCGCCGCAGCTCCTCGACGTAACGGAAGCGACCGAAGAAGAGGTTCTCGGTGACGATGCCCACGCCGTGGGCCACCGTCAGCAGTGTCACCAGCAGCGGCTTGTAGTCGGTGGCGAAGCCCGGGTACGGGAGCGTGGCCACGTCGACGGCCTGCAGCTGGTCGTCGCGGTCCCGGACCGCACGCAGGCCGTCGGGGTCCTGGGAGATGCGGATGCCGGTCGCCGCCAGCTTGCGGATCAGCATGTCCATGTGCTCGGGTCGCCCGTCCTCGACCACCACGTCCCCACCGACCATGCCGGCGGCCACCAGGAAGGTGGCCACCACCAACCGGTCGGGGATCACCGCGTGGCGGACCGGGTGGAGCTCGTCGACCCCTTCGACCTCGATGCGGGAGGTGCTCGCCCCCCGGATGCGGGCCCCCATCGAATTGAGGAACCGGGCCAGGTCCTGCACCTCGGGCTCGCGGGCTGCGTTCTCGATGATCGTGGTCCCCTTGGCCAGCGCCGCGGCCATCAGCACGTTGTCGGTGCCGGTGTGGCTCGGGTACTCGAGCACCACCCGGTTTCCCACCAGCCGGGGGACCGATCCCACGGTCGACTCGACCCTTCCCTCCACGTAGCCGTGGGACGACTCGAACACCGCGCCCATCGACTCGAGGGCCCGCAGGTGCATGTCGATGGGCCTCGGGCCGAAGTCGTCGCCCCCGGGCATCGAGACCCTGGCCCGCCCGTGGCGGGCCAGGAGCGGCCCGAGGACCACCACCGACGCCCGCATCTTCTCCACCAGCTCGTAGGGAGCCTCGGGGACCACGTCGGCCGGGGTGGTGACCACTAGCTCGTCGGGCCGATCGCCCCGGCGGACGTCGACGCCCATGGCGCCGAGCACCTCGCCCATGATGTCCACGTCGGTGATCCGGGGCACGTTGGTCAGTACGTGGCGGCCCTCGGCCAGCAGGCAGGCCGCCATGAGCTTGAGGACCGAATTCTTGGCGCCGCCGGCCCGCACCGTCCCGGACAGGGGTCCGTTGGGTGAGACGACGAACCGGTCCACCCCACCAGTATGGCCCGCCCGTCCCGGGTGCCCGTCGATGCCGGGCGACCCTTCCGGGCCGTCGGCGACCCGGTCGGCCCCGGGGGTCCGGAGCCGCTGGTCAGAGCACCGGGGTGGCGTTCGGCCGGGTGTGGTCAGATGACGACGCGCTCCTCCCAGCGCCCGAAGACCCCGGCCAGGGTGTCGATCATCTCCCCCACCGTGGCGTAGGCGCGGACCGCGTCGAAGATGGCCGGCATCAGGTTGCACTCGGAGCGGCCGGCGTCGGCGGCCAGCCGTCCGAGCGCCGAGGCGACCGCCGGGGCGGAGCGGCGGTGCTTCACGTCGGCGAGGCGCTTGCGCTGGGCCTCCTCCACCTCGGGACCGATGTGGAGGGTGGGCAGGACGGACTCCTCGTTCCCGCCGGTGAAGGCGTTGACCCCCACCACCACCGTCCGACCGGCGGAGACCCGCCGCTGGAAGCGGTAGGCGGCGTCGGCGATCTCCCCCTGGAACCAGTTGGACTCGATCCCGGCCACCACGCCCTCGAGGATGGAGCCGCCCCCGAGGTCCTCCAGGTGGGCGAAGACCACCTCGGCCTGGGCCACCATCTCGTCGGTCAGCGCCTCGACGAACCACGACCCGCCCAGCGGGTCGGCCACGTTGGTGACTCCGGTCTCGCCGGCGATGACCTGCTGGGTCCGCAGCGCGATGCGGGCCGCCTTCTCGGTGGGCAGGGCGAGGACCTCGTCCATCGAATTGGTGTGGAGGCTCTGGGTCCCGCCCAGCACGCCGGCCAGTGCCTCGATGGCGGTACGGACGATGTTGAGCTCGGGCTGCTGGGCGGTAAGAGAGGCACCGGCCGTCTGGGTGTGGAAGCGACAGGTCAGCGAGCGCGGGTCCTGTGCCCCGTAGCGGTTCCGCATCCAGGTCGCCCAGATGCGTCGGGCGGCCCGGTACTTGGCGATCTCCTCGAAGAAGTCGATGTGCGCGTTGAAGAAGAACGAGAGACGGGGGGCGAACTCGTCGACGCCGAGGCCCGCCGCCCGGGCCGCCTCCACGTAGGCAAACCCGTTGGCCAGGGTGAAGGCCAGTTCGTGGGCGGCCGTCGACCCGGCCTCCCGGATGTGGTAGCCGGAGACCGACACCGGGTGGAAGCGGGGCAGCTCGGCGGCGCAGTAGCGGATGATGTCGGTGACCAGCCGCAGCGAGGGACGAGGCGGGAAGACGTACTCCTTCTGCGCCTGGTACTCCTTCAGCATGTCGTTCTGGAGCGTCCCTCCGAGGCGGGCCCGGTCGGCACCGGCCCCCTCGGCGGCGGTGACGTACATGGCCAGGCACATGGCGGCCGGCGAGTTGATGGTCATCGAGGTGGTGGTGGCCTCGAGGTCGATGCCGGCGAAGAGGTCCTCGGTGTCGGCCAGGGTGTCCACCGCCACCCCGCACCTGCCCACCTCCCCCTCGGCGAGCGGGTCGTCGGAGTCGCGGCCCATCAGGGTGGGCAGGTCGTAGGCGACCGAGAGCCCGCCCCCGCCGGCACGCAGGATGTCGTGGAAGCGGGCGTTGGTGTCCTCCGCGGTCCCGAACCCGGCGAACATCCGCATGGTCCAGAGCTTGGAGCGGTACATCGACGCGTAGGGGCCCCGCGTGTAGGGATAGACCCCCGGCCACTCCCCGGCCGGCCGGCCGGCGTCGCCCCGCTCCCCGTCAGGAGCGGGAGTGGGGCCGTAGACCGGTGCGAGGGGGATGCCCGACATGGTCTCGAAGTCGGCGTCGCGGAGGGTGGAGGCGGCGTAGGCGGCCTCCCAGGCCGCTTGCCCGTCCGGAACCCCGGGGTCGTCGCCTGTGCGCACCGGCCCAGCTTAGGTAGGTTCGCGCCCCCTGATCGGCGCCTTGCCCGATCGGGGCCGGGGTGACGCCCCGTCAGCAACTATCGTCGTGCATCGTGAGCATCGCACCCCAGGCACCCGATCGAAATCTGGCCATGGAGCTCGTCCGGGTCACCGAGGCGGCCGCGTTGGCCGCGTCACGGTGGATGGGCCGGGGTGACAAGGAGGGAGCGGACGGCGCCGCGGTCAACGCCATGCGCATCGTCCTGTCCAGCATCGCCATGGACGGCGTCGTGGTGATCGGCGAGGGCGAGAAGGACAACGCGCCGATGCTGTACAACGGGGAGCGCATCGGGGACGGCAGCCCGCCCAAGGCCGACATCGCGGTGGACCCGATCGACGGCACCACGCCCACGGCACTCGGCCGCGGCGGCGCCCTGGCGGTGATCGCGGTGTCCGAAGAGGGCACCATGTTCGACCCGGGCCCGTGCGTCTACATGGAGAAGCTGGCGGTCGGCCCCCGGGCGGTGGGGACGATCGACATCACCCGGTCCGTGGCCGACAACCTGGGCGCCGTAGCCAAGGCCAAGGGGACCTCGGTCCGGGACCTGGCCGTGGCCATCCTCGACCGGCCGCGCCACGCCGAGCTCATCGCCAGCGTGCGCAGCACCGGGGCACGGATCCGCCTGATCACCGACGGTGACGTGGCCGGTGCCATCGCCACCGCCTGGCCGGACACCGGGGTGGACATGCTGATCGGCATCGGCGGCACCCCCGAAGGGGTGATCGCCGCGGCCGCCCTCAAGTCGATGGGCGGGGAGATCCAGGGCCGCCTGTGGCCCCGTGACGAGGCGGAGCGTCAGGCCGCCATCGCCGCCGGCTACGACCTCGACGCCGTCCTGACCACCGACGACCTGATCCGCGGGGACAACTGCTTCTTCGCCGCCACCGGCATCACCGACGGCGAGCTCCTCCACGGCGTGCGGTACGACGAGTGGGGGGCCACCAGCCAGTCCCTGGTGATGCGGTCGAAGTCGGGGACCGTGCGGCTCATCGAGGCGCGCCATCCGCTCCACAAGCTGGCCGAGTACAGCGCCATCGAATTCAGTTGACCCCTGACCGGACGCGCCGGCCGGGCGCTGGCGGTCAGCGCCCGGTGCGGGCCCGCTCCTTCGACTCGGCAGCGAGCACCTTGGCGCGGTCGGCGTTGCGCTGTGCGGCCTCCCGGGGCCGGAGGCCGGCTGTGTAGACCTCGCGGATGTACTCCTGGACGTCGGTGGCCGACGTGGCCAGGGTCAACAGGTCGTTCGACGCCTGGAGGTGGGTCCGGAGACCCATGAGGTCCCAGGCCCGACGGATGTTGGCCTTGGCGGCCATCAGGGTCGTGAGCGGGGCCTGGGCCACGTGGAAGGCGAGCTCGTTGACCTCGTCGTCGAGGCGTTCGAGCGGCACGACCCGGTTGATGAGACCCATCTCCTTCGCCTCCTGGGCGGTCAGCTCCTGGCCGGTGTACATGTACTCGGAGGCCCGCTTCCAGTTCATGAACAGCCACGGCTCGATGCCGGTCTCCATCGTCGGCATCGCCATTCCCTGGAGGACGGGGAACTGGAAGTAGGCGTCCTCCGAGGCCACCGACATGTCGGTCAGCAGCCCCCACACGGTGCCCCCGCCCAGGCAGTAGCCGTGAACCTGGGCGATGGTCACCTTCGGGAAGTCCCACAGCTTCAGGACCGGCGTGCCGTAGATGTCCCACTGGCCCTTCCAGGGGCTCCCGAGTCTCGCCGTGCTCTCGTCGATCTCGCGCATCTCGGTGCCGGGGGTACCGGCCACCACGTGACCGGCGCTGAAGCCGGGACCGTTCGCCTTCAGGACGACCACCCTGATGTCGTAGTCCCGATCGGCGTCGTCGAGGCAGGTGTCGACGTCGAACACCAGGTCCGACGACTGGATGTTGGCCTTCTCCTCGAAGTCCAACGTGATCCAGGCGACCGGCCCGTCCTTGGCGTAGACCACCGTGTCCAGATGACGGGTTTCCATCACATGCTCCTGTCGACGAGGGCCCACCGCTCCCGGCTCGCTGCCCAGCGAACCTAGCAAACAGGGCCGTACCGGGCCGGGGTGGATCAGGCGGTCGTGCCCGAGGTGGCGTCGACCGCCTCCAGGCGGACCTGGGCCCGCAGCAGCGCCGCCTCGGCCTCGACCAGCTCGATGTCGGGCTCCTCGGCCTCGCCGGTGGCACCGCTCCGGCCGGTCGACGAGCCCAGCCCGGCCACGCTGGCCTCGGCCGCCTCCAGGGCGACCTGGGCCCGGCCGGTGTCGATCTCCTCGGCCAGCTCGGCCACGCCCAGTAGCAGGGTGACCCGGGTGTCCCCGTCCGCCGAGCCCGATCTGCCGGCCGTCTCGTCGTCGGCCAGGATGTTCTGCTCGACCTGGACGAAGCCCCCGTGGGCGGCGATACGGACCTCCTCGCCCTCGGCCCGCACCACCCGGACCACGCCGGGCTCGACGGTCCCGACCAGCGGGGTGTGCCCGGCCAGGAACGTCGTGTCCCCGTCACCGGTGCGGAGGATCACCTCGGCCGCCTGCCCGGTGAGCAGGATGCGCTCCGGGGTGACCAGGTTGATCGAGAACAGGTTGCCGTCAGCCATCGCTCGGGACCGACCGTTCAGTCGTTCTCGAGGGCGTGGGCCTTGGCCAGCACCGACTCGGCGCCTCCCACGTTGAGGAAGGCCTGCTCGGGGACCTCGTCCAAGTCGCCGTTGACCAGCGCCTCGAACGACTCCACGGTCTCCTCGACCGGGACGGTCACGCCCTTCAGGCCGGTGAACACCTCGCCCACGTTGAACGGCTGGGACAGGAAGCGCTGCACCTTGCGGGCCCGGGAGACGGTCACCCGGTCGTCCTCGGACAGCTCGTCGAGGCCGAGGATGGCGATGATGTCCTGGAGCTCCTTGTAGCGCTGCAGCACGCCCTGCACCCGCCGGGCCACGGTGTAGTGGCGCTCGCCGACGATCTCGGGGGCCAGGATGTTCGAGGTCGAGGACAGGGGGTCCACCGCCGGGTAGATGCCCAGCGAGGCGATGTCCCGGGACAGCTCGGTGGTGGCATCGAGGTGGGTGAACGTGGTGAACGGTGCCGGGTCGGTGTAGTCGTCGGCCGGCACGTAGACCGCCTGCAGGGAGGTGATCGAGCGTCCCCGGGTCGAGGTGATCCGCTCCTGGAGCTGGCCCATCTCGTCAGCCAGCGTCGGCTGGTAGCCCACGGCCGAGGGCATGCGGCCGAGCAGCGTCGACACCTCGGAACCGGCCTGGACGAAGCGGAAGATGTTGTCCACGAACAGCAGCACGTCCTGGTTCTTCACGTCCCGGAAGTACTCGGCCATGGTCAGGGCGGCCAGCGCCACCCGCAGGCGCACCCCGGGTGGCTCGTCCATCTGCCCGTAGACCAGGGCCGCCTTCTCGATGACACCTGACTCCTGCATCTCGATCCACAGGTCGGTGCCCTCACGGGTTCGCTCGCCCACCCCGGCGAAGACCGACACGCCGCCGTGGTTGATGGCCACCCGGTTGATCATCTCCTGGATGAGCACGGTCTTGCCCACGCCGGCCCCACCGAACAGGCCGATCTTGCCGCCCTGCACGTACGGCTCGAGCAGGTCGATGACCTTGATCCCCGTCTCGAACATGACCGCCCGGGGCTCGAGCGTGTCGAAGTCGGGGGCCGATCGGTGGATCTCCCAGTAGGCCTCCACCTCACCGATCGAGTCGGTGTCGAGGGGTTCGCCCAGCACATTGAACACGTGGCCGAGCACAGCGTCGCCCACCGGCACCTGCAGGCCGCGCCCGAGGTTGCGCACCTCGGCCCCGCGGGTCAGGCCATCGGTGGCCTTGAGGCAGATGCAGCGGACCCGGCCGTCGCCGATCTGCTGGGCCACCTCGGCGGTGATGACCTCCTTGTTGCCCTCGAGCTCGATGTCCACCTCCACCGCCCCGTTGATCTCGGGCAGCGCATGGGGCGGGAATTCGACGTCGATGACCGGGCCGGCGATGGCCACCACCCGGCCGGAGGCCAGCGTCTTCGACTCGGTGGGCTGGGGTGCGGTGGTGGTCATGAGCGTCGGGCTCCCTTGAGGTCGTCTGGTACGGAGTGGTTACGTCGGATGGTCGGATCGGCGGCGGTCGGCGGTGCGTGCACGGTTCAGACCCTGGTCTCGATGACCAGTCCGCCTTTGTCGTCGTCGGCCCCGGCCCGCAGGGCCTCGGCGCCGCCCACGATCTCCATGATCTCGGTGGTGATGGAGTCCTGGCGGGCCCGGTTCATGATCCGCGAGTACTTCTTGATGAGCTCACCGGCGTTTTCGGTGGCTGCGGCCATGGCCCGCTGCCGGGAGGTCAGCTCGGAGGCCGACGCCTCGAGCAGGGCGGCGAAGATCGCCGTCTCCGCGGCCCGGGGCCCGAGCGTCTCGAGGAGGATGGCCGCGTCCGGTTCGAACTCGGTGTAACCGAGGGCCTTGGACTCGGTCGCGCCCGGGGCCGTCGACCAACTGCCCTCCTCGTCCTGGTGTGACGCCTTCTGCTCGGCGTCGCGGGGGTCCACCAGCGGGAGCAGCTGGCGGGTCTCGACCCGCTGGCTGCCGGCCGACAGGAAGCGGGTGGACACGATCATGACCTGGTCGACCTCGCCGTTGACGAAGGGGGTGAGGACGGACAGGGCCACCTCACGGGCGTCGGTGAAGGCCGGGCGCTCGCTCATCCCGGTGAACGACCGCTCGACGGGCTGCCCGCGGAAGCGGAAGTACCCCTGAGCCTTCTTGCCCACAGTGAACAGCCGGGGCTCGACGCCGTCGGCCTGCTCCTGGTTCAGCAGGCGCTCGGTGGCCCGGAAGACCGACGTGTTGTAGCCGCCGCACAGGCCCCGGTCGGCCACCACCGAGAGCACGGCCACCCGGCTGACCGTCTCCGGCGTGCCGAGGAGGCGGCCGGCGGCGTCGGGATCGCCCAGGGCGGTCTCGAGCACGATGCGGGCCATTCCCTCCTGGTAGGGACGGGCGGCAACGATCCGGCTCTGGGCGCGCACGATCTGGGAGGCGGCGATGAGCTCCATCGCCTTGGTGATCTTCTGGGTCGACTTGATGCTCCGGATCCGTCGACGAAGGATGCGCTCCTGACCGCCGGCCATCGGTCAGCTGTCCTCGCCGGCGTCGAAGGCGTCGGTGAATTTGGCCAGGGCAGTGGCCAGCGCGTCACCCTCCGGCAGCTTGCCCGACGTGCGGATCCCGTCCAGCAGGTCGGCGTGGTGGGCGCGGAAGTAGGCCCGCACCTCCGCCTCGTAGCGCTGGACCTCCGAGACGGGGACCGTGTCCACGTACCCCTCGGACCCGGCGAAGATGACCAGCACCTGCTCCTCCACCGGCACCGGGGCGTTGAGGCCCTGCTTGAGCAGCTCGGTGAGGCGGTAGCCCCGGTCGAGCTGGGCCTGGGACACCTTGTCGAGTTCGGAGCCGAAGGTGGCGAAGGCCTCGAGCTCGCGGAACTGGGCCAGGTCGAGCTTGAGGGTGCCGGCCACCGACTTCATGGCCTTGATCTGGGCGGCGCTCCCCACCCGGCTTACCGAGATGCCCACGTTGATGGCGGGGCGGACGCCGGCGTAGAACAGCTCGCTCTCGAGGAAGACCTGGCCGTCGGTGATCGAGATCACGTTGGTGGGGATGTAGGCGGACACGTCGCCGGCTTTGGTCTCGATGATCGGCAGCGCGGTCAGCGACCCCCCACCGGCCTCGTCGGACAGCTTGGCCGAGCGCTCCAGCAGGCGGCTGTGGAGGTAGAAGACGTCGCCGGGGTAGGCCTCGCGGCCCGGCGGCCGCCGGAGCAGCAGGGACATCTGCCGGTACGCCTCGGCCTGCTTGGACAGGTCGTCGTAGACGATGAGGGCGTGCTCGCCGTTGTCCATCCAGTGCTGGCCCATGGCGCACCCGGCGTAGGGGGCGAGGTACTTGAAGGGAGCCGGGTCGGCCGCGCCGGCCAGCACCACCACGGTGAACTCGAGGGCGCCGTAGCGCTCGAGGGTGGCCACCGTCTGGGCCACCGACGACTCCTTCTGGCCGATGGCCACGTAGATGCACTTCACCCCCAGCCCCTTCTGGTTGAGGATGGTGTCGACGGCGACGGTGGTCTTGCCCGTCTTGCGGTCGCCGATGATCAGCTCGCGCTGGCCCCGGCCGATGGGGGTCATGGCGTCGATGGCCTTGATGCCGGTCTGCAACGGCTCCGACACCGGCTGGCGCTTGACGATGCCCGGGGCCTGCACCTCGAGACGGCGGGTGGTGTCGGTGTTGATCGGTCCCTTGCCGTCGAGCGGCTCGCCGCGGGCGTTGACCACACGGCCGAGCAGCGCGTCGCCGACCCGCACGGAAAGGATGCGCCCGGTCGCCTTGACCAGCTGCTCCTCCTCGAGGCCGGTGTCGTCGCCCAGGATGACCGCGCCGATGGTCTCCTCGTCGAGGTTGAGGGCGAGGCCCTCGGTGCCGTCCTCGAACTCGAGGATCTCGTTCACCGCGGCGCCGGGCAGCCCGGTGATCCGGGCGATGCCGTCGCCGACCTCGACCACCCGGCCGACCTGCTCGGTGCCGACCTCGGGGGTGTAGTCGTCGACGTACCGCTTGAGTGCAGCGGTGATCTCGTCGGAGTTGATGGTCAACTCAGCCATCGGTTGCTTCCCTTCGTGTTGGGGTGTTCGGGACCCGGTAGGCCTCCTCGGAGGCGAGGAGGTGCTCCTTCAGTTCGTTCAGCCGGTGCCGGGTGCTGCTGTCGACCAGCAGGTCGCCTACCTGGATCACCACGCCCCCCAGCAGCTCGGGCCGGATGGTCACCTGGAGGTCGACCGGGTTGCCGGCCAGCACGGCCAGGGCGTCGCCCAGGCTCTGGCGCTGCGAAGCGTCGACGGCATCGGCGGCCTGCACCCGGGCCACCCGCCAGCCGCGGGCACGGGCGGCGTCCTCGACCAGGCAGTCGAGGGTGGCGACGATGTCCCGGGCCCGCCCGCCGCGGACAGCGTAGGCGGCCAGTCGCCCGGTGGCCGGCAGCACCTGGTCCCCCAGCAGTTGGGCGATGACCTGCTGGCGGACCGTCACCGGCAGGTCGCGGTCGCCGAGCGCCCCACGCAGTCGGCGGTTGGACTCGACGGTGCGGGCGAACCGGAACAGCTGGTCCTCGATCTCCTCGAGCTCGGGGATGGTCACCGACTCGAACACCGCCGCCGCGTACCCCGACACCCGGTTGCGCGAACCCAGTCGACCGAGGACCTCCTCGTCGAACGGTTCGGCCGGTGTGGCCGGCGCGCGCACCGAGGCCGCCAGCAACCGTGAGGACAGCCAGTGGAAGGACGTGGTCACCTCGCCGGCCGGGACTACGGTCACCGCCTGGTGGACGAGCCTCCTGACCTCGGGACGGACCTTCCCGTCGAGCAGGTGGTCGAGGACGGCGCGACGGGAGGCGACGGGGACCGACCCGTCGTTGACGGCCAGCATCAGCTCGTTATTACCGTCGACCAGCTCGGCCACCGACCGCATCTCGGCGCCGGCGTCGGCCAGCGCGTCCGACGCGGCCAGCGACTCCTCCATCGCCGCCAAGTAGCCCTGGAGGGCAGGGTTCACCGAGTGCCCCCTGCGGCGCCGGCCGTCGCCCCGGAGGTCTCCGCACGCACTGCGGCGATGGCCTCGTCGATGAGGTCCCGGTGGTCGGCGGCCTGGATCTCACGCCCGATGACCCGCTCGGCGGCGGCGAGCACGATCTCGCCCACCCGGGCGGTCACCTCCTCGACGGCGGCCTGCCGGGCGATGACCACCTCGGCGTCGGCGGCCTGCACGATGCGGTCGTGGATGGCCTGAGCGTCGGACTCGGCCTTGAGCTTCATCTGGTCGGCCGCGGTCGACGCCTGGGACACGATCTCGCGGGCCTGGCCCCGGGCCCGGTCGAGCAGGGACCGACGCTCGGTGTCGGCCTGCTCGGCATCGGCCTTGGCCTTGTCGGCGGCCTCGAGCTCGCCCCTGATCTGGTCCTGACGCTCGGTGAGCACCCTGTTCAGGGGCGGCACGACGAGCTTGGCGATGAACCCGAGCACCAGAATGAACGCGATCAGGACGACGATGAACGTCCCGTTGGGAACGAGGAAGTTGCTGTCTGCGATGAGCATTGCCGTCATCCTTCCGTGGTCGATGAGGTGCGACTGCTGCCCGGCCGGTCGGTGGCCGCGACGCGTGATTCGTCGGGCGGCCTTCGGGCGACCGGCAGCATGGGCCTACTTCTTGTAGAGCGAGAAGACGAACAGTGCGGTGAAGGCCAGGTTGATGAAGTAGGCGGCCTCGCACAGTCCGACGGTCAGGAACATGATGGTGGTGAGGCGCCCCTGGGCCTCGGGCTGGCGGGCGACCCCGGCGATGGTCTGGCTACCGGCAAGGCCGTCACCGATGGCGGCACCGACGGCGCCACCGCCCAGTGCCAGTCCGCCGCCGATCATGGCGCCGGCGAGCCGGACGGACTCCCCAATGTTTGCATCTGCCATCGGTGCTTCTCCTTTTGTGAGGTTCGTTGGTGAAACGCTTGGCGCCGCGGCCCGGTGGCTAGTGGTCCAGCTCCGGATGGGCCATGGCGGTGTCGAAGTACAAGATCGTGAGCAGGGCGAAGATGAAGGCCTGGATGGCCCCGATCCCCATGTCGAACAGCTTCCAGACGAGGGTGAGCGGCACGACGAAGACGGGACCGAGCGGAAGCGGACCGATCTTCCAGATGGTCAGGGCAGCCAGCAGGGAGAGCATGAGGCCCCCGGCCAACAGGTTGCCGAAGAGCCGGAGGGCCAGGGTGAGGGGCTTGGCGATCTCGTCGACCACGTTCATGAACAGGTTGACCGGGAACAGCCAGACCGGGAAAGGACTGACCAGGTAGTGCTTGACGTATCCCCCCACGCCGCGGTTTCGGATGGCTGCCGCATGGACCAGCACGATCACGTAGAGGGCCATGGCCAACGGAAGGTTGATGTCGCTGGTCGGCGCGGGCAGGAACTCGTACCGACTGCCGATCCCGAGCACCTCGAACAGGTTGCAGGTGAAGATGAAGACGAAGAGGGTCACCGCCAGCGGGACCACCTTGGCGCCACGGGGACCGATGGAGTCGTCGACCTGCCGCTGCACGGCACCGACCACCATCTCCCAGAGGAGCTGGAACTTTCCCGGTACCCCGCTGGTGGCCCGAGACCGGAGGATCAGTCCCAGGGCGACGACGACGAGGCCGGCGATGACGGTGGCCCACACCGTGTCGACGTCGACGGTGAGGCCGAAGATCTTGGCCTGGGGGTGCTCCCCGACGGCGATGTCCGCCACGAGCGGCGCGCTGAGCAGATGCGCTCCCAGGCCGAGCATCTCAGGCACCCCCACGACCGTCATCGGCGGGCCCACCGGCCGGTGGCAGCGGGAGGCTGCCTGTGTTGTCCTCGACCACGTTGGCGTTGATGACGTCGTCCACCGAGGTCATCGGGCCGGCCTTGGCCATCGAGCGGGCCACGTTGGCCAGGAGGATGATCTGGAAGACGGCCAGGCCCCCCAGCACGCCGAAGCCCAGGCTGGCGTTGACGAACAGCAGCCCGAGGGTGACCACCGTGATGATCCCCATCCGGCCCAGGGTGTTGAGGGCCAGCGGCCGACGCTTGTTCTCGTCGTCGCGGGCGGTGACCCGGGCCACCGAATTGCCGATCATCCGGAAATTGAGGGTCCCGAGGGCCAGACCGACGCAGGCCCCGACCCCGAGAAGCGCGTGGCCGAAGGCGACGCAGGCGACCAGCGCGGCGACCCCGACGATGAGGGCCGACGACACGGTGCGCCGGGCCACGTCGGGCACATTGGGCAGGGAGAAATGGGCGAACACGGCGGACCTAGGCCCCGGCCCGGACCGGCCGAACGGTCCGGGGGGCGGCGACGAGGGCTAGAGGA
>Ga0224558_1000265_pt1 | contig 62347 bp, 47 predicted proteins | sample 714S32024metaG_FD_180682 | JGI IMG/M metagenome (GOLD analysis project Ga0224558, IMG submission 180682) | Peat soil microbial communities from Stordalen Mire, Sweden - 717 S3 20-24 | ecosystem: Environmental > Terrestrial > Soil > Wetlands > Peat | place: Sweden: Norrbotten County, Stordalen... | reverse complement strand
GTGAGCTGGCCGGCTTCAAGGCCGCCGCCCTGGTCGATCCCGACCTGCTCGAGTGGAACTACGGCGACTACGAGGGCAAGACGACGGAGGAAATCCTCAAGGATCGGCCTGGCTGGCAGATGTACCGTGACGGCTACCCTGGCGGCGAATCGGCGGAACAGGTCGGCGCCCGGGCAGACCTGGTAGTGAGTCGGGTGCGGGCCATCGAGGGAAACGTACTGCTATTCTCGAGCAGGCATTTCCTGCGGGTGCTGGCTGCCCGCTGGCTCGGCCTCGGACCGGAGGCAGGGAGGTTCTTTCTCCTGAGCACGGCCAGCCTGAGTGCTCTGGGGTATGAGGACAACCGCTCCCAGCCGGTGATTCGACTCTGGGACGATACTTGTCACCTTGGTACATGTCAGGTTCCAGCCTGACTCTTCTCTGCTTCAGGCTGAAAAGCCTGATCTACATTAAGATAAGGAAGAAGCAGCCGTGACAACGAAAGCCGCAGCAACATTAAAACTGGGCGAATATCTACGCGGTAAGGTGGCCGTGGTCACTGGCGCCGCTCGCGGCATTGGCCGCGCCACCGCCGTCGCCTTCGCTCGCGAGGGCGCGGACCTCGTAGGCATCGACATCTGCGCGCCAGTCGACCCCCGCTCCGGTGTTGAGCCGGCGAACCCAGACGACTTGAAGGAAACGGGACGCCTGGTCGAGGCAACAGGCCGCCGCTGGCTGAGCGTCATGCTCGACCAGCGCGACCTGCCGGCGCTGTGCGCGGCCGCCGCCCAGGCGGAGCGCGAGTTCGGCGGCATCGACATCTTGTTCGCCAATGCCGGCATCCAGAGCTTCCATCCACTGCTCGAGATGGATGATCCGGACTGGCACATCACGATCGACGTCAACCTGACGGGCACTGCCAACGCTGTCCGGGCCTTCGCGCCTTATATCGTGAAGCGCGGTGGCGGACGCATCATCTTGACCTCCTCGACCCAAGGGCAGCATGGAACGAAGTACGGGGCAGCCTACGCGGCGTCGAAATGGGGAATTATCGGATTGATGAAGTCAGCAGCGCTGGAACTTGCGCCCTATAACATAACTGTAAACGCTGTCATTCCCGGCCTGATCGACACGCCGCTGACCCGCCACAAGGAGCGTTACGCGCAAGTGCTGGAGGACGCCGGCAGGACGCCCACGGGATTGGTTACTGACGAGGAAGAGGCCCGAAAGATTCTCACTGCCAAGACGCCGCTCGGCGTGCCCTGGATCGAGCCCGGAGATGTCGCACCCGTGGTGGTCTTCCTCGCCTCCGACGCTGCGCGCATGGTTTCGGGTGCGGCCTACGATGTCACCGGGGGCGACAGCGCTCACAATACAGCGTGATATAATGCTGATCGAGCAGGCACTTTTCGGACCGGGCTAATGAAGGATAAAACCGGATCCTGCCCACACCTGCTGGCATGGCTGACCTCCTCCCGCAACAGCCGGAGCTGTTCTTGTTCTCCGGCCGCCAGAGGCAGTAGAGCAGATGCCGTAGGGAAGGCAATGGCATCGAGAGGCAGGACATCCAGCTAATCTAGAGTGAAATAAAAGGTGGCTCCCTTTTCGACAGCACCTTCCGCCCACACCTGTCCGCCGTGGTGGTGGATGATGCGCTGGATGATCGCCAGCCCGACGCCATTGCCGGGGAACTCGTCCACTCCGTGGATGCGCTGGAAGGTACCAAACAGCTTGTCGACGTACCTCATGTCAAATCCGGCCCCGTCGTCGCGGACGAAGTATACCTTTTTGCCTTCTTGTTCGGTGACGCCGAACTCTATCCTGGTCTTTGGGTGCTTGCTGGTGAATTTCCAGGCATTGTCCAGGAGGTTTTGTAAAACAGATTGGAGCAGCACTCTATCTCCATACGCTCTGATTCCGGGAGTGATGGCGAAGTCCACCTGTCTCTCCGGCTCTATCTTGCGAAACTCTACTGCTATAGTTTCGGCAATAGCGCTCAGATCCAGCTTTTCGCGTTTTAGCTCTTTGCGGGACAGGCGGGAGAGCTGAAGGATGCCATCGATCAGTTTGCCCATGCGATTGCACTCCGAGCGTACGATCTTGAGGTATTCCTTGCCTTCATCGTCCAGTTTGTCCTGGTACTCGTTGAAGATCAGTTGGCTGAATCCGTTAATTGCCCGCAACGGGGCGCGCAGGTCGTGCGAGATCGTATAGCTGAAGGATTCGAGCTCCTTGTTGGTTTTGGCCAGTTCCTCGGCGCGGTGGCTCAGATCCTCTTCCATCCGCTTGCGCTCGGTGATGTCGACAAAATTGACCAGGGTGCAAGGCTTCCCGTCGATTTCGGTGGTGAAGGCAGAAAACAATACCCTGATGATCTTGCCCGATTTTGTCCGCAGATCCACTTCCACGTCTTTTAATTCGTCCTTACTCTTCAGCTCCCGGATGACCTGTTCGAAGACTTCCCGGTCGACCCAGTATCCGAGTTCCATGGATGTATGGCCGATCACTTCTTCCCTCTCGTATTCCAAGACCTTGACGAAGTTATCGTTGACGTCGATAATCCTATTGTCATTAAGAGACCTGATCGCTCCAATGGTGGGTCCTGAGTGAAAGGCTTTGGCGAATCGCTCCTCGGACAGGCGCAGGGCCTCCTCGGCTTTTTTACGCTCGGTGATGTCGAGGAAATATACCGAGAGGCTATCCGTTGAGGGGTAGGCGTGTATATCAAGCCATCTCCCGGTGACCTGCGAATATATCTCGAGACGTACGGGGGTATGCTCCGATACCGCTTGATGATACAACTCGTTGGCGGTTTTGTTCAAATCCGGAAAGGCATCCCAGATAACCTTGCCGATTAACTCGGATTCATCCTGTATCCCCAGTTGCCGCAGTGCTTCCGCATTGAGATAGGTATAGCGCCACTCCTGGTCGAGGGCGATGAAGCCGTCGCTGATGCTCTCGAGGATATTGGTCACTTTTTGGCTTGCAGCCTGAAGTTCCAATTCTGATGCTTTGCGCCTCTCTATCTCCTCTTCTAATTGCCTGCTGTTATCGGTAAGCTCTTCATTGATGACAGACATCTCTTCATTGAGGACATTTAACTTCTCGTTACTTTTGGTCAGCTCCTCGGTGCGCTCAATCACTCTCTGTTCAAGCTCTTCGTTGAGCCTGCGGATTTCTTCCTCCGCTCGCTTGCGCATCAGGACCTGCACGATGGAATGCGAGAGAGCTTCGATATCCTCCAGGTTCTCCGGGCGATAGCCCCCTTCCCGGTTGCCCAGGCCGAATATACCGATTGTTTTGCCCTCATGGACCAGGGGCGCGCCTAGAAACGCTGTCAGAGTCGGATGGCCCTCCGGGAGGCCGATGCTGTCAGGATGGGACGACGGATCGTTCGTGAAGAAGGGCTTGCCGTCGCGAAGCACCCGGCCATAGATGCCGTGGATCCTGAACTCTGTGGGCGGTTTTCGGTGGCCGGTCTGGTCCTCCATCCGGCAGGCGTCCCAGCCAGGATTGCTGATGGCGATATCATAAAGCTGCCCGTCAGGATCAAGTTCGCCGATAAAGCCGATCTTGCTCCGGGTCAACTCCTCGGCTACCTCCAGGCAGGTGCGACCCAACTCCTCCTCGGTGTCGCAGGTCAGCGCCTCCCGTAGTATCCGGTTGATTCCCTCCAGCAGTTCGTTCTGATGCTGGATTCTCTTATCGGCCCGCCTCTGTTCCGTTATATCCTTGAATGTGGCCACCGCTCCGGTGATGTTTCCCTGATCGTCTTTCATGGGGCTGGCGTTCCATAACGAGGTCTTGTGAACCCCGTCATCCCAGATGAACTCCATCTCGAAATCCCTGACCTCCAAACCCCGCCAGGCAGCAAGCTGCACCGGCATCTCCTCGGGGGCCAGCTCTCTGCCTTCATAGTAAAGCTTGAGCGCCGGCGGATTGGCGCTGGAATGAGACAGCCTGTCCCAGGGCCGTATTCTTAAGAATTCGGCTGCAGCCGGATTGTGGACAATCTCTTTGCAGGAGGCATCTGTGGCAACGGAGATGCCGGCGGGAACAAAATTCAAGATTGCCGTGAATAATTCTGTATTTAGAGCAATGTTTTCAGTTTCCATCCTCATTCCCCTCCGCCAATGTAATAAAGAACAAGGCAATTGTTCTTTCGACACCCTTGTCCGTTCTACATCTTTTTTACTTAATCCTGCAGATTTATGAAAATCCTGCGATGCTGCTAAAAGCCGTGTCCACCTGTGTAGAAATGGCTTCCCTGACCAGAACCGTACGCATGGTATTCAGGTCCCAGCGGTGACGCAGAACCTGGTTCATCACGCCCTCTCCCCAACAGCTTGCCAATCTTAGAATGTGTTTAATTTACCTCTCTATGTAAAGCAATAGCTGCCAATGGAGGGCGGCTAGAGAAAAGAGCGTCAGATGGTATAATAAGATAAATTATCCGTGTAGGGAGCTGATGGCGTGGACAGAAAAGTGATCAGGCAACTCCTTCTTCTTTTGCTCCTGTTTTCGGTATTACTGCTTTCCGGCTGCAAATCGACAGCACAATACCTCGGTAAGGATGAGATCACCAATTATCAGGGAAAACCGCTCAGCGTGCTAGCTCAGGTACCAGAAAACTCCATCAAGGGCACGCCCAATATCGACATGAATTCTTATCGTTTGCATGTCGATGGATTGGTGGCCTCACCCCAGAGCTATACCTATAACCAGGTAATCAGCAAGCCACACTTCACCAAACTGGTTGTCCTGCACTGCGTAGATGGCTGGGATGCGACCATTCTCTGGGAAGGAGTGAAAATAGCCGACCTGATTCAGCCGGCAGAGGTTTCGCCCAAGTGTAACACCTTGATATTTCATTGTGCCGACGGCTATACCACATCCCTTCCCCTGGCTTATGTCAGAGACAACAACATCCTGTTGGCGTTTAATTCAAATGGGATCACCCTGCCCAAACATCTGGGCTATCCGTTTATAGTAGTGGCGGAGAACAAGCTGGGTTACAAGTGGGCAGAGTGGGTCACAGAGATCGAGCTGTCTGACAATGCCCAATACAAAGGCTTTTGGGAGCAACAGGGTTATAGCAACGAAGCCAATGTAAATTGAAGATTCTAACAGTTCTTAGCCAGAAGTCCCCCGCTCCTCCAGGGGGATGAATAGCTTGCACTTCCATACACCCTATGATACAATTACATTACAAACACGTGTTTCCTAAGGGTCGTGATCGGTTGCTGCATTCTGAACAGAAATATAGAGACAACAAGGTATATCCTGTCTTGGTATCGAAAAATAAGGACAGACATGGTGCAAGACGGATTGAGGGATGAGCCACGGCCAGGATCGGGATAGTGACCGACAGCACCGCTTATTTGCCGCGCAGCTTCAAGCAGTTGTACCAGATCGAAGTGGTATCGCTGATCGTCAATTTTGAAGGCGTGAGCACGCCGGAAGACCAGATGGACTATGACCGGTTTTATGACAGGCTACGTCAGGTGTCTCATCTTCCCACCACCTCACAGCCCTCTGTCGGAGATTTCTTGGATAGTTACCGGCGGGTAGCGGAGCGTGCCGACAGCATCATTTCCATCCACCTCACCGGGGGGATCAGCGGCACAGTCAAGACTGCTGCGGTGGCCGCCCGAATGCTGCACCCGCTGGACATCACGGTTGTCGATTCCCACAGTACGTCCGTCGGCCTCTATTTGGTGGTCGAGGCTGCGGCCCGGGCGGTAGAAGCAGGTCTGTCCAAGGACGAGGTCCTGGAGATTGTCGATCACATTATCGGGCATTCCCTGACGCTCTTCACCATTGATACGCTGGAGTATCTGCGCCGGGGTGGCCGGATCGGCGCCGCCGCCGCCGTATTGGGCAACCTGTTGCAGATCAGGCCGATCCTGTTCTTCGATCGAAAGAATGACATTATCGATGTTTACGAGAAGGTACGCACCAGGGAAAGGGCCCTTCAGAGAATCCTGGAAGTGGTCCAGAAACAGGGCCCCGACATCAGGGTCTGTGTTGCGCATGCTGCTGATGAGGCTACGGGTCAGAAGTTGCGGTCCCGGGTGAAGGCGGTCTACCCCCACCTGGATCCGGAACTCTGCCCGATGGGACCGGTGGTCGGCGCCCACGGAGGTCAGGGAACAGTGGGCTTGTGCTTCTATCCACTGACTCCACAAATAGCCGGGCTGTTTCCGTTAATACAGTGATGTAGCCGCTCTTATCCCACCGCTTCGGATGTACTCCGTATTCTTCCTCCGCATCCGGGCTCCGGGTCGCTTTATGCGTGCCGCTGCCCAAGTCTAACAAGGGTGAGTCACATATGCGCGGCAGATGATTGATAATAGGAGCAGAGCATGCCCGGAGCGATTTCTAACGCATCCGAAAATACGAACAACCTGAGCAATAGGTCGTTCGTGTTGTTTTGTTTTGCCCGCGTCGCCACCACTTTGGCTTACCAGATGCTGGCAGTTGCCATTGGCTGGCAGATATACGATCTCACGAGGAGCGCATTTTACCTCGGTATGGTCGGCCTGGTTCAGTTCCTGCCGATGATTCTTCTAACGCTGTTAGTGGGCCACGTAGCTGACCGGTATGATCGAAGGCTGATCGCCAGCGCCTGCGAGTTTATCGAAGGAGCGGGAGTTTTTGTATTGGCTGTTGGCAGTTATTCTGGCTGGCTGAACAGGGAGAGCATACTCGTGATCATGTTCTTGCTGGGTGCGGTGCGCGCTTTCGAGGGCCCCACCATGCAGGCGCTGATGCCCAACCTGGTAACTGCGGAACTCTTCCCGCGCGCTGCTGCCTGGTTTGCTTCAGCGACTCAGACAGCGGTGGTTATCGGACCGGCGATCGGCGGATTTCTTTATATCTTTGGCCCGACATCCGTCTATTTCGCTATTGGTCTGCTCTTTTTAGCGGCGAGCCTGCTCGTTGTCCTGGTTCAAGCCAGACAGGCGTCGCCAAAAGTCGATCGGGCCGACCTGCAATCATTATTTGCAGGGATTGCCTTTATCCGGAGCAAACCGGAGATCCTCGGGTCTATATCGCTCGATCTCTTTGCGGTGCTTCTTGGCGGAGCAACGGCCCTATTGCCTATTTACGCCCGGGAAATTCTCAATGTCGGCCCGGTGGGGCTGGGAATCCTCCGCGCCGCGCCAGCCGTTGGGGCGTTGCTGATGTCGGTGCTTTTGGCGCGGCGCCCGCTTAGGCACCGGGTGGGACAGATCATGTTCATGGCTGTGACCGTTTTTGGGATCGCCACGATCGGATTTGCCGTGTCCACTTCATTTGTATTATCTATTGCGATGCTGATTATCCTGGGGGCGGCGGATGTGATCAGCGTGGTCGTGAGGTCGGCGCTGGTGCAACTGAGGACTCCGGATGAGATGCGAGGGAGGGTGAGCGCGGTGAATTCGATGTTTATCGGTACCTCGAACCAGTTGGGAGAGTTTGAGTCAGGGCTGACGGCGTCCTGGTTCGGCACTGTGCCCTCGGTCCTGATTGGGGGCATCGGCACTATTATTGTGGCTGCAATTTGGATGCGACTTTTCCCCGCGCTTCTCAATGCAGACAGGCTGGAGTGCTGACATAGCATTGATGTTGCGGGCAGCAGCCTCTCCTGATGATATAGGTAACTGAGCGTGAATATGAATTTGGTCAAATGCAAAAAATATGGTAAAATTATGTGTCATCTAGATAGGAGCGTGAAAATATTGTTACCTTTCAATGAACTGGGGTTAACCGACCCGGTACTACAAGCGCTTAATAACATGGGGTTCGAAGAGACGACCCCGATCCAGGAAACGGCCATCCCCGTCGCCATGGAAGGCAGGGACATAATCGGGCAGGCACTGACGGGAACCGGAAAAACCGCGGCCTTCGGCATACCTATGGTCGAGCGGTTCAGCACCGGCATGGAACTGGTTCAAGGGATCGTGATCACTCCGACCCGGGAGTTGGCGGTCCAGGTGGCCGAGGAGTTGAACCGGATCGGTCAGGTCAAGGGAATTGTCGCTCTCCCCATTTACGGGGGTCAGGATATCGAGCGACAGCTCAAGGCCCTGCGCAAGCGACCGCAGATAATCGTGGGTACGCCCGGCCGCCTGCTCGACCACATCCGGCGCCGCACCATCCGCCTGCAGGAGATCAGAGTGGTGGTGCTGGACGAGGCCGACGAGATGCTGAACATGGGCTTCATCGAGGATATTGAGAAGATCCTGCAGGAAATTCCCACGGAGCGGCAGACCATGCTCTTTTCCGCTACCATGCCGCAGTCGATCCAGGAGATTGCCCAACGGTTTATGAAAGAGCCGGTGAAGATCGGGATCAGGGCCAAGGGGTTGACGGTACCCAGCACCGAGCAGTACTACATGGAAGTGCTTGAGAACAAAAAATTTGATGTGCTGTGCCGCTTGCTGGACATCCAGTCGCCGGATCTGGCCATCGTCTTCGGCCGCACCAGGCGGCGGGTCGGTGAGTTGGCAGAGGCGCTGGACAAGAGGGGATATTCGGCGGAGGGTCTGCACGGGGACCTGTCCCAGCCCCAACGGGATACAGTGATGCGGCACTTCCGGGAAGGAACCATCGACGTGCTGGTGGCCACTGATGTGGCCGCCAGGGGGCTGGACATCAGCGAGATAACCCACATCTACAACTTCGACATCCCCCAGGATCCGGAGGGGTATGTGCACCGGATCGGCCGGACGGGGCGCCTGGGCAGGCCGGGGCAGGCACTCACCTTCGTCACGCCCCGGGAGATCGATTACCTGAAGGTGATCGAGTCCGTTACCAGTCGCAAGATCGTGAGGAAGCCGGTGCCCACCAGTACCGAGGCGATCAGCGGCCTGCAGCGGTTGACCATGGAGAGACTGCTGCAGATGGCGGAATCACCGGAAATTGAGCAATACCGGGGGTTTGCCCGGGAAATGTTGGATGAGACCGATTCAGTAACGCTATTGGCTGCCGCCCTGAAGATACTCACCAAGGAGCACGACACCACCCCGATCCAACTGACTGAAGAGGCGCCGCGCCGGATGAAGAAGCCTAGAACCACGGCGAGAACCACAGCGCCCCCACAGAGGAAATACAGCAAAAAAGGGGAGCGGCCACAAAGAAAGTCTACGCCGGACAAGAAGTCGGCAAAAAGGTGGTCATAAACGCAATACTACTCCTGATCAGGAGTAGTATTGCGTTTGTTTTCCTAACCATTGCCGTTCTCAATTTCAAACAGAGGATTGCCTGATCATGCCAGTAGTTCCGACGGCAGGCCTCAAGCGGTGATGGCTTCATGCATGCCGCAGCTATCGCAGCGAGATCGCCTTGACACTGCGGATCCCTTCGAGCTGGCGCAACTGCGCCATGACAACCTCATCCAGCGGGGAATCCACGCTCAGGATCATCATGGCTTCTTGGTCACGGGTGACGCGTCCGACCTGCATCGTAGCGATGTTGACGTTGGCTTTGCCCAGGATCGTGCCCAAGAACCCGATCATCCCCGGCCGGTCGAGATGCTCCACAAACAGCATGTATGGAGTCAGGACGATATCCATCTGATAGCGGTTGATCCGGACGATGCGGGAGCCGTTATCCAGGCCGACTGTTCCGGCAAAACTGGTCTGCTTGCCGTCCTGAGCGATGCAGGCGGTGATCAGGTTTAAATAGCCGGTCGCTTCGGCCTCTCTCTTCTCGAAAACCTTGACCCCACGGTTCTCGGCCAGCCAGGAGGCATTGACCAGGTTCACGTTCTCTCCCATCACCGGGGTCAGCAGCCCCTTCAGGAAAGCAAGGGTGATGATCCCAGTCTCTTTGTTGGCAATCTCACCGCTGTAGGTGAGTTCGACTCGTTCGGCAGGCCCCTTATCAAGCTGGTAGTAGAGCTTGCCCAGGCTCTCGGCAAGGATGAGGTGTGGCCGCAGGCTGTCTAACTCGTCTCCCATCAAGCAGGGCAGGTTCACGGTGTTGGGAGCGATCTCACCCCTAAGGGCGGCTAGCACAAAGGTGGCCACGTCGGTGCCCACCCGGTGCTGGGCCTCATGGGTGGTCGCTCCGATGTGCGGCGTCACCACTACGTTGTCAAACTCCAGCAACGGGTTGCCGGTGCAGGGCTCATTGCTGAACACGTCCAGGGATGCGCCGGCGATGATTCCCTGGCGCAGGGCACTGGCCAGGGCCTGTTCGTCGATGATGCCACCCCTGGCACAGTTCACCACCCGCACCCCGGGCTTGGCGATCTTGAACTGCTCTTCCCCGATCATGCCGACGGTTTCCTCGGTCTTGGGGGTGTGGACGGTGATGAAATCAGCCTGGCGCACCAGGTCGTTCAAGGTCTCCATGCGCTCCACCCCAAACCGTTTGAAGCGCTCCGGAGTGATGTACGGGTCGCAGGCAATCACTCGCATCCCGAAGGACTTGAGGCGGGTGGCCAGCAGGGAGCCAATGCGGCCGAGCCCGACGATGCCCAGGGTTTTACTGTAAAGTTCGTTGCCCATGAAACGGTTGCGGCCCCAACTTCCCTGCTTGAGGGCGGCATTAGCCTGGGGGAGGTTGCGGGCGGCAGCCAGCATCAGGGCGATGGTCTGCTCGCAGGCGGAGATGCTGTTGCTGTCGGGTGTGTTGACCACCACCACGCCATGGCGGGTGGCCGCATCAACGTCAATATTGTCCACCCCGTTGCCGGCGCGCCCGACCACCTTCAGCCGCTTGCCCCGGCTCAGCACCGCCTCGGTCACCAGGGGCACGCTTCTGACAATTAGGGCGTCGTAGTTTTCGATCACGCTTTCCAATTCCTCTTGCCCGATGCCGATCTTGATGTCCACATCGGCATTCTGGCGCAGCATGGCAATTGCTTCGTCAACGATCTTGTCCCCGACCAGAATTCTGGGTTTCTCCGTCTCCATCATGGCACCTCCTGAGTGTCTGCTACTGTTCAACGAGTTCTTGGCTTGGCGCCCGCAGGGGATCAAAAAACCTCTCGTACCCTAATTGGGACGAGAGGCGAGACCCGCGTTGCCACCCAAGTTGGCTCTGGCTGATAGCCGGCGCCCTCTCAATGAGCCATAACGTGGCCCGGCGTACCCCTTCGCCGGCTTCAAGCCGTTTGCAGGGTCGGCTTGGGGGTGGATTCGGGCAACCTGCTGTTGGCTTGCACCAGCCGCCAACTCTCTGCCGATCCAGGAACTGCCTTACTGATCCCCGTCATTGCTACTTTGCATTTAAAATTAATAAACATTATAGCAGAACCCTTGTCAATTTCAATCATGATCTGCTACTATTGTGATCTGCTACTATTCAGGTAGTCAATTCGTGCGGTAAGCAGGGATTAATTCCACCATCTTAAACCCTAACAAGGATCAGAAACTCTCTTTGACAATTGCTGCCTTGATTGTGAGTGCCACCTGCATTACCCCTCCCATCTTTGCGCACTCTAATTTACAATATTTAACAATATTTTTTATTTATTTTTTAGACATTTTTAATCTATTTTTAAGGTTTGTCCATTGAAATATGTAGATAATTAAGATAAGGATTCTCCCAAGGAAATCTCCACCTTTTTTGAAATGGTGTTATCATAGATGGTAGTTATGCAATAAAAAAAGAAGCTGCCTGAAAATCACATAGCCTGACTGAAATGGACGTGCAGTTAGTCTAGTGAACTTTGATTGTTGAAGGGAGAGGATATTCCATGAATGCTATAAGGCATAACCGGTTCCTGCTGGGAATTATCTTGGGAGCGTTGATCGCGGGGAGCGCTTTCACGGGAGGTATGTTAATGGCCTCCAGGCATGTGGGCGCCATCCGTACGGCAACTTTGGCAGACCTGCAAGCGAGCCAGGCCCAGAGCAGCGCCGTGCCCGGCCTAGGCCCGGAAACTATAGCTGACATGGTTGCTGCAGCCGGACCAGCGGTTGTCGAGATCCAAACAGAAGAAACAACACAGGTGGAGAATCCGTTTTTTGACAATCCCCTTTTCCAGCAGTTCTTCGGGCAGGGTTCCAGCCAGCCGCAGGCAGAGGTGCAACAGGGACTCGGTTCCGGCTTCCTGATCTCGCCGGACGGCTTGATCATGACGAATGAGCACGTGATTGACGGCGCCACGTCGATCATGGTCACGATTGCCGGCCAATCGCAGCCGGTCAGTGCCACGGTAGTCAATAGCGACACGGATGATGACCTGGCGTTGTTGCAGGTCAATGTCGGCAGCAACCTGCCCTACCTGAAGCTGGGAGATTCGGACAATAGCCGGGTAGGGGACTGGGCGATCGCCATCGGCAACCCCTATGGCCTCGATAATACCGTTACCGTAGGTGTGATCAGCGCCAAGGGGCGCCCGATCACCGTAGGTAACCACAATTATCCGAACCTGCTCCAGACGGACGCTTCCATCAACCCCGGCAACAGTGGCGGGCCGCTGCTGGACCTGAACGGCGAGGTGATCGGAATCAACACTGCCGTCGACGAACAGGCGCAGGGGATCGGATTTGCCATCCCCAGCAATACGGCTGAAACCCTGATCAATTCGGTGAACAATAATCCAACTTAGCCGACAACATTAAAAACTTTATAGAAAGGAGCAGATATAGCCATGAAACATGCCGCAGATGATTCCAACTCCAGTGATTTGACAATAACTATCATCAAGCGGGTAATTCGCCGCATGCGACGCGAAGGTCGCCCCCTCACGCTTGAAGTGGTGTGCCAGGAGATCGAAAATTTCGAACCCATACCGAACCTGGCCGACAAAGTCACTACCGGAATGGTAAAGCAGGCGCTGTCGACCTTTCAATAGATGTAGCCTGATGGGTTGGCAGGGAAAAAACTGCTGCGCTCTTTGCGCAGCAGTTTTTTTTCTAACCGGGCGTTGGTTCTTGCCGGTGGGGCTTGTGGAGAAAGCCGACGGTTGGTTAGGTCCTCTTTTCATATTTCTTAGGTTATTTTCATGTTTATCTCAGTTTCCTGTAATATATTAGTGTTAGCATGAAAAGGTAAGAGATGTAAATTGTATTACCAGACCTATATCGATCTGGTGTCGGGCGCAATCAACTGTCCTATTTGCTCCCCCAGGAGGTGCGTGGTTGATTTCAATTGCATGAGATTATCTGCCTCGGATCAGTCGATATTGGTGAATGGGTGAAAATATTGAATGGAGGAGAAACTGGCTTATGAGAAGGCGCTCTAAATGGATTTCTCTGTTTGCTGCGGTGACGATTCTCGTGTTCATGATGCTTATGCAGGCCGGAGTTGCATCCGCAGCTCCATTTGGCAATCCTTACGATCAGTATGGTCGCTGGGGGTATGATCAGCATGGTCGCTGGGGGTACTACTATAACAACACCAGTCCGACCAATTCGAATTCCCTGTCCGCTCCGGTCATCTCTCCGAGCGGCGGCGCCTTCACCAGCGCCCAGACTGTGACCATCAGCGACATCTCCAGCGGAGACACCGCCTACTACACCACCGACGGCTCCAACCCGGAAAGCAGCAACACCGCCGTCGCCTACAGCGGCTCCTTCACCGTCAGCCAATCAGAGACGGTGCTGGCTGCCATCCATGACCCGACAAACGGCTGGAGCAGCGTGGCCTCGGCTACCTTCGACATTAACGGCTCAAGCTCACTTCAGAATGGAAACGGTTGGCAGGACCGGTATGGCCATTGGTGGTCATATGGCAACACCAATTCGAATTCCCTGTCCGCTCCGGTCATCTCTCCGAGCGGCGGCGCCTTCACCAGCGCCCAGACTGTGACCATCAGCGACATCTCCAGCGGAGACACCGCCTACTACACCACCGACGGCTCCAACCCGGAAAGCAGCAACACCGCCGTCGCCTACAGCGGCTCCTTCACCGTCAGCCAATCAGAGACGGTGCTGGCTGCCATCCATGACCCGACAAACGGCTGGAGCAGCGTGGCCTCGGCTACCTTCGACATTAATGGCTCAAGCTCGCTCCAGGCGCCGGTCATCTCTCCCGGCGGCGGCGATTACTCCAGCGCCCAGAGTGTGACCATCGGCGACATCTACGGCACCACTTACTACACCACTGACGGCTCCAATCCGGAAGGCAGCAGCACCGCCATCACCTACAGCGGTCCATTCACTGTCAGCCAGTCCGCGACGATCCAGGCGGTCAACGAAAGCTCCGCAGGCTGGAGCAGCGTGACCTCCGCCACCTTCGACATCAGCGGCTCCTCGACAACCCAGACTGGAGCCAACAGCGAACAGATTGACCAATTGAAACAGGAGATCCTCGCTGCGATTAACGGCAACAACTGGAGCAATGCAGAGGGGATCCTGAAACAGATCATCAAGCTCCAGCAGTCTGATTGGGCTTTTACGCAACTGGGGCAGATTTACCAGCAGCAGGGCAACAGCAGCGTGAGTGTGTTCTCCAACGGCAGCCAGCTTAATTTTGATGTGCAGCCGGTAATCGTGAACGGCCGCACATTGGTTCCGATCAGAAGTATAGCTAATGCCCTTGGCATATCTGATAATAATGTCAGTTACTCCAGCGGCGCGGCCACTATCAATGACGGGTCCAACCAGATGGTGATTCCCAGCAACGCCCAGCAGGTATACCTCAATGGTAAATCCTATGCGATCGATTCCTCAACGGAAATTGTCAACGGTAGGATGATGGTTCCGCTCAGGGCAATCAGCCAACTGTTCAATAAAAACGTGCAATGGTACCCCAACGGCAGGATCGTTTCGATTTCACAGGCCGATCAATAGAAAGAAGCTCCTGCAACGCTTGAAGAAGAAGGCTGCAGACCTATGCCTGCAGCCTTCTTATCTTTTTAATATTAATCGTTAGAAGATATATAATAGAGATTGGATGCTCTTATCCCACCGCTTCATCTACTCCGCATTCTTTCCTCCGTATCCAGACCTTCCTCCGCATCCGGGGCTACGCCCGGCCTGAAGAATGCGGAGCACAGGGCCCTGGCCTGAAAGAATGCGGAGTACAAGGCCGGTAAAAGTGCTGCCGTAGTGGTGATTACCATAAGTTGATGCTAGTCTGTCAAACATGTGAGAAGTCGGCCAGGCGCAGCGAATGAGGAGGCTTTAGCGGACAGATGGGTGAGGCTAGGATCGGTATTGTCGGAGGCGGCCCTGCCGGCCTGGCGGCTGCTATCGAGGCGGCTGAGCTAGGACTCCGGGTTGACCTCTTTGAGCGCAACCGGGTAGGCGATCACGTCAGATGCGGTGAAGGCTTCGTGGACACCATGCACCGGCTGGAGCAGCCTGGAGCTGGTGTGCGCTTCAGGGTGGAAGAGGCGCTGGTGCAGGTTGAACAGGAGTACCGGATCAGATGCAAGGGTATCAGGATCTGGATGATTGACCGCGCCGAATGGCAGCGCAGCCTGGCGGAGCAGGCCCGATCCGCGGGGGCGCGCCTGTATGAGAACACCCGGATCGACAGCCGGTTGTGGCAGGACCTGCAGCGTGACTACAACTGGGTGATCGATGCCAGCGGCGCCCCGTCACGGACATCACTGCAGCACGGCTTTCGGGACTACTATCGGAAATACAGCGCCTATACCGCCCAGTATGTGATGGAGGGGGATTTCTCCCGCCTTGGGGAGCGCCTGAAGTTTGTTCTGTTCCCTCACTACGAGGGGTATTACTGGATCTTCCCCAAGGGGCTGGATGCTCAGGGCCGGTCAATCGCCAATGTCGGGATCGGGTTATTCCGGAGGGATTGCGCCAACAGTTGGGGGAACCGCCTGTGGATGGATCTCGACCGCCTGAACAACCGGGAAGGCATTGAGGGTAGGGTGCTGCGGCGTCATGGGGGGATAGTGCCGATCAGGCTGTTGGAACAGTTGGAGTATGGCAACGTACTGCTGGTGGGTGACGCGGCAGGCTGTGCCTCGCCCCTGCACGGGGGTGGTATCGACACCTCCTTCTCCGTGGGCAGGTTGGCTGCCAGGTGGATCGCCGGTCGGGAGGGCCGGTTGCCGGACGGTCAGTTTAATGCCGGGAAGAGCTTCTCCGCCGCGGTCGGGGATCTGCTTTGGCCGAAGCTCCGGGTTGAAGAGAAAATCTGCGACCTCTGGTCGAAGTTGGACCGGCCGGCGCTGGACGCTGTCGCCAGCCTGGCCACCAAGGACTGCCGGCAGGTGAGGCCATGGGGGGCCTTGCCCTGCTGCTGGCTGTTGCTGAGGCATACAGCGGCAGGCTACCGTTTCTGGAGAGGGCTGACCCGGGGCAGATGGTAACGTTCAATCCGTCTGGCCGTTTCCGGACGCTTCATTTTTCTCCTCTGGTTTTTCCTTGGGGGTTTCCTCCAGCAGGCGCCGATTTGTTTCCTCGTCTACTTTTCCTGTCACTGGCAGGCCCTCTAGAGCCTGAAAACAGCGCACTCCCAAGTCTGACAACCGTCCGAACATGCCGTCACAGCGATAGGGATAGAAGCCTTTTCGTTTTAAAGCCAGTTGTACGTAGACTGCATCTGGCCCTATGGAACCGGTGGCAAGTTCACGGTGCCAGAAATTGGTCTTATGCGGCTCTCCGACGATATCTACCTGGGTGCCCACTTTGACCAGATCGAAGATCTGGAGCACATCGTCGTCGAACATGCGGAGGCAGCCTAGCGAGGTCTCGTAGCTGATGGAACCCGGCTGGTTGGTGCCGTGGATCCCATAGCGGCCCCAGATGATGTTGAGGCCCAGCCAACGTGGACCGAAGGGCCCTCCCCAGTTGTAATCCTTGTCGATGATCTTCCACTCGCCGATGGGGGTCGGGGTGCTAGACTTGCCGATGGCGACCGGGTAGACACCGATAACCTCTTGTCCCGCCATCACGGTCAGCGTCCTCTGATCGGCATTTACCACCAACCTGACCTCAACACCCGGGGGAATCTGCGGCTTGTCAGGCCGGTCGGCTACGGTACCGGTAGCGAGGGGTGGCGCCACGCCGCGTCCCCTAGAGCAGGCGCCCGGCAGCGGCGTCAGGTCCGCGCCATGCCCGGTGGTCATAGCGGTGCCGGGCGCGGCCGGTGCGACTTTGGGATAACAGGCAAGGGCGGTTGACATAGACAAGAACAGGCAGATCATATAAGTGAGCAGCTTTCGGTAGGACATGGTCATCCCCTTTGCAACAAATGGCCAAACTCTATTATTCCCAAAACTTTTTTTGAAGATGACCAGTAATTGATGCCAGGTTCAACGAGTTCCTGGCTTCAGTGGGGGGACTTGCCTTTCCCCACTGAAGCTTAGAGCCAGTTAATTAGGGGCGCGCCCAGAGGGCACCCGGCTCTTATCCCACCGCTTCATGTACTCCGCATTCTTCAGGCCAGACCGAAGGTCTGGATGCGGAGGAAGCGGGGGCATTAGAGCGGGTAGCCATCCGGCAAAAAAACCGCCGTTTTCTTGACCGGTGACATTTTAGGCGCTATAATTAAGAACACGGATGTGGGCGTGTAGCTCAGTGGGAGAGCACTACCTTGACACGGTAGGGGTCATAAGTTCAATCCTTATCACGCCCACCATTTTAGTTTTCTGAAGTGCTTGCAAGACAAGGCTTACAGCCTTTAATAATAAAGACCCAGGCCGATAACCTAAGTTCCTAAGAACCCGCTAAATTCCGGTAAGACCCTTAAGAACTTAGATGAAAACTTAGATGAATTATGAAAGCAAGATGCAGGCTCATCGCCTGCATTTCTTTATAGAGCTACCATGCCGGAGATCCCGGCTTTTTTTATGGAGGCGATGCAGGCTATGCCAGAAAATATCGCGGAAGGTTCGACAATCAGGTGGGGCAGCAAATTTCCGTTTTTCATGGTACTAAACAGCGTTTTCGATCTAAAGATCATGGTTACGGAACAGGGCAAAATCCGGGAGATCTGGCCCATCGAGAAGCTGGTGTTTCTCTACCTAAGCCGATGCTGCTGCAATGACTCCGGTATTGGCTTTCCATCGTATGCTACGATTGCGGATCGGTGCGGGATCAGCAGACGGGCAGCCATCTATGCAGTTGACATTCTTCGGGCAACAGGCCTTACCCTTAGACCTTGGCCTATAGACCTCAAAAGACATTTGAAAGACCTCCAGCTATTTAAGATATTAGTTATAATATCATAATTTAATAAAATGTAAAGGTAATTAGTTTTCTACAATGATCGTCTTACAGAACCATTCTTCTTCCCGCCAATTGTTTCCCTGTTCATTATAACTAATGATGGCAGGACTCCTCTTTCTTAACAATTTCATTGTGATAATAAGGTCAGGTGAACTTCCCCCCGATTAATTGGACAGCAACCTAAGCACTTTTTCTCTGGTTCTCATAGTTTTCCGGGGTCTTATATCTGATTGCTGAATGTAGCAGGGAACGGTTATAGAAAACCTCGATATACTCGAAGATCTCCTGCTGGCCGGGCGTTTTATAACAGCCGTACTGTATTAAGGCAGACGGATACATTTGCCGATGATAACAAATGAAGGATAAAAGACAGAACGATGTCGAAATGTATATTTTGATTTAAGGAATATATCTCTTTTATATGAATTATTGACATAATGGGGGGGCAAAGGCATGGGTAAGTCTATCAAGGTTTTGATCGTCGAGGATACAGAAAATGATGCGGCCCTGTTGATTCGCGCCTTAAGGCGCGGCGGCTACGATCCTGTTTATGAAGTAGTGGAGACGCCCGAAGCCATGTCTGACGCCCTCAACCGGCAGGAATGGGATCTCGTGATCTCGGATTACTCGATGCCGTGCTTTAGCGGCCTGGATGCCCTGAAGCTGTTACAAGATAAGGACCTCGACCTTTCCTTCATCCTCATCACCGGTCAAGTCGGTGAGGATGTTGCAGTGGAAGCCATGAAAGCTGGCGCCCACGACTACGTACTGAAGAGCAACCCGGCCCGGCTCATTCCTGCTGTCGAGAGGGAGCTGCGTGAGGCGGTGATGAGGCGCGAGAGAAGGCAGGCCGAGAAAGCCCTACAGGAAAGCGAGATCCGGCTGCGCCAGATCACCGACAACATGCTTGACATGATCAGCCTGGTAGATGAAAGAGGGGTTTTCCAATATGCCAGCCCGTCTCATAAGAATATGCTTGGTTATGAACCCGAGTTTCTTATTGGCAAGTCTATTTTGGAGCTCTCGCATCTCTATCATCCAGACGATGTGGGCAGAGTATTGGCCGAAGTGAACCTTCATACCAAAGGCCAGGCAGTCGAGTATCGCCTCAGGCACAGCGAAGGCCACTACCACTGGGTGGAGTCGGTGGGCAACCAGTTTTACGATGAAAATTGCTGCCTCAAAGGCTCCGTTTACAGCACCCGGGATATAACCCGACGTAAGTTGACAGAGCAGGCGCTGCAGCGGGAGCGAGACTTTTCTGGCGCAGTGCTGGATACGGTGGGAGCGCTGGTGATAGTTCTGGACCGGAAGGGTCGGATAATCCGCTTTAACCGTGCCTGCGAATCGGTGACCGGCTATTCCTTCGAAGAGATGCAGGGGAAAATCATCTGGGACACGTTTTTCGCCCTGGAAGACGACAAGAAAAGCTTTAAGGCGATCTTTAAAAAATTGTGCAGCGGAAAATATCCCTTAGACGGAGAGAATTACTGGCTCACGAAGAAGGGGAACCGGCGGCTCATTATCTGGAAGAACACCGTGCTTCTCAACGAGACATCTGAAGTAGAATACATAATCGGCACTGGCCTGGACATTACGGAGCAGCGGGAATCCGAAAATGAACTCGCTCTCAGGGCGCAACTCCTGGACAGCGCCAACGACTCCATCGTCCTGCACGACTTCGAGGGCAGGTGCCACTACGCCAACGAGGTCGCCTGCAGGTTCTTCGGCTACACCAGGGAAGAGATGATGCAGAAGAACGTGTTAGACCTGAATGTCTTGGGGTCTGCCGAAGACCAGCAACTCAGACTCAACGAACTGAAGACGAAGGGGCGAGCCGTGTTCGAGGCAGTCAACTCCCGCAAGGACGGCACACGTATTCCTATCGAGCTCAACGGCAGGGTTATTGATATAGGGGGCAAGCAATTTGTGCTGAGTGTGAGCAGAGACATCACTGAACGCAAGCGAGCGGAGGAGCGCCTCAAGTATCTGAGCTTCCATGATAGCTTTACTGGAGCATACAACCGTTCCTACTTCGATGAAGAATTGCGGCGGCTGGATGTTGAGAGGCAACTGCCAATAAGCATCATCATGGGCGACGTCAACGGCCTCAAGCTGGTCAATGACACTTTCGGGCACCAGGTGGGAGACAGTCTGTTGGCCACTGCCGCCGCCACTCTTCAAGGGAGTTGCCGTAGCGAGGATATAATCTGCCGCTGGGGCGGTGATGAGTTTGCCATCATCCTGCCCCATACGGGCAGGAAGACCGCTAATAGGATCTGCGACCGGATCAGAAGGAAATGTGAAAAGGCAAGTGCGGGGCCGGTTCCACTGAGCTTCGCCCTGGGAACCGCCACCAAGGAAGACAAAGAACAGAGCACCGAACTTGTGCTCAAGGAAGCCGAAGATATCATGTACCGGGACAAGCTGCTGGACAGCAGGAGCACCCGTTTCTCCATGATCACCTACTTTCAAAGGTCCCTGGCTGAGAGATCTGCAGAAACCATGGAGCATGGCAGGCGCATTCAGGATATCGTCGCCAGAATAGGCGACAAGTTGGGGTTATCAAGGAGAAAGAAGGAAGAGCTGGACATACTGGCTATTCTCCACGATATCGGCCAGATTGCCATACCGGGCGATCTTCTGGTGAAACCCTGCTACTTGGTGGAGAACGAATGGGAACTGATCAGGAGACATCCGGAGATCGGAGAAAAGATAGCCCTGTCAGTGCCCGATCTCAACAATGTCGCCGAGGCGATCCTGTCTCACCACGAGTATTGGAATGGGATGGGCTATCCACGGGGGCTGAAGGGGGGGCAGATCCCGTTGCTCTCCCGCATCCTGGCCATCGCCGACGCCTATGACGTGATGACCGACGGACGGCCTTACAAAAAGGCCATCACTCGTAGAGAGGCTGTGAAAGAGATCGAAAAGTGCGCCGGCACCCAGTTTGATCCCGAACTGGTGGCGCTTTTCGTAGAAATCTTTAACATATGAATTATTGACATATGGGAAACCGAGCGCAAGTTGGCAGAAGAGGCATTGAAACAATCTGAAGAGAAGTATCGCTCCCTTGTCGAGAACCTCAACGATGTCTATTTACGTTAAATGTTGAAGGCTGCATCACCTACATCAGCCCTGCTGTAGAGCTGAGGGCGAGGTAGGTAAAGGGGTTTTCTGCCGAGAATTTAAGTAGTCCAGGTTAGCCCCGAGGAGTCGAAATCGGAATAGGTGGTCAGGCTGGAATATGCAGAACCGGCGCCCACAAGCCACAGGCGCTCGCTGTTATCTCGCTCGTTCTCTCTTTCTCTCGCCAAGGTTCGACAAGATCTCCAATAAAGTTTTGACTCCATCAAGTGGACAATATATTATTATATAAGAGATAGATTAGCCATTATGCCCAGAATGATGGAAAAGAGGTTTGGAGATGGATCATGAGGAAAAAGCCGCTTCCGAGTCAAACTTGACCATGCCCCAGATGGTGCTGCCCTTCCATGCCAATGCGGCTGGAAGGATGCACGGGGGTGAAGTGATGAAGTTGATGGATTCGGCCGCCTATGTTGTGGCAACCCGCCACTGCCACCACAACGTTGTTACAGCCAGTGTCACACAGTTATCTTTTCTCGAACCGGTCTTCATTGGCGATCTTGTAATTTGCTATGCTAAAATTAACTATACAGGAAGGACGTCCTTGGAAGTGTATGTGAACGTCAAGGCGGAGCACCTAGAAAGCGGAACGATTAAGAAAATTTCAGAAGCTTACTTCTCTATGGTTGCCCTGGATCGTAATGGGCGTCCCACCATTATTCCCTCCTTGAAACTGGAAACAGATGAAGACCGGCGATATTTCGAAGAAGCCCGGCAGCGCATTGCCAAGCTTAAAAGCTCAGTTACTTGAATTGATAGTTTCCTCAGGAACCGTCTGGAGGGACTGCGCCGATCTGAACCGCTACCCGTGGAGACCGGTAGGCCTCCACGGGGAGAGAAGGGGGCAAGAGTTATGGCAAGCGATGTCTACTTTGCCAATCTACGTGCCAGGAACGTGGAAGAGAGCAAGAGCGCCAAGATCAGAAAACTGTTCGATCAGGCGGGTTTTGGCGACCTGATCGCCGAGGGCGGCCTGACTGCCGTCAAGATTCATTTTGGCGAATCCGGGGGCGACGGATTCATCAACCCTGTCTTTGTCAGGCAGGTGGTCGATAAGATCAAGGAACATTCGGGCAAGCCCTTCTTGACGGATTCCAACGGAGTCTATTCCGGTACCAGGCATAACGCGGTGGATCACCTGGAAACGGCCATTCTGCATGGCTTCGCCTACGCGGTGGCCGGTGCCCCGGTGGTGATTGCCGACGGTATCTTTGGAGAGAACGTCAAGGATGTCGAGATCAATCTCAAACATTTTCAAACCGCCCAAATTGCCGGAAGCATCGCCAGGGCTGACAGCATGATCGTGCTCACCCACTTTAAGGGGCACATGATGGCCGGGTTCGGGGGAGCCATCAAAAACCTGGCTATGGGCTGCGCCACCGCCGCGGGAAAACGGGCACAGCATGCCATGAAATTCGAGGTCAACCGGGAAAAATGCGAGGGTTGCGAGTCCTGCGTGGAAGTATGTCCCCAGCAGGCAGTCTCCCTGAAAGAGGAAAAGTCCGTGATCGACAGAGAGAAGTGCATTGGCTGCGGGGAGTGCGCCACGGTTTGTCCTGAAGGAGCGATCGCCCCGGTCTTTGGCGACGGTGATGTCTTGGGATTCACCGAGAGGCTGACCGAATATGCTTTGGCGGCAGTTAAGGACAAGCATGGCCGGGTCGGCTACATCAACTTTGTGCTGAACGTGACTCCGGATTGTGACTGTGTTCCCTGGACCGATGCGCCAATTGTGCCCGACATCGGTATTTTGGCGGCAAAGGATCCGGTAGCCATTGATCGGGCGGCGCTGGATCTGGTCAACCAGGCGCCCTCTGTCAACAATACCTTATTGGGTGAAAGCTGTCGGCAGCATGCCGGCGCTCCGGACAAGTTCAAGGCCATCTGGAAGGACAGCCGCGGGGAACACCAATTGTCGTACGGAGAGTCGATCGGCCTAGGCAGCAGGGAGTATCGTCTGATTGAAATCTGAGCATTGAAGTACGAACAAACGGAGGGTTGAACGATGGAGAGCAAGGTAGTTTATTTCGAAGGTCTGGACCCCGCCAATACGGAGATCGTCTTCACGCTGGCCCAGGAGAGGGCAAAAGCATTGGGAATCAAGAAGATCGTACTGGCTTCCACTACCGGCGCCACCGCCAGGAAGGCCATGGATTTTTTCAAGCATGACGGCATCCAGTTGATCGTGGTGCCCCACCAGTGGGATTTTTACCGGCCCGTCAATCCCTTCCCTCAGGAACTGGTAACAACGCTGAGAGAATCCGGACATGAGGTGCATTTCGGCACCATGCTGTTCCATACGGACAATCTCTATGGGTCAGCGGCGCCCACATTGATGGCCAACCTGCTGCGCTGCTTCAGCCAGGGTTTCAAGGTGTGCTTCGAGATCGTGATGATGACCACGGATGCGGGATTGTTGAAAAGCCAGGAAAGCGTGATCGCCATCGCCGGGACCGGCCGGGGATCTGATACCGCCCTGGTGATGCAGGCGGCCTCTTCCCAACACTTCAACAAGATCCGGGTCAACGAGATCCTCTGCAAGCCCCTTAACCCGTTGACTATTGAAGAGGTGCACGAAAAGATGGCTCAGGAGAAGAGCGGCAGTTAGTCAGTGATCAGTGAGCCGATCATAAAAAATGTCCGCCAGCTTGCAGTGGACATTTCTAGATTTAGTGCGCCCGGCATGGGCGCTTTTTCTATTCCTACCGGTTTTGCGCCGCGACTTTCTAACTGCGGCCTGGAATGTCCGGGCAAGGGGAGAGAGATCCTTGACCTCGTCATCGATGATTATCGCCCGGCGGTCATCATTGCTTAGGAGTAGTCATCGTGGGAAGAAGCTTCCGATCATCGGAGTGACATAGTATTTATGCTTAGGCATATAATAACCGGGAACGAATGCCGGAAGCATTAGTACTGCTGCTCTTGACGCAACTTGGATATTTCTTTGCTTATTAAATTTCCAGATCATGTATTGACGCGGTTTTATCACAGATGACTACCTGCTCTAATACCCCCCGCGGAGTACATCCGAAGCGGTGGGATAAGAGCGGCTACATCACTGTATTAACTGGCTCTAAGCTTCAGTGTGGGGAAAGCAATCACGATGGCTACCCGCTCTAATGCCCCCGCTTCCCCGAAGCGGTGGGATAAGAGCGGCTACGCCCCTAGTTAACTGGCTCTAAGCTTCAGCGGGGGAAAAGCAATCCCCTCTGAAGCCAAGACCCAGTTGAACCCCACTGAAGCCAAGACCCAGTTGAACGCCACGGAGGGGGTGTATTCTTTGGCCTCTGAGATCGTTATAGGCTCTATCGCTTATGTTGATGAAATACGGGAAAGGTTGAACGCGGAACTGAACTTTTTGACCGGTGAAGGCCTGGCCTTGGAGTTGGAAGAAGCGGTAAATCCTCCTTGGTCTTTTTTTATTCTGCACGTGCCGCGGGGTAAACGGCAGGGGGAAAAGGGGGTTGCCTGCCGCTTCGCGGTTGCGAAGGCGGTCTCCGACCTGTTGGTCAATCATGTGGAATCGAACTTCGTCAAAGAGTTTATTTCCAGAAGCTACAACTACTGGTCGGCAGGCGACCGGGATGACCTGATTGAACGCAACGCCGAAAACATGAACAAGCTCCGGATCGTCCGGAGAAACCGGATCTTGCAGAGCCTGTACGACTACCTGGCCGACTCCAATGTGTTGATGATCGAGGGATTTGCCAGGTTTCGCCTCAAAGACTACTGGAAGCAGTTGCAGCGTATGGTCAAGCGCACCAGCCAGGAGTTCATGGCGGCCAAGGATTACCTGGAGTTCGTGAGGCTGTTGCGCTGTTTTATTGACATGCAGGAGCCCAAGATCGGTGAGGTGCATATCTTTATCAACGCCGAGGGGACGTTCTTCCTCTGCGACGAGGCCGGAGAGGTGATCCGTAGCGAGCACCTGCGTACGCCTTCGTTTACCGTGAACGACGGTGAATTCAACTACAAGGACTATCTGCTCAGCATGCTGATCACCCTGGCGCCACAGTCGATCACCTTCCACGTCTCGGACTTGATCTGGGACTGCGACCCACTGCAGACGATCCAGCAGGTATTCGGGGAGCGGATCACCCGCTGCCCGGGATGCGCCAGGTGCAAGCAACTGCATGCTCACAAGAAGTGAGGGGGACGATCGTCCCCCTCGAAAGGCTGCAACCGAGATTGAAAGAAACACGCCCGTTGAAATAACGGGCGTGTTTCTTTCAATCTCGTCCCCAAAGGAGTCTCCCACTTATAGAAGTGGGAGATGAATTTGGCAGCTTGGCTTTAATCTTCTAATTCAGTGGGGGTGCAGACCCCCACTGAATCCCCGAGCGAAGCGAGTTGCTTCGCCTGCGGGAACATTTTCGAGAGGCAGGCTCACATTCGTTCGAGATGATGGTTCTCTAGTTTCCCGGAAGACCTGTTTCCATCGTTCGTCTAAAACATTGATATGCGCCTGCTTTTCTACCAGTTATTGTCCCAGTTGCTGTCCAAGTTCTTATCCCAGTTATGGATGTTATAGTCCAATCCTTGATTCCTGTCTCCATGCCTGTCTCCACTTCCACTTCCACTTCCACTTCCACTTCCACTTCCACTTCCACTTCCACTTCCACTGTACCAGTCATTGCTGTCATTGTTATCATAATTAGTGTTGTTACCGTTATTATCGTAGTTGCTGCTATTGTCGATGATGAAGCGCGCCCTAGTCACCCTGCTCCAGTCACCTGACGAATCCTTGACGGCGGCCAGCACGATTTCGGACTCGGACACAGTGAAGGATCCGCTGTATTCGGTAGCCGTGCTGCTCGTCCTCGGGTCCGACTTGTCGGTCGTATAGTAGGCGGTGTCGCCGCTGTCGATGTTGCCGATGGTCACGGTCTCGGACGAGGTATATTCCCCGCCGCTCGGAGAGATGGTGGGTACTTGCGTTGCCGATGCGAGTCCAGCCTGGATCAGCAGGACCGACAAAAAGGTTGCGGCAAAAACGAATTGGGAAATTCATCTGACACAGGTTTTAATTTGCAAAATTACTTCCCTCCAGTTTTGTTTGGCATGCCGGGTCTCTGCCTAAATTGACAACCTCATCCATGCTTGTGGAATCGGGGACATTTCCCCGACCCCATACCTGGTTTGAAACACCACCTCCTTAAAAACCCCAACCGCAATTATGCCAGACCTGAAAAAGTGCACCGGTTCTTTCTTGACTAATAAGTTAACATGCGAAGCTTAAAATAATCTTTAGATTTAATCAATAAGAAGCGAAGGTATATCCGTTGGATTGGATGCGTCTCGTTAAGCCTTATTTCCTATTTAGCTGGGACTATGCTTCTATTTTTCTGATATTGATTGATAATTGTTTGAAGTTTATTCAAAACCAAAGGGTTTTCAAAGATTGGGTCACCATATTAGGATCAGAGAACGGAACCATGCACCCGAAAAAACCCAAGGGAGGTGTAATATGCATAATTTCTTCACGTATCTGAAATAACCACAATGGAAGAACATCTACAAAAGGAGGTACGGTTATGGATGTTTCATCGTTGTATAAGTATGCTTCGCTTTACATGCCGGCTTATAGTGCCTGCACTTCATCTGCAGCCCAGAGCTCATCCCAGGACGACACTGGCTCTGAAGATTTTGGCACGATCTTTGGCTCCACGCTTAGCAACTCTGATCGGGATACCGTGCAACTGAGCTCTTCAGGGATGGCGCCGCCTATGATGGACAATGACACGACTTCTTCAGACATCAAAAGCTTTCTGGACAAGGTAGCGAACGGGACCGCCACCGCCACCGACCTCCAGAACATGGAGACCGAACTGGAGCAGGCGACCTCCTCGACCGATAGCAGCACGACTGCTTCGACGGGAAGCAGCACGACCGCCTCGACCAGTAGCAGCACGACTGCCACGGACATCAGGAGCGACCTCAAAAGCTTTCTGGACAAGGTAGCGAACGGGACCGCCACCGCCACCGACCTCCAGAACATGGAGACCGAACTGGAGCAGGCGACCTCCTCGACCGATAGCAGCACGACTGCTTCGACGGGAAGCAGCACGACCGCCTCAAGCATCAGGAGCGACCTCAAAAGCTTTCTGGACAAGGTAGCGAACGGGACCGCCACCGCCACCGACCTCCAGAGCATGGAGGCCGAAATGGAGCAGGTGCAGGAGCAGGCGGCGCTCAATTCAGCGATCTCCGCATACTCAAACAGCAATGCAGATTATTCGTGGAACTCGACGGAGAGCACGACAGCCTGAAAAACTTGTTCCCCGGATTTATATGCAGCGCTTCAACCGGTACAACGGGGAATTGCTTGACGAGAAACACCCGCAGCCTTGGACCCGGACTGGGATAAGGCCACGGACGGCGCAATGTTCAACTGGGTCTTGGCCTCAGTGGCGGATTGTTTTCCCCTGTTGAAGCTTAGGGCCAGTTAATACAGTGACATAGCCGCTCTTATCCATCCGCTTCGGATGTAATCCGCATTCTTCAGACCGGGCGTAGCCCGGATGCGGAGGAAGCGGGGGCATTAGAGCGGGTAGTCGTCTGTGTTGAATTGCTTAAGAGAAGCATCCGGAAGCCATCCCAGCAAATTTGGGTGCCAGTATCATTGCGTAGAACAGGTTCCGTTCTCGTTATCAACAGAGTTCCCGGCTTCAGGGGGAGTTCTCATCTTCTCCCCCTGAAGCTTTTTCCAAACGTGGCATCATTTACTTCAAGCAGATAGTAGCCAATTCCTCGAGCTGTTTTGATGTCTGATGTTTTAAGCTTTTTCCGCAGATAATGAATGCATAGGTCGACATTTGCCATATCGATCTCCGAATTATAGCCCCAAACTTTTTCCAGAATGCGTTCTTTGGTTAGGACATGCCCATAATTGTGCATTAAGAGTTCAAGTACCTGTGATTCTTTTGCGGTTAGATGAATGAGCCTACTATCTTTTATTACCTCAGGGGATCAAGCGTCATTCCGGCTGCACTGATTACATTTTCTATCAAGTCCTTATTTTTTCTGCGTCCCAAGGCACGGAGTCTTGCCAGCAACTCTTCGGTTGAAAACGGTTTGATAAGATAATCATCAGCACCGGAGTCCAATCCTTGCACGCGATCCTTGGGGTCATCCCTCGCGGTTAAAAATATAACAGGAGTGTCGAAGCCACAGCTACGAAATTCTTTTAAGATCGAGAGACCATCCCGGAGCGGTAGCATGCGATCTAAAATAATAATGTCATAAACACCTGTGGTGGCCAATTCAATACCGGTTTCACCGTCTGTGGCGATGTCCACTGTATACCCGTTTTTTTTAAGAATGTAGGACAGCGCTTCCAGGAGTTTTACTTCATCATCAACTAAGAGCAATTTCAAGATGGCGCCTTCTTTCAATGATCTCCAGGATCATGCTCTTTTTGACGTTTGTGAAATTATATGAAAATCAAAGGATTTTCTAAAATTGCCTTCCGATATGTTATTTAAATAAGAGAGCATGCCGATAAAAACTGTGAGGTGGTGTAATAGACTTTCCATGCCTGTGCGCACCAGAAACCGGATGCCGTGAACGTAGTAAAAAGGAGTGTGATCTTGGTATGAGTATTTCATCGGTTTCGTCTGCAACAAGCAGCGCCAGCTATAGCACAAATAATACCAATCAACTGGCGCAACTCCAAAAGCAAGAGGCAAACCTTGAGAAGCAATTACAGGAAATCAATCAAAGCAAGGATAATTCCCAAACCAAACAGCAAAAAACCGCCCAAATTCAATCGCAAATAGAGCAGATCGAGGCACAAATCGAGCAGATCCAAGCTGAACAGACCAGCGCTAGCACTGGCCAGAGCCAGAGTATTGGCCAGCAGATGACGTCTGCCAATACTGATGACAATAAAACTAGTGGAGAAAATGGAATTTCAATATTGGCCTGAATGCTGCTTCATTACCCTTTCAGCAAGGCATGAGATTTTGTGCTGAATTCATTGCCTCTGCTCCATATTGCACAATGAACCTTAAGAAATGCTTAAAGGCTCCAATGCGGTTTAACTGGGTCTTGGCTTCAGCGGGGGAAGGCAAGCCCCCGCTGAAGCTGGTCATTCAACTGGGTCTTGGCCGCATCTGTGGAAAAACTTGGCTTGTGCCGGGCCATCGGCGAAGGCGTAAGCCATAGTTGCACTGATTTGCCTGATGGCCCGGCAAGCCCTGTCACAGGGCTTGCCGTATTCGTTTTGAGTGCCGGGCTAGCCACTGTGATTGATGGCGCCCCCGTATTATCGTATTGACATATAGAGGAAGGCGATGGCAGGAAGAGACCGCAATACCGGTTTAACTTAAGTTAAATTTAAGCAACTGGGTGTAAAATACTCTTTGGGGTGAGTTGCATGAGGATGTTGCTCGTGGAAGACGAGGTCCGGCTTGCTGAGGCGCTTTCCTATATCCTCAAAAAAAACGGTTATGGAGTGGACGTGGCTAACGATGGCATCACCGGGCAGGACATGGCTGAAACAGGGATCTATGACCTGATCATTCTTGACCGCATGCTGCCGGGAAAAGAAGGATTGCAGATCTTGAAGGAACTCCGAAAAAGTAAAGTCGCAACTCCGGTGCTGATCCTGACTGCGAAAGACGCTGTGGGCGATCGGGTGGAAGGACTGGACTGCGGGGCTGACGATTATCTGATCAAGCCTTTTGCCACAGAAGAACTGCTGGCCCGGATCAGGGCATTGCAGAGAAGGCAGAGTGAGGTGCTTCAAAGTGAATGCATAACAACAGCCGCGCTGTTCTTCAATCCTCTGAGCGGTGAAGTCGAGAGCGCTGGAGATAGCGTGAGGCTAACCCTCAAGGAGGCGCAACTCTTGGAGCTTTTGTTGCGCAACAGAAAGCAGGTTATCACCAGGGAGCAGATACTGGACAAGGTCTGGGGTCTGGACTCGGACATCGAAATAAATACCATCGAGGTCCACCTCTCCTATCTTCGGAAAAAGCTCAACAGCTTGAACTGCGGCATCAGCATCGAAGCAGTGCGGGGGATCGGGTATTGTCTGAAGGAGGGATGAGGTTGTTCCGCAAGCTCAAGATACAGTTGGTTTTAATCAATCTGGCACTGCTCTGCCTGGTGCTGGTGGCAATATTCTCCGGAATTTATTTTTCTACGGAGCAAGGTATGGAGCGTCAGTCGCAGGACTTGATGAGCAGTGTCGCCGAGAGTGAGCAGATGCTGCCTCCCCAAGGCCATGGTCTGCCTGGTCCTCCGGGGAGCCCACCTCGCCAGCAGCAGGCGGCGCCCAACTTCTTTTACTTGAAAGTGGGTAATGACGGACAGATACTGGATGTTTCCCCCCACCCGCCTATTTCTACGAGTGATGCCCGGGGTCTTATCAAAAAAGCTGTTGCAGAAGCGAGTGAAACAGGAACAATCAGTTTTAAAAATATAGACTACCGCTACCTGAAAACGTCGAAGAACTATGGTTATTTCCTTGTTTTTGACGATAAAACCAATGATGAGCAGGTTCTCAGCGGCCTCGTGGTCAATTCCCTGATCATAGGCGGCCTCAGCCTGATATTGGTTTTTTTCGTCAGCTTATTTCTTGCAAACAAGGCCCTCGTACCGATCACGAGAGCCTGGGATAAGCAAAAAGCCTTTGTGGCGGACGCCTCTCACGAATTGCGTACTCCGCTCGCAGTGATCAATACAAACCTCGAACTGGTACTCGGAAATGCCGATGAGACCGTTGACAGCCAATCCAAATGGCTTGGCGCCATTCAGTCGGAAATTCAGAGGATGTCCAAGCTGGTGGCCGACCTCCTGTTTCTGGCCAGAGCAGACTCTAATGAGGCAATTCCCATGAGCGTCTTTAACCTTAGCGATGCTTTGAACCAGGCTGCAGTTCCTTTTATCCCCTTTGCTGCAACAAAAGGTATCGACCTGGTCTCAAAGATCGAACCCGATATTTTCTTTTACGGAAATGAGGGCCGGCTCAAGCAGCTTATTGACGTTCTGATCGACAACGCCATAAAGTACACACCTGTCGGCGATAAGGTCGAGCTGAAGCTGCACGCTGGATGCAGCACGATTGAAATCACCGTTTCCGACACCGGCGAGGGAATACCGGGAGAGCATCTTGGCAGGATATTCGAGCGGTTTTACCGGATTGACAAGTCCCGCTCGAGAGAGTATGGCGGAACCGGGCTGGGGCTGTCCATAGCAGACAGTATAGTAAAGGAACATAAAGGGGCCATAGGCGTATCAAGTTCAGCCGGCAAAGGCGCTGTTTTTAGCATCACACTTCCCAAACCCAAACATGAATCATGATAGTCGGCGCAAGCCAGGTCGTTGCGCGTGCGGTTGACAGCATCCTCGCAGCATCGTATAATCTGCCTTAGATACATAGAGTCAAGGCGATGATAGGAAGAGTACCCTTGAACCAGGTTGCAGAGAAGGGACGCCGCGGCTGCAAGCGTCTCTACCGGAAGGCAAGGGGAAGACCACCCTGGAGCATTCTCCGTTCCAAGGAGAGCGGCGGCACACCGGTAGCAGTGCGGGCGAGAGGACGAATACAGCATTCGTCAACAGGGGTGGAAGCGCGGGAAAATCTCGTCCCCGTAAGGGGGAGGGGATTTTTTATTTTTGCGGTTGCGATTATCCTCAGGAGGTGCGGCAGCATGAGTACAATTACAGTGGTGTTGAAGGACGGGACCAGGCGCCAGGTCGAAGATGGCAGTGTCTGGGGCCAGGTGGCGGCTGAGATCGGCAGGAAGCTGGGCAAGGAGGCCCTGGCGGCCAGGGTGGACGGTGAGACGGAGGATCTTCAGAGCCCGGCTCAGGCCGACCGTCAGGTGGAGTTCCTGACCTTCGGGGACGAGGAGGGCCGGGCGGTGTTCCGGCATACCTCCTCCCACATTCTGGCCCAGGCGGTGCAGCGGCTGTTCCCGGGGACGAAGCTGGCCATCGGCCCTGCTATCGCCGACGGCTTTTATTACGACCTGGACTCGAACCATGTTTTCATTGCCGAAGACCTGGTGGCGATCGAGGCGGAAATGCAGAAGATCGTCAAGGAGGATTACCCACTGGCGCGTCGGGAGGCCTCCCGCGAGGAGGCCATCGAGTATTTCACCCTGCGGCAGGAACCTTACAAGCTGGAACTGATCCAGGACCTGCCGCCGGAGGTCCAGGTCAGCCTGTACAAGCAGGGAGAGTTCATCGATCTCTGTCGGGGGCCGCACCTGCCCAGCACCGGAATGGTGGGCGCCATCAAGCTGCTCAGCATCGCCGGGGCCTACTGGCGGGGCAGCGAAAAGAACAAGATGCTGCAGCGGATCTATGGCACCTCCTTCCCGAAGCAGAAGGATTTGGACGAATACCTGGAGCGGATCGAGGAGGCCAAGCGCCGCGACCACCGCAAACTGGGGCAGGAACTGGACCTGTTCGGCATCGCCGACGAGGGCCCCGGTTTCCCCTTCTTCTACCCCAAGGGAATGATCATCAGGAACGAGCTGGAGGATTTCTGGCGTCAACTGCACCGCCAGTGGGGTTACCAGGAGATCAAGACACCGATGATCCTCAGCCGGGAGTTGTGGGAGCGCTCCGGGCACTGGGACCACTACGAGGAGAACATGTACTTCTTGAAGATCGACGAGGAAGACTACGCAGTCAAGCCGATGAACTGCCCCGGCGGCATCATCTGTTACAAGAGGAGACCCCACTCCTACCGGGAACTCCCGATCCGCTACGGCGAACTGGGGCTGGTGCACCGCCACGAGCGCTCGGGTGTGTTGCACGGCCTGATGCGGGTGCGCTGCTTCACCCAGGACGATGCCCACATCTTCATGCTGCCGGATCAGATTACGGAGGAGATCATCAAGGTCTTCGACCTGATCGATGTCGTCTACAAGACATTCGGCTTTCCCTACCGGGTGGAGTTGTCGACCAAACCGGAGAACGCCATGGGCTCGGATGAGATCTGGGACCTGGCCACCGATGCCCTGAAACGGGCCCTGGAGCAGAAGGGTATGGACTACCAGATAAATGAGGGGGACGGGGCCTTCTACGGTCCCAAGATCGACTTCCATCTGGTCGACGCCCTCGGCCGAGACTGGCAGTGCGGCACGATCCAGTTGGACTTCACGATGCCGGAGTGCTTCGATCTCACCTACATCGGGGAGGACGGCGAGAAGCACCGCCCGGTGATGATCCACCGGGTGGCCTTCGGGAGCATCGAGCGCTTCCTGGGCATCCTCACCGAGCACTATGCCGGGGCGTTTCCGGTCTGGCTGGCGCCGGTGCAGGCCCGGGTGATCACCGTCGCTGACCGGCATCTGCCTTTTGCCACGGAGGTGGCTGCCGGTTTAGAGGAAAAAGGATTCCGCGTCGAAGTCGATGATCGTAACGAACGGGTTGGTTACAAGATCCGGGACGGCGAGTTGGAGAAGGTCCCCTACCTGCTGGTCGTGGGCGACAAGGAGACGGAGGCCCGGGCGGTCAGCGTGCGCAAGCGCGGCCAGGGCGACCTGGGCCGGATTCCAATGGCGGAATTTGCCGGGCAACTGGCCGGGGAGGTCGCCCAGAAGAAGTGATACCGGCCCGGATGAAACCGGTAGGACCCCAGTGTAAAATGTTAATTAACCGACGACAAAACGTTGACAGCGGTAGCGGGTTATGCTAAGCTTAATTCCAGTTTTAGCTAAACAGCAGGCACGAAAGCAGAAGCCACTCGCTTCTCACCCTAGGGCTCATAATGCCGCTAGGGTTGCGCCGAAAAGCATCTTTTGGCCAATAGCGGGTGGAACGCCCGCTTTTGCTATTTCATGCCGAATACTGTTTAAACCGAACGTGCCAGGAGGTGGCAAATAATTACTAAAGATTTGCGGATCAATGAGGAGATTCGTGTCCGGGAAATTCGCCTGGTTGGCAACGACAGCCAGCAACTCGGTGTCGTGCCGATCAAGGAGGGACTCCGGATCGCGGTGGAGCAGGGTCTCGACCTGGTCGAGGTGGCCCCACAGGCCAAGCCCCCGGTGTGCCGGATCATGGACTACGGCAAGCACAAGTATGAGCAGAGCAAGCGCGACCGGGATGCGCGCAAGAAGCAGAAGGTCATTAACATCAAGGAACTGAAACTGAGGCCGAAAATCGAGGAACACGACTTTCAGGTCAAGGTAAAGAACGCCCAGCGCTTTTTGTTGGATGGGGACAAGGTTAAGGTTACCATGATGTTCCGTGGACGCGAGATCTCTCATTCCGAATTGGGGCGCTCTCTCAGCCTCAAGTTGTTCAAGACGCTGGAGGACCAGGCGATCATGGAGAAAGAGCCCAAGATCGAAGGACGCAACATGATCATGGTCCTGGCCCCGAAAAACCAAGAGCAGCCGAAAGGAGAGTAGCACAGATGCCGAAAATGAAGACGCACCGGGCAACAGCCAAGCGGGTCACCCGCACGGGCAGCGGTCTTTGGAAACGGGCGAAGGCCTGCAAGAGTCACCTGCTGGCGCATAAGACCAGCAAGCGCAAGCGTCACCTCCGTCAGCCGACCATCCTGAGTGCCGCTGACAGCGGACGGATGGCACGGCTGCTGCCTTATTTATAAACCAAAAATGGTGGCTGATGGTCGGAAGCCCGGCGCTTTAAGCAATCAGATTTGCCTCAACTTACTTCCGCATATTTGACAATGACGAGATCAGGAGAGGCGTTTCAGCAGTGCCGGGCGCGTTGGTGGTTGGGGGCCATGCATGCAGACTGACAGGTGTCCGACGACAGACGACCAACAGCCAATAGCTAAAATAGGAGGTTGGAGTTATGCCTAGAGTGAAAGGCGGAACGGTTAGCAGAAACCGCCACAAGAAGATATTGAAACTGGCCCGCGGTTATTTCGGCGCCAAGAGCAAGCTCTTCCGCCCAGCCCATGAACAGGTGATGAAATCGCTGCATTACGCCTATGTTCACCGGAGACTGCGCAAAAGAGATTTCCGCAAGCTGTGGATTACCAGGATCAACGCTGCCGCCCATCTGAACGGCATATCATACAGCAAGCTGATGAATGGTCTGAAAAAGGCTGGCGTGGGCGTCAACCGGAAGATACTGGCCGAACTGGCCGTCAACAACGGGACTGCCTTTACGCAACTGGTCGATATGGCCAAAGAACACGTCTAGTCTATTCAGAGGTAAGAGATCTGGTTGAGCGAGCGAACATCAGGGGTACCGGGTAAAAGTATGGCAGCAATGACCATACTTTTTTTGTGCAGGAGGGCCATAGCGTATGGCAGTCAAAACAGCCAGGCAGGCTGTGCAACTCGCCCGCAGGCTGGGCCGTCGCAAGGTGAGGGACGTGGAGCGGCGTTTCGTGATCGAGGGGATCACCTTCGTGGAGGAGGCTCTGCGTAGCGAGTCCGTGCTCGACTGCCTGGTTTATACCGCAAAGATGCTGCAGCACCGGAAGGGGTGGGCGCTGCTGGGCCGTGTCCGGGAGCGGGGGGTGCCTACCTTTTTAGTGGATGAGCGCCTCTACGAGGATCTGACCGCTACCGAGACTCCTCAGGGGGTCCTGGCGGTGGCGCTACAGCCGGCCTGGCGGCAGTCAGACCTGCTTCAGCGGCCCTCCAGCCTCTTGTTGGCCCTGGACGGGCTGCAAGATCCGGGCAATCTGGGCACCATCCTGCGCACCGGTGACGGAGCCGGGGTGGATGGGGTTTGGCTCGGCCAGGGTACGGTTGACCTGTATAATCCCAAGGTGCTGCGGGCGACTATGGGGTCTGTCTTTCGCCTGCCGGTTTTTCCCGGAGTCGACCTGGCCATGCTGCTGCCGGAGTTGAAGGCGGATGGTGTGCAGGTTGTGGCTGCTGCCCCCCACGCCGGTCAGAGCTATTTTCAGACGGACCTGAAGCACCCCCGGTTGCTGCTCCTGATCGGAAACGAGGCTCATGGCATCAGCCGCAGTCTGCTCGACTTGGCTGACCAGGTGGTGAGAATACCGCTGCGTCCGGAGGTGGAGTCGCTGAACGCGGCAGTGGCTGCCTCCCTGCTCATCTATGAGGTCCGGCGGCAGCGGTTGGAGAGATAGAATGGAACCCGCTAGCCATTCAACTGGGTCTTGGCTTCAGAGGGGGAAAAGCAATCCCCCTCTGAAGCCAAGAGCCAGTTAATACAGTGATGTAGCCGCTCTTATCCCACCGCTTCGGATGTACTCCCGCGGGGGCATTAGAGCGGGTAGTCATCTGTGGGCAACTATTATCGATTGGTGGGTACCATAAGAACGGCACGATCATGCATGATACACGGGTGACAAGGATGCAGCAGGAGAGCGGGCAACAGGTAATCATCATTGGCGGCGGGGCCTCGGGCATGGTCGCCGCCATCGCCGCCAGGCGGAGCGGGGCTGAGGTCACGCTGCTGGAGCGGAACCCGCGTATCGGGAAGAAGCTTCTGGCAACCGGCAACGGGCGCTGCAATTTTACCAATCTCTACGCCGATGTGTGCCACTACCACGGCACCAACCCCAAGTTTGTCTACAGCGCTCTGTCCCAGTTCGGGGTGGCGGAGACGATCGCCTTTTTCCGGCAACTGGGGATCGACCACAAGGTGGAGGACTGCGGCAAGGTCTTCCCCATGTCTGATCAGGCATCCAGTGTTCTGGACGTGCTCCGCTACGAGATGGAGGACCTGGGGGTGGCCGTCCGGTGCGATGCCCGGGTCCGGGAGATCCGGCGTGACACCGGCGTATTTCGCCTACAGTTGGATGACGGCTCCACTGTTAGCGGCGACCGGGTGATCCTGGCTGCCGGCGGCAAGGCCATGCCTGCCACAGGTTCCGACGGCAGCGGTTTTGATCTGGCCAGGCAGTTGGGACATACTGTCGTCGATCCCTTTCCCGCCCTGGTGCAGTTGAAGTTGGAAGGCGACTTCTTCAAGCAGGTGGAGGGCCTGAAGTTCACCGGGACGGCGGAGATCCTCCGTGAGCAGAGCCAGGGCGGTTTCAGGATGGTTGCCGGGGAGCGGGGTGAGATCCTCTTTACATCCTACGGGGTATCCGGCCCGCCGATTCTGCAGATCAGCAGGAAGGCGGGGGAGTTGCTCCAGGCAGGGGAGCGACCCTGGCTGAGGCTGGTGGTGTTTGACGCCAGGACCCCCGACGATATGAACCGGCTGCTCAGCGAGCGCTTTCAGAATATGCCCAGAAAAACTCTGGAGATCAGCCTGGTAGGTCTGATCTCCAAACGGCTGATCCCGGTGCTGCTCAGAGAGGCCGGAGTTGCCGACCCGCGCTGCCGGGTGGCCAACCTGCCTGGCGGAGAGCGGGAGAAGATTGCCGGCATCCTGACCGACTGGAAGTTGCCGGTCCGGGGAACGATGTCCTGGCAGAGCGCCCAGGTGACCGCAGGGGGCGTGTCCACCGCCGAGGTCGAACCCCGCACCATGGAGTCCAGGCTGGCGCCGGGGCTGTATCTGTGCGGTGAGGTGCTGGATATCGACGGGGCCTGTGGCGGCTATAACCTCCAGTGGGCATGGTCCTCCGGCTACATCGCCGGGAGCAGTGCGGCATCAGGGGATGCATAGTGGCGGGGCCTCTTACTTCTGACTTCTTTCATAGGTGGGGAAACGCGTGTTGAAGTTGCCCCCGATCAGGCTGGAACTGCAAGAGGACGAGCTTGTCCTGCGCCGGAAGATCGCCCGGCTGTTGGGGATCAGGGATGGGGACCTGACCGGCTACGAGTTGCTGCGCCAGTCGGTCGATGCCCGCCGGCGCGGGCGGGTGTCTATTGCCTATACCGTGGCTGCCGAAGTGCGCCACGAGGACCGGGTGCTCCGAGCGGGGCGCCCGGGCGTGGCCGGGTTTGTGCCGGAGTCATATGACTATGTGCAGCCGGGGACGGAGCCGCTGGTGGACCCGCCGGTGATCGTCGGCATGGGTCCAGCCGGCCTGTTCGCCGGGTTGGTGCTGTCCCAGATGGGCTACCGGCCACTGCTCCTTGAGCGGGGAGAGGACGTGGAATCCCGGAGGCGGCAGGTGTCTGCCTTCTGGAGCAGCGGCCAACTGGACGGGGAGAGCAACGTCCAGTTCGGCGAGGGCGGGGCCGGGACGTTCTCGGACGGCAAGCTGACGACCCTGATCCGCAACCCCAGGTGCCGCAAGGTGCTGGAGGAGTTCGTGGCGGCTGGTGCCCCGGAGCAGATCCTCTACCTGAACAAGCCCCACATCGGCACCGATCGCCTGCAGGCGGTGGTCAAGAATCTCAGATCATTGATCATGAGCAACGGCGGTACCGTGCGATTCGGGGCGCGGGTCACCGGCCTGGCGCTCGCCGGGGGCGAGGTCCGGGGCGTCATGGTCAACGGTTCCGGGCGCATCGACGCCCGGGTGGTATTGCTGGCTACCGGACACAGCGCCAGGGATACCTATGCCATGCTGATGGAGCACGGTGTCGCTCTCCACCGGAAGCCCTTCTCCGTCGGGGTGCGGATCGAGCATCCCCAGCAGTTCATCGACGCTGCCCAGTATGGTTCCCAGGCCGGCCATCCCCGCCTGGGGCCTGCAGATTACAAGCTCGCCTACCACGCGCCCGGCGGGCGTTCCGCCTATACCTTCTGCATGTGCCCGGGCGGGCAGGTGATCGCTGCCGCCTCCGAGGCTGGCGGGGTGGTCACCAACGGGATGAGCAACTACCTGAGGGATGGCTCGAACGCCAACAGCGCCCTGCTGGTGGGAGTGACACCGGATGATTACGGCGGCGATCACCCGCTGGCCGGCATCGACTGGCAGAGGCGCTGGGAGCGGCTGGCCTTCGAAACTGGCGGCGGTGGCTACCGGGCGCCGGTGCAGTTGCTCGGGGACTTCCTGGCCGGCCGGGCGAGCCGCTCCTTTGGGCAAGTGACACCCAGCTACAGGCCGGGGACGACCTTTGCAGAGCTGGACGGCTGCCTGCCGCCTTATGTGACGGCCACCATCAGGGAGGCCATCCCCTTTTTCGAGGCCCGGGTGCAGGGCTTCGCCAGGCCTGAAGCGCTGCTGACCGGGGTGGAGACCAGAAGTTCCTCACCGGTGCGGATCGACCGGGACGAGCAGTTGGAGGCCAGTGTCCGCGGCCTCTACCCGGTGGGAGAGGGGGCCGGCTATGCTGGCGGGATCATCTCCTCGGCGGTGGACGGCATCAAGGCGGCGGAGCAAGTTGCCAGCCGGTATAAGCCGTTTTGATGAAGTGCGGGATTAGAGACGGGACGCGTCCAGCAGGGTTGTTGTTGTAGGGGTACCTGGCCTTATGATATAATGCTGATGGAGTTCTAAATCTGCCCCGCAAAGGTGTGTGACGCAAGTGTCCCTGCCGGCTCGCCTGTGTTGGCTGATTTTTGAACGCACTGGTTCTGTTTTCGCTTTTATCATGTACCGCAGATTTATGATCCAGTAACCTGTTCGAACTTGGCGCTCGATGAAACAAACTGGAAGAGATAAAATGGCTTGATTGACGATCAATATACTGGAAGGCCGGGGCAAGGCGAGGCCGTTTCGGTTATTGACCAGACAAAAGGCGGCCGAAAGCAAATAAAGAAAGTAAACAATGATGCACAGGAGAGTAAGAACCTGGGGGTTCTAGCAGGGAGGCCGTGCCGTGACTGGGAGCTGGCCAGGATCCGGGTTCTGAAGTTCACCTGGAAGTTGCTGCGCTGAAGGCTGGGATTGGCTGTCGGTAGGCGTGGCCGGGATATCCCGTTACAGATCGATACCCCGAAGTGGGCCCAGGTGGCCAAGAAGGGTGGTACCGCGCAGGTTGCAACAGGCCTCCGTCCCTTGAATGACGGGGGCTTTTTATGTGCAAGAAGTGAGATGCGGCAAAATGGGAAGGAAGGCATTGGCAGGCTTCGCAGATCCCAAAAGTGAGGTGCTCTGTAAGTGGAACAGGAGATTGCCAAGATCAGAGAGGAAGCGCTTAAAGACCTATCAGCGGCAAATACTATGGAGGCGCTGCAGGAAGTCAGGCTGAAGTACCTCGGCAAAAAGGGTGCCCTGACCAGGGTGCTGCGGGGTATGGGAGGCCTCTCTCCGGAAGAGCGGCCGCGGCTCGGTCAACTGGCCAACGAGGTGCGGGTGCTGCTGGAGAATGGGATCGAGCGGATGCTCGAGGACCTGTCCAGGCAGGAGCAGATGCGGCAGTTGGCGACGGAGTCGGTGGACGTCACCCTGCCGGGACGCCCGGCGCCCCGCGGTCACCAGCACCCGCTGACCACGGTGCTGCGGGAGATCGAAAGGATCTTCGCGTCCATGGGCTTTGAGGTGGCCGAGGGCCCGGAGGTGGAGTGGGACTACTACAACTTCGAGGCCCTGAACATCCCCAAAGGGCACCCGGCCCGGGACATGCAGGACTCTTTCTACATTACCGACGAGATGCTGCTGCGTACCCATACATCGCCGATGCAGGTGCGCACTATGGAGAAGACGGTGCCCCGCCTGCCGGTGCGGGTGATCGTTCCGGGCAAGGTCTACCGGCGGGATGATGACGCCACCCATTCCCCCATGTTCCACCAGGTGGAGGGTCTGCTGGTTGACCAACGGTGCACTCTGGGCGACCTCAAGGGGGTGCTGCTGGCCTTCGCCAGACAGATGTTCGGGCCCGACCGGGAGATCCGGATGCGCCCGAGCTTCTTCCCCTTCACCGAGCCCAGCGCCGAGGTGGATATATCCTGCATCAACTGCGGGGGAGAGGGTTGCCGGGTCTGCTCCGGCACCGGCTGGCTGGAGATCCTCGGGTCTGGTATGGTGCACCCCCGGGTGCTGGCCAACGTGGGCTACGATCCGGAGACGGCGGTCGGCTTTGCCTTTGGCATGGGAGTGGAGCGGGTGGCCATGCTCAAGTATGGGATCAACGATCTCCGTCTGTTCTTCGACAACGATGTGCGGTTTCTGCATCAATTCTAGACGAACCCCTACCTTGAAAAACATTCATGGCCGGGTGACTTCTTGCTTTCGGATAATAAAGGTCGTTCGCTGCTTCCTTAACGGCCAGTGAGTCGACCCCGGGTATCCTCCGGGGTGGGTTCAACATCATGGAGCGGACATTGAGGAGGAATTGTTGTGCGGGTTTCTTACCGGTGGTTGCAGGAATATGTGAAGGTAGACCTGCCGGCGAAGGTGCTGGCGGACAAGCTGACCATGGCCGGGTTGGCGGTGGAAGGGATTATCGAGCCGGCGCCCGGCCTTGATGGTATAGTCGTGGGGCGGATCGTCGAGATGAGGCTTCATCCAAATTCGGGGCGCCTCCGGATCTGCCGGGTGGACACCGGCCGGGAGGTGGTGCAGGTAGTGAGCGGTGCTTCCAACCTGGCCCCTGGCGCCAATGTTCCCTACGCCAGGCCGGGAACGGTGCTGCCTTCCGGCGGGCACGACACGGTAGGCGTACGACAGATCCTGGGAGAGCGGTCAGAGGGGGTGCTCTGCTCCGGGGCGGAACTCTGCACCGAGGAGTGGGGCTTCGGGGATGCCCTGGGGGTGCTGATCCTCGATCCCGGATTGCAGCCGGGGGCCGGCATGGTTGAAGCCCTAGGGCTGCATGACCGGATCCTGGAGTTCGAGCTGACCCCGAACCGGGGCGATTGTCTGGCAGTGCTCAACATCGCCCGTGAGGTCCGCGCCCTGACCGGAGGCGGGCTCACCCTGCCGGAGACCTCGGTCCGGGAGTCCGGGGAGCGCACCGAGGGCCTGATCAGTGTCCAGATAGAGGAGCCGGAGCTGTGTCGCCGCTATGCCTGCCGGATCGTCCGCAACGTTAAACCGGCCGCCTCCCCCGAATGGCTCTGCTACCGGCTGCGGGCTGCGGGCGTCAGGCCGATCAACAACATCGTCGATGTGACCAACTACGTGATGCTGGAACTGGGACAACCCCTCCATGCCTTCAATTACGACCGCCTGCAGGGCCGGCGGATCATCGTACGCCGGGCGCGCCCGGGGGAAGAGCTGGTCTCCCTGGACGGAGACAGGCGTGAACTGGATGAGGAGATGCTGGTCATCGCCGATGCCGGGGAACCGGTGGCCCTGGCCGGGGTGATGGGCGGCCTGGCCAGCGAGGTGACAGAGGAGACCCGGACGGTGCTTCTGGAGTCAGCCTATTTCAACCCCCAGAGCATCAGGCGGACCGCCCAGAAGCTGGGGATGCGCACGGAATCCGGGCAGCGGTTCGAGAAGGGGATCGACCTGGATGGGGCGGTGCGCGCTGTGAACCGGGCGGCGCACCTGATCAACGAACTGGGGGCCGGGGAGATCACCTGCGGCGTGGTCGACCAGTATGTGCGCCCGGCGGCGCCGCTGGCCATCCGGGTGCGCGCCCCCCGGGTCAATCAGGTCCTGGGGACACACCTGAACCGGGCGGAGGTGCAGGAGATCCTCTGCCGCCTGGATTTCGTCTGCGAGCTCTGCGGGCAGGACAGCCTGCTGGTCAATATCCCGCCGTACCGCCATGACCTCCTGGAGGAGATCGACCTGATTGAAGAGGTGGCGCGCCTCTACGGCTATGATCAGATTGCCGCCACCGCCCCGGTGGGGGCGCTTACCCAGTCAGTGCGGCGCCCGGCATTGTCCCGGGTCCGGGAACTAACCGGCAGTGCCATGCTGGCAGCCGGCCTGGACGAGGTGATCACCTACAGCTTCATCGGCGAGAGCGATCTCGACAGGCTGAACATCCCCGGGAACAGTCCTCTCCGTCGGGTGACGCCGATCCAGAACCCACTGCGGGAGGAGCAGGGGATCTTGCGGCCGCTGCTGCTGGCCTCCCTGATGGAGGTCCTGAACACCAACTACAAACGCAAACAGACCAGGGTTGGACTGTTCGAGCTGGGAACAGTGTTCAACCCGTCGCCCCGCCCCGCGCTTGCTGAAGAGGCGGTGCCGGGTCCAGCGGACGCCCGCTTGCAGGAGCGCGGGCGGGTGCCCGGTGATAGCGGCGCCCTACCTGAGGAGCGGCTGCATCTGGGGTTCGTGGCCTGCGGTGAGGTTGACCGGGGCTGGCAGGAGCCGGCCCAAGCCAGAGACTTTTTCTATGCCAAGGGAATTGCGGAGCAGGTCCTGGGTGCGCTGGGGATCAGCGGCGCCTCCTGGGAACCGGTGACCGGCAACCCGATGCTGCACCCGGGCCGGGCCGCCAGGGTCCTGGTAGCGGAAGAGCCAATCGGCATGGTGGGCGAGGTGCACCCGGATGTGCTGCAGAACTATGAACTGCCCACCAGGGTGGTGGCCTGCGAGATCGACCTGACTTCCTTATTACCCATGGTGCGATTGGATCCCAGGGCTCAGGCGCTGCCCCGCTATCCTGGCAGTGCCCGTGACCTGGCGATCATCGTTCCCCTGGAAACGCCAGCTGAACACGTCCGGGATGTCATCATGGCAGCAGGGGGGGGCCTGCTCCGGGAGTGCCGCCTGTTTGACGTCTACCAGGGCGCCCAGGTGCCTGCAGGCTGCCGCAGCCTGGGTTACAGCCTGCTGTTCCAGTCCCTGGAGCGCACCCTGACTGACGAAGAGGTGACCGGGGCGTACGACCGCATCCTCAAGGCTCTGTCAACCCAGGTGGGGGCGCGCTTGAGATAGCAAACCGGCAGGGAAGGTGCCTGCCGCTCGATGCTTTAAAACTGGAGGGGAAGCCCTCTGGCAAACCGCGGCAGGATTTCCACAACTGGTAGAGAACACTGTAGGAACAGGAAATCCATGGCTTGATGTCCGGAGAGGAGACCGCTGATGAGCGAGCCAGAAGAAAAAACCAAAGTCACAGTGAAGATCTATGGCGAGGATTACGTGGTCAAGGGCTACGCCAAACCCGGCTACATCGAGGGGATTGGCGCGTACGTGGACAAGAAGATGCATCTCATCGGGCAGAGGAACCCGCACCTGTCGCTTACCAAGGTGGCCGTGCTGGCTGCCCTGAACATCTCCGATGAGCTGTACAAACTGCAGGAGGACTACGACAGCCTGGCCAAACTGTTGGAGGAAGAGAAGCTGATCAAGTGAAGCGAGGCATCATCGCTGCATGACCAACCCGGAAGTCTGCGAGATTTTCCAAGAGATTGCAGAAATCCTCGAAATACTTGGGGAAAACCCCTTCAAGTCCAGGGCTTACCGGAACGCGGCCCGGGTTCTGGAAAGTGCTAATGTTAACGTCCAGGACCTGGTCCGGGAGGGTCGTCTGGAGGAGGTCCCGGGCATCGGTAGCGCCCTGGCGGCCAAGATCAGAGAACTGGTGACCACCGGCAGGCTGGCATACTATGAGGACTTGAAACAGAAGGCGCCGCGGGATGTCCTGGAGATGTTGAAGATCCCCGGCGTTGGGGCGAAAACGGTGCAGGTCTTCATGCACCACAACATCACTTCCCTCCAGGAGCTGGAGGCGGCTGCCCGGGACCAGCGCCTGCGGGAACTGCCGGGTATCGGCAAGAAGACTGAAGAGGAGATCCTGCACGGGCTGGCTGCCATGCAGGAGCGACAGAAGCGTTGGCTGCTGAGCGTGGCTACCATGGCGGTCAAGGAGATCGGGGGCTACCTGGCAGGCCTGGACAAAGCTGCCAGGGTGGAGGCGGCGGGGAGCTACCGCAGGGGCCGGGAGACCGTGGGCGACCTGGACTTCGTGGTGGCTTCCGATGACGCCCCGGCGGTGATCGCCCGGTTTGTAGATGCCCCCTGGGTGCGGGAGGTAGTGGCGGAAGGTGATCTGAAGGCCACTGTCATCACTGTGTGGGGGATTCAGGCAGACCTCTATGTGGTAGCGCCGTCCCTCTTTGCTTCTACCTGGCACCACTTCACCGGTTCCAAGGAACATAACGTCGCCCTGCGGGAGCGGGCGCGGCAGCACGGATGGAAGATCAGCGAATACGGGATCGTCAAGGAAGAGGAGACTCTTACCCCGGCCACCGAGGAGGAGTTTTTTCAGTTGATCGGCCTGTCCTATATCCCGCCGGAGATGCGGGAGGGCTGGGGCGAGATCGAGGCGGCGGAACGGGGGGAACTGCCCAGACTGGTGGAAACCGGCGACATCAGGGGTGACCTGCACGTGCACAGCCGCGCCAGTGACGGCGCCAACACCCTGGAGGAACTGGCTGAGGCGGCCATGGCCAGGGGCTACCGGTACCTGGCGGTTACGGATCACTCCCGCTCACTGGCCTTCACCAACGGCCTGACCGAGGAGAGGCTGAAAGAGCAGCGGGAGGAGATCGACAGGCTGAACCGGGAACTCCAAAACTTCCGGCTGCTGGCGGGGACCGAGGTGGACATCCTGTCCGACGGAAGGCTGGATTTCGACGACCGGATGCTCTCCCAACTGGACGTGGTGGTGGCCTCGGTGCACTCCAGGTTCCGGCAGGACCAGGAGACCCTGAACCGGCGTTTCGAGGCAGTTCTGAAGAACGAGCACGTGGACATCATCGGGCATCCCACCGGGCGCCTGATCGGCAGGAGGGATCCCTACGCCCTGGATGTGGGCAGGGTGCTGGAACTGGCGGCAGACACCGGGACCGCCCTGGAGATCAACGCCAACCCGGACCGGCTCGACCTGAATGACGCCTACGTCCGCCAGGGCATTGACCTGGGGGTCAGGTTTGCCATCGATACCGACGCCCACCACGTGAACTCCCTGGATGACATGCGATACGGGATGCTCACCGCCCGGCGGGGCTGGGCGCAGAGGCAGGACGTGATCAACACCCTGCCTCTGGATGAACTGGAAAAGTGGCTGCAAAGACACGGACGTTAATATTTGGGGCTGGAGATCGAGACGGGCGATCTGCCGGCAAGCGCCCTTCTTGGCTAGCCACCGTCGGGAACGCTCTTACGTCTCCGCAATTCTTTTGGCGCCCAGATAGCGTGGCGCCCAATAGTTATTCGTGATGTTGTCGATAATCACTCCGGATACTTCAGAATCCACCATCAGGTCATTGCCGATGTAGATTCCGACGTGACTGGCCCCGGAGGCATAGGTGCTGAAAAATACCAGGTCACCGGGTTCAAGAGCGTTTTCCGATATGGGCGTGCCTTCGAGATATTGCTCCTCGGAGGTCCTTTTCAGGTCAATTCCCAGGCGACGAAAGACGTACTGGGTAAAACCCGAGCAATCAAAGCCCGGACTGGGGGTGGTTCCGCCCCAGACATAGGGCGTCCCGATGTAGTCCTCGGCATGACTGATCAGGGAGGAGATCCCGGCCGACCCCACCGACACAGGGTGGGTGATGGAGGTTATGCCGCCCTCGCTCCTGATCGGACCGTTTTTGGCGGCGATCTTGGCCTCCTCTTCCTGGTCAAGCAATTCCTGTTGAATATCGTTGATGGCGTTCAGTTGACCCAGCTTCTGTTCCTCTAACTGGCGCTGTTTGCTGCTCAGGCCGGAGAGTACGACCTGCTCATTGGAGGCGGTCTGCTTTTTCAAAGAGACCAACTGGTTTTCCTGATCGATCGCGGCCTGTAAATCAGCCATATCTTGGCCAATCGTCGCCTCCTGCCCCTTGATGATCTGGTTTTGGCTGATGATATTCTGTTGGAGGGCCTGATTATGTTTAAGGATGGCTGCTACGGCGTCCAGACGCCAGAGAAAGTCTTGCCAGTTCGCGGCCTGTAGCAATATGGTTAAATATTCCGCACCCCCTCCGTTCTCGTATGTAGAGACGAGAACGGCGTTAAAGCTCTGCACGAGGCTCGCTCTCACCGCTTCTTCTTGGGACTCCCGAACCTGTAGCCCCTGTAAGGTGGTGCTCTCTTTGGCAACCCCCGCCTGGTTTTTGGAAATGGATTGGTCAAGCTCGTTTAACGACGTTTTTAAAGAAACGAGTTGGGCCTCGGTCCTGTTCATTCTGGAGGAATTCGTTTCAATCTGGTTTTGGGTCTGCTTTTCCAAATGCTTCGCCGCATTGAGCTGAGCATAGCTGGCGGCGTCAATTTCCCAGGGCGATAAAGTCAGCAAAAAGGAGACGATCAGCAGATAGATGCAGCACTTGGCGTAAAACCTCAAGACATTCTCCCTCCATATAACCCGGCACCGTGTATTCGGTGTTTTATCTTTCATATTCATTTATGTGATCTTTTTCGACACATAGCCATCTTTTTCCTTCTGGTTGCAAGAAAATTCACCGATGGCTACCCGCTCTAATGCGAAATGGTATATATCGACAAGGTTGAGAACTTGCTCGTAATGATGTATTCTCAGGTTGGTCGCAGGTATTGACAGTGGAAGGAGCTATAGTCATGGAGCCATTGGCACAGGGCGAACTGAGCCAACTGAACAAGAGGATACGTCAGGATATCATCAGAATGATCGGTACGGCGAAATCCGGGCATCCAGGCGGGTCGTTATCTTGTGTGGAGATTCTGTCAACCCTGTATTTTAGGGTGATGAACGTGGATCCGGAACATCCCCGCTGGGAAGGGAGGGATCGTTTCGTGCTCAGCAAGGGGCACGCCGCACCGGCTCTATATGCCGTTCTGGCGCACCGGGGCTATTTTCCTCCGGAGGAGTTGTTGAGCCTGCGTCAGTTTGGCTCCCGTCTGCAGGGACATCCGGATATGAAAAAAACCCCGGGTGTCGATGCCTCGACAGGGTCTCTGGGGCAAGGCCTGTCCATTGCGGTTGGTCTGGCTCTGGGCGGCAGACTGGGCGGTAAGGCTTACCGGGTGTTTGTCGTGGTGGGGGACGGCGAAATTCAAGAAGGCCAGTTTTGGGAGGCAGCGATGGCGGCTGCTCATTACAAACTGAGCGCGGTCACGCTGGTGCTGGACTACAATGGGCTGCAAATTGACGGAACTTGCGAGGAAGTAATGTCACTCGGCAATGTTGGGGATAAATTGGCAGCGTTTGGCTTTGCGGTTTCTGAAGTGGACGGTCACTCGATTGCCCAATTAGAATCAGCTTTCAGGCTGCCGGCACAGGACCGGCCGAAATGCATCATTGCCCATACCCATAAGGGATGTGGTGTTTCCTTTATGGAAGACCAGGTTGGTTGGCACGGTAAGGCGCCCAACGCTGAGGAAGTGGCCAGGGCGTTATCTGAACTAGGGGGAGTTTCGTCATGAACGCCAAAGAGATCAGGGCTCCACGCCTTGCTTATGGTGAAACGCTGGTAAAACTCGGTGCAGAGCTTGACAACCTGGTGGTACTCGATGCCGACCTGGCGCATGCCACGATGACGACTTTGTTCAGGGGGCAGTTTCCGGAGCGGTTTTTCAACGTCGGGATTGCCGAACAGAACATGATGGGAATTGCCAGTGGTCTGGCGCTGGCCGGTTTTATGCCCTTCGCCAGTACTTTTGCAGTCTTCGGGGCCGGCCGGGCGTTTGAACAGGTGAGAAATACCATCTGTTACCCGCGCCTCAACGTGAAAATAGCGGTGACCCACGCTGGTATTACTGTTGGCGAGGATGGCGGCAGCCACCAGTCAGTCGAAGATATCTCCCTGATGCGGAGCATTCCCAACATGACGGTCCTGGTGCCTGCTGATGCCGTGGAAACGGAAAAAGCTGTCCGGGCGGCGGCGGCTTTCGACGGTCCGGTTTATCTGCGGATTCCCCGGCCGCCGGCGCCGGTATTTATCGAAGCCGGCACCAAGTTCGAAATAGGCAAGGCCGACATCCTGAGGGATGGCCGGGATGTCTGCCTGTGTGCGACGGGACTGATGGTTTTTCAGGCCGTGCAAGCTGCCGAGCAGCTCCATGCCGCAGGCATTGAAGCCACGGTGGTCAATTTCCATACCATCAAGCCGATCGACGAGCGGTTGATCATCGAGCTGGCCCAAAGGGTCGGTAAGATGATCACGGTGGAAGAACATTCGATCATCGGCGGTCTGGGCTCGGCGGTGGCCGAAGTCCTAAGTGAGCATCGGCCTGTTTATTTGAAGAGAATCGGCATCCAGGACCGCTTCGGCCAGTCCGGCGCCCCGGACCAGTTGCTCGAAGCCTACGGACTGACTGCGGCAAACATTGTGGGGGCTGCCAAGACCCTGCTGGCGCGCCAAGCTGAATGATTTCCGTTCCGTCAACGGTCTTAATGCATTTCAGACGAAAATTGAACTGATCCTCAGAGAGGCCGGAGTGACCTTTAGCGGCGTTTGCCTGATGGCGCCGGTAGAATGGCGCCAACGGGTTTGAACATGAGAAGTTGGACTTGGCTGAAGAGGCTGTCCAACTTTTTTGCTTGATCCAAAAAAAAAATGTTAAAATCCTGGACCAGGTTGAAGATTGCCTGCAGTCTGGAAAGCAGGCTTTTAGCCTGTGAAATCTGGTATAATAAGGTTGCTAAGAAGCGGTAGAAGGAGCGGGAGTGACCGGCGCCGCCACGGGTGCGGCGCGGCACGGTGGGCCTAACATAGGGATTATTGAAGGCAAACGGGGGAGAACTATAGAGACAGACACTTGTGGAGGTGGATTTGATGAAATTCCGGGAGATCTACGAGCTGGCGGTGCAAAAGGGGATTGCGGCCGACCTCAGGGGCGAGGCCGAGATTGCCAGGCTGCTGGAGAGGCTGCGCAAGGAATACGAGGAGATGAAGGAGAGCGAGAAGGCGGAGTTTGATCAGGAGAGGCTGCACAACCCCTTCAGCGACACCCGCATGCTCTACGGCGATGAGAACCTGGAGATCGAGAGCGTCCTGTGCGGGATCGACATGGAGGTCGGGGAGGTGCTGCTGGCCGACCGCCTGCGGGACAAGGGTCAGACGATCGACCTGATCCTCGCCCACCACCCTGAGGGCAAGGCGTTGGCCGCCCTGTACCAGGTGATGCATCTCCAGGAGGATCTGCTGGCCCAGTTAGGGGTGCCGATCAACGTGGCAGAAGGCATCCTGTCGGGGAGGATCGCCGAAGTGGGGCGCAACCTGATGCCGCTCAACCACAACCGGGCGGTGGATGTGGCCCGGCTGCTGGATATCCCCATGATGTGCGTGCACACACCGGCGGATAACCTGGTCACCAATTTCCTGACCAGGCTGTTCGAGGAGAAGAAGCCGGAGACGGTGAGAGAGGTCGTGAAGATCCTCAAGGAACTCCCCGAGTATGCTGCTGCTGTCAAGTTGAACTCCGGGCCCACGATTGTAGTCGGCAGTGAGAAGCGGCGGCCCGGGAAGATCTTCGTGGACATGACCGGGGGCACCGGAGGCGCCAAGGAGACCTACGAGAAGATGGCCATCGCCGGAGTTGGCACCCTGGTCGGGATGCACATCGCCGAGGGGCACCGCAAAGAGGCGGAAAAGTACAACATCAACGTGGTGATCGCCGGGCACATCGCCAGCGACTCCCTGGGTATGAACCTGTTCCTGGACGAGATGGAACAGCGCAAGGTGGCCATCCTGCCCACGTCCGGGCTGATCCGGGTCAACCGCCTGACCAAAACCCATAAAAGAAGTGATCGGGGATGATGTCGCCATAGAACCCAATACAGCGGTCAGCCGGCCGGAGCTGCTGGCGCCGGCGGGGAATCCCCAGGCACTGAGGGCGGCCGTGGAGAACGGGGCGGACGCCGTCTACCTGGGAGGCAAGTCTTTCGGTGCCCGCGCCTCTGCTGAAAACTTCGACCGGCAGGAGTTGATGGATGCTCTGACCTACGCCCACCTGCGCGGGGTCAAGGTGTACGTGACTGTCAACACGCTGGTAGACAACGGGGAATTCGGAGAACTGTCCGAGTTCCTGCTTTTTTTGTACCGGGAGGGGGCCGATGCCCTGCTGGTTCAGGACCTGGGGGCGGTTGCGTGGGCGCGGCGGGTGCTCCCGGAGCTTCCCCTGCACGGCAGCACCCAGATGACCGTCCATAACGCCGCCGGGGTGCAGTTCCTGGCAGGCCTGGGACTGCGCCGGGTGGTACTGGCCCGGGAGACCTCATACCAGGAGTTGCTGGAGATCAGGCGGCAGTCTGCCCTGGAGTTGGAGGTGTTCGTCCACGGAGCCCTCTGCATCAGCTACTCCGGCCAGTGCCTGTTCAGCAGCATGGTCGGCGGGCGCAGCGGCAACCGGGGCAGTTGCGCCCAACCGTGCAGGATGGCCTACACCCTGGTGGATGACCGCGGGCGTGACCTGGGTGGCGCCTGCCCGGGCCAGCACCTGCTGAGCACCAGGGACCTGATGCTGCTGGAGAAGCTGCCGCAGTTGGTGCAGGGCGGGGTGGCCGCCCTGAAGATCGAAGGGCGTATGAAGCGGCCGGAATACGTGGCGACAGTGGTCCGAATCTACCGGAACGCCCTGGACCGGGCCTGGCGTGACCCGGAGCGCTATCAGGTCTCCGAAGAAGAAGTCCGCGACCTGGCCCAGGTCTTCAACCGGGGCTTTACTGCCGGCTACTTCGACGGCCGGCCGGGCCGTCTCCTGATGAGCTATGCCAGACCGAACAACCGCGGCCTGTTCCTGGGGCGCGTGCTGAGAACGACTCCCGGCAAGGGAGTGGTCTTCAAGACGCTCCTGCCGCTCCGGGTGGGGGACGGCATCGAGTTCTGGATGCAGAAGGGCGACCGGGAAGGGATCACGGTGCACAGCATGATGCTGCACCTGCCGTCACCGGAATTTGAGACGCAGGCGGGTGACCGCCCTGGCGGGCGCGGAAGTGGGGAGCGCATCTCACCTCTCACATCCCAAGAAGCGGCGCCGGGCAGCGAGGTGGAGATCGCCGTGCCTTTTGTAGTCAGGCCCGGGGACCGGGTGTTCAAGACCCATGATGAACGGCTGATCAGTGAGGCCCGGCTCAGTTTCACGGGGACGGGGCGGCTCAAGATGCCAATCCGGGTCATCATCCGGGCGCGCCAGGGAGAGCCCCTGGAGCTGGAGGCCGTAGATCCGGAAGGTATCCGGGCGGTGGTAAGGGGGACGCTCCCTGGCGAGATCGCTCTGAAGCACCCCCTCACCCCGGAGGTGGCGCGGGCGCAAATAGAACGCCTGGGCAATACTCCCTTTACCTTGGCTGGCCTGGACTGCGAACTGGACGGGGTGGCCATGTACCCGCTAAGCGAACTCAACACAGTGCGGCGCGACCTTACCACAGCCCTGGAGTCCGCCCGCCTCGACCGGTTCCGGCGGGTGCTTCCGGACGGAGTTGAAGAGACAACTGCGGTGCTCTGGTCGTCCCTGCGGCAGGATGCGGTGCAGGCCTCCCGCCGGCCTCCCGCCGGCCCGCTGCTGGCGGTGGCGGTAGCCGACTATGACAGCCTGGAGGCGGCCATCGACGGGGGTGCCTCTGCCGTCTATTTTGGCGGCCTCTCGTACCGGGGGCGGGAGACCTGGAACCCGGGCACGCTTGACCGGTCGGTGGGCCTTTGCCGGGCGGATAATGTCCGGGCCTACCTGATCCTTCCCCGGATCTGGAAGGATGGCGAGCCCTCCGGCGCCGCCGAATGGCTCGACAGAGCCGTGAGGTTGCGGGTTGCCGGGGTGGTGGCCGGCGACTTGGGAGGTCTGGAGTTGGCCCTCCAGTCCGGCCTGGAGACGGTCACCGATCTCTCCGTCCCCGTCTTCAATGACCTGGCGATCCAGTTGCTGCTGCAGCGGGGCGCGGCCAGGATGACCCTGTCACCGGAGTTGAACCGGGAGCAGTTGCGGGACCTCCGCTTCCGGGGGGCGCCGTGCCTGGAAATGGTGGTGCACGGAACATTGCCCCTGATGGTCAGCGAGCACTGTCTGGTGGGAGCGGTGACCGGGACCGGCGACCGCTGTCCGCAGACCTGCCGCAGGACGCCCTGCTTCCTGGAAGACCGTCAGGGCTACCGGTTTCCCCTGCAGCTCGACGAGCACTGCCGGATGACTCTGTACAACGCCAGGGAACTGTGTCTGATCGAGCACCTTGGTGATATAATACAGGACGGATATAGTTCCCTGAGGCTGGACCTCCGCAGCCACGAGGCGAAAGCGGTGCGGGAGATCACCGGGATCTACGGTCACGCCCTGAGGGACCTGCTGGCCGGCGCCTGGAACGGAAACGCTGCCAGGCAGGCCTGGGGGCGGCTGGACCGGCTTTCCATCAGGGGCATGACCCGCGGCCACTACTTGCGCGGCGTTATAGAGAAGTGAGATGCGAGAAGGGCAGGATAAGTTTGGACCGGTATTCCCTCAAGAAGCTCGAATTCCACAAGATCAAAGAGATGCTGCAGGCCTGCTGCCGTACCCCCCTGAGCGTTCCCCACGTGCAGGGCCTGGAGCCGTCGGCGGATGCCATTGACATCAAGCGTTGGCAGGAGGAGACCTCCGAGGCGGCAACGCTGCTCAGGATCCTGCCGGACCTGGGTTTCGAGGGGATCGCCGACCTGGCGCCGATACTGAGGCGTGCCGCCATTGGCGGGGTGCTCGAACCCAGGGAGTTGTTGCTCTGCCGCCAGACCCTGGTGGCTGCCGGGCGCATCAGGCATGAACTGGCCCGGGTTCAGTATGATCTGCCCCACCTGCAGGGGTATGCGGCGAGGATCCAGGACTGCCAGCCGTTGCAGGAAAAAATCAGTTCTTGCATCCTTCCCGAGGGGGAGATCGCCGACAGCGCCTCCCCGGACCTGGCCCGGCTGCGCCAGCAGATCCGGAGCCTGGAGAACCGGGCGCGCAGCCAATTGGACGATGTCCTGACCAGGGCGGAGTGGCAAAAATACCTGCAAGAACCGATCTACACCGTGCGGGGCGACCGCTATGTGGTGCCGGTGAAGCAGGAGTACCGCAACCAGTTTCCAGGCATCGTCTACGACCAGTCCGGCAGCGGGGCGACGGTTTTCATGGAGCCGCTGCCCCTGGTGTCGGTGATGAACGACCTGGCAGCTTCCCGCAGTCGGACACGCCAGGAGGAGTTGCGGATCCTGGAGCAGTTGACCAGGCTGCTGGCGGCCTATCTTGACGAGATCCGCACCGACCAGGAGATCCTTGGACTGCTGGACTTCGCTTTTGCCAAGGCCCGCCTGAGCATCAAGATGAAGGGGCGCCAGCCGGAATTCAGCGACGAGGGCTGCGTGGTCCTGCGCGGCGGGCGTCACCCTTTGCTCAAGGGGAACGTGGTACCGATTGACCTCAGGCTGGGCAGGGAGTTTGATTGCCTGGTGATCACCGGGCCGAACACCGGTGGCAAATCCGTGAGCCTGAAGACGCTCGGCCTGCTGGGAGTGATGGCCCAGGCTGGCCTCCACATCCCCGCCGGCGATGGCACTGTCCTTCCGGTCTTCACCGACATCTATGCGGACATCGGGGATGAGCAGAGCATCGAGCAATCCCTGAGCACCTTCTCCGGGCATATGTCGAACATTGCCCGCATCCTCAGAGAGGCTGCGGACGCTTGCTCCGGCGGGCGCGGCTGCCTGGTGCTGCTGGACGAGTTGGGCGCCGGAACCGACCCGGAGCAGGGGGCGGCCCTGGGCATGGCGATCCTCCGGCATCTGATGCGCAGCGGCGCCCTGGTCGTAATCACCACCCATTACAGCGAGCTGAAGGTCTTTGCCCATACTGAAGAGCGGGCGGAGAACGCCTCGGTGGAGTTTGACAGTGAGACGCTGCGGCCCACCTACAAGCTGGCCATCGGGACGCCGGGTGAGAGCAACGCCTTCGAGATTGCCGGGCGCCTGGATCTGCTGCCGGAGGTCATCGAGCAGGCCCGGGCCTTCTTGAGGCCGGAACAGCGGCAGTTGGCCGACCTGATCAGGCACCTGAAAGAGGACCAGGCAGCCGCCTTCGAGGCCCGACGGGAGGCCGAGCACCTGAATACCGATGCCCGGCAAGTGCAGGCCAGGATCAGGGATGAGGAGGGGCGGTTGCGCCAGAAGGAGCGGGATGTCCTGGCCAGGGCCGCCCAGGAGGCCCAGGAACTGGTGCGGACCGCCCGGAGTGAGGCCGAGCAACTGATCCGGACGCTCAGGGATGAACAGCGCAAGGCCGGCCTGGAAGAGAGGCGGCAGGCCGCCCTGGCGGCGCGTAGCAGACTGACCGAGGTGTCCGACCGGATCGAGGAGCAGATCGCCTCCGTCCTGCCGCAACCTGCGGGTGAGGTGGTGGATAGCGTGAAGAGCGGCGACCTGGTGGTGATACCCCGCTTCAACGCCGAGGGGTACGTGCTGGAGGGGTCGAACGGCGGCAGCGACGTTCTGGTCCAGGTGGGGGCGCTGAAGGTGAACCTCCCGCTGCACGAACTGCGCAGGGGGGCCAAACAGAAAAAGGCGGGCACTTTCTCAATCAAAGCCCCGTCCCTGGAGCAAAAGGCCGAGGTGTCACCTGAACTGCACCTGCGCGGTCTGCGGGTTGATGAGGCCCTGGAGAAGGTGGACAAGTACCTGGACAGCGCCTATCTGGCCGGCCTGCCCAACGTCAACCTGATTCACGGCAAGGGGACCGGCGCCTTGAGGGACGCCCTCAGGCAATACTTGACCCAGCATCCCTTTGTCGGTTCATACCGCACCGGCGGTTATTACGAAGGGGGTACCGGGGTGACTGTGGTCACCTTCAAGTAGTTAATATGTCTGGTTGATGATGTTGGTCAGATTCTGAAGCACGTTAATTTTCTTTACCTGGTGGTCGGGGAGCGGGTCGTACAGGTCGGGTACCTGATCGGCCGGGAACTGCTCTTCTTGAATAAATTGTGGTGGGGTGCCACCTTCCTCTAAAAAGCCGGGGACGTTGGCCAGGTAGGGTATGCCGTGGTTCCGGGGATCGGTGGAGATCTTGACGGTCACCATCTGGTTCGCCAAGCCGGCAGGTATCGGAGAGTACTGCGTGGGCAGCGCCTCTTTCATGTCCAAGGGCTGGTACGGGCCGCTGACCGGCGGGCGTTTCAGGAACACTTTGGTGGCCGTATGCTGTGAGTAGGGGGTGGCCAGCAGTCCGGTATCAGTGTCGATGATGGCCTCGACGTAGACGTCGCAGATATCGGTCGGCACCGTGCCCTGGACGAAGAGATCGCTTTCCAGTTCGTCTTGCGGGCAGAAGGCGTTGGGCAGCAGCCCCGACTTGCCGCAGACAGTAGCCCGGACCAGGCCGGCGGGCATCGGGAAGTCGGACACCGGCATATTTTCGACCGCCTTCTGCATGACCTGCTTCCAGATCCGGGCAGGGTAGGTCGCCCCGAACACGTCAGGCAGGTTTTCCATGCTCTCCTCTTTGTCGAACCCCATCCAGACGGCCCCGACAAACTCCGGGGTATAACCCATGAACCAGGCATCGACTTTATTGGTAGTGGTTCCGGTCTTGCCCGCTACCGGACGATCCAACTGGGCGTTGGCGCCGGTGCCCACCTTCACCACGCTCTCCAGCAGGTCGGTCATGATGTAGGCTGTTTGCTCCGAGATCACTACCTTCTGCTGGGGTTGGGCCTGGTACAGGATGTTTCCATTGTCATCCACGATCTCGCGCACAGTGTACGGCTGGATATAGACGCCCTGGTTGGCAATGGCGCAATAACCTCCCGCCATCTCCAACGGGGAGATGCCGTTGGTGATCCCGCCCAGGGCCAGGGATAGGTTCTTGTCCTTGTCGGGGTCCAGGCTGGTGATGCCAAACTTGGTGGCGAAGTCGTAGCCGTAGTCGACCCCAATCAGGTTGAGCAGCTTGACGGCATAGGTGTTGACCGAGTACTCGAGAGCGGTGCGCATGGTGATCAGGCCGCGGTACTGGTCATCGTCGTTATAAAAGGTTTTGGAGCCGAAGGTGGCCGGGACATCATCCTGGACAAAGGCTTCGGTGTAGCCCTTCTCGAGGGCCGGACAGTAGACCGCCAGCGGTTTGATGGCGGATCCGGGCTGGCGCTTGGCCTGAGTGGCCCTATTGAAACCCATGGTCGAGTATTTGCGGCCGCCGACCAGAGCCTGGATCTGCCCGTTGTGCTGGTCGACGAGCACCATTGCCCCCTGCACCTGCTGGCTCTTGGAATCCGGCGGGAAATTGGCCTTGTTAGCGAAAACATCCTCCATCTCCTGCTGCACCGGCACATTGAGAGACGTATAGATCTTCATGCCGCCCTTGTAGATCAGATTCTGGGCAGCCTCTCTGGTCATTCCCTGCTGCTGCTGCAGGATACCCTCCGTCTCGCTGATCACCTGGTCGGTGAAGTAGGGGAACTGGTAGGCGCTGGTGGCGCCCTCATGATACTGCAGCTTGGCCTGCTTGGCCTGCTTGGCCTGATCCTGGGTTATTTTGCCGTACTTGACCATTTGGTCGAGCACGGTCTCCTGTCTGCGCTTCGCCAGGTCGGGACTGGCAAAGGGGTTGTAGTTGTTGGGGCTTTGCACAATCCCCGTCAGCAGGGCGCTCTCGGCCAGGGTCAGGTCCTTGGCGTCTTTGTCGAAGTAAAGCTGAGATGCCGCCTGGATGCCGTAGGCGCCGTTGCCGAAATAGATCCTGTTCAAGTAAAATTCAAGGATCTGCTGCTTGGAGTAGTGGTGCTCAACCTCCAGAGCGAGGATCGCCTCCTGGATCTTGCGCCGCAGAGACTTCTCGTCGCCGAGGTAGGCGCTCCTGACCAGTTGCTGGGTGATGGTGCTGCCTCCCTCGGCTGCGGAACCCCCGCGCAGATCTACCCACAGTGCCCTGGCGATTCCCACCGGGTCTATCCCCATATGCTCATAGAAGCGATTGTCTTCTGCTGCCACAAAGGCATTGGGCAGGTAGGGCGGCAGTTCGGCGAGAGGCACCGGCGTGCGGTTCTCATTCGCATAGACCAGCGATGCCTGTTGATCGTAGCGATCGTAGATGATCGTTGATTGGGAGCCTGCCAGCTTGCTCGGATCCCATGACGGCAGCGTGGCCACCGCCAGGGCAAGGTTGCCGCAGCCTACTAACAACAGGCTGATAACGATTAGCAGGAATACGAGCAAGACAACTCTTGACGGCTTCAACCTTCTTTTTCTCTTGCGCTGGGAGAGATTGTGATCCATCTGTCGGCTGGACATTAGCATTCTCCCCTTTGGGATGTACGGGCGAAGGTTGGGATGCTTTCCGCATCACAGTCCGTCGGTGGCTTGCGGCGGGTGACCCGTGAGGATGGTGAGATTCAGACCCTGGGTTTGCTCGATTGCTTCGGGGGGCGCGATGACAGTCAGGACATCACCGGCCTGGATGATGGTATCGGCCTCGGGAGCGACAATCTCTCTGGTGTGGCGCTGTATTGCCAGCACGGTGCCCCCGGTACGGGACCGGAACTGGACCTCCCCCAGGCTTTTTCCGACCATGGGTGAGTCCGCTTCGACCTGCAACTCCTGAATTCGCTGCAGCCTGGTGGCCATCTTGAAGGTATAGTCCAGCAACTCGTCGGTCAGCCGCACGATTTCATTATCCAGACGGCCGCGTTCATCCAGGTGTTGATGCAGGCGGTGTTGAATGTCGGCCAGGATCTGGCGCTGGCCGTATTCAGCGAGATAGCCTTCGGCATTGGGCTTGGAGCGTACGGTGACCCCGATTCCCGGGTGTAGTTCCACAATTTCTCTTTCCTCCAGGATGGCCAGGGCACGCCGGATGGTCTCCGGAGACACGTTATACCGGCCCGCCAGTGACGACCGTCCGAAGATCCGTTGCCCCTCCCGGTATTCCCCACGGGCAATCCGGGTGGCGATGTCCACGGCGATGTTGATGTAGCGCGCGAAGTGGCTCTGGTGGTTGTCATCTGTCATTAAGGTCATCCCCCTAATTGGTAGTTGGTGGTGAGTGGTGGCAACCCGGCGGGTGCGGCGCGATTGAACGTCTCCCCAAAACCAACGGATTGCCGACGACTTTCAGCCCCGTCCGGTGTTTACCCGGAACTTCAGAACATGTCTCCTGAAGAATACCGGCAAAGCGTCTGTAGCCTTACGGGTTTATAGCAATATTTTACTTATTAAGTATAGCATATTGAGTATAGGGCTCAAATAGGTGTTCATACGGAAATACCTTCGAAAATGGAAGGCCGCTCGCCTCTTTAAGAGGTCTATGCAGGGAGCTGGGATTTATGCCAGAAATGGGGAAGGCAAACCCCTTGGTCAGGATTAACCTTCCGATTATCACGAACATTATAAGCCTCACCACAATGACAATAGGTTTTCTCCCCATAACGAAGCGCCGCATCTCTTTTTTCAACGTATCTCATCAAAACCAACTCCTAGTATTGTACTAGGGTTATTGTAACCTGAAAAGGGAAATGCCGCAAAGCAGGAACAAGACTTCCTTATGTCGAAACCTACTCGGGATGCGACAGGCAAATCAACAATTCGAGGAAGAATTCAATTGGTATATTTAGGTATTTATTATTGGAAGAAAGGGTGAAGAAAAACCGATGAAAAAAGAGAGCGGAAAGATCCTTGTAATCCTTGTGGCTGTCATGCTCATTTTGTCTTGCCTACCTTCAGGTATGGCATTTGCTCAAGGAACAACCACAACACCGAACATTACCACCCCGGTCTACGCCGGAGCTACCAGCGTGAGTGGTACGTCGGAAGACAGTGCCAGCATCTCGCTCACCGTCAATAGTGGGACAGCGCGGGCAGCAACAGCCGATTCAACAAACGGGAACTGGACATTCACTGTCCCGACATTGAATGAGAACGACAGCATCTCCGTAACCGCCCAGGTGTACGGAGAAAATGTCAGCCAGACAGCGATGGCAACGGTGGAAGCTGTTTCAGTCCAGACAGCAGCACCGATCATCACCACCCCGATCTACGCCACAAACACCAGCGTGAGCGGTACGTCGGTGGACAATGCCAGCATCTCGCTCACCGTCAATGGTGGGACGGTACAGATGGCAATAGCCTATCCAAACGGGAACTGGACCGTCACCGGCCTGACATTGGCTGAGAACGACCCCATCTCCGTAACCGCCCAGGTGACAGGAAATGTGGTCAGCCAGGCAGCAACCGCAACAGTGGAAGCCACGCCGGCACCTGTATTCTCCGACGTCTCCACGTCCTACTGGGGATACAATGCCATCAGCAACCTGAGCGGCAAGGGCATTGTCTCCGGTTATCCAGACGGCACCTTCAAACCGGATACCCCCATCACCAGGGCCGAGTTTGCCACCATGCTGGTGAAAGCCCTCGGCCTGAACACTACCGGAACAACTGGCCAGTTTACGGACGTTACAGCAGATGCTTGGTACTATGGCGCCGTGAACGCTGCTGCTTCGGCAAATCTGGTATCCGGCACGGGTGATAACCAGTTTGCTCCGAACGCCCTGATCACTAGGGAGCAGATGGCTGTGATGGTAACCAATGCTCTGGGAACCAAAGCTCCTGCCACTGACGGCACCGAACTGAACGTTTTCAGTGACAGTTCGTCGGTCAGCAGTTGGGCGGTCACCGGCATGGAGGAAGCCGTCAAGGCGGATATCGTCGGTGGGATGACCACAGATACGCTCGCCCCCCAGGCTGACGCCACCAGGGCACAGGCAGCGGCGATGATTTACAAGCTGCTCACCTTATTGGGCGAGTAAATATGATCCCCGGAAGTAAAGACCATCAGGTACAAAATACCATCCATGATGCACACAAGGCGGCCCGGGGAGAAAGAACACCGGGCCGCCTCTGAATTGCAAAGAAAAATGCGAAAAGCGGAGCGGTCAATTCTTAGTAGAGGCACATGCCTCTACTAATGCCTCTGCCATGAAAATAATGCTTTCAATAGTAAAGTGGCCATCCAGGCGAACCCGGATGTTGAGTGACCATCAATGATTCGCCCCGAGAGGGCGACCCCAGCAGCCTTACGGCAATGTATGCCAGAAAGTAGGCGCTCTGCAGACGTCAGATACTGGATTCACCTTCCGACGACAACTTCCGACGAAACAACTTGAAACAACGGCGCAGGGCCTATATAATAAATTGTGTAAAAGTTGCCGAAGTGGCGGAATTGGCAGACGCGGCGGACTCAAAATCCGTTCCTAGTGATAGGGTGTGGGTTCAAGTCCCTCCTTCGGCACCATTGAAATAATACCAAGGGTTACAGGGTTTTTTAGTCTAGGCTTGACTTAGACTAAAATCTTGTGATCCTTTTTTATTTTCAACTTATTGCATTAGATTATTGAAAATCTTCACTCTTGGCAAGACTCAAAACCCTTGATAATCAAGGATTCTTAAAAATCAGTTAGGTTCAATTAGACAGGGAATCTAATTCTTCTGTTCCTTATATCTAATCAATATTGTTCCTTAAAAGGGGTTGACAATATTCCCTAGTCGTGGTAGTATAATAATATCCAAGGGAACGTTAAAGGAGGTCGCCCAATGAAGCAATCGGTGCCAGCAAGTTTTATCGCTCACGTCAAATATCTACTGACAAATAATGCCATATCCACACGAGAGCTAAATCGTAAGCTTGGAAAATCAATCTCCTATATTACAAAGTTGCTTAGTGGTCAGATTAAAACTATCGAATACGATACCGCATTCAATATTATCAAGATCCTTGCACCTAACATGTCTAACATTGATCAGTGGCTAATCGAAGATATTGGAATAGAACCTGACGCAATAATTCAGAAAAGGTTTGAAGATGCAGAATATGAGTATGAACGGAAAATTGAAGAAATTAAAGAAGCTCAAGACTTAGTTGATAATATTGGCTCGATACTGATAGATAAAATGATAGGTGGTGAGATTCAGTTTGAAACTATTGAGCTGTTAAAAAGAATTGTAGAGCATATCTTATCAAATTCGCTAGATAAGGAATTAAAAATAATTGTGGATCTTAGCGAAAAATATCCAAATAAGTATCGTCTATTATTGCTACTTATAAATGAACTTAATAAGAGTACAGATATTGATTTTGGAGAATGGGGTGATTTTATACAAGTTAGAGATAACGAGAATGATATAGCAGTAAAATTCCAAAAAATTATAAAAGAGGAGGAACAAAAATGAGCATGGTTCAACCAACGGGACAATCGCATAGAAAATTTAAAGCGGATAAGACAAAAGGAAAAAATATTGATGCTGCTCAGCTACCTGAAAAGGCTCCTGAGCACGAGTTTACAGTTTTACTCGAAAAATTTCTTCGGTATTGTTCTAATAATAAGGGACTAAAACAGCGAACAGTTAAAACGTATCGAGATAATACTAAAAGATTGATTAAATGGCTAGATGAAGAGAAAAAAGTTGCAGATCCAAAACAAGTTACCAGTTACATCAGGTCCCCGGCAAAGTCACGCTAAACGCCAATCAGTGACAGGGCAAGTTCGCGATTCCACCCCAGCTTACGTATGCCAGCAGCAATATCCTTGAAGCCATGCAAGTGTAAAAGGCTGATAGTCAAG